>Ga0068713_1004330_pt1 | contig 11164 bp, 6 predicted proteins | sample MTBAKSrepl2MetaG_FD_62223 | JGI IMG/M metagenome (GOLD analysis project Ga0068713, IMG submission 62223) | Enrichment culture microbial communities om Arthur Kill intertidal strait, New Jersey, USA, that are MTBE-degrading - MTBE-AKS2 (Arthur... | ecosystem: Environmental > Aquatic > Marine >...
CACCGTGGAGAGCAGCCTGTTCCGCTGCCTCCCCGCCCGGTGCCGGTAGCACGCCACGCTAAGATACGCACCAAAGAGCAGGATTAGCCCGCTCAGATAGGCCCAGGTGAGAAACGCGATGATCGACGCCACCGAACCGTACACCAGGTTGGTGCGCACCATGTAGGTGCCCACAAAGGCCACAAAGGCGCGCTTGGCCAGTTCCCAGAGCAGGCCGGCGCCCACAGCGCCCGTGAGCAGGTCGCGCCACGAGCCCAGCCCGTGCGGCATGACCGTGTAGAGCGCCCAGTAGAGCAGCACATCGAGCACCAGTGCCAGCAGCAACTGCAGGCCCGCAGCCATGAACTGAAACTGCTCCGGCAGAAATCGAAGCAGGCTGGCCAGCAGGCTGCCTGCCACCAGCCCTGCCAGCAGCAGGGGCCCCACCAGCAGGACGATCAGCGTCAGGGCGATGCCGTACCGTTGCCAAAAGGGGCGGATGTACCGGGACTGCCAGATATCTTGCAGAATGCCGCCCAGGCCCCGAAAGAGCGAAGAAGCGCTCCAGGCCAGGGCGAGCACGGCGACAACAGAGACGGATCCACGGGCGCGGATGACGCCGGCGATGTTCTCGCTCATCAGGTCGCCCAGGGTGGGCACCAGGAACTCGAGTTGCGCGATCACAGCCGCGATGTTGGTCGAGGGACCCAGGGAATAGCTGGCGATGGTGATGCTCAACAGGGTAAGGGGAAAGATCGAGAGCAGCGCGAAATAGGCGATGGCCGCGGCGGAGATGGTCGTTTGAAAGGCGAGCAACTGCCGGATGGCGCTCAGCAGGATGGTGCCGGCGCCATAGACGCCCTCATCGACGCGCCTCGCCAGCCCCAGTGCTCGATGCCAGGCTTTGAGAATCCTCTCACGCGTTTCTGCTGAGTTCATTGCCGTCCTGCCGGATACTTGATGGTCCCATGCGTGCCCGGCCCGTCGTCCCCCGGCCGTAACTGCGGACACCATACCTGCGCACCGCGGACCTGTCAACGTGCACCGGCAGAGCGTTCCGGGCCACTTGCCGCAACACGGGTGCCGCGGTATCCTCACCGTAACCTGTCGACTCTTTCTGGCCGAAAGGAGCCATGCCATGACCAAACCGATCATCGCCCTGACCATGGGAGACCCCGCCGGCGTGGGACCCGAGATTATCATCAAGGCGCTCAAGGATCCAACCCGGCGGGGGCGCTGCCGGCCGCTGATCATCGGTGATCCGGCAGTGATGGCGCGCGCCGCGGCGGTGGTCCCCGGCGCGCCCCAGCTACGCACCATCGCCCACATCGACGAGGCTCTGTATGGCGACGCCATCGACGTGCTGCTGACGCTGACCCCGGCGCCTCCCGTTGTTTTCTGGGGCGCCATCAGCCTCGAGACCTCTCGGGCCATGCTCGCCCCACTGGATCTGGCCTGTGACCTGGCCCAGGCGGGGGCCATCGACGGGATCGTCTCAGGTCCGCTCAATAAGGAGGCTTTTCACCTCTGCGGCCATGCGCACCGCGACGAGGTGGAGTACATGGCCGAGCGCACCGGCAGCCCGGACGCCTACATCCTGGGGCTGATGCGCGGCGTGTGGGTCACCGCCGTGGCGGAGCATGTGCCCTTCCGCGAGATCGCCGACCTGATCACGCGCGAGAACGTGTTGCGCTTTGTGGTCAATCTGGATAGCGTCATGCGCCGGGCGGGTGTGACGGCGCCCGACGGCGGGGCACCGCGCATCGCTGTGGCGGCGCTCAACGCCCACGCCGGTGAGGGGGGCGCCCTGGGCACCGAGGAGATCACCGACATCGGCCCCGCGGTGGACGACGCCCGCGCGCGGGGGATCGCCGCCTCCGGGCCCATCCCGGCGGACACGGTGTTCGGCCGCGCCCTCGCCGGCGAGTTCGAGGGCGTCGTGGCCATGTTCCACGACCAGGCCAACATCGCCCGCAAGTTGCAGCCCATGTCGCAACGGGTGACGCTGTTCGAGGGGCTGCCAGTGCCGGGCGGCACCACGGCCCACGGAGTGGCCTATGACATCGCCGGACAGGGCATCGCCGACCCGGGCAGCCTCATCGCCGCACTGGACGGCGTGATCCGGTTAAGCCGCACGTAATACCTTCGGCCCGGGATCGTCGCGCCCCCAGAGGCGGATGAGACTCGCACAGGCCAGGGCTCATTGTAGAGCAAGCAGAACGACAGACGCACCGGGGAGTCTGGCTCCCGCGGTGCGCCCTATCGCATACAGTCCTGATGAGAGGCTCGCCCTTGAGCCGCTCAGAGCAGATTGACCGGAGATCTCTGTTGCCTCTTGTCAGTGCAACGTCAGTATAGGCCGGACTGATGGCCGCGCAAATTCCGGAGGTGTGCGCTTGCTCACGATCACCCCGCGGCACCCTGCCCAAGCATTTACCGGTACCAGTCCTCCCGTGTGAACGGCAGGCCGGCGTTGCCGCGCTCGTCCGCGCGGGAGAGCAGCGCCTGGAACACGCTCAGGCGCCCGTTACTGAACCCCGCCGCCGAACCGGCCATGAACAGGCGCCAGACGCGATACGTGGGCTCGGAGACATAGCGAAGCGCCTCGTCGTGGTGAGCTTCCAGCCGGCGCACCCAGTGCCGCAGGTTCAAGGCATAGTGCTCGCGCAGGCTCTCGACGTCGCGCACCTCCCAGCCGGCCCGCTCCGCAAAGCGCAGCGTATCGCCCACCGGCAGCAGTTCGCCGTCGGGAAAGACATAGGCATCGCTGAAACTGCGTCCGCCGGTGCGGGGCGCCACCCGGGCGCGGGTGCCCGGCTCCTGCACCGCCCACCCCTGGGCGATGCCGTGGTTCAGGAACACGCCTCCCGGGCGCACCAGGGAGAGCGCCTTCTCAAAGTAGGTGGGCAGCAGCCCGCGGCCCACGTGCTCGAACATCCCTACGCTCACCAGGGCGTCATACGGCTGCGCGGCGTCCACCTCGCGATAGTCCTGCAAGCGCACGCGGGCACGGTCCGACAGACCGGCTGTAGCGATGCGCTCATTGGCCAGCGCAAACTGCTGCTCGCTCAAGGTAATGCCGGTAGCGTCCACGCCATAGTGCTGCGCGGCATGCATCACCAGGCCGCCCCAGCCGCAGCCCACGTCCAGCAGGCGCTGGCCCGCCTTCAGGCGCAGTTTGCGGCAGAGCAGATCCAGCTTGGCGACCTGCGCCGCGTCCAGGGTGTCCTCGCGATCACGGAAATAGGCGCAGGAGTAGACCATGCGCTCGTCCAGGAAGAGCCGGTAGAAATCGTTGGAGACGTCATAGTGGTAGGCGATCGCCTCGCGGTCGCGCTGGACAGAGTGCTGCCGACCATGCATACGGGAGGCGCCCCGCGCGTCACCGGACGGTCGCGTGGCAGAACCTCTAGGCAGTTTCAGCAGTTGCCTTGCCAGCGCCAGTCGCGCCCCCAAGGTGGCAAGCCGTTCCGGGATACCCGCTGCCGAGGCGATGGCATACTCCAGGTCGCCCTCGACGTCGAAATCATCGTACAAATAGGCCTCTGCGAGGCGCAGCTCGGTGCCCGAGAGAAACATGGCGCGCAGCGTGCCGGGATGTTTGAGCACCAGCGTGGCGCGCCCCATGTGGTCGTCCGGCCAACGCGAGCCGTCCCACAGCCGGGCAGCGACGCCGTGCTCGGCCTGTGGCCCAAAGAGTTCGGACAGGATAGAGCGAGTGAGTTCCGCCGCCTGATCCACCAAAGCACACCTCCCTCAGGGCTGGAGATTCCCGCGGACACCGTCAACCCGTAGAACACCGTGACATGGGCCGGCGTTTCGGCCCAGGCGGGCGACGGCGCTACGAACGCACCGGCCGTCTGCGCGCCGGCTTGGCGCGAGGCCTGCATCGTGGTATCATATACACTTGTAGTGTATCGCGTCCACAGGGACGGCTTATCTGAGGAGGCTCTATCGTGATCTATCGTGAACTGGGGAAAACGGGCTATCGCGTCTCGCAGCTCGGCTATGGCGCCATGCGCCTGCCGATGGTGGGCGAGGGCAAAGATGCCCGGGTAGATCGGGAGCTGTCGATCCCGATGTTGCACGCCGCTTTTGAGGCGGGCGTGAACTATGTCGACACGGCCCACGGCTATTCGGGAGAGGACAACCAGCGTTTGGTCGGTGAAGCCCTCAAGGGCTGGCGCGAAAAGATCGTCATCTCCACCAAGAACCCCGAGTACGACGATGAAAAGGTCTGGTGGCAGAACCTGGAGCAGGCGCTCACTTACCTGGACGTCGACTATATCGACATCTACAACCATCACGGCATCAACTGGGAGCGCTACACCACCAGTGTGGAGCCAAAACTCAGCAAGCTCATGATCAAGGCCAAGGACCAGGGTCTGATCAAGCACATCTGCACCAGTTTCCACGATACCCCCGAGAACCTGGTCAAGCTGATCAATACCGACTATTTCGAGGTCATCACGCTGCAGTACAACATCCTCGACCGCAAGAACGAGGACGCCATCCACCTGGCCCATGAGAAGGGGATCGGCATTGTGGTGATGGGCCCTGTCGCGGGTGGCCGCCTGGGCGTCGAGAGCGACGTGCTCAAGGCGATGATCCCCGGCGTGGACCGCGTCCCCGAACTGGCGCTGCGCTTTGTGCTCTCGCACCCCGGTGTCTCTGTGGCGCTCTCGGGTATGAACACCATGCAGCAGGTACAGGAGAACGTGGCGACGGCCTCGCAGGACCTGCGGCTGAGCGACGACGAGATGCAGATCATCAACGACCAGCTGGCGCGTCTGCAAGCCATGGCGGATCTGTACTGCACCGGCTGCGGCTATTGCCAGCCCTGCCCGCAGGACGTCAACATCCCCTACATCTTTGGCAAGTACAACGAAGCGCGGGTGTACGGGCTGTGGGGCGCAGCGCGCGAGGCCTACCAGGCCTGGAACCGCGTCTCGGGCAAGCAGGCCGACGCCTGCATCGAATGCGGCGAGTGCGAGGCCAAGTGCCCGCAGCATATTCCGATCATCGAGCAGTTGGTCGAGGCGCACGAGGCGCTGATGGGCCAGTAGAGAGACGGGGCTCGGGTTACGGGTTCCAGGTTACAGGTTTCAGGTCACAGGTTTCACGTCAGCAGGCAATAGATCGAGCAAGGGGCTGTTCCCACCGGGGACGGCCCCCATTTACGTAGACCCATGGGGCGCGGGTCTCCGGACCCGCGATTCGGATGCTGACCGCCCGGACATCTACAGATCCCGGCTTGACAGTCCGCATCCGATTGCCTGCTTCTGACGATCCCCCCGGAGCCGACAAGAATGTCGGCGGTCCGATGGCCTGTGGATCGCCGGTTTCCAGCCGGCTCTGGATGCTTGTACCGCCATGCGATGGGCTTGCAGGCTGGCCAGGATCACACGCTTGGTAGCGAGCGAGGCGCCCACCGTCCAGTCCGACGCAGACCGCGCCCAGGCGCACTGTTCTGCGCCGGATGCAGCCCCAGTTCTCGGCGCCAGCCACAGACTGAGAGGGAGGCCCTCGACGGAGTACATGCGTGGCGCGCATCCGGACAGCCACAACTGCTCGCGCCTCATTTCTCGCGGGTCTGGAGACCCGCGCCCCTTAGGCCTTCCATACCCTGAGCAAGCGCAGTACCGTGCGCCGCTCGCGGTCCCAAGAACGCCTCGCGCTGCGGGTCCTCCCGTATCGCTAGTCCGGCGCCTGGGAGGGCAGGCGCGCGATGGTTACCAGTTTCGCCTGCGTCACCGCCAGCAGGTCGTCCACCGCCAGGCGCAGGTTGATCCCACGCTGGCCGGCGCTGACCACCAGCCAGGGCGCCTCGCGCGACGAGGCGTCGAGATATACCGCCCAGCGCTTTTGCAGGAGCGCCAGCGCCGAGATGCCCCCCACCCGCAGGCCCGTCATGGACTCGGCCTCGCGCAGGGTGGCCATGCGCACCTTTTTCTCACCCGCGGCCTGTGCCAGGGCTTTGAGGTCCAGCTCGGCGTCGCCGGGGACGATCGCCAGCAACGGGCGCCCGCGCACCGGCGTGTCCGGCATCACAACCAGGGTCTTGAACACGCGCTCCGGCGGCAGGCCCAGCGCCTCGGCGACGCCGGTGGCCGAGTGGATCCCCGCGTCAAAGTACAGCGCCTCGTAGCCGATCCCGCGGCTATCGAGCATGCGCATGGCGTTGGTGACGGTGGGTTTGGGGGGCATAGAAAAGTCCTTCGCGTTGACTGTACGAACCCCGTCGGCGATCGGAACTAGATGCGACGTCTCTCGGATCGTGTTCGGTCAAACTCGGAATTCCGACATTATTCCGACATTATTGTGACATTAGCCGGCATTCGATGCGCGTTTCTACACTGCCTCATAGCGCGCGTTTCGGCCCACCCCAATATGGTTCAGCCTGCCTGCGTGAACCATGCGATCCAGTACATACGTAGCTTGGTTTGGGCTAATCCTGCAGAGCTCTGCGGCTTCGCGGCGCGCAATGCTGCCATGCGCCTGCACATACTGAAGGATCATCTGCTCCATCTGGATACGATCGAATCCGCGCTGACGCACATACGCAGCCGGCTGGCCCATATCTCGATACAGCGCCGCGCTCAGATGGTAGGTACGGCCGCGTCGCTCGCCCCGACGCTCCAGAAGCCCGTCCTCGACGAGACTCTCCAGCACAGACCGCGCTTCTGGCTCGGCGCGTTGAATGATCGTCGCTGCCTCGGGGGTCGTAAGCTCGCGCTCTTCCCGTATATGCCGCAGCAGAAGCAGTTCGTCCAGTTGCATGGCGTGACCTCGGCGGTTCTCCGTGCCCAGCACAAGTTCCACAAAGGCCAGGTCTGCCTCCCCTCCGGGCAGTGTGACCTGCACGTGCGATTCGGTCGTGCCGGCATAGCTGGGCGGCAGGCGGCCGTTGCGCAGTTGTCCGCTGAAAATGATGCCCACGCCTCTCCCTGTACGCTCGACCAGGCCGATGCGCTTGAAGCAATCGGCCAGCAGCGGATTCCGCGGCTTGGGCCCTGTCGCGAGTAGATTTTCAGGCCGGATGCCCTGGACGAATCCACCCGGGTTTTGGATCATGACATGGTCGTCATGCATCTGAACATGGATAGTGCCAAGCTGTCCATAGTCGCGATGCACGATAGCGTTGTTAAGGGCCTCACGAAAGCCGTCCGGGTCATAGGCCGGAATCCCCACGCGGAACAGGCCCACATTCAGTTCGCGCTGGTCGTTTCTCACCCTGAACCCTTCGGTGATGTACTCAACCGCGTGGAGCAGTGGCCAGCGGAAGAATTCGTTCAGCACAACTCTGCTACCACTCAGAACCTGGAACGCGATCTCATGGGTGGGCACATGTATCCGCAAGGCGCTCTCTTTGCCAACGACGAGCAAGCCCGCGAGGGTAGGACAGCGGCCATCTGGCGTCACAAGGCCGAGGGCCCCCAGTAATTCCCGGTCGCCAAGCCCTGCGAGGCTGGCGTCACCGCGGTAGTTCTCCGAAAACCTGCGCAGACGCGCTATTTCGAGCGCATCCAACGCATCCAGATCGGCGTCCCCAATCGGCGTGGCTGAAGGGTCCACCAGACCACGATCGGCACGCCAGCCCTCCAGTTCATAGGGATACAATGGCCTGCAGCCCGGGCGTCCCCGCGAATCTGTATACCGCATGAGAACGCGCCCGCTGGACGTGGCGACAGGTACTCGGGCAGCAGGAATCTCCAGCGCCGCGATCTCACGTGGAACCCCATCGGACACAAGTTCGAAGACGTACACAACTACGCTGAGCGGTGGCGCCGTCTGGTTGGCCAGCAGAGCGCCGATCTGTCGCGCGGAGTGCTCATGGGTAGGATGCAGTCCGGTGATCCGCCCGTCGTCTTCAACACCCAAGAACAACGTGCCGCCGTTACCGTTGGCCATGCATACAACAGCGTCGACCAGATCCCCGTCGCTCAATCGGCGCGCATCGCTCTTGAACTCGACCTCAAGGTTCTCGCCACCCGCAATGAGCTCGAGCCAGTGCTCTACGGATACTCCCTGGCGAGCGGGTTGTCGTCGTTCCGTCATCTCCCCGGTTCCTGCCCTGCTACTGTGTGCTTTGGCTGGACATCATACTGCCGATCGTGCTCTGCCCTGTGCTAGTGGTGCTCCCGATGGTCCTCCGTCGCGGTGTGTTCGTGGTACTGGCCCGCCTCGTGCATCCGGTTGTGCAGCCGGCGGTGGGCCGATTCCAGCACCAGCCGCATCCGCTTATAGGCGACGTCCTCCGCGCGGGTGCCCACGGTGTCCAGATACGCCAGGGCGCCCTCGATCTGCTCCAGGATCGTGACCGCATCCGCGGCGGCATAGAACGGCGATCCGGCGACCTCAATCATCACCGGCGTGGTGTGCGCGGCGACGATCTCGGGCTTGTCGGCATAGTGCCCGCGGACCAGCAGCGCCGCCCAGGAGCCACGGTCGACCTTCAGGCGCCACTGCCCCGCCGCCTGCCACGGGTCAATGGCCACGCTTTCGCGAATCTCGCCGTTGACGATCAGCTCCGCGCGCGACATGGGTATCGTGACGCTGGCCACCTCCCAGACGACGTTCACGCTGCCGCCCGAGGCGCCCATCTGGATGCGTCCGCCCATCGGCTGGCCGTCGACGGCGCACTCCACCAACGGCCCGTAGGTCACGAACGTCTCGGCCCGGCGCACGGCGTCCATCCAGGCCTCGTAGGTGAACGGCGTGCCCTCGGGCAGGTGGGCATAGGTCCGCACCGTGCCCACCGCGGTCAGGGCGGTCATCTTGTCGGTTCCGCCCACCGCCGGCACGAGGTAGCCGTTGTTCAGATAGCGGTACCAGTCGGAGAGCGAGTAGGGGCTGATCCCGCCATACAGGTCGCCCCACGAGGTCATCTCGATGCCGTCGATGTCGCCCTCGATGATCGAGGCGGCGTGCTCGGCGCGCGGGTTGGGAAAGTGCGGCAGGATCACCAGGCCGCCCTGGCGATGGCACTGGCGGGCCCACTCGGTCAGCAGGGCGTCAATCGGGTCTCCCAGCGCGGATTCGTCGGGGCCGCCGGTGGTCATAGGGGCGATAATGCGTCCGCTGTAGCCCAGAAGCGAGATGTGCCCCAGCACATGTTGGCGATTCTCGGTGCCCACGCGCACCAGGTGCTCGCCATCGCCGCCGGTCTCGCGGCTGCCCCAGGTGTTGCGCCCGTCGAAATCGCCCACGTTGGTCATCAACTCGCCCCACTGGCTGGCCAGCAGGTTGACGACATTGACGCCCTCAGCGGAGCCCTCCAGCAGGGCGGACATGGGCGACAAAAAGTGCACGTGGGTATCGGCGCTCACCCAGCCGCGCTGGCGCCAGGGGAGCACCTGCCCCAGTTCGAGCGTGATCTGCTGGGTATCGGCCCCGACCTCGACGACCCGGCGCTGGGGACAGATCTCAAAGCCGCGCGAGACCTCCACGTATATCGGCCCCAGCGGCAGGTCCAGCACCGTCTCGCCGCGGATGTAGGTGGCATAGTGCTCGCCCTGATTGAGGAAATCGACCGAGAAATCCTCGAACCAGGCCGGGTTGGGGATGCGGTGCCGGTCCACCGGCGCCAGGTACTCGCCCGAAGCGCCGTGGACGTGGAGCCGCACGGGCACGGGGGTCGTGCTTCCGGCCTCGACCACGCGCAGGGTCACCCGCTGGCGGGCAGGGGTCACCGAGCGCAGCGCGCCCGAGACGCCCACGCCGCGCAGCGCCGCCACCGAGAGCTGCTGCCCGTTCCAGAGGTGAAAGCTGGCCTCGGCGTGCGCCGTATACTCGATCAGCACCTCATCGTCCGCGAGCGCCGGCACCTGGCCTGCGTAGCTCTGCTCCCAGGCCCCGTCTGGATACAGCGGCCGCGGTCGGGCGGAGATGATCTGTCCCAGGTCGAGCTGAATCTGGCGCAACTGGCCGTGCTCATCCACCTCCGGCTCAAAGGGGATCCCGGAGGGCAGGGACAGGACCGCCTTGCGCCGTCGCTCCCAGCGCAGGGGATGGCTGACCACATCGCCGGCCGAGACCGCCAGCAGAAGCACCGCACCGGAGACGGGCTCAATCCGCACGCGATCGACGACCATGTCCGGCCGGGGGTTCTCCCAGGCATAGAGCCAGTTGGTCCAGGGGCCGCCATCGGCGGGACTCAGCCGGTACTGCCGGCGTCCCCAGGGGGGTGGCGCCTCATCCTGCTCCGGGCGCAACGGGTGGGCCTTGTGATGGGCCACGCAGGCAAAGCAGTTCTCGCCCCAGCGCCGGGTGTAAGCACCGATCTCGTAGCGGCGACGGATGGGCACGCTGATCTCCTGCCCATCCTCGTAGATGACGACGTAGCGGGCCGCGACCTCCCCCAGCCGGCCCTCGCCGCGCATCGGCGAGATCAGCCCCGCGGCGCCCTCCTCGCCGCCCGCTAGTTCGGGCGGGCGCAGGTCTGAGGTGTGCATGAACACCAGCCAGCGCGTACGGCAATCGGGGAGATCGACCTCCACCGGCTCGCGGGCCACCACCACCGGGTCGTGCACATCAAAGGGGATGCCCCAACCCACGCTGACCCCCGGCCGGGTGCCGGCCAGCGCCGCGCGCATCTCCTCGGACAACTCGCGCGCCGCTCCCAGCTCCTCCCAGGTTGTGCGCCCCGTAAAGGGCAGCGTTCGAAACAAACGGCTTGCAGGACCATCGCGCGACTCCATGGTGACCTCCCCGCGCAGCGATGCGCAACGATGCTGATGGCTCCGTCTTGATCATAGCGGCGGGCCGGACCGGACGCAACCGCTTGAGGGCACAGCCGGGACGTGCTACGCTCTCCGCAGAGAGGATTCCGGATGAGCCGGGTGAGAGGTGCAACCATGACTGGGACTACGGCAGCGCTCAGCGGCGCCTTGAGTTTGTTGCAGCGGGCAGTGGACGAGGGCAGCGTGCCTGCCATCGCCACCGCCGTGTCTCTGGACAACGAAATGCTGGTGGAGCAGGCCTTTGGCAGAGCGGGCTGGGCGGAGGACGAGCCGCCACTCGCCGGCACAAGTCCTTTCCTGGTGGCCTCCATCACCAAGCCCGTAGTCTGCGCGGGCGCGATGCTGCTGGTGCAGCAGGGGCTACTCTCCCTGGACGAGCCCGTCGCCAGCCACATAGCCGCCTTTGGCGCCCATGGCAAGGCGGGCATCACACTGCGACACTT
>Ga0068713_1004331_pt1 | contig 11163 bp, 10 predicted proteins | sample MTBAKSrepl2MetaG_FD_62223 | JGI IMG/M metagenome (GOLD analysis project Ga0068713, IMG submission 62223) | Enrichment culture microbial communities om Arthur Kill intertidal strait, New Jersey, USA, that are MTBE-degrading - MTBE-AKS2 (Arthur... | ecosystem: Environmental > Aquatic > Marine >...
TTGCGGATTCGCGCTAAAGTCCAATCTCTCCAGGAACAATACGGTCTGGATATCGAGGACCTCTTCAGCGAGATCAGCCGGCACTTCCTGGAAAAGAAGATCATTCACAAAATCAATCACGAGAAAGCCTCTCCAACCACTTTCATAATTCACTACGTGTTCAACCAGCTGCGGAATATCGAGAGGTCCTGCTCGCGGGGGACATTTGAAAAAGCGCACAAAAATTGCGACGCCATGGACCTGGTGGCATTTCATCTGGACGAGGTCGCCGAAGACAGGGCATGGTTCAAAGAGCTGGCAGACTATAATGATCCAGAGAGTTTATTGATCGCCAAGGAAACTGAGGCTGAACTACTTGATGGACTGAGCGTTCACGATCGAGCATTATTCATGGAAGAAATCACTATGCAGGAATACTGTAATTTGACTGGGGCTTCCATTAGTACTGGCTATAGGAAACTGGCTTATTTGAGGCTGATAGTCGATCAACATCATCTAAAGGCTAACAGTTAAACTACTTCTGGTGACTTTCATTTGCTTAACTCGAAGTGAGAGAGGCATCATTCATTGAACTAGTATATTGTCTTTCATGTGTCAGTTTTTCTCAAAAAAATGAATAAAAATGCATTATTTTACAAAAAAAGTGAAAAAAAGTTTGCCGGCGCCCCTCTGAACGCTGAGAGAAAGGGACTTGCAAGCGGTATTTCAGGTCTCTGCTGGCAACATAACATATTGATAGTATTACTAATACAACATTTTACCCCCTACCAACACCACTTCAACAACCATTTGACCCATAAATCGTCCCCAAATGAGAAATACTGCAACAGATTGAAGCCACATTTCCTGATATCACTTATGCCGACATCCATGAAATTACAAATATGGCAATAAATACATAAATTACATCAACAACCACTCATCCTCTGCCATTAGTCCAATACCAATAGCATAGTTATCCATTGATGCAGCATTGACGGTTCAGTAGTAGAGGCGATAACTGATATTTCCGGACTGGTAGTAGGATATACGGTATATGTACATTAGTTATATCACTGAAAGGACAATCAGTTTGATTACTGAAATTCATTATCATGCCGTTATTATTTGATAGTTGGTAATGGAAAATGATTGATCAAGTAGTTTATGAAAGTCATATACTATTTTTTATTAAGATCCAGGAACTGGCGGGGTTTGGCATTATCTCTGGTACAGTAATAACCTTAGGAGGGGTGTTCCGAAAAAAAAATATTATCAAATCAAATATGTTAATATATTAGAATATAATATACTATCACAAATTATTTACCCATTAATGGGATAGTTTCATGAGTTATTGCCATATGAGTTTTTAAAAATTTTCTCCTTTTTTGGGTCCGCTTTTTTGTGTCAGGGTCTTCATCTAATAATTCGGATTTAGCAATATTTTCAACAAGAATATCACGATATTTATCTAATTCACTGCAATATCTCTCAACATTTTCCTTTGATTTTAAGTATTCGTATCGATATTTAGTTTTTATTTTATCAATACTGTAATTTCTTAGATCAAAAACACCTTTAATAACAGTTTTTGAGGCTAATCCAAGCCTTCGCCTAAATTGTCTTATTCTTCTTAACTGTAATCTGTTTAGGTTGAGTAATTGTATGTTAAATTCTCCTGTGTGCGTAGTGGATTTTAAAAAATCTCTTTCTATTTCATAATGCTCGCTTGGATCACATTCATCTGGCCTTAATACATAGTTGCCGTTTTTTAAAGCATTATCATCTGCATAGTAGCTTCCTTTGAATCGGTTACATTTCTCACAAGACCACATTAAATTTTCATATTCGTTTGATTTCTCGGGAAATCTTTTCTTTGGGTAATAATGATCTATTTCAAAACCTATTCCTTTACTTTCATTCTCCATAATATTGCAGTATGCACACGAATACCAAAAATCAACCCTCAAATCATCTTTATATTCAATATAATTTTTATTTTTTTCGACTGCTTTTCTAACAACAATTTGATTGGAAATTTGGAGAAAAGTCATAATATTCGGCCTCATTATTTAGTCGAAATAAACCATTTTCTCATATTATCAATGTCTTCTGCAAAATTTTCATATAATTCAATCATTTTTTCTAATCTATCCATTTCATCTCCAGTCTCAGCATCATCAACCCTATCAAGCTGCCAATTGACAAAAATCAGCCTTTTTTCTTCTTTCTGAGTTAATCCCTCGGAGAATTTCTTTTTAACAAGATTTTGACGCTCATTAATTAATTCTTCGACAACTCTTTTGGGTATTTTCCGTGTGATCGCTCTATTGAGCCTGCGTATTGTATCAACAGAATAGCGCGGAGATTCAGGTGAAATATCCATTTCTTCCGATGACAAACTCCTAAGAGTTTTGTCAACCCTGAAAACCGGAGACTCACTTTCAGTTCTTTCAATTGACTGGACAAGGCCAATGTCATTTTCTTGAAAACTTGTTGAGGTATTCATCACTAAACCCCTTCCCCAAAATTCTTGAAATATTCTAACGATGAAGTAATACAATCATCTAATACTGTATACATCTTTTTTGAATTAAGTTTCATTTTATCATGAAATTCACGCTGCCAGTCCAATTTTATTTCATACCCGATTTCAGGTTTCGTGTTATCATATTTTGCATAATGAAAACATTTTTCATTGTATTTATCACTATTATTTAATTCTACAAGAAAAGTTGAATCCATCATAATAATATCGCCCTTAATAGTCTTGGATAAATCCTCAAGCCAATTTATTATGCCTGGTGGAATTGAGTCCTTTTCTAAAGTCATATCTGCGATAAGACCGATTCTATCATAACTAAAGTCTGTTAAACTATCGAATAACTCCAATATAGCTTTAATATATTTTACTAATATTGACTGCAATTCCTGAAAAGATTGGAGTTTTGGTATTTTAAAAGTTGGAAAACCACCAGCTATAGGTTTTTGAACGACAGCATAGCTAAAATGAGCAACAATGTTATGAGGTTCAATATGAAATCTATATCCTGATTCTTTTGGTTCAATTTTATAACCCCAGCTTCCCAATTTATCGATTTTAAGTTCATCAAAATTCTTGGAAATGTAATCGATAAATTTGGCGATTTGATTTTCGAAAACTTGCATGTCCCCATAGTGTGGTTTTATTCGAATCCCAATTGTTGGAACTGCAAGTAGCCCATTTAACCATATCATATTAACCCCCTAATTTAGAAAATAAACTACCTCTGATTTCCTAATCATTAGTTTGTCAGAAAATTTAAATTAGCAACTGAATAAGCTTAAACTCGATGAATATAAATAAGAGATATTTTCTTTGGGAATGGTGAAAACTTTGGGCTCCTAATGATAACAAAATAAGGATAAATGAGATTTCAAAAAAGATCAAGTAAAATTTGCCAAACCGTTATGGGTGTATCACATTTGACTCATCGAGGATAAGTCAAGGATCCTCTTTTTTGCACCCATGACTTTCCGATAACTTGGGGCCGGCAGGTCCCTCTCAACCCATTCACCAGGCCCAGTTGGTCATTGCGACCGGCTGGGCCTTTTTGCGTTTCAAGCCTATTCATCAGAAAGGAGTACATCATGAAGAGAGACATCCTTGAGAGGCCCTTTCCCCCCGAGCAGATCAAACAGCGGGAGGGAACCTTTGGACGTGTCCTGGATTACATCGAGGGACACCAAATCATTCACCGGCTCAATGACGCCTTTGATTCCCTGTGGTCGTTCGAGGTCCTGGAGCACAAGATCCTCGATGACCTGGACGAAGTGATTGTCCTCGGGAAACTTGCAGCAGAAGGGGTTTCAAAGTCCCAGTTCGGGGCCAGCCGCATCACCCGGGCCAGAGAGACCGGTGCCATCATTTCCATTGCCGATGATCTCAAGGCGGCCGCCACGGATTCCCTCAAGAAGTGCGCCACCATGCTGGGCGTGGGTCTTCAGATCTACAACGGAGACAAGGCACTTCAAGAACAGGAGCACGGTGGCGGTGGGCGGCAGTCTGACCCGCAGGAGAGATCGCCCCATAACGGTGGCGGCAACGGCGGTGGCAACGGACAAGGAGGAGAAAACAGGCCCCGGCAATCCGGGCAGCAGGGAAGAACGCCCAACCACAGAGGTAACGGCAGCAATGGCGGAAACGGAGGAAACGGCAGCGGCAATGGACGCATCACCAACCGCCAGCTCAACTACATCGTCAACTTGGGGCGGGAAGTCGGCATGGACAGCCGTGCATTGGACGAGGAGAGCGTGAACACCTATGGCGTGAAGATGGCGTACCTCACCATCAAGGACGCCTCCAGTTTCATCGAGAACCTGCGTTCCATGTGAACGACCTTCCCAGATCGATGCAGCCAAAACCACTGGGGGAGTGGGCTCTGCGCCTGCTCCCCCTTTTTGCGTTTTCAGAAAGGAGATCAACATGCAGAACGAAGCCGTTCAACTCACACCCTTGGAACTGCCTCAGGCAGAGAGCCAGGCAGTCCACCTCCACCTCAGCTTCTCGCAGCTCAACACCTATCTGATGTGCCCCATGAAGTACGCGCATCATTACGTCTACGGCACTCCCTGGGAGACCAAGCCAGCGGCGCTTGCCTTTGGGAAAGCCATCCACAAGACCGCAGAAGCCTACTACACGGCGTTGATGCAGACCGGCGAGATCCTTCCCGTAGAGAAACTCCAGGACACCTTCCAGTCAGTCTTCTTGGGAGAGGCCAAGCGGGGAGACATGCCCCTGTCCTTCAAGAAGGGGGAAGATCTCGAAACGCTCAGAGACATGGGAAAGGCGCTCGTGGAGTTGTTCGACGAGAACGCCCAGCCTCAGAAGATCGTGGCGGTCGAGTTCCCTTTTAGCGTGAAGGTGCCGGATCTCAGGAATGGCGGAAATCTTCCCGTTCGATTGGAAGGCGTGTTCGACCTGGTGGAGAGCGACAGCGAGCAGACTTACGCGGTTGTGGAGTTGAAAACCGCTGCCCAGCGCTTCTCTTCGGTGCGTCTCGCGTTCGATCAGCAGGCCACGGTTTACTCGTATGCCATGAGCCGCATGAAGGTCGCCACGTCCGACCAGTCCTGCCTGGTTCGATACGATGTGCTCCTCAAAACCAAGAAGCCCGCATTCGAGCAGTACTTCGTTACCCGGACCACCGAAGACCATCAGCGTCTGATCCAGTTGATCAACGAGGTTCTTCGCGCCATCGAGGAGCGCGTCTTCTACCGCCGGATGGATTGGCAGTGCAACGACTGCCAGTTCAGGAAGGCTTGCTTGGGCGGAAAGGAGGTGAATCCGTGACGACCTATCCGCACCAACAGGCACACGTGGTCTGCAACCACTGTGGCAGCGTGTTCACAAGGCCGCCATTGGCAACCGACGACTCTGCATCAGGAACCACATTCGTCTGTCCGTTCTGCAGGGTCGACCCGAACATCCCCCACATCGAGAAAGGAGGTTGGCGTGAATCGAGTCAAGAACTTCCAGATCCAGAAGGAGTCCACTGAAGACGCAGTGCGGGCGGGGCGATTCCACCCCTCTCTCGAAATCGTTTTCAGGGACAAGGCCGGCATTCACACGCACAAGATCGGTGCCGGTTATTCGGACGACCTCCACGTCTTTCGAGAGGACGACGTGACCTACGTGCTCGCCAGGAACAATGCGCTTCCCTATGTCGGCCTCGAGGTGTTCGAAGGAAGCGACAAGGTCGGTGACATCTTCCTGCAGGAGCATCAGGTCTCCGAAGTCCTTGGTAGAGACGACCTCGCTCCCATCACGATCGTCAAGCGTCTTCAGCCCTACCTGATGGATTAGCCCGCCACAGAAAAGCCATCTTCTTCAAGACAACCCAAACGACCCTCAAAGGTCGCAGCGCTCAAGAAGCCCGCCTGGACTGAATCAGGAGGTTTTTTTTGTGCGCGGAAAAGGAGGACCCATGACCCAACAGGAGAAGAGCCGCTACGAGGATCCAGATGCCCTGCGGCAGGTCCTCCAGCAGCTCAAAGGCCGGAAGTTCCGCCTGGACTGCGGACACCACATCACCTTCGGCCACAACCTTGGCAATGACATCACGATCTACAACGGCAAGACCGCCCGGATCGTCTGTTCCCTGTGCGGCTACTGATGAACCCCAAACGAATCCACGAAAGGAGGTGAAACCTGATGGACGACTTCTTTGATGACGGCTTTGGTTTCGACGCCGCCGCAATCATCGGCGGGATCTTCGGCTACGCCGAGGAGGAAGCTCGCGAGCGGAAGCGGCTGGAAAAGGAGTTCGAGGACGACGAGCCCGTGCTCCCCGGTTGCCCCAGCTGCCCCGACTGCGACCCCTTTGATGACGACGACGGAGAGAGCCTGATCCCGTAGTCGAAAGACCCACAACCCCATGAGAGCCCCTTTCCCCGGCGGATTCAAGATCCGGGGAGAGGGGCTTTTCTCGTTTCAGGAGGTGTCCCATGAAGTTCATCGTCATCTGCGCCTGGTGCGGGAAGTTCATCCGCTTCAAGGACGCACCGGGAGATGAACCACCCAAGAACCCCGTCAGTCATGGAATCTGTGAGGACTGCAAATGCAAGCTGGACGCCGACCTGGCGGCCAGGAAGTGCTCAAACCACCAATAACCAAGAAAGGAGATCGAACCATGAGAGGAAGAGACCGATTCGAGAACGTCATCGACAAGGTGAACACCATGAGCGCCAACTGCTTCGACGAAACCCTGCCGGTCATGGACATGGAGTTCGACAGCCTGGACCGGATGTGGATTGCCGGAAAGGACGTGGAGGTGCTTCCGAGCGCACAGCGCCTGTTTGCCAACCGTCTGAGGGTGCCCTACTCGTATCTCTCCCGGTGCCCGGCAGACCTGCAGGCGCAGAACCTCAACTACTGGATCGAGCAGGAGCGGGAGAAAAGGGAGACCATGTTCTGCCGCTTTGACGGAGACAGGCTGAGAGCGGTATTCACAGACCGCTACAAAGCCATCGATCACACGGAGATCCTGTCCCGCATGGTGGAGTATGGGTTCAGCTCGGAAACAGAAGTGCACTACTCCCTGGACGCCAACCTGCTCGTGCTCAAGGTGCCGGACTTCACGCGGACCTTCGGCTTCGGGAACGAGGACAAGATCGTTCCCGGCATCAGTGTGAGCAATTCGGAGGTGGGGATCCTGGCGTTTTCCATCGAGGCGTACTTCTACCGCCTGGTCTGCTCCAATGGTCTCATCAGCAAGACGTCCGTGGCCTCCAGGTTCAAGCACGTTTCGAGACGTGCCTTGGAGGAGTTTCCCGATGTCTTGCGGGAGGTGGTCTACGAATCCGATCAGGGACGGAGGCGGTTCGAGATTTCCACCCGGTCCGAGTTGGACAATCCCTTGGCGACCATCGGGGCGTTCAACCAGCGGTTCCTGATCACCAAGACCGAGGCGCAGTCGATTGAACAGGCATGGCAGATCGAGCCGGGAAGGACCATGTTCCACGTCATTAATGCCTACACCCGTGCGGCCCAAGATCCTGGACTGGATACCGAGACAGCGCACAAGCTGGAGAAGGTGGGAGGGTTGATCCTGTCGTTGGTGAAGAGGTAGCAATCAAGAATGTCTTCAGGAAGGGCGGCCTCAATGTTAGAATTGGGGCCGCCCAGTCCAGTTTGTTTTGTGAGATGATGGCCGACAAATGACCTGAATCTCCAGCCCGGCATCCAATCTTCCCGTTTCCCATACCAAACCATACCGCCGAGATTTCGTGCCCAGGACCGCCTGGCAGTGCCTTACACCCATGCCCAGCATAACGTTAACCTCAACCCTTGGCATCCCCCATCTCTTTTGCCAATATCCCGTGAAAGGAGGATCACCATGAAATGCGCCATTTGCCTTACCGAAATCGAGTCCACGGAACAGGGTATCACCGAGAGCTGGGTTCCCTACTTCTATGAAGGACAGCAAGAGCACGGTCCTGCCTGTCCTTCCTGTTTCGAGCAGTTCCTGGTCCAGGGAACCGATGGAGAGGTCGAGGTCAAACCGGAGTACCAGGGAAAGTTCACCTACTCCGATGGGGACTATGCCGACAAAGACGATATGGACGATGAAAGAATCCTTGTTGGAATATTTCTCCCGGCACCGGAAGAGGAAACCCATTGACCATTTCATAAAATCCGAACAAGGAAAGGAGGAAAGACATGATCACGATCAATTTACTGGATGGAATAAGGACCCCTCTGCCAATGGCAACGCCCATGGAGATCCTGGAGGTCTGTGCTGCCGCTTTAGCTTTCTGTGCGGTCGCTGCGCTGTCGTCTTTGGAACTGCCCATCTCTTGACTCTGACCCGTTTCGGGTTCTAACGTCTGGATGAGCATCAAAATGATGCTTGAGAGGCCCAACGTAATGAGTACGAAAAGCACCGCCAGACAAGGCTCTTCCAGATCATCCCACACTGCCTTCGATTGAGGCACCAAATTGGTGCTTTACAACGTCCCTTTCGTGAAGCCGAGTTCTTTGATTCTCGCCGGGCTTCGGTGCCGCCCTATGCGGAGAAAACTGGACGCTGTTCCGACGCTATTCTTATCCACCCAGCCACGAATACAACATTTGACAACGTTGACAAAAATGAGAGGCGATCATTTCAAAAGGCGTCTTGGAACTCCTCATGGATCTCCCTTTTGCCCTGCAGAAGAAAGCACCCTTAGCACATTTTTCTTTTCATAATCTGCGCCTTTCGGTCGATCAGATAAAAGGTGAGAATTTTCCACCAGCAGGATGTCGACTCGGTTTCAGCCTCAGAATTTTTAGTGGGGCATCAAGATGAGCTTCTCAAAGAAAGGTTCTCATTCCAATGCGTAAAGACCATATTTATTCATCAAAAAAAGCATTAGAAAGAGATATAGTGGATTCAAAAATAGGATTAACTATCTTAAGACCCCAAGAAAGCCAATTAGATGATAATTTATTGCCAAAATATTATGATTTATTAAGTAATATTAATCGGATGACGATTCCCGGTGGGAAAATCGCGGTGCTGCACCAAGACATACAATTCATAGGCGCATTGGATGAATACTTAAAGAAATTAGATACATACCTCTATGCGAGAATCGCTGTCTTTGCCTTGACCAATGAGGAACCGCCTCTTGAAGAAAGCGGGACGCACGGAGAGTATGAACTGCTCGAGGAGTTCAAATTTTTATTCATTTTCAGAAAAGGCAAAACAAGTCGGGAAGACAAAACGCCAGAGGACGGCCGGTTTCTTACGAAGAATGAATGGAAAGATCTTGTTCCCGGAAAATGGCACATCAAACCCGATGAGGAGCATGTGGTATTAGAAAACTGTATTAGGCTCTACAGTTTCCCAGGAGACTTGATTCTGGATCCGATGATGAAGGATGGCAGCGTGTTGGTGTGCGCAAAAAGGCTTGGCAGGCATTTTGTAGGTCATTCCGATGATCCAGTTATTGTGAAAAATGCACAAAAAGATGTATCCAAATCAGTTTTCAATGAAATTAACACGCCTAAAATTAAAGATAGAAATTCGGAATTAAAAAAAGCATCCATATTAGACATTATGCCTATTGATTCTAACCTGGAGAAATTAAATTTAGGTGAAAAAGAAGCACAAATACAAGATGATCTAAAAAAACTTCTGGCAACAGGGAAAGACATTATCGAATTTTCTGAAAATCATCCAGAATATCTGATTGATGAACTTATTTCTCAAATTAAAATAGCATATTTTATGCATAATAAATCATTAAATGATATATGTAAAACATATAGCGATATAAATATTATACATATTATTATATCATTGGGTGGCTGGAATAGTTTAAAAAAAGAGGATCATGAATGGCTTAAAACTTATTTTAAAGAAAAAGGAATCGAGAATATATTTGATTACTCCGTATATGAATTAAAAGAGTTTGAAAATGGTCGAAAAATTAAAACTATAATGAGATGGAGAAAAGAGAGACTGAAAAAGATAGAAATAAAAGATGCAAGAAAAAACAGACGATTCAGATTTTATAGGGGTAATAACAACGTATTGGCGATTGCTCCTCATGGAATGCTTGGTGATGATGATTATACGAATATATTGGTTGAAGAACTTTGTTTGAGATATGGCTTTTATGGGGTCATCAATGAAAAATATTCACGGCTTAAAAAAGGTCAACGAGAAAATGTTAATAGATATATTTTAAATTTAAATAAAATTGAACATGCCAAGAAAGTGCCTGACAACGAATACTTAAAATGTATTGATAAATTCGTGGATGAAATCATTAAAGCTGGGCATGAACCATTGGTCCTTTTTATTCATGGCATAAAAAATAGCAACATATTATCAGCAGTAAGGGTGTCCGAGAATTATGAAGGAAAGGCAAATGAAATCGATGCACTACTGGGTTATGGTCAGTGGGAAAAGAAGGAAGAAGAGTCCCTCACCGCTGAACCTAAGACAATCACAGCATTTCTTGAATCTTTAGGTAAGGCCGGGCTAAAAGCAATTGAGGCCCCGTTAAAACCTATCGGGGTAGATGCGAATTCGGTTTGGTATTGTGGCCACAGTAAATCGAATATGAATCAGTATTTCAAACAGAAAGGTAAAAAACTTCAATCGATTCAGGTAGAAATCAGGGAACGAGGATTGCGGGAAGACGCTGAAAACGCGAGGAAAGCAGCTCACCTCTTAGGAAATGCACTCGGCCCCTTTATCGTGAGGAGCGAGGAAACTGAAGAATCGACTGCACTTGTTTCGGATGAATATAAATTGACAACATTGACAAAAAAATTTGAAGTCCTCGAAATTCCCGTAGGCAAAATTGATTGGGACAATGCGCGATTCGGGTTTCGTTTGTTCGACGCCGGAGCCGACGAGAAGAAACTCTCCTGGTTGGCTGACAGCATCCAGAGGGAGGGCATCCATCAGAACATAATCGTAAATCGTGTCTCTGGAAATGGACGATACACGCTGATATCAGGATACCGCAGATTGGCAGCGCTCAAAAAGGTCTTCGAGGAAAAGCGCAGCAAAGATGACTTTTTCAAAGAGAAAGTATGGGCCAAGGTCTACGACTCTCTGACGGACGAAGAAGCCTTTCAAATCAGTTTCTCCGAGAATCTTGCGCGGGAGGAGTTGAGTGTTTGGGAACTGGCAAAAGCTTTCA
>Ga0068713_1004334_pt1 | contig 11144 bp, 9 predicted proteins | sample MTBAKSrepl2MetaG_FD_62223 | JGI IMG/M metagenome (GOLD analysis project Ga0068713, IMG submission 62223) | Enrichment culture microbial communities om Arthur Kill intertidal strait, New Jersey, USA, that are MTBE-degrading - MTBE-AKS2 (Arthur... | ecosystem: Environmental > Aquatic > Marine >...
CCGTCGATATAGTATATGCTCGTTATCCTTACTCCCATAAAATACGAACTTTTCAGTCTAATAGCCTAAAATTAAGTCCTATAAGATGAGTCTATGTTAGTATTTTATATAGACATTGCGGCGTTTATTAACTTAATAATTACAAATTAATATGAACGTCGAAAATTTAAGAAGAACGTATCCTCTTCTCATAGATTACCTGCGAGGTAACGGATACTCAAAAGTTTATATCAATGAGTTTCTCACTGATATTCAGCAGGTTTTAAAAGAAGCAAGTGATCCGGGAATCAATTCTTATGAAGAATATTACGAGTATTTGAGTACGAAGTTTACAAAATCAACGATTCATCATAAGCTCAAGATTATCGGTAAGATTAAGCAATTTGATTTGAAAGGAATATTTCCAACTTCTATCCATCGTTGCGGTTTTCTCAAACAAGATAACTATGAGTGCCTTTCTCTTGAATATAAATATGTTATTGATGTTTTTGTAAAATCTGCAACAAATAGATGTGTATCAGAATCGTATATCAGGCACTTGAAACTGGCAGCAGCTAAGTTCTTCTATGTTGTATTCCAAATTTTTGCAGCATTATTTTTCAAGTTTTTTAAAAATTAAAATTTATTTTTACCATTGTAAAGCTCAAGAGGAAACAGGCTCTGCCGGGGGGCAACCTGTCAGCAATAAGCTTTACGGGTACACTGTATCAAGGAAAGGACTGTTTTGTCCTTTCTTTTTTATGGATACAGGAATCCTGGAATGGCTTTAAAAACCCATTTCTCCGCCGAAGGCGGATTAAGGGTATGAAACCATTTAAAAGAGATACCTTTTATTCCATAAATACCCTATAAAAACAACCTTCTATGAGTAGACTTTTTTAAGCTACAATTTCCTGTTTTAGTTTTTATAAGTAAAGCGCCGTATTCTTTGAAAGCAGACTTACTGCAAGAACTCTGTAACGGTCACTTTATTTGTATATGGTTGTTTTTTACGGGTATCAACTTGTTCTATTATATTCATATTTCTTCTTGTTTTTTAATACGAAATATACACGGTTGAGTAATTTTTTTGCTATTCTTACAATTGCATCATTGGGTTCCATACGTTTACATAGCTGTTGATAAGTCATGAGCAATGACGGATCACAACGGGCTCCTATCCATGCACTTTCGATAAATGCTTTGCGCAGGAAATCATGTGAACGGAAAGTGATTTCCCCCATTTTTTCTTTATCGCCACTTGAATGCGAAGTTGGGATTAGTCCGACATACGAAGCAAATTTTTCATCTTTTGTAAAACGTTTTATATCTTCAACTTCGGTAAGGATAACCATTGAATTGATCAACCCTATCCCTGGTATACTTCTTAGCAGGATTACCTGGTGGCTATATTTTTCAGTTTCCGAAAGCTTCTTAACTTTTTTTGTGGTTTCCAGTAAAAGCTTACGTTGGTTACGAGCCTCCTCTATTAAGGTGTCCAGTGCCTGCCGACCGGATTGTTCTTTCATAGGAATCCCGTCAAGCCATTTCATGAACCGGCCTGACCAGTGGGTACTTCTACGTTCAAATTCAGGTGGAAAAATAATTCCATAGAAATATAAAAATGATTTTATTCGTAGTTTAAACCGGGTCATATCCTTAACCAACATAGAACGGGTCCTGACCAATGCACGGTCATCAAGCGTACTTTCAGAAGGGATGTATATCGGAGATAGTTCGCCGCTGCGTAATGAGCGGGCTATTTTTCGACTGTCCCGTTTATCTTCCTTTTGCACTTTCTCTTTTTGTGTGGTAGGTATATCGGCCGGATTAACCACAATATTGTTAATCCCCAGCGCTTTTAACTGGTAGTGTGTCCATAGGCCACTAAAGCCTGCTTCATATGCTGAATAATATGTTCCCCCGGGAAAATTATTCTGCAGGTAGTTTTTTAAAATTTCAGGCTTTGCTGGCATTACAAATGTCTTATGGCTCATGTTTTCCGTTAAAATTGTTACCTGCCAATTTTTTAAATGGACATCAAATCCAATGAAAATGTTTTGTCCTTCAAAATTTAAAGTTTTAATTTGCTCTTGCATAAGTTATCGAGTTTAAATTTGTAGTCTGTGAAAACTCAAAAATAATACTCTTTAGCTTATGCACTTTGTTTCTTAAAATACAAACATAGGGACTTTGATTATCAGCAAACTCATGGAACATATTCTCTACTTGATGTTTCGGAAAGAACTGTACAGAACTATTTCTATGACGGAGAGAAGATTGTAAGAGGGTTTAATGTTATGAAACAAATTAAAATCGTTCTGAAAGAATGTATTCCATACTACCATAATGGTGAATGTGAAAGAATTATCTCCTTTCTCCCTATAATGAAAAAATTCCACAAAACGTATCCATTTTTAGAAGCGGACGAGCTGGAAAAAATCAAATCTGTTCTTTTTGGTGGCGATTGTACAAATCTAACTCTTCGTGCTAAGGCCATTGTAACTATAGCTTTTTGTACAGGCCTTCGCGGTTGTGATATTGCTGCACTTACGTTTGATAACATTGATTGGGAGCATAATATAATCCATCTCATCCAAAACAAAACAGGTGCACCATTGACATTGCCTCTACGTCCGGTTGTAGGTAATGCCATTTTTGATTACATAGAGAAGGAAAGGCCTCACTCTGACAATGAAACGATATTTTTAACTCAGGATAAAAAGACAAGAAAGCTCAGGACTACATCCATGTATAATGCTGCAACTGCTGTATTGATAAAAGCTGGTGTCAGAGCAGAAGGCGGGAAAAGAGGCCTCCATTTATTTAGACACAATTTTGCTGTTGCACTGCTCCAAAATGGAATACAAACTCCTGTTATCTCCGAAGTATTAGGCCATGCATCACCTATATCAATCGAATCATATCTTGAATCAGACCTTATTCGTCTAAAGGAATGTGCATTGAGTATTGATAAATATCCTGTTAGAAAGGAAATACTTGGAGAATGATAACGCCGATAATATTTAAGGAAATGTTAGACATGTACCTTAAGTTTCGCAAGGTGTCTGGACTCAAAAAGTCTACGACATTTTCTCTTGTCCAGTTCTATCGCGATTGTAACAAAAGATACCCTGAAAGCAAATACTTAACCCAAGAAATGATTGATTGGTGGTGTGCGAAAAGAAATACAGAGAAACCTATTTCTAATCGTTCCAGAACACATTCAATAATCTCATTTTTACAATATGCAGAGCAGCGAAAGTGGATAGATTTAAAAGTACCGAAGGTCCCTTACGCTAGACCTAACCCCTATATACCTCATGCCTTTAGCGAAAAGGAATTGAAAAACTTTTTTAAAGCATGTGATGAGATCAAAGATGGTGCTCCAATACAAGTAAAACTTCGGAAGATTGAGGTTCCTGTTTTCTTTAGGCTTCTCTATAGTAGCGGCCTTAGAACTACGGAGGCCAGATTGCTGAGAAAAAAGGATGTTAACCTTCAAAATGGAGTTATCAATGTTCGTTATACCAAAGGGTATAATGAGCACCGGGTTGTACTCCATGACACGATGAGAGAACTGCTTGTTCATTATGATAAGGCTATATCGAAACTAATGCCTGATCACCAAATATTTTTCCCTAACCACGAAGATAAATGTCATTGGAATATCTGGGTATATAAGCAGTTTAACGAGTTATGGTACAAATATAATGATGCGAAAACTGTTGCTTACAGTATAAGACATAACTACGCGATTGAAAATATAAACAAATGGACTAATCGTGGATTTGAAGTTCATGACAAACTGGTGGCATTAAGTAAAAGTATGGGGCACAGCACCCTGACTAGTACTATGTACTATTATTCCCTGGTTCCAAAACTGGCCGGCATTATTGAAAACCTGTCAGGAGAATCTTATAATAAAATAATCCCTGATTTACCCAATGATGAAGAATAATAAAAATGATGCCTTGAAATTGGCCAAATATTATGACTCTTGGATTGATGAATGCACACAGGTGAATAGCCTGAATACAATACGATCTTATGAATCGGCCATGAATCTTTATATACGCTTCCTTGAAGACGTTAAAGGCTTAAAATCAAGTTCTTTCAGTTCTAATAGCGACTTTTCTAGTGAAACCATAAAAGAATGGCTTGTCTGGCTGAAAAATAAAAGAGGCTGTAGCCCCCAAAGTTGCAATGTACGGCTTGCTTCGATGAGAGCCTATCTGCAATACCTTGGTGAACAGGATATTAAATACAGGTATCTCTTGTTGGAATCTAAAAATATCCATCGAATGAAGGAAACGAAGAAAAAGGTAAATGGTATGAGCGAAAGTGCTGTGAAGGCACTCATGTCTGTACCTGACGTCTATACAAGTACAGGGTATCGGGACATTGTTCTTATGGCGTTCATGTACGGTACAGCTGCCAGAATCGACGAGGTTTTGTCGTTAAAAGTATCAGACCTGGATCTTAATCCCGATAACCCTCATGCAACTGTTATTGGTAAAGGAAGCAAAATTAGAACTCTGTATCTGCCACAGAAGTTAGTGAGCCATCTTAATAAATATATTAAGAAGTTCCATGGATCGGAACCAGGTAAAGACAGATATCTTTTTTACTCCAGGGTGAAGGGTTATCAAGGGAAAATTAGTCAGGAAGCAATTAATAAGCGATTGAAGAAGTATGCCGCTATCGCCCATGAAACTTGCCCTGGCGTACCTCTCGATCTTCATGCACACCAATTTAGGCACGCTAAGGCCAGTCATCTGTTGGATGATGGAATGAACGTTGCGCAACTATCAAAATTACTTGGACATGCCAATTTATCCACGACAATGGCCTATCTGGATATTACCACCGATATGGAGGCAAAAGCAATGATATCTTTGGAAGATGAAAAAACCAGGAATATGCCAAGAAAGTGGAGTGGAGGAAAAAATAACCTCTCTGAACTTTTTGGTAGGAAAAGAATAAAATAAATCAATATATAATCCGAACTTTTTTTGATAAATTTAATTGATAATCAAATTTCTATATATGAGAGTTCGGATTTTATAGAAGTAAGGATAACGAGCATATACTATATCGACGGTCATGTTCAGGTCTATCATGGCCATCTTGCCAACCTGGGCAAGAAGCACGTTAGCCGCCAGAAGCTTTGCCTGCCGGGAATGGTCGAGTTCTGGGTGAACAATGCCGATGGTTTGCCCTATTTTTATGTGACTGGCCAGGTGAATGAGAAGCTTCAGGAGATGATCACAACCCAATTGGTCCCCCGGCTTCTTGAGCTGACCGATGGCAGGGTCAGTCAGGAAGATCTTGATACAGACCAGACGCTTCCCAGGTTCACCATGGTATTTGACAGAGAAGCTTACAGCCCTGGGTTTTTCAGGCAAATGTGGGAAAGCTTCCGCATCGCGGTGATCACCTACAGAAAAAATGTAAAAGATCAATGGGACAAGGAAGATTTTACTGTATATGATATTGATACCGATCTGGAGACTACCATGGAACTATGCGAGAAACAGGTAGAACTCAATGGCGTTGCCTTACGGGAAGTGCGCAAACTTACTGATACCGGTCACCAGACCAGTGTGATTACGACCAATTATAAAATACCTACGGCCCTGATCGCCTTATACATGTTTTCCCGGTGGTCCCAGGAAAATTTTTTTAGGTACATGAGGCAAGAATACGATATAGATAAGATAATGCAATACGGTGTTGATGAGTTAGATGAAACCATCATGGTGGTTAATCGGGAATATAGCAATCTTACATACAGACTTAAAAAGTTGAGAGAGAGAATAGCCCGGCGCCATGCGAAACTTTATACCTTAGTGGAAGAAAACATTGCAGAGGAAATGGAACAAACCGGAAAGAATATTGAGAAACAATTACTCCTGAGGAAAGAAATTGAATTGCTTGAGGAAGAAGAACAAGATACCCTGGCCCAAAGAGCACAGCACCCTTATAAAATCAGCATAGGAGAGATGCCCGAACATACCAGGTATAATAAGCTGAAAACAGAAAGCAAGCACTTGCAGAATATCATCAAGATAATCTGTTACAGAGCCGAAACGGCAATAGCCAACCTGCTTGCTTCCTATTATCGAAAAAGTTCAAATGAAATAAGAGCCTTAGTAAAAAGTATTATATTTACAAAGGCTGATTTATACCCGGATTATCAGACAAATACCCTAACAGTCAGATTGAACAGTCTGGCAACACCCAGGGACAATCTGGCTGTACGAGAAATTTGTCAAACGCTTAACGATTATGAAGCAGTCTTTCCAGGAACAAAACTTAAACTGGTTTATGAAACTGCGACATTAACTCCTGCGTGAGATCAGGAGGTCTGAAATTATTAAATTAAAACTAATTTAAAGTAGTGCGAAATAAATAGCATCACAAAAAAACCATTTAAATCATTCAGACATTATTCCACTAGCAGTCCTTAAAAAACTGATATTAGAATCCATTGAACATTTCTAAAAACTTTTTCATTACGTCTTATTTAGGTGTAAATGAGCTTTTTATTGTATATATATAGTATCTATCATTTTCCTGATAACTCCTCATTGTAAATTATTTTGTTTTTATCTATTAGTTTAGGTTTTGGTTTTATAACTGATATTTGGATTGTATCGAAAACATTTTTAGCTGTTGTAACTCCCTTACTTACCGGTTCGATCCTGTTGATGCCATTTTCCCATACTGATTGAGCTACTAATAAAGGTGAATATATGCGGCCTGCTTCAGCTATTATTGTGTCACTGTAAATAAGTGCCGGCTGTCCACACGCATATTCGTCTTCAAGGAAGGTCTCAATATCCAGTTCAGGAAAAGCTTCGTTGTAATCGCCGGCAAGGTTCATTTCTATCCAGCAAATCCATTCGGAATCCGGTTTTACTTCTACTCTGACAGAAAAATAATCATCTTTGGGAGTGGCTCCTGTAACAGCAGCGAATTTGTCATCAGTTATGACATTATGAGATTTATTTTCTCCTTTAAATAATTCAAACCAATGTGGCAATGCGACCGGTACATTTGCTTTTCCTTCCCAGTCACCAATGCTAACTCTTTTAGTGACAAACACTGTTTTGAGTTCTCTTGTGTTAAGGTCTTCTATCCAGATAGCAAATTGAGGAGGTTCCGCATATGTAGATAGAAAAATAATCTCTTCATTTTGATGAATATCAAATTGAATTAGTGTTCGGCCTTTTGTTTTATAATATATACCTACAATCAATAAAGAAATAACTATAAGACAACTAAAAAATACAATTAATCCGGTTTTCAAGTTGAAATTAATTCTCATAACTTTCATCAGCTTAACTATTAAATAATTTCAAATCCAGATCTATAACTTATGTTGCAAATATCATTGGCTTCATCTGAATTTGTGAATACTTCAGAAGCCGGATTGAAATATAATTGTCTGTTGCCCATTCGATATGAAATATTTGCCATGTGAACCAGCACAGCAGATTTATGTCCCTGCTCAATATTTCCATTTGGAATTTTCCTGGTTTTAACAGATTCAATGAAATCTATTTGGTGTTCAATATCCGGAAAAAATCCATACTCCTGTGCAATTATCTCACTATCATCTGAGAAAACCTGCCACCCGCCTCCGTGACGTCCCAGGTACATCATACCTTTTGTACCATATATTTCTATCCGTGTAGAATTCTGTTTCCAGTCAGGAAAAAAATCTCCATATCTCACTTTAGCATCTGATTTGGAAAGGTAATTACCAAACTGGGAGCTGACCAGTGACATTGAATATTTTTGATAGTCATAAATTACCGACTGGATATCAGGAACATCTCTTTCATCATCGAAAAGTACCCGTCCACCTTTGCAGCAGACTGAAACAGGATGGTCAGGATCTCCCAGCACCATTCGTGCAAGGTCCATCACATGTGATGCATCTCCTGCCATTGCTGCTCCTCCTGAATAGGCCCACCAGTCATACCATGCTTTATGACGGCTAAGATTATAAGGTACACTTTCAGCCGGTCCAAGCCAAAGATTCCAGTCCAGTCCATCCGGTACCGGGCTGTCTTCTTTGAGAAACCATGGCTTGCCACCGGGTAACATACAAAAACATTTTACAGTCACGATATTACCAAGTTCTCCGCTGTTGATATAATCTCTCGCAGAAAAGGCATATTTTGCACTTCTGTTTTGTGTGCCGCATTGTATAATCCGGTGGTATTTCTGTGCTGCATCTATCATTTTCCGACCTTCCTCTATGTTTAGCGATACGTTTTTTTCCACATAAACATCTTTTCCTGATTCACATGCCCAGATAGTTGCCAAGGCATGCCAATGCTCAGGAGTGCATATTAATACTGCATCAACATCTTTATCATCAAGTACCTGACGCATATCTCTTACCCGTTGAGGCTGATATTCCTGCATCTTGGATAATTCATCTATTGCCCTTCCCCCTCTTGAATCATCAACATCGCAAACATATTTTATCTCTGTCTCAGGGACATTTTTCTTTGTACTTAAAATTACATCAGTCCCTCTTCCTCCGGCTCCGATCAAAGCCAGTATGACTTTATTATTGGCACCTGTTATGGTTTTCATTTTATTAAAATTGTTTATTTTTAGACCATAAATATTATTCCTGTTGAACGAATTAGACTCGCTGTTTTAAAATTTCTTTTATTGGAGTAATATTTTATGAATTCTTTCATTTTAAGATAATTATAAATATGTAAATTTTACCTGATCTGACCTGTTACTTTATACTTTATCAGGTATAACAAAATTTTCACGGTATGTTGACTTTAGTAACAGGTTTCCTTGGTCATTATTAATGAATTGCTCATTATCTTTATCAAAGTCAAGCTGTTTGTTACCAACTCTGTAAGCTATATTACCAAGATGTACAAGCGTTGCACTGAGATGCCCCTGAAAAACATTGCCGTTTGATTGTTTACGCGTCCTCATACTTTCAATGAAGTTGATCTGATGCACTTTATCAGGAAACAGCCCATATTCCTGAGCAATGACTTCACCATCTTTTCCCACAACCTGCCAACCTCCTCCATGTCGTCCGAGGAACATCATACCTTCTGTGCCATATATTTCGGTTCTTGTTGCATTTTCCCGCCAGTCAGGAAATTGTGATTCGCTGTTTCTTATCTCCGGAGGTGTTTTTTTCATATAATTTGTAGCATTACCGCTTTCACAGGTTAGAGCGAAATCTTTAAAATAATACATGATATTTTGAAACTCGGGAGTTTCCTTTTCAGAACCCCACGCATTATTACTTCCATGGCAATAAACTGACTCCGGATGTCCCGGATCACCTAATACCATTCGCGCCAGATCCATCACATGACTGCCATCATCTCCGAGAGTACCGCTACCGAAATCCCAAAAATTTTGCCATCCACCGCGACTGTTCATATCATGTATGCCGGGATTATAAGGTCTGTATGGTGTATGTCCAAGCCACCCATCCCAGTCCAGTCCATTCGGAATATCGCTGTCGGGCTTGGGATTCCACCTGCCTCCTCCCAGCATATTGTAACACTTGACATGAATAATTTTACCAAGCTTACCACTTTGAATATATTCTTTTGCTGAAAAAGCATAAGGTGCACTTCGGTTTTGAAATCCCACCTGCACTATTCGTTTATATTTTTCAGCTGCCTCAATCATTTTCCGGCCTTCCCATATATTTGTCGTAGGATTCTTTTCGACATAAACATCTTTACCTGCCTGACAGGCCCATATAGTTGACAGAGCATGCCAATGATCCGGTGTGGATATCCATACAGCATCGATATCCCTGTCATCTAAAACTTCCTTTATATTCCGGATATGTAAAGGTTTGTATCCCAATTCCTTTTCAATCAGGTTAATTGCTTTTGCAGCTTTAAGATCATTGACATCACAAACTGTTTTTATTTCAACATTTTCATCCAGTTTGCAAGTGCTGATTATGGTTTCAGTTCCACGACTTCCGGATCCAATAAGAGCCAGAATAATTTTATCATTCGATCCTTTAGAACAAGACCAGCCTGCCAAAGCGAATGTACTAAGGGACAAACCGGTTGTGCCGGTAATAACATTGTGAATAAATTTACGACGTTTCATCTTATTTTTATCATTTATTAATAAAAGTGATATACGAGACTCATTTGCAGATTTTGACCATTATTATATATGGAGTAATCAAATAAGGTTGTTTCTTACTTGTATGATTATTATTTGGTTTTAACTTTTCCATGTAAAGCTGTTGTTGTTTTTAAATGCTTGAATATAATTAACTAAATCAAATTAAAAAATAGAACGGAATGATATATTTAATCCAAGTATTGACTGATAAGTTATAAACAAAGAAAAAAACAGAGCAAGTATAAGTCCTGTATTTAACCAGATCCCGGCCTTATACTCTCCCATAAGATCTTTCCTGTTCAGCAGGTACATTATTGCCACAACCACCACAGGCAGGACAAATATCTGGAACAACTGGCTGATCAGCATAGCAAATACAGGCCGTGCTCCCAGAATGGGAACTATTAATCCAAATAATAATCCCGTTCCTGTCAAAATACGAAAAAGAGAACCTTTATAGTTGATCGGCTTATTCCGGTAATCCCCTATAAGCAAAGGAGCAAGCATTACTATCGGAAACAGCGACGAGAGTGCCGCCCCCAGTATACCCATAATGAATATTGATAGTGCAAAACGTCCGAGCAGCGGCTCCAGCAATGTAACCATAGTTATCACCTCTTCAACCGGCTTATTCATGATAAACAGTGTGCCTGCTGCGCAAGCCATTACAGATCCGCTCACTATAAACATCATTACCGCAGCAACAACGGCATCTTTTCTCTGGTGTTTCAACTGTTTCATATCCCACTTCTTCTCTTTAAGCAATACACTGCGAACAATAAAGGTGGGAGCTGTCAGGGTGGTACCTACAAGGGCTGCAATCACCATAGGCGCATTAACTTCATCCGGGATACCGGGAATAAGACCTCTGCCCATAGCTGAAGGTTCCGGCAAGACCAGGAACATGGTCAAAATGAAGCTGATGCCCATAAGAGAAACAAAAATGATAAGTATCTTCTCAAAAAATGAGTATTCACCCAGTAACAGCAGAAAATATATAATAACTA
>Ga0068713_1004339_pt1 | contig 11138 bp, 7 predicted proteins | sample MTBAKSrepl2MetaG_FD_62223 | JGI IMG/M metagenome (GOLD analysis project Ga0068713, IMG submission 62223) | Enrichment culture microbial communities om Arthur Kill intertidal strait, New Jersey, USA, that are MTBE-degrading - MTBE-AKS2 (Arthur... | ecosystem: Environmental > Aquatic > Marine >...
CTTCGCGCAGATAGCCCCCTTGGTCGCGAACGAGCCGGTCGACGCGAGCTTCGACAGCGATGGCGACAAGGCCTGGGTAGTGCCGGGCGTCCTCGGGGAGGTTCTCGATCCGGAGACCACCACGGAGGAGCTCACCGCGGCGGCCCTAAGGACGAGCAATCGCACGGCCGAGGCAGCAGTCAAAACAACCGAACCTGAATTCACCACGGCAGAAGCCGAGGCCATGGGTTTCTCGGACCGGCTCGCGTCGTACACTACCGAGCCGTACCAGGGGTCGGCCAACCGGCGGGTCAATGTCCGCATCACGACGGAGTATGCCAGCGACAAATTCCTGGCCCCCGGGGAAGAGTACGACTTCGACGAGACGATCGGGCCCCGGACCGCTGCGCGCGGATACAAGCTGGCTCCCGGCATAGTCGGGGGAGGCGAGATGGAGGATGTGTTGGGAGGCGGGATTTGCCAGGTTTCAACAACCCTTTTCAACGCGGTCTTCGAAGCGGGCCTCGAGGTGTTGGAGCGTCACAACCATTCTCTCTACATCGGTCACTACCCCGACGGCCGGGATGCGACCGTTGCCGGGGGCGGTGGCAAGAACCTCAGGTTCAGGAACGACACAGACCACTACATCTGGATCCGCGGCACTTCCGACGGGGTCACCACGACCTTCAACATCTACGGCACCAATGACGGCCGCACGGTCAAGTCGAGCTTCAGCGGGTTCTCCTGGGGGGCGCAGCGCACTACCGTGACGATCCTGGACCCATCGCTGAAACCTGGAGCCACTCACGTGAAGATCAGTGGCCAGTCCGGCAGGTCGTGCTGGGTGAAGCGCACCATCACCTACGCGGACGGCAAGACCAAGACCGAGACCTTCGAGAGCTACTATCCGATGATCCCGAAGACCATCGAGGTCGGCCCCACCACGACAACAACTACCCAACCGACTACTACGACGACCGTACCAGGGACGACCAGCACCACCGAGTTCTAGGTAGCCACATTTCGTGGCGAGTGCTCGGGCTTGGGCCTCTGAGCTGGGTTTCAGAATCTCCGCAGGTGGAGACAACTAACCCAACTTAGGGGGGCCACTGAAGATCGGCCTAGAAATTTACGATGGTCTTCCGATTCTCTCTGTGAGCGGGGCGATTGACCATGAGCACGTCCACGAGTTCGCGGAGGGTCTTGCGGAAGCTTCCGTGAGGGCTTCGCCCAACACGCTTGTGGATCTTGCCGGCGTGAGCTACATCGACAGCGCCGGCATCTGGGCAATCCACAACTTCCTGGAGGAATTCGATTCGGGTCGCAGACTCGTGCTGAGGGGGCTGTCTCCTCGAGTCATGCGGGTTCTCGAGATCGCTGGGCTGGGACACAGCGAGAGGGTTACGCTGATCCCGAGCACCAGGACCAAGCCGTCGAACGGGGCGGGCCGTGCCCCATCGACGGGCAATCATGGAGTCGCGCGCTCCTGGTCTCGGGCCTTCCCGCCCAGTCTGGAGCAACTGAAATTCCTGCGCGAATTCGTGGACTCTATCGCGATGGAGGCCGGCCTCGACGATGAACGGTCGTTCGACCTCAGGGTGGCCGCCTCGGAGGCGGCCGCCAACGCGATCGAGCACGGATCCCATGCGGGCAACATGGCCGTGGATGCCACACTCGGCAAGGCACGGCTCGTAGTGACCATATCTGATCGGGGATCATTCAAGTCTCGGGTGCACAAGGATCCCAAGAGAGCGCATAGGGGCATGGGGATTCCACTAATGCTCGCCCTGACAGATGAGGTTGCCATCGGACGCCTTGAGGGAGGCGGAACCAGAGTCTCCCTCACGATGCATCTGGGGCCGAGATCCTCGGAAGAGGCCCCGACCTAAGGACGCCCCGCCCGACGTATGACGACAAGAGCTACGTCATCGCGAAGACCATGCCCGGTGAATCTGACAGCCTCCTCGAGTAGACCGTCGGCCACCTCTTGCGCGGTTCTTCCAGCTAGACGTGCAGTCGCGAGAAGTAGCCGTTCTTCCCCGAAGACATCATGCGCGCTCCGTGCCTCGCTCAACCCGTCTGTGTAGAGAACCAGAGTCTCATCCGGACCGAGCATGTGGTCGTGGGTGATGTAGGGGCTGGTGCCGAACCCGAGAGGGGGCGCAGCGGGGTCTTCGAACAGACGGCAGTTTTCTCCACAGACGAGTGCCGGCGGATGACCGGCCGCAGCCAACTGCATCGCACCGGTTTCGGGGTCGATAAGGACGAGAAGCGCCGAGGCGGCTCTCTGCTCGGACATTTCCGTGCGGACAATCTCATTGATCGTATCGAAAACGAACCCCGGGGAGGGATCGATGAGAACGATCGCCTTCGCCGCCGTCCGGATGGCCTCAGTCAGACCCGCGGCGGGGAGTCCCTTACCCGTTACATCACCAATGAGGACGGCCACGCGATTGTCCTTCGTCGGCCATATCTCATAGAAGTCACCTCCCACCCTTTCGACTTCGGTCGCCATGTGAGTGGCGGCGCCAAACTCGAATCTTGGCAGCGCGGGAACAGGAGGAGCGAGTCTCAGCCTCAGGCTCTCGGCCAAACGATGCTCCACGCCGAAGAGCCGGGCATTTTCGAGCGCCAGTGCCAGCCCCGAGCCAAGTCTCGCCAAGAAAGCCTTCTCGGGCTCGGGAATGGCCTTCACTTCCTTTAAAAAGCCGAAGAGGAGGAAGCCCAACGGGGAGTGATCGCGGACCAGCGGGATGAGGTACGCGGATGAGATTCCGTGCGCCTTCAAGAAGGAGCGGTCGATTGGCCGTTCGAGTGGATCACTATCGAGGATCAACGTGGGCCATGTTCCGTCATTGAGTGAAGCCACCGCTTCCACGGAGCCCCACACTTCGCCCAGGATTTCCGTCGGCAGGCCCCAGGTACTCAGAATTCTCCAATGGCCGCCCTCCGCTTCGGCTTCCACCGCGCAATCCGCGCCGAAGGCTCTCGCGGACCTTTCGAGCAATGAGGGGAGCCCCTCCCTGAGACCGGAGGTCTTCGCCAAATTCTCCATGATCTCCGTGAGGGTGACGCTCAGCTGTTGTAGGCGCAGAGCCTCGGCGTGCAGCCGTGCGTTCTCGAGCGCTGATGAGACTGAATGGGCAAGCTGTGTCGCAAAATCGGCCTCGGCATCCGTGAACTCGCGCGCCGCTCCCGTGTAGTTGATCAGTAAGACGCCAAGGCTGACGTCCCGTGCCCTGAGAGGAAGTACTGCTTGTGATTTGACAGGGAGAACGCTTAGAAAAGCCTCTCCTATTCTTTCGTCACTCGCGGCATTGTCAATCAGGATAGGAGCGCGGCTTCTATCCGCGGCAACCACATGGGGAAGTTGCTCGTCGATGAACGTGACGTCTTTCATCTCCGGTGAGAACCCGCTATTGTGACCGGCAATCCAGCCGCTTTCCGATCTGGTTAGGATCATGGCCGAGTCGGCCGCCATGACCTCGGAAGCCACTGTCATGACGCGCCTCATGACCTCATCGATATCCAGTGTGGAGCCAATTTCCGCGTTAGCCTGGTTCAGGGCATCGCTCAGCTCCTTGGCCTCTCTGAGTCGTTCAGTGCCCCGCTTGAGATCGTCCACGTCCACAAAGCTGAGCACCGCCCCCTCGATGTGTCTGGTCGCCGTCACGTAGGGCCGTGACCTCATGGAGTACCAGCGGCCGTCCTCGTCCTTCACTTCCCGCGTTTGAGAAGCCGGCGACTCAACCACAAGTCGGAGAAATGCATCCAAATCTTCCGTGGGAATCCTCGGCTTGATATCTGAGATCGGACGCCCAATATCAGATGGAAGCAGCCGCAGCAGAGTCTCAGTCCCAGGAGTGAACCGACGGATGCGGAGGTCCCCATCCAACACGATCATGGGAATGGCCGCGCTTGCCAGTAGGTTGGCCAGATCGTCCTGCGAGCGCGTGAGATCGAGATTGCGGGTCTGCAGTTCATCGTTTACCGTGGACAGCTCCTCGTTAGTGGACTGAAGCTCTTCTTTCGCCGTCTCCAGCTCTTCATTTGTGCTCTGAAGCTCTTCGTTACTGGATTGAACCTCCTCGAGCGCGGCCCTAAGCTCCTCGGTGCTGACATCTCTCTCCGTTATGACCGTTCGCAGATGCTCCTGGGACGCCTCGAGTTCTCGCTTGAGGAGATCCGCCTCTTCCAAGGACACGGCCATTTTGGCCGTCTTTCGGCCGGACTTCGCTGCTTTGGCCGATTCGGACGTGTCCTTGTCGGGCTCATAGAAGGAGACGACGAAGTAGATCCCTCCATCGGAGGACTTGAAGGGAACGACCCTCAGATCGACCTCCACCCTTGAGTTGTCCACCTTCATTGGGACCCCGGTCCGCACGACGGGCAGCAGGGTATCGCGGGCCTCTCGGAGCGCGTTCCTGAGCTCATATCCCAAGCCTTCGCGAAGCATCGGAAACAGACTGAACGAAGGCCTGCCGGGGGGATGCTCGAGATACGAGCCGGCGCGACCCCGCAGGTGGAGCACTTCGTAACGCTCATCGAGAAGCATGCTCGTTGGTGCCAGAGCCTGGACGAGGACCTCATTCGCCTGATGGCGCACGTCATCCGCGTCGAGGGGTACCTCTACCAAACGCTGCCGGGGCGCCGGCGCGGGCCTCCGACCGACGGGATGGACGATGGGGTTCAAGGTATTGAGGGGCAACGGGCTCGGCACCGACTTCTTCTCAAAGGTATGGTGCTTGAGATCGAGCGCGTCAAAGAGAACCTGCCCACGGCCGACACTCTCTGAGCGGCCAAGAAGTAGGACTCCCCTTTTCCTGAGAGCGTAGTGAAATATCGGCATGACCCGCTCTTGGAGAACGGTGTCGAAGTAGATGAGCACATTTCGGCAGCTGATCAGATCGAGATTGGAGAAAGGAGGATCGCGGGTGAGATCGTGCCTGGCGAAGGTGCACATCTCGCGAACCAGTGGGCGTATGCGGTAGCCCTGTTCGGTTGTCTCGAAGAAACGGCTGAGCCGCTCCGCCGAAACCTGAGAAGCGATCGTGAACGGATAGATGCCGGCTCGTGCGCTATCAATATCCTTCTCGTTTACGTCAGTGCCAAAGACCTGGATGGGAACACGGGGCCTGCCTTCCAGGAACTCGAGGAGGGCGATCGCGAAGCTGTACGCTTCCTCGCCGCTCGAGCATCCGACAATCCAGAGTCGAAGCGACTCGGTAGGCCCCTTCTGCTCGAGGATGGTGGGAAAGATCTCCTTCTTGAGGTACTCAAACGTCTCGGGTTCCCGGAAGAATTCGGTCACCATGATGAGCACGTCTTGATAGAGAGCCTCAATCTCTGTCGGATTCTTTCGCAGATAGTCCAAATACTCGAAGACGTCAGAGACCCTCGTTACCAGCATGCGCCGGGCGAGGCGGCGGCCGAAGGTCGAGCGCTTGTATCCACTGAAATCTACGCCGGTCTTCGATCTGAGCAGGAGAAAGATCTGGCGCAAGACGTTCTCATGCGTCTCTTCTTTGGTCGGAGCCGCTTTCTCGTCCGCTCTTGTCACGTACGGATGCCGGCCCAGTCGGCCAAGCTCCCATCCGATCTCACCTGGACTGAGGACAAAATCGGCGACGCCGGCGAGAATGGCATTCTGGGGCATGTCCGCCTGAGCGGCGGTCCCCGGGTCCTGCACGAAGGTGATGCCGCCGGCACTCTTGATCTCCTTCAGGCCCAAGACCCCGTCCGCACCCGAGCCTGAGAGAATAACGCCTATCCCCCTGTCACCAACCTCAGACGCGAGGGCGCGCATGAAGATGTCTATCGGGAGATGTCGGACGGAGCCTTCCGACCGAGGAACCAATCGCAACCTTCCGGAAAGCATGTGAAGGTCGCTCTGCCCAGGCATCACGTAGACATGATTCGGCGCGAGCTCGACGCCGTCGGTCGCTTCGATAACCCGCATCTCGGTCTTGCGCGCCAGAATCTCGGGAAGCATCGTCTTTGTGTCGCGGCTGAGGTGCTGAATAAAAATGAAAGCCATGCCGGTGTCCGCCGGCAGGTTCGCGAGTAGCTCACCGAACGCCTCGAGACCCCCGGCCGAAGCCCCTATGGCCACGACAGGAATTACCTGAGCTTCGCGTCGAGGACCAGCATTGCTACGAGGCACCGATTCCTCCCGTCGGTCGGCGACTGTGAGCACGGCGGAGCGACTTTGATGATAGATGCCCCACGGAAGTCGGCGCAAACCCCTCGAGAGAAGCGCGAAGCGAAACCCATGGCGACAGCGCGGTGATTTATGTCACCACGCCGTGCCATGAAGCCATGGGCCCGCGTGGCAGCTAGCCGAGTGGATCCAGCAGCCTGATGGTTTCGGGGTAGTGGTCATCCATGGAGCCAAACGAGGCCCCGACGATTTCCATCGCCTTGAGCCGCGCTATGGGGTGTTCTCCTGGGTCGGTGAACGCGAGCGTCCCCATGCCGTTACGGAACGCGACGTTTGTGAACTTTGAAGTCGACGTCAGGAATGTCGCGACGTCAAGGCCGGTACCGTCGATGCTCGGAATCTCCTTGTAGAGGATGACCGGCGGGAACTCAGCCAACTCGCCGACCTCGCCCGAGACTTCTGCCGTAGCGGCCATGATCTCGCGGCCGTTCCTCGTGACCCGCGCCCGCACCCTTCCCTGCGCCTCGGTCAGCTCGACGGACCCTAGCTCGGCCGGCCAGCCCTGGACCTCGCGGTAGCAGGCCAGACTGCGGTCGGTGCTCGTGAAGAGGTACGGGATCCAACTGCCCTCGAAGTCACCGTAGCGCACAGGAACCACCGGCATGGAGAAGCTGTGTGGACCCATGCCCGTCACCTCCGGCCAGACAAAAAACGTCATCGCGACGTAGTTGCCCTCTAGAGGCTCGAGTTCCCGCGGCAGACACTCGCGAAGCGCGGCCTCGTCGCATCGGTAGGTGATGAACAGCACCATGCCGTTTGTGTAGTCGTATGGGCCGGGTTCGTAAAGAGGCTTCAGGAAGGGCAGGCCGATCATGCGATCGGGCCGCAGGTGCACCCATCCCCCGACATAGTCCAGCGAATTGGCCATCAACTAACTCCTTTCGAGAGTGGGGGCTCTTGGTGCCATCAACACGATCCTATCCTACCCTGAGTCCATCCTGAACGCCTCAGGCAAGAGACCGCCGAAATCCGCTCCCGGTGGCAGAGGCATAGGCTCGTCGAAGAGCTCACGCGGCGGTTCGATGGTCTTGGCGTGAACGGTGTCACTCAACGGAGTCAGTGAAGACTCGATCTCGTCCAGGGTGACAACCGCGTCCCCGAGCGCCCATTCGTGAAGAAGCACCTGTATCGCCCTGTCACCGATGAGGAAGGTGCGCACTCTCGCGGGCTCCCCGTCGTCGGCCGCGCTTGCCGTCCACGAGGTGGGAAAGCGTCCCGAAAGAGACTCTGCTTCGTCCCTAGGCACCTGCCAGATCTCGAGCGCCAAGCGTCCGGGCTCCGACCTACCGCTGTAGTTGAGCCGAACCTCACCGGCCCCGAACTGGAGCATGTGGGGCTGGAGAGACGGGAGGTCGAGCCCGAAGACCGAAAACCCCAGTCCCTCCGCCTCAGCAAACCTGTCGGCCCAATCGGATCTTGCCAAGGAAAGAACCTCATCTATCCTCGGGACCTCAACCTCCTCGATAGGAACGATGCGTCTGATGATTGTCGCCGCTAGGTGTTGACCTTGCTGTTCTTCGCGCACGATGATCCCCGTCTGGGGATCCAGATCCGCCTCCACCGTCTTTTGCTCGACTGCTGATTCGCTGCCTCGGCTAAGAATGGTCGATATGTGGAGATCTTCTTGGCTGTACTTGGCAGAGATGCTCCAGTGTTCGGACGGAGCGCTCACCAGAGATTCGAGGTAGGCCATTTCCACGGGGCGAGGGGCGCCAACGAGGATTGCCTGAGCCCGGTAGCCCATTTGAACCTCAGGCGTACGGACGGTCATTCGCATCTCCGCTAGATCGGTCGCTCCCTTGAGTTCGATGCGGAATACCCCCAACTCGGGGATGATCAGCGCATTCACCTGACGAGCAACCCCGTCCTCCGTTGATTCCCCATCAATGACGAGAGCGTATCCGGCCGGAACTGCCTCGATGCCGGCCACACCCGGGACCGACAGCCCACTCCGCGATCGGAAGTCAGGGGGTCCGTTGTCCGCGGAGTAGACCCTCGATGTGACAATGCCTGCGAGCAGGAGCCCAACCAGTACGGCGATGACCGTGAGGAGCGATCTCTTGGTCAAGTCACCCCATTTCTACATCCTTCTTGGAGCCGTTCCTCTGTAGATACCCGGTTCGTACTCCTTCTGGTCGAATAAGGGTTTGAATTCCGTGACTGTGCCTCCGGCTGGACGCCAACGAAGCGGAACTACGACCGTCGTTGCCCGGAAGGCGATGAGAGAATGCTCGTTTTGATTTTCGCCCATTCCTGGGGAGGAATGGGGCAGGAGTAATTCCGCAAAGCGACTTGAGTGCTCATGCTTACTCGCTCTCCGTGCTGCCCCGATGGGTCGACCTTCATCTCGGAATCCGCTGGAAAGGGCGCTCCCGAAACGAGCAGACGATTCCGCTCTTCGAAGCCCGCTCTGTAACCGTGAAACCTGCAATCCGCGCTGAGTCATTCTGAACGAACGATCCCTATAATCCAAGGCGCACGCGCAACTGCCGATGGAAAGAGAATTCGGTTTGTATCTTCAGCGACACCGAGCCGACGGCCGCCAGAGCTTGTACAAGCTTCTCCCTGGGTGCCCCATCCTCGCTCTAGCGCTGATTTTTGCCCTGATTTGCCTACTCGCCCTCGGCTGTTCCAACCGCGAAGGCGCGGGCACCACGAGCACCTCCGGGGCGACGACGACGAGTCTCACCACTACGAGCAGCTCGTCCACGAGCACTATTTCCTTGCCCAGTAGCACCACGCAGGTGTCCCAGTCCACCACAACGACTCGGCTTTCGAACACAACCACAGGTCCGGGGGGCTCTCGCATCTCGGTGGCCACTCCGAATGGAGTTGTGACTCTCACCCCTCGACAGTTGGCGGGGCAGCGGGTCATCTATAGCTACAGTGGGCTGACCCCGCCGGCCGCGCTCCTTTCTCTCATTTCTCGGGGCGAGGTGGCAGGGGTGATCTTCTTTGGAGAGAACATATCCAGTCGCGAACAGATCCGGACGGTCATCGCCGGTCTCGAGAAAGCGAACAAGAACTCGACGAACCCTATCCGCGCGCCTCTTCTTCTCATGACCGACCAGGAGGGAGGCGAGGTCCGTCGGTTGCCGGGAGAGCCCCTTCTCTCCGAGAAGCAGATCGGCAAGTCCGCAGACCCGGCGGCACAAGCAGCGAAGGCGGGCTCTGCCGCGGCGGCCAACCTTAAGGGCGTTGGGATGAACGTGAACTTGGCTCCGGTCCTCGACGTGTATCGGGTTGCAGGCGACTTCAGCGACATGTTCGGCCGTTCCTACAGCAAGGACCCGGCAGTCGTGTCCAGTTTGGGCGCCGCCTTCATCAGGGCTCAGCAAGAGGGTGGCGTGGCGGCCGCGGCCAAGCACTTCCCGGGGCTCGGTGCGGCCGGCACTTCCCAGAACACCGACGCCGGCCCCGTCGTCCTCGAGGTTTCCCGCGATTCTCTCCGCGCTGTGGATGAACTTCCCTACAGGACGGCGATCAAGGCAGGGGTAGACTTGGTGATGCTCTCGTGGGCCGTCTACCCGGCTCTCGATCCGAACAGGCCGGCCGGTTTCTCGTCCACGGTGGTCAAGGGGGAACTGCGAGACCGATTGGGGTTTCAGGGCGTCACCGTCACCGACGCTTTGGAGGCAGCCTCCCTCAAAGCCTTCGGCACGACGCAGCAAAGAGCCCTACTCGCGGCTCAGGCGGGCATGGATCTCCTGCTGTGCGCCGCGCGGGACGCGCAGCAGGGGCAGCAGGCGACCGACGCTCTAGCCCGAGCCTATCTTGACACCACCCTCGAGCCGCTGGATTCTCAGGAAGCGGCCGAGCGCGTGGTAGCTCTGCGCTTCAGCCTGGGGGACTGACACATGCCGGGCGCGACCGCGCCACAAGGGATCAGCCTCAGCCATAGGTTGTACGGCCGGGTCCGCCGCAGTTCGGATCCGACAGCGGGCCATTTCGAAGGTAGCTGCCAAAGGTCTGCCGGACATTATCCGAGCCGCACTTGGGGCAGCGTTTTTGTTTGGAGACGAGGGCCGTTTGCGTCGTCACCTCGAAAGCATGGCTGCAGTCCTTGCAGATGAGACTGACTTGCGCGGACATCAGAGCACCGCAACCTTTTCGGAGACCACCCCGAACACCGGGCATATCTGGCTGCAGGCTCCGCATTCTGTGCACAGTTCCGGGTCAATCCGCGGGGCCGAAAAGATGTTCTCCTGGATCAGCGCCCCAACAGGGCAGCGATGCACGGCGGGGCAGGCATGGTTCTGGGGACACGCATGTTGGTTGACGGTGATCATTTCTTCTCCTGGAAATCGCTACTTCTGGATTTAAGATTCACGTCCACAAGGCATGAGCGCTGAGCAAGCCGCGCGAACCTATCGTGCCTAGTATACCCCATGGGGTATTTAGATACTCGTGAACCACTCCCGGGATGTCTCTGTGGATGACACGATCCGGTCCTCGCTCCCAGGAGATAGCCCACCTAGGGCGCGGAGAAATGACGGTGGCCCGCCGATGGTCGCCGGCCTACAGCTTGTTGCTCATCCGTTCGACCCAGGCCGGGTCGAGCCGGACGAGTCGCGTCTTTCTGAGATTCTCGCGCATGAGCCGGCGCACATCGGGGTCAGTGGACGCGATCCAACGTTCCATGAGGGGTTTGCCATACGATGGGTGGGCCGCCACGACCACACTCCAGCAGTAGGCGAGCGCCTGCCTTAGGGTCCTAAACTCGTCCGACCGACGGTCTGACATGCGCTCCAAGTTCGCGGTAACCCGGTCGACAAGATCAACGCCCGCTTGGCCGGCCTCTTGAGTCTTGAGGAGTCGCGGCTCAGACACCGCGGCGATAACTGCGCGCTGTACATAGGCCCGATCTCCAATCCACCCCCGCACGATCCGAAAGAGGCGATCAGTGTCTGCGTCGCCCACCCGCTGAAGCGCCATCGCC
>Ga0068713_1004355_pt1 | contig 11108 bp, 8 predicted proteins | sample MTBAKSrepl2MetaG_FD_62223 | JGI IMG/M metagenome (GOLD analysis project Ga0068713, IMG submission 62223) | Enrichment culture microbial communities om Arthur Kill intertidal strait, New Jersey, USA, that are MTBE-degrading - MTBE-AKS2 (Arthur... | ecosystem: Environmental > Aquatic > Marine >...
TCGGCCGTCGAAGTAGGGCTTGTGAGGTTTCAGCAGAGCCAACAGGTGCTTACGCGCGATGGCCTTGAGGCCGTCGGCATGGGCAAAACGCCTGAGATTGTACGTCGCCATTCGTTCTTTCCTCCCTTCTATTTATAGCCAAATCGTTGCTGGCACTTACGCGCTCGATTCATGATAAGTGTCATATCGAGATATCTTCATGAAGACCAATTTTAAGCAGATTCTCAGTATTCCTCGCCCGGGGCGCGACTGCCTCTTTTTGTGAAAAGCGTTGCCAGCATAACCGTGTTTATGAATCGACCTTCACTGGGGTCCTAAACCCAGGAGGCTTAATGGCAAGCACCGAACACGTTAGCTGGTCGAGAATGGCTTCGGCGGTGTTGCCGATGATAAGTCCTGATATGCCGGTACGGGCGACCGTCCCCATGACTACAAGATCCGCCCGTAACTCCGCCGCCAATGGCGCAATCACTTTTTTTGCCGGCCCCTTAGGCAGATGAAAGCTGGGGGAAAGCTTGTTATAGGCATTGGTGCAGATACTGTCACGCAACGCCTCACCAAGTCTATATAGTCCTTTTTGGTGGATTAATTGCTGCTTTTGAACATGAGCGGCGACGCTCTCACTCGAAATATCACCATGAGCTATCATGCTTTTTTCAGCAAAAGCTTCCCAGGCATGGACAAGATACAAGAAGGCTGTGTCAGAAAGTGCGATCGCAGCGGCACGATCAAGAATTTCATTGTTGAACGCTTGCTCTGATGCAACTGCTTGCAACGGATCGAAATCGACAGCCGCCAGAACATGGTTGTAGTTTGATTTTTCAGGTGTTTTAATGAGCCATACTGGGCATGGGCATTTGCGCAACAGATGCATATCGACGCTACCAAACAATCTCTTCATAAAATCGGTATTTTCAGCAGCCTTGACCACCAGATCATATTCATTGCGCAATACGGAACGAATTACCTCAAGGAATATCGTACCTACCAATACATCGATTTGAATTTTCAAGCGATTACGGTAAGGTTCGATCAATGATTCCAACTTTTGCTTGTGGTAATTTACTGTGTCTGAAAGGTGAGCGTCAACAACAGGAGGGATCACATCAATGACAGTTAGTCCTGCCTGGTTGTTTTCAGCCATGGACACAGATCGCGCGACAGCCGAAACTTGATCAACCGTTTCTTCAGCCACATAAAGAATGTTTTTAAATGGTTTCATTTATCACCTCCCGAGAGACCTGTTGGCGTCTAAGCAAACCGTCTTTATGGATTTTACCAACATTTTCAAATGCAATATTTGTGGAGATCAATATTTCGCTATCCCGGTCGTCCCAATTATCAACTATTGCTCCAAGACGCCGGCTTTTTCATAACAACGCCTTTGCGAGACTGAAATAGATCAGGATCGTCGAAATATCCGTTAATGCCAAAGAGAGTGGTCCGGCGGCAACTCTCATGTCCAGCTTCAGCTTATGCAATAGTGCAGGAACGCTTAGACCAAAAAAAACAGCGGCACAAAGCGTCAGCATGATGCTTGCGCCAATGGCAAGTGCCGCAATCCCTTCGCCACGCCAAAGCCAGGCAATCAGACCCACTATAACCCCACATGCGGCGCCTAACAGCACGGCCGCGCCGACCTCGCGATAAAATGCTCGTATGTACCATTTCCAATCCGGTTGTTTTAACCGCAAACTCAAAACAGTCAACGTCATCGATTGAATGCTGACACTTTCACCCAAACCCAACACCAGCGTTAGAAAAAAGGCCAATATCAGACTCTCAGCTAACGTTACCTCGTAAACACCGGCCAGTAATGCGCAAACCGTACCGCTGGCGATAGTGGCAAGAAGCCATGGAAACCGGAACCGAAAAGCCAGGAGAGGAGAAGCCTCCCGTATCTGCGTGATGCGAAAACCGATCATCTCAAAGATCCTGTCCATACTACTCTGGTCGGTCAGATCAAAGACATCATCCGTAAACATTCCGATATCCACAATGCCCAATATACGTTTTTGTTCATCCACTACCGGAAACGCCAAAAACTTATACAGAACGAAAAACTCGTGGGCATCAAACACCGTTGCATGCTGTGGAATTGTTACCACAGAGGCAATCATAATTTCGGAAATCCGCTGATCTATCGGTGCAGTGAGCAACCGCCGGGTCGGGACTACTCCCACCAGACGATCATCGTCATCCACTACGTAAAAATAGACAATTCTTTCGCCAATCCCTTTTTGCCTGATTGCGTCCAACGATTGCTGAACAGTGATATTGTAGAGCAGTGTTGTCATATCCCTTCGTATGATATCAAGGACGGGTCTGTTCATAAATTGTGATTTTTCTGTCACTTACTATTTCTCCCAATCTCTATTTCTTCGAATCTTCTGCATCGTTAGCTTTTCGGGCAACCGCTATGCCACGAGCCTTCCGTGGTTCGCGCTTCAGATAGCCTTTGCGGACAAGTTGGCTCACTTGGCCGTGGGCGCTGGCATGCGATATCCCGAGGATGTCCGCGAGTTCCTTCATGGTCGGGGGGAACCCCCGCCGGTTTGTGAAGAGGCGGATCTCCTTCAATGTACGGCGTTGCGGCTCTGTTATTTCCTGAACGGGGCGTCTGCCTCGCGGTCTTTGACTCATGTGTATCCTCAACCATCCAAATGGCTTATCGTGAACGCCAATGGCCGCAGGGCCCAGTCAGGGCGAACTACGGCCAAATTACAGAATAATATTATACGACCTGAGGGGCGTCAGGTCAATAGAAAATGTACATAAATCAGGGGTTTTGAGCAATTACCGGCGGGGATGAGAAGAAGGACCGGTGGTCCGACGCGGGCATAATGAAGCTGCCGGTTGCCCTGAGCGGATCGTCACTTCATCCGCCCGGCGGTCAGCCTAGCCCATATCTTTCGTTGACGTGACCAGTGAGCAACGGCGGCAATGGGACGGACCTCTTTCTCCCGAATCTGGTCACGCCCCTTGACCGTCCGGGGCAGGAAGAGAATCGCTTCTTGGATGTCCGGGGCCAGGTTGAGCAGGCTCATGATCTGAGTGATGCGTGCGCGCGTCACATAGCCGAGCCTGGCCAGCTCGACGAAGTTTTTCACGATACCCTTATTGATCAACCCGTCCATGTGAATCGCCAGAGCCATCAGCCTCGTGATACGTGGGATGCGGCCAGGCGGCGGTTCAGGCGCTGGCTGAGCCTCGCCTTCGACGAGATGCTGCTTTCCTCGTCGGCCTTTGCGAAAATGAATCGTGTACTCCAAGGTTCTGGTAGGTGGTTCTTCCATGATTCTTTCCTGTGCTTCAGGCAACAGCCTGTGTGATCTCTGGATGATTGAAGGTGAACTGGATCTTCCCGTTTCGACCATCGAAGCCGATCCGTTCGAAGATCAACTTCAAGAGGTAGGTTTGTTCATCGATGGAAAGGATGTCCCATAGCCCCTGGAACTGACCGAGGCCATCCTCGCATTCCACTGCCTTGACCCCATTGGATTCGGCCAGCAGGATGCGGTGCTTCAGGCTGTCGATCTTCGCTTTGAGGGATCGAGCTTCCCGCTGTTCCTGTTCACGCCTGCTGTGTTCGATCAGCTTGAGTTGCTCATTCAGCAGCCGAATGTCCCGCTTCAGAGATTCGACGTGTTCATGCCACAGTACCCTCGCCTTGCTGACTACGAGGTCCAGGATGACATCTTCCGAACCGATCTCCTGGATGCGTTCGATGACAAATCGTTCGATCTCACCAGCGGGGATTGAAGGTGTGGGACATTTGTCGTAGCCATTGTTGTGGGCGTTGGTGCAGACATAATACCGGAACAGCTTCTGGCCTTTCTTGGTGATTGGCAGGTGGATCATTGGCGCATCGCAGACGGTGCAGTGCAGCAAGCCTCGCAACAGCGCCTTGTATTTGTTCCGCGGTTGATCCGGGGTTCTGTCGCCTCGTTTCAACTGCGACTGGACTTCCTTCCATGTATCGGGATCGATGATTGCCTGGTGCTCGCCCTCGTGGATTTCTTCTTTGTACCGGATTTTCCCGAGATAGGTCACATTCCTCAATAACTGGTGCAATCGCTGTTTGTTGTAAGGGAGACCCTGGTGGAGAATACCTTTCTTGGTGGTCCAGGTCTTTGAGGTCCAACCACGTTCCTCGAGTTCACGGACTACCTCACGAAGCGACCGATGCTCCAGATAGAGATTGAATATCTGCCGTACCTGGTCAGCTTCCAGTGGATTGAGCACCAGTTTCCCAGTCTGAAAATCTACATCGTAGCCGAGGATTTGAGTCCCGCCTGTCCATTTTCCTTTTCGACGTGCCGCTGCGATCTTATCTCTTGTTCTTTCTGAAATTATCTCGCGTTCGAACTGGGCAAAACTTAGGAGAATATTAAGTGTTAATCTCCCCATGGAATCTTTCGTATTGAATTGTTGCGTTACGCTAACGAAAGAAGCCTGGTGCCTGTCGAGAATCTCCACAATCTTCGCAAAATCCATCAGAGAACGACTGAGACGGTCGAGCTTGTAAACGACCAGACAGTTGACTTTCCCGCTCTCAATGTCCCTGAGGAGTCGCTGCAAGGCGGGCCGATCCATGTTCCCGCCGGTGAAACCTCCATCGTCGTATCGGTCCGGAAGGCATACCCAGCCCTCATGTTTCTGACTGGCGATGTAGGCTTCCCCGGATTCACGCTGTGCGTCCAGGGTATTGAACTCTTTCTCGAGGCCCTCTTCCGTAGATTTACGGGTGTAGACCGCACATCGCACGACTGGTTTCTCATCACTTTTCTTGCTTGCCATCTTTCTCCCTTGAGTGCTTGGTCAGGCCGAAGAAGAGGCGTCCATTCCACATCGATCCCGTGACTTCCTTGGCGATGGCGGAGAGCGACCTGTAGATCTTGCCGTTGAACAGCAACCCCTCTTCAGTGACCGTCACCAACAGCGTCTGGTTCTTGTACACCCGTTTCAGGGTCATGCCGGGCAGCAGGTCAGGCGTCTTCGACTTGGCCTGAAAGGTGACTGGTTCAGCAGGGCTTGCTTCGCCGTTCACCACCTTCTTCTTCGGAGCGCGCATCCGGATGTCGGCATCGTTCGCCAGCTCCTCAGCCCGCTTCTTCGCACGTTCACTCAGCCCACCTTCGTCCATAGATTGCAGTCGCCAGGCGATCTTCTTGCGCAGATAGTCCTTGTTGTTCGAACGGGTCGGCTCGCCGAACACCTCGGCGTACTTCCTCTTCAGCTCACCTACGGTCATCGTGTGCAGTTGCTGCACCGCTTCGATGGTCTGCTTCTTCATGATGAAACCTCCTGTTTCTGTTGAACCTCGGTCGTTCGTAATGACCGTAAAGAGTTGGCCACTATCCACTTACCCGCTGGTTAACAGGCTTTGAAGGCTTCTGGAGGTCGGGATCTTCGGTCAGGCGTGGACTGCTTAACAGGGCATTGGCATCCTGCATGCGTAACACGCCAGCGGCCAGAATGCGGGCAATCTCTTGTAACCCCGTTTCATTATTTGGTTTGCGCTTTTTCTTCTCCATGTGGAAGTCCTGCCGAGGTTGGACGTTTTTCCGCTCTAAGGATTACATACGCGATAGGGGTTATATTTGTCGCACTCTGGACCCCAAAGGCATTTTTGGATGTTAAATAAGACGGGCCACTCTCCTTAGAGGATAGAGAGGGTGGTTTGAAACCTCTCTTCGTGTTCACCAGACACACGCTGATAAAACCTCTGGAATGCTCTGGAAGGAAGAAATCGAGGAAAATGACGAATCATATATCTTTAGGAATTACAGGCTTGTAGATGGGTCGAAAGAGGGGCAAAAGTGGTGGGTTGTTAAGCAAAAAAGGCCACACCTTAGTGTGGCCAATGCTGGCTCCCCACGAAATCGCATATAAAACCGACTCTATGTTTATAAGGTGTTGTTATAAAAGAGTTTAGTAGCAAGTTGTTTGCGAACGCCAATTATTCCAGTTCACCACATTCTGGACCCACTCAATTTCGAATCAAAACCATTTAAAGAACCGAAAACCGAGACTATCAAGAAGTGGCCACTAATTCGCCAGGGACTAACATTGCAAGGTTTTCAATCAAAGGAAGACGGAATGGTAAGTCAAGTTTATCGACATTGCTTTCAATGACTCGTTCAGCCGTAGCGAGCAGTTCCTTGGTATCAAACTCAGATTTAGGTTGCACCTCGAACATCGCACTCCGTGGCTTGTCTGCAGCAGAATTTAGAGATTTCAACAATTCCCAATCTCGCATGAGACTCCATTCGCCGTTCCGTGAGAGACGCACTCCTACAACCACCTTTTTGACAACTCCCTCTGTACCTGTGATTTTATCACGGAGAGCGAAAACAGCAATGGGGCCTTCTATATCCCCCATTGCAGCGAGAGCGTCGGGTATTTCAGTTGCAGTACGGAGAGCGCGATCAACAATCCGTAGTCCAACCCCTGCGATATCCTCGCCATCGCTAGGTCGTGGTTCCCTGGCGAATAGAAGGTTGTATTGGTCAGCGATTGTGAAGTCGTCCATTAATTCTTTTGGTGTTTTGAAGCTCAGACGGAGATCATCAATCTGGTTTGGTCGTCTGCCTAGCATGGTAAACAAGGCTTTGAAGAACGGTACTAGATCTGGTAGGTCTACTTTGGGAATCTGGTCTGCCACTTCACCAAAATCAAACCTGGCGACATTGCCGAACAAGCTGCGCACGAGTCCAACGGCATCTTCACCCCCAAATGTCGAAGTTTTCGCATCAAACCATTGATCTAATCGAGCACCACGGAGTGCCGGATCTGCTTCGGCAAATAACTCCGTGAACATTCGCGGCGATGCCATCCCGATCACTAGTTGCCGCATGTCCTCAGGATCATCCATCGCACCCTGGAAAGCAAGCGTAATGCGTTCAAGCCTTTCATCCAACCGTTCCCAGATCCGGTTCTCGACCGTATCGGGGTTGCGTACAGTGATGACGTTGACTGATTTGGTCTGTCCATAACGACTAAGCCGCCCGACGCGCTGGTGGAGTCGCATTGGATTCCAAGGCAAATCAACATGGACGAGAGTGCAACAGCTTTCTTGAAGATCAACTCCTTCACCAGCAGCTTCGGTGGATACCAAGAAACGAACTTTTCCGTCATTGAATCTTTCAGCCGCACGTCTTCGGTCTTCGGTAACGGTTGTTATCTGTCCTTTTGAATTACACACACCTTCGATGAAGCCGTCACCATTAATGAAGGTGACACATCCGTCTCCAAATCTGGCATGTAGAGAACTCATTAAAAGAGCTTGAGTCGCTTTGTATTCAGTGAAAAATAGTACGGACTGATCTGAGTAACATTGATCAACTATCTCCAGAATTCGTTCGATTTTAGTTTCCGAGCCTACAGCATCTGCAGCATCGACAAGTTCTTCGAGGACTGGGATTTCTTTGGGATTTAGAAGTATCGTGTCTCCTAAGTCCTCAATGAGTCGTTCCTCTAGGCTGGCAATCTCATCGAGATTTGCAGGATCATCTTCTTCTTGTAGTTCTTTTAAGCGTTCTATGCCTTCAACCTTATTCATCTTAGCTTCAGCTTCCTTAAGTCTCTCTAATCTTTTCGAGAGCGCACGACGAACTGCGGCTACTGAGCTGGATGCGAGCTTCTGCATTGTGATAAGAGTCAAGATTGCCACAGATTGCTGTTGCCGACCTAGCCCTGCAGCGTAGGCTTTACCGGTGGATATAAACTCGGTAAGTTTCTCATAAAAAAGTGCTTCGTCGGGCGAATAGCTGTACGTCTCGCGATGAGGGATGACGGGCGTGAAGAGTGGACGACCCTTCATGTCTGTGACGTGCTGTTTGTTATTGCGAAGCATCACGTTCCGAAGCTTCCATAACTGGCTTTCCAAGGGCATTCGTGGGTCGAAGTCCTCAGGAAGTAGTAGCTGAAGCAAGGAGAGAAACCCAAAGTCCTTGCCTCTATGTGGCGTACCAGTGAAGAAGACCATTGAACTGATGCGCCCGCGTGTCTGAAGTGATTCCACAAGCCGATATGACAATGTCTTGCTGCGTTCCTCGTCAACGTTTAAGTGGTGGGCTTCGTCAACGAGAACAAGGTCCCATGGCTTTGCCTCGAGCAGGCGCTTCCACCGCCCGTCCTTATCCTTTCTCAACGTATGCACGGAAGCGACTACGAAGTTGTGCGTATTCCAATAATCAGATCTCTCAGTATCGATCGTAGGTGAGTACAATGATACGCGGATGTCGAACATCTCTCGTAGACGAATCTGCCATTGCTCAACTAAACTAGCTGGCGCAAGGATGAGGAGACGACGAACACGCCCTGATGAAATGAGTGGAGTGAGTATGAGACCAGCTTCGACAGTCTTACCTAATCCGACATCATCAGCCACAAGCCAACGAGTGGGCCATGAATCGAGCACTCGCCTGCAGACCCAAAGTTGATGAGGTAGCAAAGCTATCCGCGAACGCGAAAACACTCCCCATGAGTCGTTCACAGAGTGTATGCAGTTGCCAAGAACTCGCGTGACAACATTGATGGTGGGATCAAACTTGGCCAATGTTACGCGTTCGCTCAGCCCTTCTTGCAGCTCAAGGTCAACGGCGAGACATTCTTCGATGCCGTGTTCGAAACGGACAATGACCGTCTCGCCTTCATCCATTCGAACATGACCGACTCCGAAACGTGGATGCTTAACGCGGGCATTTTTGTCGAAGGGCACGTTCATTCCTCCAGCCCGAGTTGATGTTGAACTTCATGATGCTCGTCGATGTACCGCAAAGGGATATCAAAAGCTCGGTGTAAATGAGGGTCCCGTGTACCAAGTTGTTCCGCCAAGAAATCTGAAATAGCACGTGCCTTATCAGGATTGCCTGCATTCCCATCAGGTCGCTGGAATCCCACGCGCTCAAGGAATCCTACTACCTGTTCTGATGGAACCCAACAATATGGAAAGAGGTGTGAACCATTAACTATCCTTAGCCGTACAAGTTCGCGAAGCACCCAATGTACCCCAATAGGCTGTCCGATGGGTGGAGCCTCAAAATGCACACCTGCACCAACTAGCCGCTCATCAACCAACGGAGATAACAGTACCTCGAACTGAAGGGTTTCTACCGTTCTTCTTGTCGCATTATTGAGTTGTCGACGGTAAACATCCAGTTTCCTTCTAATTTGATAAATTGTTGGAAACAGTGACATCCATGGCCTGTACGGAAGTGTTGCTGGATTGCTATCTTGCCATTCTCTTAATACTCCCATCCAAGCTTCATCATCCATTGTATCAGTAAACACATGCCACCATCCTTGATCATTAAGAAATTGGAGAAATCCAGAGTGCTGATTGGGTTTTGAACGACCGATACTCCGACAAGCCCCAAGTACCAGTAATCCAAGCCAATGATCATTCGAGTCAGATGACAACTCCGCGGTGAGTCCAGTTCCATGGCGAAGCCAAGAAGGCCAGGAGTCTTGTTCGCATTCTGAGAGTATTCTTTCACGCTCTGCATCATCGTCCCACCACTCTATGAGACGCTCGAAGAAAATGCGTCTAGTAGTCTCGTGAATGGTCGGTGACGGTAAAGGTGTCGGCAATTCCTGGAATCGCTCAGGGAAAAGCCTGTTAAGAAGCAGTCTGCTTCGCCAATCCTCTTCGCCCAGATCATCAAGCATTCTGCGGATTTCATTGTAGTTTCCGAGCCATGGCGGACGCGCTTCGACACTAACAAGTCGCTCAAGGATTTCACTTTGAAGTTTTCCCAACAGGAGATATCGAAGGGCAGCAGACTGCCTATCATTCGGGACATCGATAAACCACTGCGCCATCTTGGCTGCATCGATGTGATGACGTACGCGGAGTCGTTGAAACATCACGAGGTCTTCAGCTCGAGCGATATACTCTGGATCGAGAATGCTATCATCCAGGGCGAAGGACGAGCGAAGAGACTCGTCTTCTGCGTCTGCATCATCATCGGTCAAATGGTTTGCGCTAGAGATTAGTAGATACCGTAGCGGAAACCATGTGCCTTCTTTTGATCGCGCTTGGAGATCAGAATACCATTGCGAGTTTCGACCGTCATCAGTCAGTTTTGACCACACCGACTCACTCGCTAATGGACGGAGAGCTTGCAGTCTCTCTGGGGTTAGCCTATGCTCCCAGCGGGCTGCGATTTCCGAAAAGAGATCTGAAGGTGATATCCTGCCGATGCTGGAAACCATGAAGTGTCGCAAGCTCTTCGCAACCTTTCCAGAAACGACTTGGCGAGATTCGACTACTGAGCGAGCATCTTCGATCTGTGCAATCGCATGACAAAGATCGGGTTCGTCAAGGTTGCTTACGGCTTCTTCGATCCGCATGCTGGATGATAGTGGAGGAAGAGTCTTTGGAAATAGTTCAGGAAGATCAGTAGGTACGACTGCGCATTCGTTCATCCATGCTGTTAATCCTCGCCCCTGACCATGCAGACGACGAAGAAATTCAAGCCGCAAATCATTATCTTCGAACCCGGAAACGAGTAACCACCAAAGAGAAGTCAGGAAAGGTTCGGCGTTTGCTCCTACTGGTAAACAATAATCTTCGTTATCGGTCGGGTTCATTAATGTGTCATATAGTTCGTTCAGTCCCCTACCAAGCGCCACACCGAGACTATCCGCAATCTGAAGAGTCGTTTTTTCGCTCAGTGATACATGCGTTCTGCCGGGATCGGGTTTGAAGGGCCCGTTGACAGCATATCCACACCACCAGTCCTCGCTCAGGGGAGTTACGTTCCATAGAAACGGAAAGCCTTGTGGAAAGGGAATAACAACTCCTTCGCAAACGCCGAATGCAATCGCCGCTGTGCCTGTCCTCATTCCCCTTTCGGAAGGCCGGAATCGAACAATCCGATAATTCCCCTGCTCGCCGATTTCAGTGGATTTTGCAGAAACAGACCACCCGGGAGCACCTTCAACGGCCTTCCCATCGAAGACATTGATCCCTGGTCTGGGGCCACCTTCCACCACTACCTCACGGACCTGGCGCGCGAAGACCGGGAGCATCGTGCGGGCGTAGTTGAAGCGATTGAACAGTTTGCCAAGAACCTGGTCTGCGTCTCTATCGTCACGTA
>Ga0068713_1004366_pt1 | contig 11079 bp, 10 predicted proteins | sample MTBAKSrepl2MetaG_FD_62223 | JGI IMG/M metagenome (GOLD analysis project Ga0068713, IMG submission 62223) | Enrichment culture microbial communities om Arthur Kill intertidal strait, New Jersey, USA, that are MTBE-degrading - MTBE-AKS2 (Arthur... | ecosystem: Environmental > Aquatic > Marine >...
TTGGCAAGTTATGTTGTCAGTTTAATTATGTTGTGAAAATTTAATTCCGTTATTTTATTCTTTCTTTGAAAAAGGATATTAAACATCCATATAGTTCTTATAGTTCGCTTTTTCCCATTTTATTCTCCTGTCTACTTCAAATTAGTTTAACCTGTTAATATAGTATCATAAAATCGTTTTCTCATAGCTATCAAAGGAGAAGACGATGCCAAGAGTGCCCATCCGAAAACGTCCCTGTCGTATTTGTAGACGCTGGTTTTTACCCAATCCACGACTTAAAAGCCGCCAGATGACCTGTGGTGACGCTCGTTGCAAAACAGAGTGGCACAGGAAGAAATGTGAGCAATGGAACAGAAGAAATTCTGATTATTTTAAGGCCAACTATCTGCAAAAGAGACTGGAGGCTGCCGGTCGAGGCGCCGGGACATCGAAAACTCTGACGGCAAAATGCAGCCCCGGCAGGACGTTGAAAAGCCGGATGAAGACGGGTATGCCCCTTGAGTATGTTCAAGGGGTGATTGGAATCCAACAGCTCATCATCATTGAGTATCTGGCACAACTATTCAATCGGCGTTTTGCCAAGACGATGACCGGGAGCTTTCCTTTAAATCCACCCCAAGCCGGCCAACTACCCGCCACGGGGTTTTCAAGAGGTGATCCGGCCTTAATATCTTGTAATCATTAATGATCCACACTGACTACCCGGCAAATGTTTTTAAGAGGTGATAAGCTTACAACTTTTTGAATATACAATGGAATCGAACCGACCACTCTGCATAACGTTTTCAAGATCCGTTCGACATTTTACCACGATGTTGGCTATAGCTGTTCAATATAAAGGGAAAGAAATCGACCATGATAAAGAAAAAAATTCTCAATCCCCTCCGGGTCAGGCAGATCAAAGGCGGTTTCAGCTTTATTCCTCACCGGTTTATTACCGATGGTTTTTTGGCCTCCCTGGATCAAAAAGAACTTCTTTTATACCTGTTTCTCGTTTTGGTGTCAGATCGTTTTGGCCTTTCTTTTTACAGCTATGACGCCATTTGTACGCTTCTTGAGCTGAGTCTTGACGAATATATAGCATCCCGGAACAGCCTGATGGATAAAGATCTCATTGCCTTTAACGGCACTCTTTTTCAGGTACTTTCTCTGCCGAAAAAACGACCGGATCGCCAGAAAAGCCGGGGGCCATCTCCTGTCGAAACACTGATCCAACAAACCGTTAAGGGATTTTAACGTGATCCATGATAAAACCACATTATCCATTGAAAGCATCGAAGAACGGCTCAAGGAGATGGAATCGGTAATAAAGATCCTGGATCAGGCGATCGGGGATTACCTTCAATGGATGGCGGAAAACGGATATGCAAAAAGCACCCGGAAGGAATATGCACGGGTATTGATGGGGTTTAGGCTGTTCATCAAAAAACGAAAATGTTTGTGGGATGAAATCTTTACTCAAGAGATGTTACGGCAATTTGAAAAGTCAGAAAGACCGCACCCTGTACATGCCGTAACCGGGCTGTCGCGGTATCTTTTTGCGCAGGGCAAAATTACCCGGCATTTGGGGAAAAAAGTTCAATCCGTCAATTTACCGCAGATCTATGAGGACTATATTTTCTATCAGCAAAAAACCCATCAGGCTTCCGGTCGAAAGTTAAAGCACATCAAAGTTGTTCTTATTGCCTTTCATGATTTTTTTGAAAGATATCACATCAAGTTTCACACACTGACCATCGAAAAGATCGATTCATTTCTGTCCGGGTATCTTGCGGATTATAAAGAAAACACTTGCCGGACGTACCGGAGTCATCTTCGGGGGTTTTTGAGATATTTGTTTCATGAGCGTAAGCTGTTATCAACCGACCTGGCCCCGCTTATCGTCGGTCCGCCACAGTTCTCCAAAGCCAAACCGCCCAATTTTTTGCGACCTCATGAATTGAAAAGGCTGTTTTCCGGCCTGAAACTCTCTTCGGCAGGCGATCTCAGAGCTTATGCCATGGTTCATCTGGCATACACCCTGGGGCTGCGCCCCTGTGAGATCAGTTCAGTTTGCCTGGATGATATCTTTTTTAAAGATGCACAGCTTTGCATAAGAATCCGAAAAAATGACAGGCCCGTCAGACTCCCTGTGCCCGAAGAGACCCTCAAAGCCATGGCTGCCTATATTATCGGCGGCAGACCTAAAAGCAAACACAGGAGGGTATTCTTAACCCTTCAACCGCCCTACCGGCCAATGTCACAGAATGCGGTTACCCAAACCATCAATAATTGCATGAAGAAAATCGGCATACCATACAGTGCCTATTGCCTTCGACATACGTACGCTCAAAATCTTCTGGAAGCAGGGCTATCCGTTTATGAAGTCAAAGAGATGATGGGCCATGACAGTATCGAGTCCACCCGAAAATATCTTCATGTCCACACAAAATTGATGCGGGAGGTTCTCTTTGATGAAACCCTTTGAAAGTTTTTTAGGGCAAAAGATTGAAAAATACGTGGCTTATCGAAAATCACTGGGGTTTTCTTTGCATCCCATGACCTCACACATAAGAAGCTTTGACCGGTATCTTGCAATGAGAAACCCAAACCCCACCGTATTACGACCATTGTTTTTTCTTGAGTTAAGAGCAGATCTTAAACTTGAATCACGATCGATCAACCGCATACTTTCTACCACCCGAATGTTCTTCCAGTATCTGGTGAGACAAGGCGTTTATACCGCCAATCCGGTGAAGGATATCCCATTATTGCCGGAAAATGAGATCATCCCTTTTATCTTCTCCGAAAAACAAGTCGATCTTCTGCTGAAAGCCGTTTTAAACAGCATCCGGAAAAACCAGAGATATTTTTTAAAGGATCTCACGGGGTACATGGCTATTTTACTATTGGCTCGTTGCGGCATGAGAATATCCGAGCCCTTGAAAATGAAAGTTCATCACTTTCGGCCAGAGGAAAAAACACTTTATATTGAAAAAACCAAGTTTAAAAAAGATCGTTTGATCCCGGTCCCCATGTCCGTAGCAGCAGAACTTGAAAACTATCTCTCTGCACGCAAAGTCCTTATCGGAGATCATCAAAATCCGTTCCTTCTCGCCAGCACCCAAAAAAAGAGGTTAAATGACTATAGGGTGCGTTGTGTCTTTGGTCAGGCCCTCAAAGATGTCGGGATCCATCAATCCAGACAGGTTATCGGTAACATCAACTTCAGTGCACCCACGGTTCACAGCCTTCGACACTCATTTGCCGTCAATACGTTAAAAAGGGTACAGGCAAGGGGAAGATCCCCACGGAATGCGCTGCCGGTGCTGGCCGCGTATATGGGGCACAGTGAATATAAACATACGGTTAAATACCTGAAAATGATCGATGCAAAAAAGCGAAAACAGTTCCTGGATTTTGCGCTTTTGCAAAAAGAAAAACCATGAACCTTAGCACACTCATCCATCAATTTTTTGATCAGTATCTGCCCCGAATAAAGGGGAGCAGCCGGCAAACCATCAGGGCTTATCGGGACACCTATCGGCTGCTTCTTCCTTTTGCGGCAAAGTATCATGGCGTTAAGATCAGATCGCTTAAGATCGGTCATCTCTCAAATGATCTGATCCTGAACTTCCTCGATCACCTTGAAAAGGAACGTCACAACAAAACTGCCACCCGAAACCAGCGTCTGGCAGGCATTAAATCAATGGCCAAAATGATCCGATTTATGCACCCTGAAAGAAGAACACTTGCCGAAAGAATCCTCAGCATCCCCCAAAAGCGCTCCCAGAAACAGCTGATCGGCTTCCTGTATCCCAATGAAGTTCTTGATGTCTTCGACGCCGTTGATCTTAAAACATACTATGGGTTCCGTGACTATACGATCCTGAACCTGCTCTATGACTCAGGGGCCAGAGCCAGTGAGATGGCGGCCCTTACCATTGACTTCTTTGACCCGGAAAATAATACGCTTGCTATCCTGGGAAAGGGCAATCAGTACCGGCAAATTGAGCTTTTGCCAAAAACGGTACAACTTGTAAAAGCGTATCTTAAAAAATATCGGAAAAAACCGAACCCGTTATATCGGCGATACCTGTTCGTCAATCAGCGCGGAAAATCATTTACACGGCACGGCATCAATCGTATTTGTAAAAAACATCTTCGCTGCGCGTTGAGTCCCAAACGTCTCAGGGATATCAACCCGGCTCACAGCTTCCGGCACTCCTGTGCGGTTCGTATGCTCCTAGCCGGTAAACCTGTCAGTGAAATCAAAAATCGCCTGGGCCATGAAAATATCCAGTCCACCATGACGTATTTACACATGGAGCTCACTCACAAGCGAGATGTGCAGAAGAAATTCATCGAATATAGCTCTAAAATTATAAAACAAGATCCAAAGATAGAAGACTTAATCGATTGGGAAAACAAGCAGGACACACTGGCCTGGCTGGACACACTTTAATTTGGGATACAGCCGGGTTCGAGAACATCCAAAGGTCTCTAAAGACAATATTTATTATGTTGACAGCTTTATTACCAATTTGTAATATCTTTTATAACCTATTGTTTTTGATAATAATCCATGTTTGTCACGATCAAGCCAAATAATGACCTTTATTCAGTGGGTTATGGCTACTCGTAACATAAGGCAAGAAATCACACAGTTTTAGATCCCAAATTCTTTCAGTTAGCCACGATCAACTACCCTACTTTGACAGATCCGTCCAAAGTGTCAGGAGACAACGAAAGTCATCACCTTTATTGAAGATGAAAATATTATCCAAAAGACCTTAAAGAATCTTGGATTTTGCGAGATAAAGCGAATACCCATCCTTTCCTTCCTGGTTCATATTCAACTCTCTCTGTGAATGATTAGGTGATCGATCCTGAACACCCGGTCGAAGCCTATTTTTAGCAGCCAAAAACGCGGCTTACAGGCTTTTCGGGTCGAACCACCCAGAGCGAAGACCGATTTTATATTTCAAAATTTGTTGGTATTTCAATTGGTTGAAAAAAAAAGTCTTCTTGACATAAGGCCTGATATCGGTCATATTAATTCTAAGAATGGATTTTACGTATGCTGGTTGATGTGTATATCTGATCGTACTATATATTGGGATTCAGCTTGCCGTGGCACACAACCTTATTTTTTTCCATTTTTTTTCGCTTGAAAGAAAGTTCTTATCATTATTAGAATGGAATGGTGGAATGTTAGCCTCCGGTTCGTAATGGCTACGGCTTGGAGAGAATATTGGGGATAAAGGCGGAAGTAAAACATTATAATTGTAAAAAACTCCTTCAAACCCATTATTCCACTATTCCTTCCGGGGCGTAGGCTTTACGGACCGGAGCCCGGTTGGGGCGAATCCCCTAATATCAACATTCGACCACCCGAAAAGGGAGAAAGGGACCGTAATTATGAATGCCAAAAATGTTTTATCTTCTCCACTACGTTATCTGGACAAGGCGCTGAACGGGTTGCGCGATCTGGGCTTGATGCCCGAAAAGCCGGACGAAATGCCAATTATCGCTCTTATCAATAAGATCAGCGAGCTGGACGAGGAAAAGACCGTGGCCATCGCTCGTACCCTCAGCCATACAACGGTTTTTAACGAAGTGGTCCGCGAGCAGATCACGGCCCTGAAAGTGGGCGAGCGTTACGAGACGATCACAGAAGCTTTTGACAGCATCCGGGATGATGCCAAGAGCATGGTTGAGCAGCTTGACGACGGCAAGATCAACACCACGGAGCGACTGTCGAATTTCTGGATGAAGGTGACCCGCGGGGATATTCCCAGCCGATTCCGCAAAATCAAAAAGACTTATCTTGAGGTTTCGGCAGATACCAAAGACCAGATGGAGCGGGAGCACCAGATTCTGGAATCTTACCGGGACTTTCGAGGTGCCTTGAAGGAGTCCCAGGTCTTTGCCTTCCAGGTTCTCAAAAAGGCCGAAACAGCAGTTGAGGTGGCCAAAGCCCGATTGGAGGAAGCCTCCAAAGCTCTAGAAACCAATACCAGCGAAGACCGCGAACTCATCGCCAAGCTGGAGCTGACCCGTGACGAGCGCCTGCGCGATCTGCAGAAGGAAGACAAGCGTTACCAGATTTCTAAAGACCTCGCTGAAAATCTGTCCGTAAGTTATAACACCACCGAAGTGGTCATGGCTCGCCTGGCCCAGACCTCAGATGTCAAGGAGCGGGTTTATTCCCAAGCGGTTTCTTTTTTCGGGACCAACGAAACCGTCTTTACGGCCTTAAATGCCTCTTTTACCAGTCTTCAGGGACTGCACGAAAGCACACAGACCCTGGACGCCATGAAAAAAGGCATCAACAAGAGTCTTGAAACTCTGGCCGAGGTGGGCGACAAGGTTCAGGAGGATGCCCTGAGGGCTGGATACGGCCCCACCATCAAGGCTGAGAGCGTGAAGAAGCTTCTGGACTCGGTGATCAACTTTCAGGAAAAATCCCGATCGCTGATTGCGGAAATGCGCGAATTGAGTACCCGCAACGAGAAGGAAATCAGACAGGCCGTAGAGGACGGCAAACGCCGTCTGGTCCAGCTGACCACTTCAGGACAACTACTGACCAATGAGTGAAACCGAAAAATCCGATAAAATTGAGCTCAATGAAGTCATGCTGGCCATGGATGTGGTGGACACGCTCAGGCACCAGAAGTCCCTCGTCGATCGCGAGCTAAAGGCCGAGGATCACGACCAGGCACTGATCGAAAAGGTACGAAATATTTACGCCGGCCAGGGTCTGGAGGTTTCCGACGAGACCATTGCAATGGGTGTTAAAGCTCTGCGCGAGGAACGATTTACCTACATTCCCCCTAAAAAAAGTTTTCAGCTCATGCTGGCCAACCTGTATGTCAACCGCGGGCGCTGGGCAAAAAGAGGAGCTCTGGTGGCAGCGGCCTTTTTTGGTGTCTATTTGGTCTACCAATTCACCTATGTGGTGCCACAAAATCGAAGCCGGAAAAAGGACGCACAAGAGATCAATCTCAGGATTGGCCAGCAGCAGGATCAGATCAGCGTGGCCAGGGAGCGTATTGTACATCTGTCAAACTCACTGGGCAAAATAAAGCAGAATGTTCCCCAAAAGGCGGCTGTAGGCTTCAAGGGGCTTGTCGGGGAAGCCGAACGGGAAATTGCAGCGGCTCAGGGTAAGATTCAGTCCCTGGAAAAACTGGCGCTAAAACCCGGTATTGATGCTGATAAGGCGGCAAAAACCGGCGTTTCCGTATCCCAACGCCTTGACCAGCGGGCGAAGCTGATCAGCGCCCTCAAGATACACCTTGACAACGCCGATCAGGCGGTTACCTCGTTGGGTGGGCTGAAGGTCCTGTCAGGCAAATTAGCCGACCAGCGCGACAGGATACTATCAGTAGCCCTTGAAAATGATGCCAAGCAGCAGGCCCAAGCGCTTTACAGCGATGCCATGACGGCTTTAGCGAGGGGAGATGTCAAGGCCGTGCAGAAAGAGTACGCATCGCTTCAGCAACTCTACGATCAGCTGGTCCAAGAATATAAGTTACGCATCGTTTCTCGCCAGGGAATGCAAAGTGGTGTATGGCGATACCCAAAAAGTAATTCCAAGGTGCGAAACTACTACATTATTGTTGAGGCCGTTACTTCCGATGGCCGAGGTCTTACGGTTCCCATCACCAGCGAAGAGGATGGACAGACCCACAACGTAAAGCAGTGGGGCCTCCGGGTGAAAGATTCTGTATTCGATCAGATCAAAAGAGACAAGGAGGACGACGGTATCATCAGTCGCAACGTATTCGGCATTAAAAGACGCGGCTACCTTCAACCCCAGTACCTCATACCGACCACCGGTGGTGCGATTACCCAATGGTAGGAGTCCAAGACAATGATAACGGGTAGAGACACCTTACAAGAAATTAACGATCATATCCTAAAGGTCCAGTCGGAAATTGAGAGGTCAGGACATCAGATGGATGAGCTGTTATCCAGGCTCAACACCTTGCGTTTTGAAGTGGCGGAACAGTATCGGCAACTGGCCAAGTTCCGACTGGATGAACTGCACGCAAACCGAATGATCTCCAGACTGGACAGTGCGGATCAAGCCGTCATGGCATTACTTGACGAGAGATCCCGGACCTTGAGCGAACTTCAAAATGAACTGAAGGAAAGCCTCGCCCGACAGCAGAAACTCGAAGAGGAAAGGATTGTTCAGCAGGATACTCGCGACAAGGCCATAGAAACCCTTCAGCACCAGATTAAGTCAAGTAAGTCAAATCTTGAACAGACGGAATCTTACCGGCTCCAGAAGGAAAAGGCGGACCGGGCCGCTCAGGTGGCCCAGCGGGCAGGTGAGAAAGCCTCCCAGTCTGAGGATGATTTGGCCAGCAAAGGGAAACCTTACAAGGATGATTCCATTTTCATGTACTTGTGGCGACGACGTTTCATGACACCGGACTATCGCGCAGGCCGCTTTATGCGATGGCTGGACGACTGGGTGGCAAGACTGATCAATTTCAAAGAGGCGAGGAATAACTTTCACCTGCTCAATGAACTTCCTTTGCGCCTTAGGGAGCATGCCACCAAGGCTGAGGAAGACGCACAGATACAGAAGCAAATGCTACAGGCGATAGAAAAGAAGGCGGCTGAAAAGGACGGCATCTTCAATCTTCAGAGCGAACTGGAGAAGGCGGAAAAACACCTTCACCAGATTGACGATGACATTAATGCCGAGGAAGAAAGACATCAGAAGCTGCTTGATCGACAGACGGCCTTTACATCCGGTGAGGACGAAATAACCAAAAGGGCCATCGAACTCCTGGTGGCCGAGCTCGAACATGAGGATATTGCCAATTTATACAGAGAAGCCCGGGCCACCCCGCGTCCCGAAGACGATGTCATCGTTGTCCGCCTTCAGAAGCTTCAGGAAGAAGAAAAAAGGGTCGGTGATTCTATTTCTACTCTCAAAAATACCCGTCAGGAGCAGCAGCACGCTCTTGAAGAGCTCACAAAGCTGCGCCGAAGGTTCCGGAAAAACAGTTACGATGCTTACAACTCTTCTTTTCCCATCAACTTCGGACTGGGCGTTCTGCTCGGAGAAATCCTGAAGGGCGGGATGTCTTCCGGCACAGCATGGGGCAGGATCGAGCGCGCCCAGCACTGGAACCGCGCTCCCGATTTCGGTGGATTCAGCGGATCTGGCGGTGGGGGCGGATTTGGCAGCGGTGGTAGTTTTGGGGGTGGCGGATTTCGTACCGGCGGCAGCTTTTAACCCACACCCCTATTGATCATTTCAGGATCTGAGGACAATATTACTCCTACAAAAGTGGTCAAAAAAATAGCAGAGAAGTACAAACCCTTTTATGCATACATGGAATTTGGAGGACATTCCCATTGGATAATTAGGGAGCCCGGATGGAAAAAGATAGCTGCGTATATTGATACATGGTTAGAGAAAAATGCATAGCAAACCAAAAGGGATAGACTTACATATTTGATAAGGGCAAATCCGTTCTAAAGGGTTTGCAATTTTGTAAGAAATAAGATATATGTACTGTAAATTGAGGTGGTTGAGTTTGTTATGACGTAAGGAAACGAAAGTTAAATTTTTGCGAGTGACTGCTTTAAAATTAAAGTTGGGATAATTACCCATGCATGGGTTTATTCATCAATATAAATAAGATTTTTACCCCATAGACAAACCCTCCTGAATTGTTTTAAAAGATCCTAGTTGGATCGATTCATTTTCAAAAGGCTAAACTCTTACAAATTTCCAAATAAGGAGGCATGTTATTGGCACCTAATTACCAAATTATTTCCTACAAATTTGATGGCAGTTTCTACCTGAAATTGACCGGTGACTTTGATGGAAGGACCGCACAGGATTTGATCAACACGTTAAAAAAGCATGATAAAGCTTCCGGGAATATATTTGTAGACACCAATAACCTGAAAGCCATCCGTCCGTTTGACAGAATTGTATTTCAAAAAAATCTTAATGACATCAAAAAGCAATTAAAAAGACTTATCATTATTGGGGTAAATAAACATCAAATTGCACCGGTTATGTGAAATATGTCATCCGACTGCGTATTCCGATTGATCGCGAACACCGTTTCCGATCGATCGCGAACAGCGTTCCGATTCATCCCGAACAGTCATTCCGATTGATCGCGAACAGCATTCCAGAGCATCCCGAACAAAAAAATATAATACATTGAAAGCGGCGCTGGTAACCTATAAACCGTCGGCAAAGTTAATATCTCATGTACGAACGAGGAGGAGCTATGCCGACAAAGAGGTTGACCATGCGCAAAATCAGAGAAATTTTACGGTTAAAGTTCGATTGCAAACTCACCTATGGACAAATAGCAACCAGCTGCGGTATCTTTCGATCAACGGTATTTGATTATTTGAAACGTTTTGAGGCGGCAGACTTAGGGTGGCCGCTTCCTTCAGATATCGATGATGCACGTCTGGAGCAGCTTTTGTACCCATCTTCCCGGATTGATTATTCCGCCAAAAGAATCCCTCTCGATTGCCGGTATATTCACGGTGAACTGCGCCGCAAAAGCGTCACCCTGATGCTGCTGCCCTCTGATGTATTGAGAGTTCGTCTTTTGACATTATTTGATAGCAAGAGCTTTTCCAATACCTCGTATTTCTGAGCACCAATCAAGAGTTGATTATCAAATAAAAAGGTAGGAACTGCAGTAACTCTTAATTCGTAGGATCGTTTCCAATCCAAATCAACGGCCTCCCTGTAGGTCCTGTCTTGTATAGCCTTTAGGGCATCTTTGCCACTTAGATTGATAGACTCTGCCACTCCTACAAGGACATTGACCTTGCCAATATTTTGCCCATCTACAAAGTATGCTCTAAAAATGGAGTTATGAAATTCGTGGCCCTTGCCTCTGGATTCTGCCCATTTACCTAACTCCTGAGCCAAACGACTGTTGTATGTCATTTTACGATCACCAAAAGGTAATCCTAATCCACTCGCAACTTGCTTAAGATGAGCCATCATCTGGTCAATATCAAAACCTCGACCTTTAAACAGCTCTTCAAGTGTTTTACCTTCCTCTGGTGTATCCCGATGGAGTGGGAATG
>Ga0068713_1004378_pt1 | contig 11058 bp, 7 predicted proteins | sample MTBAKSrepl2MetaG_FD_62223 | JGI IMG/M metagenome (GOLD analysis project Ga0068713, IMG submission 62223) | Enrichment culture microbial communities om Arthur Kill intertidal strait, New Jersey, USA, that are MTBE-degrading - MTBE-AKS2 (Arthur... | ecosystem: Environmental > Aquatic > Marine >...
AATTCAACCTTTCTGGAGGCGGCAGATGGCCCGGAGGCATCCAGCCGAACCGGGTCTTGCCGAAGTTTTTTTGTTTGCGCAAAGGCGGAAGAAAGAGAGAGCATCAAGCAAAGAAAAATAACAATGCCGGTCATTCGTTTAATGAGATGCATCTGGGTCATCGAGAATTCCGAATGCGGTTGATTTCAAGGCAGCTCATATCACTCTATTGTTTTTCCACAGTCCCTAACACTCTGCGTCAGCCATCTCAAGCCAGGCGCCGGACATTTTTCTTGGCGGAGAATAAGGCACTTTCACATTAAACTCAAGGTTATTTCCTATCCATCTCGAAGCTTGCATCGCGCTAATTCGCGAAGATCCGAAAAACGGGGGCACAAAGTGCGTCACCACTTCTTCAAATTGGATTCCTTGATGGCACAATAAACTACGGGAACGACCAGCATGGTGATCACTTCAAAGGTTAGACCGCCAAACGATGGTATGGCCATTGGAATCATGATCTCAGATCCGCGCCCGGTGGACGTCAGAACGGGAAGCAGGGCAAGAATTGTAGTTGCGGTGGTCATAAGGCATGGCCTGATACGGCGTTTGGCGGCTTCGATGGTGGTCCGGCGAATTTGCTCTGTTGTTTCCATTGCCTGGTTTGCAAACCTTTGCTCCAGATAAGTCGCCATGACAATATTGTCGTCTGCCGCAATCCCGAAGAGCGCCAGAAACCCGACCCATACCGCAACGCTCAAATTGATGGGATGAACCTGAAACAGTTCTCTCATGTTGGTCCCAAGGACGCTGAAATCCAGGAACCAGGGTTGTCCGTAGAGCCATAACATTATAAATCCACCGGCCCAGGCTACCGGGATGCAGGAGAAAACCAAAACCGAAGTGGCAACTGAGTTGAACTGCAGGTAAAGGATGACAAAGATAATGAAGAGCACTACAGGCAGAATAACCTTCAGCTTATTTTGCGATCGTACATGATTTTCGAAATTGCCGGTGAAGGAGAAACTGACGCCGGTCGGCAGTTGAAGCTCACCGCTGTCCATTTTATACTGGAGATAATTTTTGGCCTGTTCAACGACATCGATTTCGGCAGTGCCCGGTTTCTTATCGAACAAAACATAACTCACCAGAAAAGTATCTTCGCTTTTGACAGCTTCGGGTCCTCGGGCGTACTTGATCTCGGCAAGCTGCATCAGCGGAATTTGCGTTCCGTTGGTCGATGGCACGAGAATCTTACCGATCGATTCGAGATCGTCCCTCAGTTCCCGCATGTACCTGACCCGGACGGGATATCTCTCCCGTCCCTCAACCGTGGTCATGATCTGATCGCCGCCAAGTGCAACTTGAATGACATCCATGACTTGCTGCAAGTCGATTTCGTATTGGGCGATGGCTTCCCTGTCAACATCGATCTCCAGATAGGGTTTGCCGATAATGCGGTCGGCAATTACAGACGAGGGAGCAATCGATGGCACCTGCCTCAGATACTTCTGAATCTGGACGCAAACTCCTTCGATCGTTTTTAGATCCGGACCCTTGACTCTAACTCCCATGGAAGCGCGAATTCCGCTTTGCAGCATAACGATTCGCGCTGATATGGGTTGTAGATTCGGAGCTTGTGTGGTCCCTGGAATATTCGCTGCTTCCACTATCTGTTGCCATATGTCATCAGGTTTTTGGATTCCCTTCCACGCCTCACGGCTCGGGTTTAAGTTCGGATCCAAGGCAGAACGCCAGAGCCGAAACGGCCTGCCGCCAGGGTACTGAATCAGCTGGTTGGCATGGTCCCGGCCAAATCGTCCCTGCACAAGGTATGGTTTTCCATCGGGAGCACTGAGTGGCGTTCCGTCTTCACTCCTAAAAAAATCAACTTCATCGGGGAAAAACTGAAAGGTCATCAAGTTCCCGTTGCGGTCACTAATGTATTTGGTCTTATAATTGATCACTGTCTCGACCATGGAAGTCGGTGCCGGGTCGAGGGGGCTCTCGGCGCGTCCCAATTTGCCCACCACTACTTCAACTTCAGGTATCGCCAGGATTGCCATGTCCTGTTTGCGGATGATGTCGAGAACCTCACCAATGGATGCGTGCGGCATTGTGACGGGCATATACAAGTAGGAACCTTCGTTCAAAGGGGGCATGAATTCTTTTCCCAACCCTGGAAATTTCTGCGCAACGTGTGAGACGAAACTGGTTTTTTTTAGAAAGTTTGGCAGCCAGCTATAAACGGGGGCAAAACCAACCCATATGATCGTGCCGAGAAAAAGCATTGCAATGGGCAATGAGAGGAATGCCGCCTTGTGGTCCAGGCACCACCCCAGAATCTCTTCATAGAAATGCTGTAAAAGCAAAAAGGCGCTCAGTAATCCACAAATAAGCACGGCTACAAACACAAAGTTCAACACCAGTCCTTTTTCCGGACCAAAAGGAAGCCAATGCCTGGCGAGCAACATTGCCACCGCAACGGCGACCAAAGCGCAGTTGATCGTCCGCAGCCATTTCTTGGCGGCATCCGGAACTCGACTTAGCAACAGTCTATAGCCGCCCATGCAAGCAATGACCAGGCCGACCCATCCGTTGAAGAAGACTGCGACCAACAATCCGAGGTAGATCAGTGCTTCGAAAAAGATCCAGCGAGTTTTTCTATTTCCATCGCCGCTGGTGCTAAAGAGCATCTCAGCGAGCGCAGGGATCATTGTCAGGGCAACGACAGCGGATCCGATCAATGCAAAGGTCTTGGTGAAAGCCAAAGGTCTGAATAGTTTTCCCTCCGGGCCTTCCAGCGCGATAACGGGCAGAAAGCTCACTATCGTTGCAAAGGCCGCCGCGAACACAGCGCCGCCGACTTCACTAGATGCCTGGAAAACCACTTTTATGCGACTCTTGCCCGGTTCAGCCGCTTCCGTGTGCTTCAGGATATTTTCACATATGACAATCCCCATGTCATCGAGGGTGCCAATGGCGATGGCAATTCCAGACAGCGAAACGATGTTGGCATCGACTCCAAAGGTTTTCATGGCAATAAAACTGATCAAGACTGCCAATGGCAGCACAGCTGAAATAAGTATAGAGCTCTCAAGGTGCATCACGGAAAGGATGATTACGATTATCGCTACGAGAATCTCTTCGTAAATGGCGTCATTGAGGGTCCCGAGAGTTTCATATATGAGGCCGCTTCGATCATAGAATGGTACAATCTTGACCTGGCTGACGGTGCCGTCGCTTAGTGTTCTTTTGGGCAGACCGGGTGAAATTTCTGCAATTTTTTCTTTGACATGTTTAATAACTGCGAGCGGGTTGGCGCCGTGTCGGGCCACAATCACGCCTCCGACCGCTTCCGCCCCGCCATTGTCAAGCGCTCCGCGCCGTATCGCGGGGCCATAGGAGACGTTTGCCACTTGCCTGATGAAGACCGGCACACCCTCCGTCACCTTAATGAGGGCGTTCTGCAGATCTTCCAAGCTCTTGACGAAGCCAAGCCCACGAATGACGTACTCGACCTTGTTGATTTCAATGGTCCTTGCACCCACATCGATGTTGGCCCTCTTTGCGGCTTTCACCACATCTTCCAATTTTACATCATAGAGGCGCATCAGATTAGGGTCGACGTCGATCTGGTACTCTTGAACGAAGCCACCAACGGAAGCAGCCTCACTGACACCATCGACCGACAGGAGAGCGTAGCGGACATACCAGTCCTGCAGCGTCCGGAGCTCATGAAGGTCCCAACCTCCTACCTTAGCTCCATTGGCGTTCCGTCCCTCAAGGACATACCAGAATACTTGACCCAAAGCTGTTGCATCAGGTCCGAGGCTAGGTTGTACTCCTGCGGGCAGGGTTGCGGATGGCAAACTGTTTAGCTTCTCCAGGACGCGAGATCGAGACCAGTAAAAGTCCACATCCTCCTCGAAAATGATGTAAATATTCGAGAAGCCAAACATCGAGTAGCCGCGGATGGTTTTAACATGGGGAATACCGAGCAGGGCCGCAGTCAGAGGGTAGCTGATTTGGTCTTCAATGTCCTGCGGGGACCTTCCCGGCCATTCGGTATAAACAATCTGCTGATTTTCACCAATGTCGGGGATAGCATCAACCGGCACCGGATAACGGTGCAGCCCGCCCAGATTCCAGTCGAACGGGGCGACCATAACACCCCAAACAGTTATGAGAAGAATCATCAGCAGGACGATGATCTTCTTTTCCAGGCAAAACCAAATGAGGCGATCTATCCAGGATGAGAGATGCGGGGGAGGATTATTTAGGTTGTCACTGTTCAATAGCCCTCCAGCTTGAAATCAGAAAAAAGTATCGGGTACACCGAAATGGCAGCAAACAATATATAGCCGATCATCGAGAGCAGGCAAAGCCGCTTCTGCAATACCGGCACAAGATTGACCAATGAGGCGCTCAGCTGCAAACGATCAAGCACTCCTACTCCAAGCCCCGCGATGCCGCCTGTAAATAGCGTAAAATAAAGCGGGTACCCGATATAGTGGTACTCCTTTTGTAAAAGACAGAATGGACAATGGTGTGTGGGCAGTTCATAGAAATGGGGTGAAATGAATGAGATGATCGAAACCACTGACAGGATCATCAAATAAGTTGCCGCCATAGAAAAGGTCATGGCCGCACGGCCCGTCCACAAGAAGTGGATGCCGAATCGAACTGTCAGAGCCAGACTCAGAAAAAAGATTATCTTGGTGGCATTAGATGGCAGACTGGCAATGTCGCCCGCTATCATATAGCTGTCTTCACTGAAAAGGACGCCGCAACATGAAGTGATGACATCGGCCTCCATCTGCAGAAAGTATTTGCTTTGGAAAAGAGTCTCGATCAGCAAAAAAACAAAAATTACCAGGAGTAGTTTATATTTGGTCTTAATGAGTGGATAATCGGGAGCCATGTTATCAGTATGGTTGATGATGAGCCATTGACTGCACAAAACACAATTGAGCGCCTTCAAAACGAGGGTTGGATAGCCGTAATCGTTAACATTTAGAGAGCCCGCAGCGCACATGGCGCCCACAAACAGATCGTGTATATCTTCTGCTGTGTACGTAAACAAGAAAAGCGAGATAATTTCAAAACACATCAGATAGGCAAGGATAGTCGAGATCAGATAAGTCTTTCTTTCCAGTTCCAGCTGTTGTTCGCTTCCGCTTTGTAGATCCCAGCTTCCAAGTATCCGGGTTGCGTTGACGGCGGCGTAGCCTGCGAAAGCCGTTATCAGCACGGAGCCGGATTCCAGGGCGATGATGGCGGGGTTAAGGATCACAATGACTGTCCCTGGTCGACAATGATGCCGTCGCGCAAAGCAACAACTCTGTCGACAATGAAAGACTCAAAAATAAGGGGGTCGTGGCTGGCGATCAAAAATGTCTTGCCTTCATGTTTTAAGGCTGCGATGATTTCTATGAATGCTTGTGACAGCTCAGTGTCGAGATGGGCGGTGGGCTCGTCTGCTATAATGATGGAGGGATCGTTGATCAAGGCCCTCGCTATGGCCGTCCTCTGTTGTTCTCCTCCAGACAGGTATTCAACCTTTAATCGGGCCTTGGAATCGATTCCGAGTTTTTGCAGCACTTCCAAAGCTCTTTCTTTAATTATCCGATACCTTATTCCGGTCGGATAGGCGGGGACCATAGTGTTTTCCAGGACTGTCAGGCCCTTTATGAGATTGTAATTCTGAAAAACAAATCCGAACATATTTCTTCTGGTCTCTGCAGCAAAGCGCTCCGGCAGGCTGGTGATTTCTTGGCCACGCAGAAAGATCCTGCCGGACGTGGGCCTTGCCATGCAGCCGATGATAGTCAGAAGTGTCGTTTTGCCCGAACCGCTTGGTCCTTTGAAGACCGTGACACGATTGGCTTCAACGGTCAGGTCTATCTCCTGCAATGCAGTGAAAGTGTTGGGCTTTCCCGCATTGAATATCTTTGAAACCTGCAACAACTCGATCATATAGGAAGTTCCAGTTCACAGACACGGATGGACACGGATTAACACGGATGGACATGTTGACGAATTTTTCACCGATTTACTCCTCTTGAATCGTATGAGGATCTCCACTTTTTAGCAACGATTCCGAAATATAGGCTGGTCTATGCCCACCGGCCAATCGCATGTGCCTGCCCGTCGGTCTTCCCCCCATCTCCGTGGCTCCGCGTCCAATTTGATCATCCCTGCCTCATCGCAATGTCAGGATCCGTTACAGCGACTCTCCAGGTAGGAATTATGGTTATGAAAGTATATGGCAGAATCGTCAGGAAGAAGAGCACACCCAGTTGGTAAGCACCAAGATCCGGTTGCAGCCTGAAAGTCGGATAGAGGATGGCCCAGCCCTTGAGAGCGTGCTCAAACAGCGGAGCAGAGGCAAAGAATACGTGTACGTAGGCGGCTATCACGCCTACCAGAAAGGCTGTCAAGGAAATGACCATCCCTTCCCAGAACTTCATTACCAGGATATCCGCAGAGTCCCAGCCAATGCCTTTCAGGATGCCTATTTCCACCCTTTCTTCGGCGCTCAGACCGCTCGCCTTGTCCCATGCGAAAATAAAGAAAGCCAGAATTGCGCCACTCAAAAGTACGATCATGTAACCGCTTCGCCACCCGAAAAGGGAATTGTAGGTCCTGATGATCTCTTCTCGCAGGATGGCTCTGGTGCCCGGCAAGGTTGACGTTATTTTTGCCGCAATGGTTGGACATTCTGTTGAATTTCTGATTCGCACGGAAAGATCGGTGGCAAATCCCTCGGGCAGACCCGTCAGCCTTCTGAAGGTGGCTTCTGAAGTGAGAATAAGGTCGGATGTGACCAGATCGGTGGCTGCATCGAAGGTTTTGGCCACTTTCAGTCCTATAGATTCGCTGTCGTAGGTTCTAAAATAAAGCCTGCCCTCCTGAATCACTCCCCAGGTTCTCAGCACCCCGTTGCCAACCTCAACAGCGTCATCGCCGTAAGGGAAATCGTCGGAAACCATGAGAGTGTAATTGGTTCGGCTAGCTGGATGATAGTAGTATCCCCACAGACGCGGTTCCACCGATCGAACGCCGCGAATGCTTTTGATCTCGTCCATATAGTCGAGAGGCACAAGCTCCTGTCGCCCTGCCATCATGTGCTGGACGATCATCTCAGGCGCATCCTCCAATATGGCTTGCGCCTGTTTCTTAATGGCGTTGGTGAAGAAAATGACCGAGCACAGGACGAATATGATAAGTATATAGACCAATAGAAGAGCGAGATTTTTCCCTTTGCGCCGCGCCAGTGAGGAGATAGTGAAATCCAAGAAGCAACGTTGCCGTTCCAGCCATTTCATTTTATGGAATCCAAAGTAAGGATGGGTGGAGTGGTGATTGAGCCTGAAGGAAAATGTTCAAAGGCCATCGGATAGTCTTGGAATGGAGTATGGAGGTCCGCCAAAGAGAGGTTTCTCGTATAGCTTGCCTCGGTAAACAGGCATAAATCCGTCAGCTGCAACTTGCCGACGATTTGTTTTTGTTTTGCAATGGATTCCTTGAAGTCGTTCCCCGTCAGTTGCGGGTAGATCAAAAGCAGAGACGACAAAACCAGCAAACTGCCAAATAAAAAAATTATGTAGACAGTCGATTTCCTCATGCGAGCAGCTAGACCGGTCAAGGCTGTAAGACCTTATGACGCCTCAGAGGTTAACCTAATGTGCGTTGGTTCAAGTCTCCAACCGTGATGTGCTTTGAGTCAAGTACTTGTGTCGGTTCACCTCTCCGACTTGAACCAAAATGACCTTCGGCCACGGCTCCGGTGCCAGGATTAAAAGCAATCCGGATCAATCAAGGGTCCCGATGACGCTCTGGGTCACGTCCTGGAACTGGAGGATTTTTTCTCCCCGGTGATCTTTCATAAATTGCTCGGCGTCTTCCTTGTTGTTGAAGGGAATGAGCTCTTTTCCCATCGGGCCGTACACATCACTCCCGACCACATAGAATGCGCTGTGGGCGTCGATTAGCTCCATATTGTAGTATTCAGTCACATAAATGGCCGCAATGTCTTTTTCGCTCTTAGCGGGGGCATACTTCTTGAGATTGAAATAATACTTGAAGAGATCTTTGGCGCCATCAAAAAACGCCACCGTACCGTCATCGAACTTAATCTCACCCACCCAGTCGGGATATTTGGCAACAAACATACCACAAACCGGGCACTTATCATCTTTGGATGGCCTGACCGGATCTAATTTTGAGGTTTGCGCTTGAGTGAGTTGTTGGTATGAGTTATCAATCTGATTTTTATAGGCCTTTTGGCACTTTCCCAAACACTTCGGGTCATTCCCGCAATGCTCGAGACACACGCCATAATTATATTCGAGGGCCTTCAATAGGTTCTCCCATGTGGCTTTCTTTTCCTGAGGAACCTCAAAATTCTTCGAGTAGTCTGTTAATTCAGCAGCAGAGGCAGGGAGCTCCAACGATGCGATATAAAGGAGTGAAAGAAAAACCGTCAAACACAGAATAGAAGAGAAGTTGAACCAATAGAAGGTTCTTTTCATTTTATTCATCTCCTTTTTTGGGAAATCATTCAACCAGCGATCCAGCGATTACATCAGATGCCGAGCTTTAATATATACATACTATGGCGGCCTTTTGGTTTAAATAATGTGAATTGCCCATTTTGTCTTTCTATGGACAGTAGTCTGCTCATTGATATTGGCCGGATGTTATAAACAAAAAAGTAAACATAAGATATTAACTTGACAGTCAAAAGTTCTTCTAGATACGTACTTGACTTATTATGGCCGGTATAATGCTAACTATAAGCGATTACAGTATATTAAGTGTGGAATGTCAGCTTCTTTTTTGGCAACATGGTACGTACATATTTATTGACGTACCATCACTTCCATAGTATCCTTCGGGGACGTAACCGTTCAACTTTTCCCTGGAGGTGCTTTATGAAACGCAACGACGAGCTATTTTTAACGTATGAAAAGGAAGTTGCAGAATTCAAACTTGGACTGATTCGACGCTTGGCGAAGGCCTCTCCTTCCGCCGAAAAAACGCGTCGTGGACGTACGTCAAACTTCGATATGGCCGAAAAAGCACTGACGAACGCGGGCAAGCCTTTGCATGTCTCCGAAATCATTGCGGCCGTCAAAAAGGAATTTGGAGTGCAGTTGGATCGCGACTCCTTATCTTCAGCCATTGGCAAACAGATTCGAAAAGGCAAACGTTTCGTTCGGGTAGCTCCCAATACGTTTGGATTGCGACAGAGATAGCGGTACGTCACCGAAGCGGTGTTTCGCAAGTTCTGTCCGTTTAAATGTTGTAAGGGGGCCATATGATTGGACAGCTTAGTCTTTTGTTGATGGTGTTTCGTGAGGCTTTTCCCAGAGGCGCAACATTCGAGTGGTTCGTGGTGGCGATTTTCGGCTTTATCGTACGGCTCGACCACCACGGGGTATCGTCGAGTATTCGCTGGCTGCGCATTGTTCCCAACTCGTACGAAGCATTTCTGGCTTTCTTTCGATCCGACGCGCTGAAGCTCAACAAAATCCTTGCGCACTGGCTGAGCGTGGTTTCGCGACACGGTGCAACGCGTACTCGCACCGGCGCGTTTGTGCTGATCGGCGATGGCATCAAGGTAGCCAAAGAGGCCGAATGCATGCCCGGCGTCAAAAAGCTGCACCAGGAGTCCGAAAATTCCGGCAAAGCGCCATGGATTCTTGGCCATCATTTTGGCGTGCTTGGAATGCTGGCGGCCAACCAGGAGAAGGCCTTCTGTATTCCGTTGATCGCGGAGCTTCATGAGGGCGCCGAAGCGCTCCGGCAACTCCAGCAAAAGGACGTTATGCCCATAGCCACTGAGAAGCTTACCGTCGTTACATTGATGGCCAATCTTGCCAGGACTGTGGCGACCAAGTTGAAAGAGCCATGCGTCGCGGTGTGGGATGCTTACTTTGCAGTTGGTCCGGCCTTTGAAATCGCAAAAACATTGCGGGGGAACAAGGGGCAACGATTGCTCCATATCATCACCCGCGCCAAAAGCAACATCGTGGCCTGTGAGGAACAGCCGCAAACTTATAGCGGCCGAGGCCGCCCGCCAAAACACGGCAAGAGGATAAAGCTGAAAGCGCTTTTCTCTGCCCGCGCAGAGGAGTTTTCGACCGTTAAGGTTTATACCTACGGTGAGACGAAGACCCTCGCAATCCTTTGCTTGGACCTTATATGGAAACCGATCAAGGACAAGCTGCGGTTTGTGCTGGTGAAAGACGGTACAGCGAGATTCATCCTGATCTGCTCCGATCTGACCATGGCACCGCAAGAGATAGTCGAGCTTTACGCCAGCCGGTTCAAAATTGAGGTCACCTTCAAGATGGTCAAGCATATCATCGGAGGACTCTGCTATCATTTCTGGACCACGGCCTGGCGTGACCCTTCGGGCAAGTCGCTTGCGGTGGAACAGTTGAAGGACATGGATGACAGACGCAAAAAGCTGATCGCCAGCGCCATGAATGCGATTGAAGCGTTTGTGAACATTGCGCTGATCGCTACCGGACTGCTGCAGATAATTGCTCTGGAGCATGCCGCAAAGGTTCGTCATCTCCATCATTGGTGGATGCGTACCTATCCTCCTGATGTCCCCTCGGAGGAAATGGTCAAGACTGTCATCCAGCATGAATTCTACCATAATTTCCGCAAATTCAAGCATACAGCGATATATCGAATAATTCGGGCCAAGCGCCGTCACCAAGCATCGGAGTTAATGAAAATGGCGGTTTGACCCGCTCAAAACTTTTGACTGTCAAGGTTTTAAAGATTGCGAGGTTTAATATGCCTTACGAATACCTGGATGATATCGCCACCGCTGATGCGGCTTTCAGAGCATGGGGCGAGACCGTCGAGGAGTGTTTCGTTGCCGCTGCCGAAGCTACCATGAATGTCATGGTCGGCGATCTGGAAACGATATCGCAGGACCAGTCGCGAGAAATACATGTTGAATCGGATGCCATAGAGATGCTGCTGTTCGAGCTTCTGCAGGAGCTCATCTTCTATAAGGATGCAGAAAGGCTTTTGTTGCGCGTATCCGATCTG
>Ga0068713_1004381_pt1 | contig 11053 bp, 3 predicted proteins | sample MTBAKSrepl2MetaG_FD_62223 | JGI IMG/M metagenome (GOLD analysis project Ga0068713, IMG submission 62223) | Enrichment culture microbial communities om Arthur Kill intertidal strait, New Jersey, USA, that are MTBE-degrading - MTBE-AKS2 (Arthur... | ecosystem: Environmental > Aquatic > Marine >...
CCATTTCCTTGCCTTCAGTTCGCGCAGTTGAGTTTGAAGCTGAGGCCGGGTATCCGACGCTGCGTCTTCCTGACATGCCGTCGCCGCCTCGGCGTATCCAGAAGCCAGTTTCTTTGTCTCTTGCAGCCAGGCTGCGCAATCAGGGACCTGAGGTAACTCATCGACGGCGTCGACCTCCAACAGCTTTTCCTTCCGCTGCCGAAGCGCATCTGCGGATTTGACTATCGGAGGCATGTCCCCCTGGTAGGTCAATCCTCCTGCGTCGCATTGCGTCTTGATCGCCTGGTCGGTCGAGATGTCCCCGATAGTGGTCATCGCATCTTCAAGGGCCTTTTCCGCGTCCTTTGCATCCCTCTCCGCCTGCCCCTTGATGAACTCGTCGAAGGAGGTGAGGCGCTGTCGCGCATCATCTGACAAAGGTTGATGGCAGAGAACGCATCTGGCCTCCGCATCGAGATATGGAAATGCCTGACCACGGTAGGCTTGGTCTTCAGAATATCGCCGAGCGTGCTCCCACAAAAGTCGCCATGCTTCCGTTCCGATGCCATCCAAAGGAGCGCTTGAAAATACTTTGGTGGCTGCGGCTTGTGCGGCCTCACGCTTGATGAGTTTGTCCTTCTTGAGCTTCAGAATGCGGCGGCACTTCTCATCGGTGAGTTTCGGAAGAAGGTCCTCGATGCCCTGGATCAGACACTCCGCGTGGCCTTTCTTGGCGAGCAATTCCTTGGCCCTGTCGGCAGGGGCCTTTTCGGCCAATCGCTTCTCCAAACCAGCAGCGCATGTGTCACTCTCGGATTCCCATTTCGTGTGTGTGGCAATCTCATCAGGCGGAGTTGTCGCACTCAGGGACGCATACCATTTGCCAGCATCTGTGTCGGTGTATTCCGAAGGCATCTGAGGCTTTTTCGATATGCACCTTCCCAACTTGCCGTCAATACCCCGCGCAACCAGTTCGCAAACAGCGATCAGATCGGAGAAAAACAGCAGTGCCGGTGGTTCATAGGTGACCTCGCTTTCTCTCTCCAAATACATGCGGCCACAATCGGCGTCGAAGATATCCACGGGACGAAGGTCAGCATGAACCCCGTCGTCCGTGCTCCAGGACACCTGGCGTTCCTGATTATCGATGCTGTACTTGATCTCTGCCGACTGCGTAGTCCCGTCGTCCGCAAAAACGTTCGGATGGAGCGCGCCAGGATTGCGCGCACCACAGACGTGCTTCAGGATGCGGACATAGCCGGACTTACCGGAGCCGTTGCCGCCGTAGACGACGGCCATGTTGTCCAGTCCAAAGTCCAGGGGGCTCCGAGGCGCGAGCGCGTTGATGCCATTTACGTTGCCGATAGTGCACAAGCGCAATGCGGACGCACTTTGGGCAAGGAAAGCGTCTGCGGGGAAGGAAGCTGTATTTGCCGGGTCTCCTGAATCAACCTCCTGCAGGCACCTGTCGAGGAGGGCAACAATGTCCTCCTCTGCCAGACGACCTTTCATAAGGAGAAGGCTGGCGGCTTCCTGCATCCACCTTGGTCGAACTGCGAACCAAGCGTTAAGGTCATTCATCGGAATTCTCCTTCGCTCGGTCATGCTCATACACCAGCCGGTACTTCGCCGGGTACAGCGTCAGTTCGCCGCCGTCGCACATCTCGCGGAGGCGGCGGCCGGTGATCTCCAGCGGGGTATCGTCGGCATCGACCAGCAGAAGCGTGTACTTGTCGGGGTGCTGATCGCAGAGCTTCCAGACATCCGCGTCGAGCTGGAGCGCATCACGCTGAATGCAGTGCTCTTTGTCCCAGTAGCACTGAAGCAGCTCGCCGCCGGCTGAGCGACGCTCCCATGGGAAGCTGTGGCCTCCGGAGACCTTTTCGATCCAACTGCCGTCGGTGTGGTAGAAGCGGTCCGAGCCGTCCTTGGCGTAGCCGTTGGCCTTGGCGAAACGTTCCATCAGGCTCGGGGTGGCTGGCTTGAACTGCTTGCGGCGTGCGGGCTCGCGTTTGTCTTCTTCGTCGAATTTGTCATCGTCCTGGTCTTCGTCGAGGTCACCGTCCTCGAATGTCTCATCGACGTCCGGTTCGTCGGCGAACTCTGTGTCATGGTCGTCGCCCTCCGTCTGCCGGGTTGCATCGGCGTCTGTCTTGTCGGCTGATGTGGCTTCTTCGTCATTGGTGAGTTCGCCCTGCTCCCCAGTTTCGTCGGCCTGCTTGCTCGTGCCGCGGATCGGGCCGACTTGCTCTTTTGACAAGAGCTTGAAGTTCTCCTCGAGGTACTCCAACACGAACTCCGGCCGACGGTCGTAGCAGAGCTTGATGGCGTCGGTGATCTCCGGCTTATTGAAGACGCGGCCGAGTTCCTGGGCGACCGCCTTGGCCATCTTCGCGGCGGAGCGGTCCTCGACGTAGAGCAGGGAGTCTTTCCAGAGCACGTCAATTCGGCGACGCGTACCGGCGGGCGTGCCGTCGATGTACGGGACGGTCTGAAGCCCTGAGGCAACCTGCCAGCCGGTCCCGGTCAGACGGTTGGCCAGCTCGCGGACCCGTCGGGTTTCGTCCTGGTCGTCAAGGGCGATGCGGCGCAGGCCAGCGCCCAGTGCGTTCAGCCAGGGCATCTTCTGCGGGTCGGGCAGGCCGTAGAGTTGATCTTCGAACCGGTCTTCTAAGCTCTGGGCCAATGGCCGCAGCGCGGAGAATGGGTGCTGTTCCCACACGTCAGCCGAGAGTTTTTGGAGGTCGGCGGTCTTCTGCTTGATCGGCTTGAAAAGGTGCTTCCAGGCCACGAGCGACTGCATCGTCAGCGAGTAGACGAGATCTCCGGTGGGTATCCACTCTCCTTCGATGTTCAGCCAATGGCCGCACTCTCTCCAGATACGCTCGGGGTAGCGAGGCAGCAACGAACGCACTCGCCGTACTTCGTCGGCCGTGAGGCTCTGGCCGGACTCAAGGCCGGCGAGCCACTCGATGGATAGGTCGGCCGTGGGACGATCCGCGACGCCGACCTTGTGCCAAAGCGTGAGGTGCCGTACTGAGGGATGAACCAGGGCGGCACCAGGCACGTCTTCCTCATCCGCCGCGAGGAACACTTCGGCGGCAGTGCCCCAACCGTTGCCTTCGGTGAGGATGATCTTTTCGTCTGCAAAGGCACCCTTGACCTCCTCGAACTCATCGGTCGAGCATTTGTTAACCAACTGGTCGAGGCGGTGGTACCACTTCTCGACCTCGTAGACCGGAGGATTATCCACCGTGGCCAGTGCACGGAGTCGATCCAACAAGCGATCAGGTCCGGTCGGCGTGTCCCGGACGCCGAGCATGATCAACAACGGACGCGTGGCTTCGGTGTCGAACTCGGCCCGGACGAAGGGCTCAATGTCCAGCAGCGATTCAGTATCCGGCGTTCGCCGCAACAGCTCTGCCGGCTGGCGGAAGTTCCCTCGCGTGTCCTGGAGGCAGGGTAAGTCGCGGAACTTCACGACCCAGGACGGCAGCAACGGTTCCGACGTGATTGCGCGGGTGCTGCCAGTGGTGGCCACCTGGACGATCTTGGCGCTCGCCGCCTTGTTCCAGAACGCCGCTGGTTGCTCCAGAATGCGAGTCAGCAGTCGCCCCCAGAACGTCTGGTCGTCAGCGGCCAAGCCTCGCCACTGCCGCCAATGCTCATCGTCAAAATCCCAATCCTCGACGATGAACTCATTCGTCACGTAGGGGTAGTATGGCTCACGGTCGAAACCTCTTGCCTTGAGTGTCTCCATAAGCTTGTGGCGGCCCCAGATGCGATTTCGTGCTTGCGCCAGTTGCACGAAAGTGCAGAGCCCACTCCGCCCCGATGCTATCCATTGACGCCATTCATCCTCCGTGCACGACAGCAGCACACTGTAGTCATCGTGAAGCACGTGGTTTTCGTACCAGTCTTCATCAACGAACACGTCGAGGTCATTGTGAATGTCCACGACAATACAATCTTTAATCGGTGTTCGATAGCCGTTCCGGGTGACGAACTGAAATGACTCGGAAACCGCTGCTCCCAATGAAGCGGCGAGTTGCACTAATTGGATGCAATCCTCAATGTCGCAATCATCTTGTCCAAAAAAATCGCTGGCGACCTGCTGAATGACCTCACTGACATCGCTGGCCTGGGTCAGTCCGAGCTTTTCAAGAAGTTCATAGGCGTCTTCGACCTCTTGGCCGAGGGATTTATCATCATGCTCTTCGGCTCTGCGCCTCTGTTCAGCGAGGAATCGCGGCCAATTTTGGTTGAGGACAAGCAGATGCTGAGCGAGGAAGTTCCAGTCTTCCTCGGACTGCAGGAGCTTCTTCTCGCCAAGTCGAACGACCTCGCCGGCTGCGCACAGCACATCCCGGCCCTGGACGGGAACCACCTTGACGTCCGTGTGGCTGCTGTAGTAACGATGTGTGCTCACCTCATCCGAGATGTACGCCCAAAGCATCATGAGCTGACGCCAACTCCCCGGCCGCGGCAGATGCTTGGCTTCCAGTACCTCGATAACGTCAGATTTGGAGACGGTGTCCACGCAGCCCCAATTGGCCAGCTTTTTTCGGTCACCGGATGACACGTAACGGGATAGGATGGCCTGTTCCTCATCAACGAAGAATGCGGCCACCTGATCGTGCGACCAAACGTCGAGAAGAAACTGTGGAACTGTCTGGCATTCCTCCCGAGCGACAAGCCCACCGGCTTCGGTCATCAGGAACTTGGATTCTCCGAGTGTGTCATCGATTGCCTGCTCGATGGTGGCGGCACATGACCCCTCAAGCGAGTTGTCTTCCCGGTCCACATCAGAAAGCAGGCGATAAGCCTTCGCCCGCTGATCAGCATCCAGCGTCTCGTCGCTGACCCAAGCCAGCAGCGCCTTGGCTGCGAGTTCTCCGGCACGGTGAAGCAGCCACCGGTTGGTTGGCGAGGTCTCCGGGTCTTTGATCTTAACGCGAGCCGGGTCCTGCACGAACGGCGCATTGCATGCGAAGGGTAAATCTGTAGTGACGCCAGTCGGGAGGATCACGAACAGCCGTCCCTCCAGGCCAAGCACGATCTCGACCCGGCAAGGCGGGAATGTCGAGTCCTCATCGACAGATACCATCCGCTCCTGCCTGATCTCCTCAAGGGCTTCTGCGGGGAAGTCTTCGGCCGACGACCGAATCAGAAGATGCTTCTTCTCAGGGCTTGAGGAGAGCGAAATCCATTCCGAGTCTGGGATAGGTCCAGTGCCTTTAGGCTCCCAACGCACCTCCTCGTCGCCGATGCGGAGGCTCCGAATATGGTGGAAGAAAAGGAGGGATGCAGGGCTTCGCAGCCATTCCTTCAGGTTCTTCTCCAGGTCTCGTCGGCGATGCTCGTCCTTGATGGCAACTTCGACCGACGTGCGGGACGGGTGTTTTGCGATGTCGCACCAGACCGGCTCGGTAAAGCGTTCGCGATGGAAGGCGACGGAGAGGGTTGGTGTGGCTAAACGAACCTCGTCGCCAAGGCTGAATGTGCTCCTGAAGCCGATACCACGGAACCCGATCGTGTGCAGCGTTCGTTTGTTCGAGTATCCGAAGCGGCACAGAGATGCGAAGTGCTCGGCAGTGAAATCCTCCCCGTTGTGCGTGAACACGAACTCCCCATCCTGCAGGTCAACGGCGGCTTCGGTCGCGCCCGCATCGTCAGCATTCTGAAGCAGTTCCGAAACGACGTGGCGCGGGCTCTGCACCTGCTTGAACAGCAGACGCCAGGGACCTGCGAGCTCGGGGTCCTGTTCAAGCTGAACCCAACGTCTGGCAGCAGTTGCACGGACATCTTCGAAATAGGGAGGCGCATCCGTCATTGTGGCGGTCCTCCCTTGCTCAGCAACTCCGACAACCGGTAATTCACGCTCGTAACGCCGAAGTCGGGTTCCCGCCCGAAGGCCAGATATGTTCTTTGCGGCTGCCTCACTCAACAACCTCCCAGCGCCCTTCCTTGCGTCCGCCGACGCGACGCAAGATGCCGTTTTCGCGAAGGGATTGGATGTTTCGTTCAACCGAGCGCTCGGTGATTCCGATCAACGCGGCAAGTTCCGGGATAGTGATCGCTCCATTCTCCCGGCAGGCATCTAGAATTTTCCCCGACGCTTTCCCGACGCTTTCCCGACGCTTTCCCGACGTCTTTTCTGGTTTCACCGACGTTTTCTCCGACGAATCGACGACCAAATCCAATTCGCCGGCCGGCTTTCGGTGAACCGTTGCGATGAACAGGCAGCGATCATGGTCATCGGTGAACTCGATGTCGGGCCACTTGTCCAGCGCCCGTTTGATGCCGGACCCGAGTCCGTGGTAAGGCAGCAATCCCTTGGCGATGTAAGAGACCAGGATCGGATTGCGGATGTTCGAGATGCCGGTGCGTATCTTCTCGACGGTCAGGTTGTTGGGCAAATGACCTGGGCTGATGATCTCGATGCGGTTGTCGAAGATAAACAGGCGGACCGGAGCGCTGATCAGATAGTCCCGGTGCGCCAGGGAGTTGACCAGAAGTTCCTCGAATACAGCTTCCGGTACCTCCGGCAGTCCCGGCGCGTTCACTCCGCGACCGGCCTGCACCTTGTGAAGGTTGCGCAGGACAAATCCAAAAGCGTCGTCGAAGATTCGGCGCATGGGTCCGGAAAAGTCCTCGGTATCCATGTAATCAGTGGCGTGTATCTCGTTACCGGGGTAGCGGATGGCCTTGACCACAAACTGGGGAACGATGAACTCGGGTTGCTCGGCAAACAACAAAACGCCGGCCAGGTTCAGTTTTCCGTTCTCAGTGGCCAGATTCATATTCTGCAACAACCGGGTCAGCTCGGCGGGAGTGTCCGGATATGCCTGCTTGTAAACGTCGCGCAGGAAGTCGCGGAAACGAAGCTTGTCCAGCTTATCAATGCCCGCCTTGGTCGTCAGTTCGTCGGCATGGAACTGATCGGTCATCTGAAACAGGCGGCGGAGTTCTTCCTTTGAATTCACCCGGCGCTTGTCGGCTCCCACTTTCAGCCAGATCACCCCATTCTTATCGAAATAGGGCTTGTCGATCCCCTTGGGCACGGTCAACACAATGACAATGCGCCCATCTCCCAGCAGGAGATTCTCGGTGTTTACTGTCAACGGGCTTCGCACCAACTGGCTGGCGGCATTGCTGATCAACTGATTGATGCGGGGGACATCCTGGCGTGAAAGACCGGGTATCGATCCGTCATCGGCAACACCGATGAGGATCGTACCGCCTTCGCTGTTGGCAAAGGCGGCCATCTCCGCCGCCAAAGATTCGGCATTGGTGATATTCGCCTTGAACTGTCTTGCGCTATCCTCACCTTTCGTCGCAAGCGCCCGCAGATCATCGGCTCTTATCTTCTTGATGTCCGTCATCGTGGCGGTCCTCCCTTGCTCAGCAACTCCGACAACCGGTAATTCACGCTCGTAACGCCGAAGTCGGGTTCCCGGCCGAACGGCTCCCGCACATAGGTGACGTCCACCACCTGTTCGCCGTTGACCTGCACAATCGCCAGAATGAACTGATCCGGCTTGTTTAGTGCGGTCAGAATCTCGTTCTTGGTGACGGTCACGGTATCCACCCCCTGAACTCGTCCCTTCACCTCGATGAAGCGGAGCCGCAACTCGCCATCCGGATCGCGCGACTCAATATCGTAGCCACACTTGTCGGCCGCCACGTCGCGGGGCTCGAACCCGAGCCCTTGTTCGGCCGCGACCACCGCCCTCATGGCGACCATTTCGACGCGCTTGGTCTCCTTGGCCTGCAACGTGGCGGTTTGCCCTCCGTTCAACCTCATGAGAAGTCCTGCCGGAACGATCAGTGCTCCGCCGATGACGTTAGGCGGAAGCGGCGAGATGCGGCGTTCCTGCTGGAGGTCCTCCATCCGCCTCTGTAGCCGCATCGTCAACTCGTCGGCCCGCTGACGGGCCTTGCCGGAGTTGATCTTTGCATTGACCTTGCCCGCCAGTTCCTGCTGCTTGAGCTGTTCCGCCCGATGGTCCCAGTAGCTGATCTCCGTCGTAAGCCTTTCCTTGACTGCGGCCATGGTCTTGTCGACCATCTGCTCTTTGCGGCCCTTAACCTCCTGCAGGTGGGAGGGCACCAGGTTCCGGACAGCATAGTCGAGGGCGCGAGATTCGATCTCGTTGCGCAGCCAGCCGGGCTCTTCCATATGCCGGGTCTGTTCTAGTATCTGGGCTAGTTCCGATTCAGTGGGTGGCCGGTAGTCGAGGTATGGCGCATATCCAGCACCACGAACATCGCCGGATGCATTCACCTCCGCGAACTGAACCTGGCGAGAGACGACGCGCCGGTTTCCGCTCCGATCCGTGCGCGCATCCTGGATGGAGTGCTCCAGGTACACGAGGGCCCGCACATCCTCGTCCAGGGAGTTCTCGTCGACTAGGATGGCACCTTGTCGCAGGAGGTCCCGGTGCCGTTCGAGGATTAGGTCTATGGTGGCGTCGAGAAGTGGATGGCCAGGACAAATGAACTCTGCCAGGGGCTTACCTGGGAGGCTGATCAGTTCTTTTTCGAACGACAGGCGTTCATATCGTGTGAGGACGGGATCGCGCATGCCGATGATCCGGTCCCGGTTGCGAATGACGGCCGGAACGTGGGTCGCCTCGTAACGCTTCGGCTCCCTTTCCCGCAAGGTACCGCCGAGCCGCTTGAAGGATTCATTGAAGAAGGCGGCAACGAAATGGGGCTGGAGACGGCGAGCCTCGGCCCGTTCCATGTCTTCCCGAATCTCCCGGACGCGGGAGGCATCCATGGAGTCGTGCGCCAGGGCGTGTTCCTCGATCAGATCGCGGAGTTTGTCCCGATCCATGGCGTTGTCGACGACCTGGTTCAGCCGCGCACGCACTTCCGGACGGTCTCCGTACCGAATGGCCTCCATGAGGAGGTTCCGCAGGGGTTTATCGCCGAAAAGCAGTTTGCCGAGGATGTCGAAGACCTTGCCGCCCAGCGCCTTACGTTCCTCCTCCAACTTCTCAAGCAGACGGCGGTACACATCACCTTCCCGCGTTTTTGACGCGACGAGGTTCCAGCAGTGGCAGACCTCCGTCTGCCCGATGCGGTGGATACGGCCAAACCGTTGTTCTAGACGGTTCGGGTTCCAGGGTAGGTCGTAATTGACCATCAGATGGGCCCGCTGCAGGTTGATACCTTCGCCCGCCGCGTCCGTGGCGATGAGCACCTCTGTGTCCTTATCCTGCGTGAAGAGCGATTCGTTCTTCTTTCGTTCCTCACGGCCCATGCCTCCGTGAATGGTCACGACGGATTCCGGCTTCCCGATCAGCGATCCAATCCGATCATGAAGGTAGTTCAAGGTGTCGCGATGCTCGGTGAAAACGATCAGCTTGCGGCGATGACCATGGGCATCGAACATCTCCGTCTGGTTCTGCAGTAGACGCGAAAGTTCATCCCACTTGCGGTCCGTGCGTGATTGACGAACCCTCAGGGCCACTTGCTCCAAATTCTTGAGAATTGCGATTTCCGCCTTTAACTCGGCGATTGTCTGGGCCGCCGAGGCCAGATCGACAACCCGCTCTTCCGTGTTCTCGACTTCCTCATCCGGCGCGTCTTCGAGATCTTCAAGGTCATCTTCGGACAGGGACGGGACATCCTTGTGCCAATCGATACGGACCTCTGCGCCACGTTTGAGGAGTTCCTCCTCGCGGCATCTCTTCTCCAGTCGCTCCCGACGCCTACGGAGCGATTGATAAATGGCTTCTGGTGAAGAGGCCAGCCGACGCTGCAGGACCGTCAAGGCAAACCCAACCGTGCCTTTGCGGCCGTCGTTGGCCAGTTGTTCGGCGCGGTTGAACTCATCGCGAACATACTCGGTCACGCGCTGGTAAAGGTCCGCTTCACCGTCGGAAAGCTCGTATTCCACGGTGTAGGCCTTACGCTCCGGAAACAACGGACGACCGTCAAACTTGAGCAGGTCTTCCTTAACCATTCGACGCATCAGATCGCTGGCATCGATGGAATGAACGCCGTCGCGGAACTTGCCCTCGAAGCGATCCCCATCGAGCAGCGCCATGAATAACTGAAAGTCCTCTTCCTTTCCATTGTGCGGCGTGGCCGTCAGAAGGAGAAAATGACGAGTGAGGGCGGAAAGAACTTGTCCCAACTGGTGGCGTTTGGTCCTGCGGATTTCGCCGCCCCAGAAGGATGCGCTCATCTTGTGGGCTTCGTCGCAGACCACAAGGTCCCAATCCGTGGTCTTCAGCTTCTCCTGTACGTCCTCGTTTCGGCTGAGCTTGTCGAGACGACAGATGGAGAGTGGGTTCTCAGCGAACCAGTTTCCGGTCCGGGCCGCCTCATATTTATCATTGGTCATGATTTCGAAGGGCAGGTGGAAGCGGCGATACAGTTCATCCTGCCACTGTTCGACCAAGTTGCCCGGGCAGACAATGAGGCACCGCTGCAGGTCGCCCCGCGCGATCAACTCCTTGATTAACAGCCCGGCCATGATGGTCTTTCCGGCCCCGGGATCATCGGCCAGCAGGAAACGAAGCGGCTGCCGAGAAAGCATTGACTCGTAAACGGCTGTGATCTGGTGCGGAAGCGGATCGACGAGTGAGGTGTGGACCGCCAGGAGCGGATCGAACAGGTAAGCGAGGCGAATACGGTGCGCCTCCGAAACCAGCCGGAAAAGGTCGGAATCGCCATCGAAGCTCCAGGGCTTGCCGGATTCCATTATCTCGAGGTCGCCCTCGCGGTCACGATAGATCAGTTCATTAGCCAGCTTCCCCTTGCTATCCTTGTAGGTCAGTTCGATGGCGACAGAACCAATCCAAGACACATCGACCACGGTTATGAACCCATCCGGCAGAATGCCTTTGACAGTCGCACCGCGTTTCAGTTCTTCGAGTCTGGCCATTAGGATTCTCGTTTTCGGCCTTGATCATCGTTGCGGCCGGGCGGGTCTTGCTTTTGTGCGGGCATCACATCGGGCGACGCCTTGTCACATGCTTGGCTTCGCACCGGAATTGAGGCTTTCGTAGGGTGGGCACTGCCCACCAAAAAGACCGTATTCCGCATGTGGTCGGGT
>Ga0068713_1004386_pt1 | contig 11031 bp, 9 predicted proteins | sample MTBAKSrepl2MetaG_FD_62223 | JGI IMG/M metagenome (GOLD analysis project Ga0068713, IMG submission 62223) | Enrichment culture microbial communities om Arthur Kill intertidal strait, New Jersey, USA, that are MTBE-degrading - MTBE-AKS2 (Arthur... | ecosystem: Environmental > Aquatic > Marine >...
TGGCCGATTTTTCCATGGTCTTCATGCGTCCAGCGAAATTTGGCATGGCACCCTCCGTCATTTTCATAAAATAAAAAGACTCGATCAAAAGAACACAAGATTCGCTCCAAAACGCAAGGCGAGGAACATCTGCCCCATTTCCCCGAATTCCCGGGAAACGCTGAAAGGTTGTTAGGCATGCCAGAACAGCTTACTCTCCGTAACGAAGCCTTTCAAGAATAAACATTGTTATCTTCACCCCCGGAATTATCGGGGAACATTTCTCTCATCCTGTCAGGCCGAAACCAGCAGCAGAACCCCAATGAAAACCGCCGCCGAAGCAACCAGCCGGCCTCTGAATTCAGGCTCGCCCAGGAAACGGGACCCAAGGTACGTGCCAAAGACAATGCCCACTTCGCGACAAGGGGCAATCCGGCTGACGGGGCTGAAGGTGAGAACCCACAGGATCATCGTGTAGGCAAGGGAACAGAGGATGGCGACCAGGAACGCTTCCTTGCGGAAGTGAAGCCAATCCTCCTTCAAGGCTTCCCGCCTTTTGATTGCAATGGGAGTCAGGAATAGGGCCTGAAGGAAAAGAACAGCCCAGAAGTAAAGGATCGCAGGCAGGCTGTAAAGCGATACGGCAACCTTGTCGATCAAGGTGTAGCCTGCAATGAAGAAGCCGGCAATCACTCCGAGGAGAACCCCCCTCTTTTCAGGAGGATTACCGGGGTTATTCCTTCGGGAAACCAGGAACAGGCTTCCGCCAAGGATCCATGCTGTCCCGACAAGAACCTTGAATCCTATTTTTTCCCCAAGAAGCGGGCCTGCGAGGAAAACCGTCAATAACGGCCCAACCCCCCTGGCGATCGGGTAAACGATGGAAAGATCGGCTTTAAGGTATGCCCCCTGGAGAGCCAGGTAATAACCCATCTCGCAAATGGCCGAAGCCGCGATTATTCCGAGCGTTGGCAGGCCGGGCAATTCCATTTTCAGCGCCGATCCAAAAGCGGCGGGGGCGAAAAGGGCAACGGCAATCACGGAGAAAAGCCACACGAATTCCGGCCCCCTTCCCGCCTTCTTGACGACGAGGTTCCAGGAAGCGTGCAGAAGCGCTGAAATCAAAACGATCGCTACCGTAAGTAAAGTCAACACCAACCTCCGTGGGTGAAACGCGATTGAATGTCCTTCCCATTGTACGGTTTCCTCCGCAACACGACTTAGGAATGGAATTTTTGTGCACGAGAGAATTTGTTGCGAAACGAGTCGGAATCCCTTCCGCGAAAGACTTCCGACTCGCTCCCCCCTTGCTTTTCATGAGTTCGATCCAGAGGCCAAAAGATAGTATAGTTTGCGCATGAAGAGAGACCCGTTGTTTGCCAACTCGATAATTCGCGAACCTTTGAAAAAGAGTGGAGGAAAAAACAGGATGAGAGAAACGGGTGATAGGGCGTTGCTCCTGATCGATATCCAGAACGATTACTTCCCGGGGGGCCGCATGGAGTTGTCCGGAGCCCAAAAAGCAGCGGAAACGGCCGGTCTTCTGCTGGGAAATGCAAGGGACCGGGGCATTCCTGTCTTTCACGTCCAACACGTGTCTCTTCGTTCGGGTGCATCGTTTTTCTTGCCGGGTACTCATGGAGTCGAGTTCCATGAGCTTGTGAAACCCTTGCCGAATGAAACCGTTTTCGTAAAAAACTATCCAAACAGTTTCCGGGAAACCGGCTTGGAGAAAAAATTACGGGAACTCGGGATACGCGAACTTGTCGTCGTGGGGATGATGACCCATATGTGTGTCGATTCCACGGTGCGGGCAGCCTTCGATTTGGGGCTGGACTGCATTGTTGCCCATGACGCCTGCGCAACAAAAGCCCTGCAATGGGGATCGACCATGGTTCCGGCAGATCTTGTGCAAGTGACGTTTTTAGCCGCCCTTTCCGGTGTTTTTGCCCAGGTGAAAGACGCTTCTGGCCTTATCTGAAGGACCTGGTCCCCCCTCCAGGCGCCCGGGGACCTTGCCGGCTGCAAAGCAGGTCGCAAAAAAAGGACCTCCCCTTCCAGGGAGACTCCTTTCCTGCCGGATTGAAACGGATATTCCCGCTTTCCCTTCGGTTCGAGCCGCATCGCCTCGAATCGGGCCCCTTTAAGGCCCCTTGGCGGGCATAATGCCCGGATATGGGTTCCGCTTCACGATCAAGGAATCAATGGGACTTTCAGGGGAGTCTTTTCGAAGGCAATACGGGGATCTCGTCAATCTTCTTGGGCTTTCTCGCCCGGACGGCCTTTTTCTTAGGAGCGGGTTTCGTCCGCTTCAGCACGTGGGAAGTTGATTCCACGTCAAAACGAACGACGTGGAGCTTGCCGTCCTCTCCCCTCTTGTTCCCCCAGATGCCATGCCTGTCGGGCTCATACCATTCGACACAACCGGACTGACCCCTTGGTTGGTATAGAAAATCGTAGGGTTGGTTCGCCACACCTTCCTCCCTGGCCTTGTAGAAGATGCGGGCATGGTGGTTCACGGTACAGGCAAAGATTTCGGTCAGGATGGTTCTCGGTTTTATGTTTGGGCATTCCCCGACAACGTACGCCGTGATTTCAGCGTATGTCGCCTTCCCGCCAAGAGCATGGACCGCTTCCTTGATTCGTTCCCATAACGTGATTTCTGCCATGTACTCTCCCCTTTTTGCCTCATTTAAATCAAGACACATAGCTTATTATAGCCCATGAAAGCATACCGTGGTAATATTAGATTAATATTTGCTTATGGTTTAGTATTTTTTAACCTTCCAACAAAAAAACAGGACTTTCCTTTCCGGGAAAGTCCTTCATCTTCAGTTCAAAGTCGTGCGACCCAACTTCTCTTCCATGCGTTCCACGGCGTAGGGGAAGAAATTGCCACCCGCAATGCCGCAACAACCTCCCGGGCATCAGGTCCAGGGGATAACCTCTTTAACCGCGTTGCTTCCAGTCAACATGTCTGATCGTTTTTGCCAAACTACGAGCACCGCAATCAAGACAAATCCAACCATGTCATACGGTTGGGCATCCGGCCATATCGGGTTGTTCAACTGGAAATGAAACAGCGCCGGAAGAAGGATGCTGCCTCGGGAATCGTTGAAAAGCTGCGTCACGATCACACTAACCGCGACAGATCCGGCAAAGAAGGGAGCGAATGACCACGCTCCCTGGGGCGTGCCGCTAAGGAGAAACGCAGGCAAGTGCCATCCCCCCCATATCACACCCAGAAACAACCCTGCCCACAAAGGCTTGAAGCGTCTTTGAAGCAGGGGCAAAGCAACCCCCCTCCACCCGAATTCCTCAAAAGGCCCTTTTATTGCGGTAAAGAACAACGCTGCCAAAAGGGTGCGGAATGAAGCGAACGGGAACGGCCCGGGGAAAGGATTCCCCTTCAATACGGAACTCCCATAAAAAACCGTCGGGATTCCGATCAAAAATAAGCCATACCAGCCGATGGGGCAACGCCACTTTAAAAACCTGGTGAAATATCGCCGTAAGCCTTCATAGCCTCCACAGTACGCGATGACAACCATACCGGCGATGGCGGGAGCGTACACCGCGAGGAAAAATAGCGGGTGCTGGCCTGTCAGTTCACCGAATGCCCCGGTCATTTGATCAGGGAGAAAAATGAACAGGGCGAGTATGCCCCAGGCAAGGCCGAAAGAAACCAGGAGGAACGGCAAAAGCATTTTGAAAGGGACTTGCCGCCTGTCATCAGCAGGGATATTTTCATCCACGTCGGGCATTCTCCGATATGAACCGTCCCTCTCGTTTTCACGGGGCACGAACGGTCCCCCCTTCCGGCTGGACTCATTCCTATATTTTCTATCGTACATCAACAAACCCCACAAGTGGATGGGGATTACGGGATCCCGGGTTCCGCACCCCCGAAGAGAGTGGACTCTCAATTTGTTTGCATGTGATAGGATTGTCCATATCGTGATTGATTTCACTTTAAAGGATGAGGTGATTGGGATGCCGCCGAACAAAGAAGCAGTCTGTTTACCCATCAATGTCAGCCTGACGGAAGGTCCTGGAAGAGTCGTGCGAGGGAAGGCCCGGGACCACGACCTTGCCGTGGACCTGTTTTCTTCCTGGGGTGGCGGGGACACTCATGCCTGTCCGCTTGAAACGCTGGCATTTGCGCTAGGGGCATGCTTCGTGGCAACGGCGAGAACCTGGGCCATCCGGGATCAACTCCCCATCGATTCCATTTCGGCAAATGTCGAAGGAACGGTGGACCTGACAAGGGGAATGGGTATGGAAGGGCCTAACCGCCTCGGTTTTCCATCACTCAAGATTGCCGTCAAGCTGGCCACGACCCTGCCGGAAGAAAAGCAGCGCGAGTTCCTCAAAATGGTCGCTTCGCGTTGTCCGGTCTGCGACACGATCGACAACGCAACTCCAATACAGGTTGAACTGCTTCGGCAAGGGTAGACGAAACCGGATGATCGACCCGGGAGCGACCTGCGGGCCGTCATGTGAAGCTTGCCTGGTATTTACCGGCGCTGCGGGGAACCCGGTAAGGCGGGATGCTTTTGCCTAACCGAATCCAAGGCCTTATCCGCCCATGGCTCCGATCAATGGCAGGGGTCGCCGGATAGGCGTATGATCCCATTAGGATGGTTGCGAAATGGAAGGGAGAAGAGTGGAATGGCCATGCATTTCAAGGGTCCTGCCGCCAGGTACGCTCATGACCGCCATGTCGTCAGGAACATCAACCACGAATTCCGGGAAAAGCTGTCGTTGGGCCAGAGAGTTGCCGACCGGGTCGCCCAGGTTGTCGGCAGTTGGCCGTTCATTATCTACCAGAGCGTCATCATCACCCTGTGGATCGCGTTCAATCTTTTCCTGGTCTACCAGGGTTATAAAAACCCCGGCTACTTCAAGGCCTGGGATCCCTATCCGTTCATCCTCCTGAACCTGGTCCTCAGTTTCCAGGCAGCCTACACGGGACCCGTCGTCATGATGAGCCAAAACCGGCAGGCGGAAAAGGACAGGCTGATGGCCGAGGAAGATTTCCAGGTTAACAAACGGTCGGAAGAGGAGATCAAGGTCCTGATGGAACACCTGGTTCACCAGGATGCCATTATGGCCGACATTCTTTCGCAGCTGGAAAGCACCCTCAAGGGACAAATCGTTTCCGGAAAGGGAAGTTCAACCGAGCCCGAAACCGTGCAGCCGGGAGAATAACATTTGCCTGCAGGTTCCGGGCATAGCCTTTGCAAGCTTCCAATGAACACCTTGCCTTTTCTCAGGGTTGTTTCGTTTTTTGTTGATAACTGGTTGGACCGTCTTCAAACCCAACTTGCCTGAGCCACCAGGCAGGATAAAAAACGGGCTGTGCGATCTCACTTTCGGTGTTGATATAGCCATCGTTGTACTTGACGTAAAGAAATTCCGAAAGCTTCCACCACGCATCAAGAACTGCGGCAGCGTTTTTTTCGCTATAACCCGCCAACAACCTTCGAGCCCCCTCCTTGTCTCCTTTTTCCCAAAGAGCCAGGGCCCTTGTCTCCAAATCGTGCTGCTTATCGAACGCGCTGCCTTCAAAACGGGCCTGCACCTGGCGGATATCTTTTGCCATGAACGAATATTTGAGCATGGAATAGTTGGCCACGTAGTTGAAGGCCGTCCACATGCTCCGGCGGTCAAGCTTCAGGATATCAGCCCGTTGGACCGATTCAGGCAAGGCCTCCGCACCGGTATAAAACGGCATGAGAACCGTGGTGGCCGGCCGGTCGGGTCCGAACCAAACCACTCCGCCAACGATATCCGGGAGATCCCTGCGGGATTGATTCACGTAGGAATAGACGCAACGGTAGATATTCAAAGGCCGCTCGAATTCACCGACAAGGGGGGTCAGCTTGCCTTCCTTGTCGGCGACCGATTCCGCGTTGCCCTCGAACCGGTTGGGGTTGCCAAAAGGACCGGCGGCCAGGCCCCTGGTCAGGTCGAATTCCGTACCCTCGTAATTATCGCGATGGATTGCGAACAAATCCTTGACGCCCATTTTCCTGTCCGGCTTGACGGCAAAAGGATAGGCACGGGTGAGAGGTCCTTCTACCCAGGGCGAGAGGTTCATTGATGGGGCGATCAACGATTGGGCGCGCCAAACGCGGCGCAGGGAATAGTAGGGGTGGTGGAATTCTCCGTCGCCGTAAGCCGCCGTAAAATCCAGGGGTCCTTTCGAGGGATCCCACCAGCCTTTTTTCCGGGCAATTTCGAAAATGTTCCCGGAAAACATCATATCGTTTGCACCTGCGCGCACTTCCCGGATACGGAACTGGTTCGCGGCCACGAAAACCCTATCGTCCGGCACGCGCTGGGCCACCCATACTCCGCCGGTGCCGTCCATGTCATAACCGGCCATCTCCATGACCCAACCTTCGTCCGGATCCGCCACGAGCAGGGTTTCACCCGTACCGTAGTAGCCGTATTCTTCGATGAGCGCTCCCATGAGCCGGATCGCCTCGCGGGCGGTTTTGGTCCTCTCAAGCGCAACCCGCGAGAGTTCCGACGAGTAAAAGATCCGTTTGCCCGGTTCAGGTTCCGGATGAATTTTCGCCTTGTCGGTGCATTCGCCGATGGAAAGCTGGTGTTCGTTCATGACCCCATAATTGGCGTCAAAATAGGCGTAGGTGTGTGCAACCTGCGGAATGAAGCCCAAGGGCCTGCAAGGGGGCAGGCCGGCCTTGTCATAAGCGGGAGCCCGGTCTTTCGTGATGATGCGATGGCTGATGGTGGCTCCCCATTGGGGTTTGAAATCGAGGGCCGCATGCGAATAAAACACCGGCCGAACGGATCCGGGCTTGTGATCCATCGCCGGAACGTAGACCAGGCTACCGTCATTCAAGCCATCGTCGGAGTGGGAAACCATCACCGACCCGTCGACGGAAGCACTCCTTCCGACAATCATTGTCGTACAGGCCGAGACAGGCCCTACGCCCATCGAGAACAGGACAAGGACCAGGAAAAGCAGCGTTCTTTTCATCGATCGCACCTCTTTTGGCGGACGTATTTGAGAAATTTCTCCCTGGAAGCTGGCATCCCGTTTAGCTTACCACCGTTTTATACAGGAAATTCACGACAATGGGCTCATTCGAAGGGGCTGTTGCGCCATGTCGGATTTTGAGCCCTTTCGCGGCATCGCAATCTGCCCTTACGCCCAACATTTTCGACTCTGCCTGGCTCGATCCCTTGGCCGCTTTCCCGGACAAGGTCACGGTTCGACGCAAAAAGGGCCTCCCCATTAACGGGAGGCCCTCCGGTTCGCCGCAGAGTTTCATGGGTGCCTCTTGTCCCCATGGGTTTCCGCGGGCTTTTAAGCCCAAATTGCAAAAAGACCGCCAGAAGGCGAGTTGGAGGCCATTTTTGTACAGGCAGGTCAATGTCTTTACCGCATCGATGTGCCCATACTGCGCCTTTGCCTGCATTACGCTTCCAAGGGTATCTCGTCCGTACTGGAAACTAGAAGCACATCGCCGGGCAGGCTCACGAGGTGCCCGCAGTCACAGAAAAAACCGTCTCCGGCACACTCTTCGGGAGGCTCGAATCCGGCCAGGAAAAGTGCCGAAGGGATCATTGCCTCCCTGACCGCCAATTGAGGGGCTTCCGTTGGCAACACGACAACCTCCGCGTCGATCCGGGCTGTTTCCAGACGTTTGCTCATTGCCAGCTGAAGGCTTTCGACATCAGCCTTGGGGGGAACCGTACAGAGGATCCTCAAGGGATGGTTCCTCCAGGCCCTGTTCTGTTTAAGCAGGTGCGCCAGGACCAGCATCATGTTTCCATTCCGGGAGCCATCCCACCAGATGTTGATCGCCCCGGCAATCGCCCCACCCTTTAACCTGTCCGCTTCCCTGTCGTACCTGAGAATCAGGGTCGTTCGCCCCATCGACCTGAAAAGACGCAGTGCCCTACTGAAGGTCTCCGTCCGCGAAGGATCTTCGCTCCATCCCATGAGGACAGAATTCGGCTTCAACCCTCCGATACCCTGGGCCTGGAGGAGGGTCTTGATTCCTTCTCCGAGGTCTTCTTCCACGACGACCGCCGGGAAAGCCGAAAGGTCTTCCTCCCTGATATAGGCCCGGAGAAGCTTTTCAGCTTGCTCTTTGTGCCCCGACAGCTTTTCGAACTCCCCAAATAGAACCTGGGCCAGAGTCACGACGCCACGCCCCGCAGAAAGCCAGTCCGCATACTCGGCCAAGTGGTTCCGACTCCAGGCTCCACCGCTCAGGGCAAGGATCGTCGGCCGCCAGTTCTTGGGATGAAACTTCTCCTTCTCGAGCCTCAAGAGAGCATTCCTGGCCATCTGGAAGGCGAGTCCGCTCGAAAGATCTCCCCAGGTGGCGATAATTTCGGCCCTGCTGATCAGGAAATAAAGGGAAATCATGACCCCAATCGCGACAACGGCCCATAGAGGGTTCATGAGAAACATGACGATGAGGCAACCCAGGGCCCCGGCCAGGGACAAGGACCAGTGTGCGAAGCGGAACCTGGGCCTGAAGCTGGGATTCCGGGTGATCCCTTCATAGAAGCAGGCAAGGTTGAGGGTTCCATAGGTAATCATGAAAAACATCGTGATGATGGGTGCGACGACATCCAGGTCCCCTAGAAATATTGCGGATTGGGCGATCAGGAACGTGACCAGGGTGGCGCGCCTCGGCTCCCCGGTTTTACCCGAGCCCCGGGCGAAAAAGCGAAGGACGGGGAACACATCGTCTCTCGAGAAAGCCTGGAGAATTCTTGGGGCGCCCATCATGCTACCGAGCGCCGACGAGAGGGTTGCCGAGAAAACACCCGCGACGATCATGAATGGAGCCCAGGCGATTTCCTTGACGATGAAACCGGGGGCAGCCAAGGCTTCCTGCGGGCGCACCGCAGCCAGGAGAAGGCCCATTGAAAGATAGATCGCACCCGTAAACGCGATGGCCAAAAATGTTCCGGAAGGGATGGAACGAGCCGGATCCTTCAGGTCCCCGGACATGTTGACCCCGGCCATGATTCCGGTAACCGCGGGGAAAAAGAGCGCAAAGACGGTAAAAAACGATTGCCCTTCAAGATAGCGGGCCCCGGTGTTGGCAAGAAAAACTTCGCGGGAAACCTGCGGCAGGGCCCCGGCTGCAAAGGAAACAAGGGAAAGGACCAGGATCCCCAGGATCCCGTACTGGACTTTGATCGTCCAGGCTGCACCGATGTAAACGCAGATGAAAACTCCGATATTCACAACGCTCGCTACGACCCGAAACGGTAGTCCCAGTCCTGTGAATGTCCCCTGGAAAGCCTCTGTGAACCCGATCACGTAGAGAGCTACCGAGATCGCCTGTGCCAGGAAAAGGAATATCCCGATAACCCCGCCGTACTCCACACCGAGAGTCCGGCTTATCAGGTAGTAGGCCCCTCCGCCTCCGACCCTGGTGTTCGTTGCAATCGCGGAAAGCGAAAAAGTCGTCAGAAGGGTTATGGACTGCGCTGCCAGGATGATCAACAGGCCATGCCACACGCCTGCCTGCCCCATCACCTGGTTGAACCTGAGGAACATGATGACCCCGAGAATTGTCAGGGTCGTCGGTGTAAAGACTCCCCCGAAAGTTCCAAATTTCAGGTTTTTAGAGGGAGAAGCCTTAATGCCATTTTCCAACAGGTGTCCCCGCCTTTCAAAAAAGACAGCAATGAGGCCTTGTCCGACGCCTTGGCCGGCAAAACCTCATCCAGGATTTCGCGCCTTCAGCTTGGTTGCGGTTGCGCTTCCACTTCCGCTCCGCGTCTTCACCGCCAATTGGCTGGACCCGGAGAAACATCCTGCCAACAGGACGTTTCCAGGCAGAATATCACGATTTCCCTCTTTTTTTGCAAGCCCTCTTCATCAAGCCGGAAAGCCTCACCCGACCGGCCATACAACAGTGGTGTTCGGTATCCTGTAATATAGGTAATGGGCAAAAGCAATAAAGCAAATCTGAAACAACCTATGAGAAAGGTGCGTTTTGATGGATTTGAAACCAGGCAACGCCTACCAGGAGAGCGGAATTTTCAGTAAGGTGAACCCTGCGAGAACCGGGCCCTTTCTATTTTTCCTTGCCCTCCTTCTGTGTTTGACCGTGCAAGCATGCCCCGCCTTTTCCATCTCGGGGGACGTCACGCTCGTCAATCAGGTTGGAGAGACATGGTGGAATGGTGTCCGGAATTTCTGGAATGCCCGGATCTGGCTTATTGAAGGAAATCCGGTGACCGTTGGAAAGATCATCCTGGCCGTCTGCATTCTCGTTTTCGGGGGCGTGATGGGACATATCCTGAGCCGTCGCCTCAGGGAAAAACTCATCTCCGTTTTCGATGTCGGCCAGGGATCGGCTCACGGCATCGAGCGCCTGCTCTTTTACATCCTGCTTTTCGTGGTTTTCATGACCGCGCTGAAAACCGTCGGAATTCCCCTGACCGCTTTTGCATTCCTGGGCGGCGCCTTCGTGATCGGTATCGGCTTCGGTGCCCAGAACATCTTCAGCAACGTGATCAGCGGGTTCATCCTTATCATCCAGAAGCCGATCAGGGTCAACGACACGATCCAGGTTGAAGAGATGATCGCCACGGTAAAGGAAATCGGGGCGCGGTACACGAGAGTCCGTACATTCGACAACGTGGACGTCCTGATCCCCAATAGCCATTTTCTTGAAAACAGGATCATCAACTGGACACTTTCCGACTCCACGATCCGGACAAAGGTCACGGTGGGTGTCGCCTACGGCTCCCCCGCAAGGGAGGTTGAGCGCCTTCTGCTCTCTTGCGCGGACAATCATCCAGAGGTACTTAAAACTCCGGCGCCCTTGGTGGTTTTCAGGGACTTCGGCGAAAGTTCTCTCGTCTTTGACCTTTACTTGTGGATTGATTTCAAGATTTCGACACGATATCGGGTTGAAAGCGACCTGCGGTTCATGATCGTTGACCTTTTCGACTCAAACCACATATCCATCTCGTTCCCGCAAAGGGATATCCACCTCGATGCAACAACCCCCATCGACATACGGCTCTTACGGGATG
>Ga0068713_1004393_pt1 | contig 11015 bp, 12 predicted proteins | sample MTBAKSrepl2MetaG_FD_62223 | JGI IMG/M metagenome (GOLD analysis project Ga0068713, IMG submission 62223) | Enrichment culture microbial communities om Arthur Kill intertidal strait, New Jersey, USA, that are MTBE-degrading - MTBE-AKS2 (Arthur... | ecosystem: Environmental > Aquatic > Marine >...
GTCGCTGAAATACGAGTCCGCCACTCCCAGTTCGGCAGGTATGGCAAGCTCTCCGAGAGGATACTCTTCCACCAGCCTCCGAAAGTGTTCGATCGCCTTCTTGTAATTCCCGTCCCTGTATTCCTCCTGCCCCCGCGTGTAGAGCGCCTCGGGTGTGTTTGGCCGCGGGGATTTGTCCCACCACGGCAGGCAACCCGCAAGGAATAAGACGGCAATAACCGCAAGCGCGATTCGTGGACATTTCATCTCTATAACACCTTTTTCAAAGACTCGGTCAGGCGGGCCTTGGGCATAAGCCCCGTCAGCGTGTCCACCAGTTTCCCGTCCTTGAAAAACAGGACCGTCGGTATCCCCTTGATGCCATACTTGTCAGCGGTGACAGGACTGTCATCGACATTGATCCGCGTCATTTTCACTCTGCCCTCATATTCCCGGGCGAGTTCCTCGATCACCGGTTCCATGGCAAGGCACGGCCCGCACCAGGGAGCCCAGAAATCCACCAGAACGGATCCCTTGGCTTGAATAACTTCACCAAAACTTTGATCGTTCAGATACACCAACAACCCATCTTCCTGCATGGCACGCTCCTGCTCGCTGCTCGTTGCGCACAATGTAGTGGCTTGCTCTCGTAATGTCAAACACAAATTCAATGCCGTACACGAAGCGTTTTGACAGAGGGCGGGGAATCTGATAAAAATTATTCCGTCGTTTCCGCCTTACTACCCTGAGGAGGCTCGCATGAAACGGATCGGCATCATATCAGGCACCATCCCGGTGCATGAAGAGGGTATCTTCCAAAACCTGCGAAAAATCCCCGTGGAAAACGAATTCGGACACGCTGTCGTCTTTGCCTCGGAGACGCTCGCCTTCATTCCGCGGCACGGCGTTGACCTGAAACAGGGCATCCCTCCGCACAACATCAACCACCGGGCGAACCTCACGGCTTTGCAAGAAATGGATGTTGAAGAGGTTATCGGGATTAATTCCACGGGATCGCTGAAGACGAGCATACTGCCGGGCACGATTGTTATACCCGACGATTATATTGCTCTTTCGGGTATACCCACTGTCTTCGACGACAAGGCCGTCCACATAACGCCCGCCCTGAGCGCGGAAATGCGGGAAAAACTCATCGCGATAGCCGGGAAACTCGGGATAGAGATCAGGGAGGCCGGCGTGTACTGGCAGACCTCGGGACCGAGGCTGGAAACAAAGGCCGAAATACGGCTCATGTCGCAGTTCGCCGATATCGTGGGAATGACCATGGCAAGCGAGGCAACCGTCGCGGTGGAACTGGGCCTCTCCTACGCCGCCATCTGCTCCGTCGATAACTACGGCCATGGTCTCGCGGAAGAACCCTTGTCTTCGGAAAAAATCGCGCAGGCCGCCCGCGGGAATATGAGTGATATTCTTAAGATTGTAACGGCGTATATTTATTACTCCGGCAACTAAATATATAAACCTACTGTCACAGGATTCAGCAAATACAGGTTTTACCTAAATTCCCTTTACATGTTTAATTGCCGGAGTAATAATGGCATTGAGAATTTTTGGGGAATAGCCAAGATGAGGTTGTCCAGATTTAGAAGTCTGAATAAGAGAACGCTCTATCTTCACTTGAAAGAAACAGAATTCAGGTTTGATCATAGAGGTGAAAATCTGTATAAATTGTTACTCAAAATGCTCAGGGCTGAACCTCTAAAGTTGTCATGACCTTAAAAAATTTACCAAGTACTTCTGAAAATACTGAGAGGAAAATTTCTTAACTAGTTTAAACAATTATCATAATTCTCCTGGCAGGCCTTTTCCTTCTTTCTCTCCTCAAGTCTCATTCTTCTGCGCGCCTTTGCTTCCCTGTTCCGGCGAATCTCTTCATCCGTTTCCAGGATGAGAGGCGGCACTTCAGTGGGTTTTGAATCGTCACCAAGGGCTACCATGGTCACATATGCAGAAGCGGTATGGCGCACATCACCCGTCGCCAGGTTTTCCGTTTCCACTCTGACCCCCACCTCCATGGAGGTCTTCCCCACCATATTGAGACTCGCCCTCAGGGTCAGAAAATCACCGATGAATACAGGACTATGAAAATCAAGCCGATCAATCGAAGCCGTTACCACGTTGGTTCGTGTGTGACGCCTGGCGACGGCACCCGCCACGGTATCGATCAGTTTCATGATGGACCCCCCATGCACATTTCCGGCAGGATTCGCATCAAGAGGATTCATCACCTGCGCCATTACAACCCTGCTTTTGTCTGTGGTTTTTCCTTCCACGGTAACCTCCGTTTCAGTTCCTTTCTATTGTTTACCCTTCTTTTTTGATCCCGCGCGGGCAAGTTTGTCCTTGAGGATATCGCCAAGCGTGCCCATGGAAGCGGGTGTTTTCTGCAGATACGTGTGATAATCGTCACTGTCGGGCGTTTCAGACTCAGACGCTCCTCCTTCCTGAATCATCCTCAAGGAAAGTCGCCTTTTGTCAACATCGACCGCTTCAACCGTAACACCCAGAGACTGTCCCTGCTCCAAGACTTCACCGGGATGGTTGAGACGCTTCCCTCCCCCAAGCTTTGAGATATGGATCAATCCGTCGACCCCGGCCTCAAGGGTCACGAAAGCCCCGAATTTTGTCAGGCGTGCCACAACCCCTTGATGATGGGAAGAACCCTCCGGATACTTTTTCTCAATCTGCTCCCAGGGATCGGGGAGCGTTGCCTTAAGGCTTAATGCCACTCGATCCTGTTCCCAATCGAGGCTGAGGATCATCACTTCGAGCTCCTGACCAATGGACAAGACGTCGTGAATATCATCAATCCGCCCCCACCCGATTTCCGAGATGGGGAGCAGTCCCTGAATCCCGCCTATGTCGATGAAAGCGCCGAATCCCTGGATAGCAGCGACCGTACCGTTGATTCTCATCCCCTCACGAAGCTGCTCTTTAAGCGCCTCCTTCTTTTCACGCTCCTCGGCTTCCACAATCATCCGGTTGGAGAGTATGACATTTCGACCTCCCTCTCCATATTCCGTGATCATGAAGCTCATCCGCTTCCCGACATACGTAGAGGAATCTTCAATCCGCCGCAGCCCCATCTGGGAATACGGGCAGAAAGCCAGAGCGCCGCTCGCTATCTTAACCTGGAATCCACCTTTTATCTCCCGTTCCACCAAGCCTTCGACGGGGATTTTACTGCTCCAGGCATGATCCAGATAGTTCCGGCCAGCCTCGCCGGTGGTGATCTGCGTGGTAAAGAGCATTTCCCCGTGCCGCGACGACAGAAAATAGGCCGCTATCGTATCGCCGATTTTAAAAGGAAACTCGCCGTTTTCATCGAAAAGCTCCTTTTTATCCAGGGCGCCTTCGCTTTTGCCGCCGAGATCCAGAAAAACCCAGTCGGAGCCGATGTCAACGATCCGGGCTTCCACGCGTTCCCCCGGCTCAAGTCGCCCGGCCCCAATCGAGTTTTCATTCAGAAGCTCTTCGAATGAAATCTCTCCATTCTTTTCCTCGTTTGTCATACCTTCTTTATCACCTCAAGAATATTTTACGCGGGTGCTTACTACATCCCCGGCTTTTTGAAAATAACAAAAATAAGCGCTTTGAAAAAGACGGGGTTGCATCGCCCAATGACACAACCCCGCCGGTTCACAGATTCCCGTTCACGCGATTATGATACGCTTGATCCCCCTCCCCTTTTGAACAATATATAGCCGCCCAGAGCTATCAAAAGGACTGGAAAAGCGTACTTTCCCCAGTTCTGGACGTGGGGATAGAAATTTTTCATCACGAAAAATCCGACGCCCGCCGCCCCGATGATCCATGCGCCGAGATCCTTGGCACGCTGCAGGAGCATGGTGACGGCTATCACGATGAAGAGAATAGGCCAGCTTTTATCAAACCCGTACACGCCGCTGTTGCTCAGGATCAAGAGTATTCCCAGCGCGATCAGGATAACGGCACCCATGACTCCTCGTGTCCTTCCTGTTCTCATCACTATATTCCTTCTTCAATCGTGCACGGTCTCAGTTCTACTTTTTGATCAGTTCCATAAAGGGCTTGAACAGGTCGATCGGTATAGGGAAAAGGGTCGTCGAATTGTTTTCCGAGGCCACGATTGTGAGCGTCTGGAGATAGCGGAGCTGTAACGCTATGGGCTGTTCCGCCATCATCTTCCCCGCCTCGGTCAGCTTCTGCGCGGCCTGGAATTCGCCCTCCGCAGCGATGACCTTTGCCCTTCTCTCCCGTTCCGCCTCGGCCTGCTTTGCCATCGCCCGCTGCATCTCTTGGGGAAGATCGATATGCTTCACCTCGACGGTTGTTATCTTTATTCCCCACGGGTCGGTGCTCCGATCGAGTATCTCCTGGAGCTGCGTATTGATCTTCTCACGCTCGGCAAGGATTTCATCCAGTTCGACCTGCCCGCAAACACTCCTCAGGGTGGTTTGTGCCAGCTGCGATGTAGCGTACAGGAAATTCTCCACCTCGATGACCGCGCTGTTGGCTTCCATGACCCTGAAGTAGATCACCGCGTTCACCTTGATGGACACGTTGTCCCGGGTGATGACATCCTGGGGAGGAACATCCATCGTGATGATCCGCATGTCCACCTTTACCATCCGGTCGATGACGGGGATCAGGATGATAAGACCGGGACCCTTGGTGGCTATGACTCTTCCCAGGCGAAAGATGACCCCCCGTTCATACTCGTTGAGGATCCGTATCGCGGCCGCCAGGAATAACACCACCAGAACAACAACGGCTATTATTGTGTACATACCCTTTCCTCCTCTACATCTTCTGTATTTTTTCCACTTCGAGTTTCAATCCTCTGCCGCCGATGACACGAACTGCAACGCCTTCTTCGATCGGTTCACCGCTGAAGGCATTCCAGTACTCCCCCTTGATAAGGACTTTTCCATCCCTGTGGACGGGTGTTATGGTTGATCCCTCCCGGCCGATCATTCCCTCCATCCCGGTGAAGGGTTTTCCACGGTACGCCTTGACGGCAAGCGAAACCACAACGATGAAGAAAAGAGACACCAGAAGCACCGTCGGTATCATGACGCTGAGCGAGAGCCTGAGGGCCGGAACGGAGGATTCGAAGAGCATCACGGAGCCCAGGGCGAGGGAAATTACCCCCGCCACGCTCAGCATGCCGTGGCTGACGATCTTTATTTCCGCGATGAAGAGAATAACCCCGAACAGGATCAGCGCAATGCCGGCGTAATTCACCGGGAGGGTCTGCATGGCGAAAAAGGCGAGGATGAGCGATATCCCTCCAACGACACCGGGAAGGATCGCCCCGGGATTGGAGAATTCGAAGTAGAGACCCGCAAGACCGATCATGAGCAGGAGATAGGCGATATTCGGGTTGCTCAGGACCACCAGCACTCTGTCGCGCAATCCCATGTCCACGTGATTGATGACGGCCCCTTTCGTTTGGAGTGTCACGTCCCCGGAGGGGAGTCTGATGGTCGTTCCGTCCAGTTGCGCCAAGAGGTCATCCACATCGGACGCGATCAGGTCGATGACATTCAAACCAAGAGCCTCTTCGGCCGAAACAGAGACACTCTCCCTGACAGCCTGCTCCGCCCAGTCGGCGTTGCGCATCCGTTGCTCGGCTATCCCCCGGGCATAGGCAACAGCGTCATTTTCCACCTTTTCCGCCATTGTTTCATCCATCTTTCCTCCAATGCCGATCGCCACCGGGTGGGCGGCTCCGATATTGGTCCCCGGCGCCATGGCAGCCACGGAAGCGGCCATGGTTATCATGACCCCCGCCGAGGCGGCGCGGGCGCCGGATGGATGAACAAACACAATGACCGGCAGCGGCGGCGTCAGAAACACCTTGACGATATCCCGCATCGCCAGATCCAAGCCTCCGGGAGTATCCAGCAGGATGATAACCCCGTCGGCGCCCTCCGTCCGAGACCTTTCAATACTCTTGGTAATGTAATCCGCCACGGCGGGGGTAATGGCCGAATCGACCGTAATGACATGAAACACGTTCCCCCCTGTTTCGCCGGAGGCCGCACCTCCTCCCATTGCCACAAGCAGGCCGATGAGCACCGCGACCGCTGCTCTTACGATTCCCTTTTTCATGAAACGTCTTCTCCTGTTCGCTCGACACCCGCTTTTTCCGGGGTTCTAGCGCAACTCTTTCATAATCATCTGAACATCTTCCCAGGTCTGCTTCTTCGCCCCCGGATTTCGCAGCAGATAGGCGGGGTGGTATGTGGGCATAAGCCGTATGTCATGATAGGAGTGGAACCGGCCCCGCAGAACAGAAATGGGCGTATCCGTTTTGAGAAGGGTTTGGGCCGCGAACTTGCCCAGCGCGCATATCATCCGCGGTCTGATGGCCCGAAGCTGCTTCACCAGAAAAGGCTCGCACGCCGCAATCTCGTCCGGTTCGGGATTGCGATTCTGTGGAGGGCGGCATTTCAATATGTTACATATGTATACCTGTTCCCTTGTGAAACCCATGGCCGTGATAATATCCGACAGGAGTTTTCCCGCCCTGCCCACAAAGGGCCGCCCCTGCCGATCTTCATCCCCTCCGGGAGCCTCTCCCACGAATACGAGATCGGCATGGGGGTCTCCCTCACCGAAAACGATGTGGTGCCTCCCGCTGTAGAGCTTACACCGGGTGCAGTCGCCCAACTCGGCCCGGATATCGTCCAGTGTCTCCGATCGGACGTGCGTTGCCTTGTTATCCGGCACACTGTCAATCGGCGGCAGGGAGCGCGCGCGGAGATCCCCCTTCAGATACAGTCCCGATATCCCTCTTCCGGGCTCTCTTACCGCTACTATATGACCCTTCAAGGCGCCGGTCAACTCAAGGAGTTCTTTCCTCATGCCTTATTCCGTACCGTCCTGATGATTTCCACAACCCTGTCCAGGATCCTGTCCGCCACATCCTTTTTGTCCATGAGGGGCAGTTCTTCGATCCTTCCGCTCTTATCGATGATCTTCACGATATTCGTATCGTGTTGAAACCCCGAACCCGGAACCCCCAACTCGTTCGCCACGATCAGATCCATCCCTTTGGTCTGTATCTTGGCCAGCGCGTTCCTGACGAGATCCTCCGTCTCCATGGCAAAGCCCACCAGGATGCGGTCGCCCTTTTCCCTTCCCACTTCCGAGATAATGTCAGGGGTTCGTTCGAGAGCGATATTCAGTGTCTGATCAACCTTCTTTATTTTGGAGCCGGAAACCGTCGAAGGACGATAATCGGCGACCGCGGCGGTTTTGATAATGACCGTTGATTCTTCCCTGTGCCCCATCACGGCGTCGCGCATTTCTGAAGCGCTCGAAACCCCGACAAACCGGACACCCGCCGGAACGGGAAGAGCCGCAGGACCGCTGATGAGCGTCACATCGGCGCCTCGTCTGTGCGCCATGACAGCCAGGGCGTATCCCATCTTGCCGGACGAATGATTCGATATGTACCGCACCGGGTCGATGGCCTCCCGGGTCGGCCCGGCCGTTATCAGTACCCGCTGCCCCTTCAGATCCTTTTCCGTCAGGATTGTCTCCACCTCTTCAACAATATCGGCAGGATCGGGCAGTCTTCCCTCCCCTTCCGTCTTGCAGGCCAGTTCCCCCCGTCCGGCGCCCATACAAACGTACCCCAGAGAAGAAAGCCGGTCCAGATTGGACCGCAGAACGGGATTGTTATACATATTGACGTTCATGGCCGGACATATGAGCACCGGCGCGCTGGTGGCGGTCACGGTGGCGGAGAGGAGATCATCGGCGATCCCCGATGCTATCTTTCCGATCATATTGTAGGTAGCGGGAGCGATGACGATTATGTCGGCCTCCTGCGCCAGAGAGATATGGTGTATGTCCCAATCGCCGGAGAGTGAGAACATATCCGTATACACAGGGTTACCGGAAAGGGTCTGCAGGGTGAGCGGGGTGATGAAGCGGGTCGCGTTCCGGGTCATGATCACCCTCACGTGCGCCCCCTGTTTCACCAGTTCCCTTGTCAGTACTGCCGATTTGTACGCCGCAATACCCCCGGTTATGCCAAGAATAATATTCTTATTTTTTATCATGATGACATCCCCGTGCAAATGACCTCAAAATTGCTTGAAAAATATAGCAGTTATTATATATAAGGTCAACTCCAAAGAAATACAAGCGCAGCAAAAACAAGGGGGATAGATGCAGAAATATCAGAGGGTTATAATCCTGGCCGGACTGATCGTCCTGGTGGGTGTGGGAATATGGGCGTTTCTGACATATTTCGAGGGAGAAGACCCGGAGATCGTATTAAGCAAAGATATCGGGGCAATAGGCCAGAGGACGATTTTCGACGTCACCTGTACCGATCGGAAGAGCGGCATCCGAAGCGCCTCCGTTTCCATACTGCAGAATGGGAAGACCACCGCCGTCGCTTCCGTTGATCTCCCGGCACGAGGGAAAACCCGCGAAACACTTTCAATCGACCTTCGCCCCGCGGATTTGAAACTGCATGACGGGACGGCCACCATCGTTATAACGGTTATTGATTACTCGCTCAGGAAAAATACGGGGTCAACCACCATTGAGGCGGTTATCGATACCGCTCCCCCGTGGATATCCCCCGCGAGCGCGCGCCACTACATCAATCCCGGAGGAACGTGCGTAGTGGCCTACACACTTTCGGAAGCCGTGGTTCTGACCGGCGTGAAGGTCAATGACCATTTTTCTCCATCCTACGTCGATTCCACGGGGAGCACGTCCCGATATATCTCCTACTTTGCCATTCCCATCATTGAGGGCGCGGACAAGAACCCCCGGATACAGATACTGGCCGAGGACAAGGCCGGCAATACGGCATCCTTCCCCGTGACATATCATCTCAGAAGCAAATCGTTCCGCCACGACCGTATGAATATCTCCCAGGGTTTTCTTGAAATGAAGATGCCCGAGTTCCAGCACCGGTACCAGGTCCTCCAGGGGAAGACTCTGCTGGAGGCTTTTTCCTATGTCAACACAGAGATGAGGAAGCAGGACAGGGAAGCTATCGAAACAATCTGCAAAGACAGCCGGCCGGATCAACTCTGGGAGGGAACCTTTCTGCGGATGAGCAACGCCGCCACCATGGCCCAATTTGGCGACAAAAGGACATATTACCACAACGATAAGGAGATAAGCACCAGCGTACACATGGGGGTGGATCTGGCCTCCACGCAGAACGCTCCTATTGAGGCCTCAAATGGGGGGATCGTCGCCTTCACGGGATATATCGGCATCTACGGAAACACGGTCATCATCGATCATGGCAGGGGAATCTTCAGCCTTTACGGCCATCTTTCATCGATACAGACGCAAAAGGGGCAGGCCGTCAAGAAGGGAGAGATAATCGGCAGGACGGGGCTGACCGGTATGGCCGGAGGGGATCACCTTCACTTCAGCATGATCGTGGGAGGGAAATTCGTGAACCCCGTGGAATGGTGGGACCCGCACTGGATACAGGACAACGTCGCAAAAAAGCTTTCCGCTGACGGATAACGCGCACAGTCACGACCTGCCGATGTCCCGGTGATTCACACGCGTCGTGTAATGGCCGTCCTTAAAATATCGGGCCAGCTGGTTGAGTATCACCACGGACCGGTGTTTTCCCCCCGTACACCCCACGGCAATATTCAGGTAGGATTTCCCCTCTTTTTCATAGAGCGGAACCAGAAAAGTCATCATGTCGAAGAGTCGTCTGAGAAACTCTCCCGTGTCTTCCCACCCCATAACGTATGTCTCCACGGCCTGATCATTGCCGTTGTGTTCACTCAGTTCCTCTATAAAATAGGGGTTGGGAAGGAAGCGCACATCCATGACGATATCGGCATCAGGGGGCAGGCCGAAATGATACCCGAATGATATGAGGTTGATTATCAGTTTTTTCGATTTCCCGGGAGAGAGATACAGCCTCTGCACATGTTCCTTCAACTGGTGGACGCTGTAACCCGACGTATCGATAATATGGCTGGCCATCCCCCTCAGTTCGCACAATTTATCCCGTTCCAGCTTGATACTCTCCAGGATGGTCTTATTCTTCGAGAGAGGGTGGGTCCTTCTCGTCTCGCTGAATCTTCGCAGGAGGAGCTCGTCGCTCGTATCGAGAAAGAGTATTTCAATATTGTATTTCTTCTTCCGCAACCGGGTGAGAATGTCGATATGCTTTTCAAGGAAATGCTTCTCACGCAGGTCCATGACCAGGGCTATCTTGGAAATTTCCGACGAGACGCCGGTTTGCAGATCCAGAAATTTGGGGAGAAGCATGATGGGAAGGTTATCGACACAGAAGAAGCCGATATCTTCCAGAGCCTTGAGAGCCGTGCTCTTTCCCGAACCGGACAGGCCGGTTATAATGACGATACGAAGGTTCTTCATGGCGCCCCTGCCTTGATGGTCCCCTGTTCCCTCGCAGACATGACGCTGTGACCCGGTTCCTCGTTTTCGAAGAATTCCGGAGATGCGAAAGACGGTCTCGATTACATATAGGAACCGTCTTTCTCGACGATAAGATCGTATATCTTTTCAGACGACTCAGCCGAAAGAAGTGATTCTCTGAAAGCGCCATCCTTGAGCATTCGCGATATCTTTGCCAGCGCCTTCAGGTGCTGCCCCGCCGAATTTTCCGGAGCCATGAGAAGAAAGAATATATGCACCGGTCCGCCATCCAGAGAATCAAAATCAACCCCCGCGTTGCTTCTTCCAAATGCAACCACGAGGCTGTCAAGCCCTTCCAGTTTTCCGTGGGGAATAGCGATACCGTCTCCGATCCCCGTGCTTCCCAGTTTCTCCCGCTCCATCAGTGTGCTGATCATGGATTCGCGATTGATGCTCATCTGATGACGCACAAAAACATCAGACAACTCCGCGATGACCTCTTGTTTTGTCCTGGATTTCAGATCATCGATAACAAATTCCTGTCTCAGCATTTCCTGTATCTGGACCATGGCCTCACCCCCCATGTTTCAGCTGTTGGTTTCAATCAGGAGATACTTTCCGTCATCACGACGGTAGAGAAT
>Ga0068713_1004394_pt1 | contig 11011 bp, 7 predicted proteins | sample MTBAKSrepl2MetaG_FD_62223 | JGI IMG/M metagenome (GOLD analysis project Ga0068713, IMG submission 62223) | Enrichment culture microbial communities om Arthur Kill intertidal strait, New Jersey, USA, that are MTBE-degrading - MTBE-AKS2 (Arthur... | ecosystem: Environmental > Aquatic > Marine >...
CTCACTCCCCCCAGATCCAGGGCGCCGCTGCGGCAGGAGGAGACGCACACGCCGCACCCTTTGCACAGGGCCTGGTTGACCACGGCAACCCCCTCCTCTCCGAGGGCGATGGCCTGATAAGGACAAACCTGGGCGCAGAGCCCGCACCCGCTGCACCTTCGCACCGTCACCCCACAAACAGGCCCCCCTGCCCTCAATTCCTCCTGAGCGAGGATGGTGAGGGCCCGGGAAGCTGCGGCCTGAGCTTGGGCAATGCTTTCGTCGATGAACTTGGGACTGTGGGCCGTGCCGCACATGAAGATGCCGTCGGTGGCGAAATCCACCGGCCGAAGCTTCATGTGCGCCTCCATGAAAAAGCCGTCCTCGTTAAGGGGCACCTTGAGGAGTTGCGACAAGGATCTGTTTCCAGCGGCCGGAACAGAGGCAACCGCCAGGGCGACCATGTCGGCATTCACCACGAGACGCCCGCCCAGGGTGGGCTCGGTCACCGTGACCCTCAGGACCGAGCGGCCTTCTTCCTGAGCCATGGCCACATCCGGACTGTCTTCCTTCTCGTAGCGAATGAAGTTCACCCCTTTTTCAGCCGCCTGCCGGTAGTCGTCCTCCCTGAACGCATAGGTTCTCATGTCCCGGTACAGGACATAAATGTCCATGGCGGAATTGAGTTCCTTCAGTTTCAGGGCGTTCTTGACGGCCTGGCCGCAACATACCCGGCTGCAGTAAGGCCTTTCCTCGTCCCGCGAACCGACGCACTGGATCATCACCATGGTGTTGCACGTTTTCAACCGGTCACGGCTCTCGTGAATCTCCTTCTCCAGCTCAAGCTGGGTGACCACGCGAGGATCTTCACCATAGAGGTACACGGCAGGCTTGAATTCTTCGGTTCCCGTTGCGACCAGGGTGACGCCGTGCGTGATTTCCTTGACCGCGCCCCGCTCCCCTACCGCGATTCGGGAGACGAAGTTCCCCACGTAGCCCGAAAAATCCGCGACCCGCGCCCCTGTGTAAACCTGGATGTGAAGATTCCTGTAAACCTTGCGGATGAGGTCCCGGAGAAAGGACTGGATGTCGGTCCCCGCGAAGTTGTCATGGATTCTCTTTGCCGTTCCGCCCAGGTCTTTTTCCTTTTCCACGAGATGCACCGGGATCCCCTGGTCGGCAAGGCCAAGGGCCGCCACCATGCCGGCCACACCTCCGCCGATGACCAGGGCCGCGCGGTTCACACGGTAAGCGACCTGGTAGAGGGGCTCCAGAAGCGTCGCCTTGGCAACGGCCATTCGGACCAGGTCTTGCGCCTTGTCCGTTGCGCTCCGTTTCTCACTCATGTGGACAAGGGAACACTGTTCCCGAATGTTGGCAAACTCGAAGAGATAAGGGTTCAGCCCTGCCTCGCGAAGCGCATCCTGAAAAACAGGTTCATGGGTTCTCGGGGTACACGCTGCAACCACGAGGCGATTGAGACCTTTGTCCTTCATCACATTCGCCATGTGTGTCACCGAGTCGATGGAACAGCTAAAGGTGTTCTCCTCGGCGTGCACCACGCCCATGAGCCCCCGGGCGTACTCGACCACCCTCTTCACGTCCACGGTCTTGACGATGTTGGTGCCGCAGTCGCACACAAAGACACCCACCCTGGGAGGCTCTCCCCTGACATTGCGTTCCAAGGGATATTCTTTTTTCTCCACCAGGGTTCCCCGGCCTTCGTTCAAAAGCTGCGAAGCCAGGGAGGCGGCCCCGCTGGCCATGGTCACCGAGTCGGGGATGTCCATGGGAGCATGAAAGACGCCGCAGTGGTAGATGCCCGGCCTGGAGGTTTCCATGGGGGAAAAGGGCGAGCCTTCGCAAAATCCGTATTCATTGACGGTGATGCCGAGTTTGTCCGCAAGATCCCGGTTCGCCTGCGGAGAAAGGAGCCCTACGGAAAGGACGACGAGATCAAAATCCTCGTCCTTCATGCCCGTGCCGTTCACCCGGTATCTGAGGCTGACCGCGCCTGTCTCCTTGTCTTCTCCCAGAACCGAGACCTTGCTCCAGGTAAAGCGCACGCCCGGCGTGTTTTTCGCCCTCTCATAGTATCGCTCGAATCCCTTGCCGTAGGCGCGGATGTCGTTGTGAAGGACGTGCGCTTCCATCTCCGGGTCATGTTCCTTGCTGAGGAGCACCTGCTTGATGGCGTACATGCAGCACACGGAAGAGCAGTAGGGATTCCCTGCTGTTTTGTCCCTGGACCCCACGCACTGAATCCAGGCAATCTTCCTGGGGTGACGGCCGTCCGAGGCCCGGCGAAGCTCTCCACGGTTCGGCCCGGACGCGCTCAACATTCGCTCGAATTCCAGGCTCGTGACGACGTTGCGAAATCTTCCGTACCCGTACTGGCTTTGAACCTGGGGAGAAAACGTTTCATACCCGGGAGCCAGGATCAGGCTCCCCACGCTGATTTCGCGCGTCTTCTCCTTCTGGTGAAAATCAATGGCCTTGTTCTTACAGGTGGGGACGCAGATCTGGCAGATCCTTCTTTTGAGAAACAGGCATTGCTCCGGGTCCACGAAGGAGACTGCGGGCACCGCCTGGGGAAAAGACAGGTGGATGCACTTCAGCGTCGCAAGGTTTTCGTTGTACCTGTCCAGGACCTGGACAGGACAGTACTCTGCGCAGGTTCCGCACCCCGTGCATTTTTCTGCGTCCACATATCGGGGCTGCTGGATCAGGGTCACCCGGAAGTCCCCCGCCTCGCCCTCCACCCGTTGCAGGTGCGCGTCCGTGATGATTTCAATGTTGGGGTCTGTGGCACACTCGATGAACTTGGGGGAGAGGATGCACATGGAACAGTCGTTGGTCGGAAAGGTCTTGTCGAGCTGAGCCATCTTGCCGCCGATGGCAGGCCCTCTTTCCACCAGGTAGACCTTGAAGCCGGCCTTGGCAGCGTCGAGCGCAGCCTGGATGCCGCTCACGCCGGCCCCCACCACCATGACGGTTCCTATTTTCTCATCGCCGGTCTTCATGGTTTGTGCATCACCAGACATCATTTTCACCACAGAGGCACGGAGAGCACAGAGAGAAGATTTTCATTTGTCCCGGTGGAATCCACCGGGGCAAATGAAAAGATCTGCCCGAAAGAACCAAATATTAAAATCTCTTCGTAGCTTTTCCTGGTCACAGAAAACAACTTCTTTCCCTCCAAGGAGAGTTCGTTTTGTCTGTCGGGATCTCTCCGACAGACAAAACTTGACTTCTCTGTGTCCTCCGTGCCTCTGTGGTGAATCTTTTACTCATCCCCCATGGCCTCCAGGACCACCTCGGAAATGTCCTTGACCTCCAGCACGCCTTCCTTCTCCGACGTGACCACGCTGTCCTTGAAGTTCAACAGGCAGTAAGGACAAGCCGTGACGAGAATATCGGCGCCCATCTCGACGGCCTGTTCCACCAGGATGTCGGAAAAGCGCTCCCCCTTGAGGGTTTCCATCCAGATCCTTCCGCCCCCTCCTCCGCAGCAGAGACTGTTCTCGCGGCACTCGACTTCGTCCATGAGCGTGACGCCCGGGATGCTCCCCAGCACGCTCCGCGGTTCATCGTAGATGCTGTTGTGCCGTCCCAGGTAGCAGGGATCGTGGTAGACAATCTTTTTCTCCAGTCTCTTTCCGAGGGGAAGCTTCCCCTGGTCCAAGAGGTTCGCCAGGTATTGTGTGAAGTGAAGGACTCTGGTCCCGCCTTCCAGTCCGGGATAGTCCTGTTTGAAGGTGGTCAGGCAATGGGGAGAGGTGACGACCATCTCCTTGACCCCGCTTTCTTTGAATGACGCAAGGTTGCTCTTCATCAGGGATTCGAAAAGGCTCTCGTGGCCTGCTTTTCGAACACTCTCGCCGCAACAGCTTTCTTTTGCTCCGAGAATGCCGAAAGACGCTCCCGTCAATCGAAGCAAAAGGGCTGTGGCCCTTGCCACACTCCCGAGTTTCGGGTCGTAGGCCGGGACACAGCAAGGGAAATAGAGCACGTCATGCTCCTGGGAAGAAAAAGGCTGAATTTCCAGGTCCCTTGCCCAGGTTGCCCGCTCGCTCCGCTCATTGCCCCAGGGGTTGCCCTGGCTGGTCAGATTCCCGATGGCACTGCGGAGGCTTGCCGGAGCCCTTTCGTACTGGAACTCGAGCATGATCTTCCTGGCGGCCCGGATGATGTCGGTGATGGCCACCCCTCGGGGGCAGCGGCTCACGCACAGGTTGCACGTGGAGCAGAGCCACCAGTCTTCGTCCTCAAGGTCTACGAGGCCGTAACGGGACTGGCAGATCATTTTGTGGGTCATGAAGGTCCTGACCGTGTTCCAGGGGCAGCTTGCCGAGCAGAGCCCGCACTGCCAGCAGAGTTTGAAGGCATCCCCTCCAGCCTCCTTGATGAGATCGATTCCTTCCTTGAACGGCGCCAGGTATTCCAACTCTATTTTCACCTTTAAACTTTGGTTCATGGTTCAGTGAGTGCCGTGCACCGTGTCCCGTGTCCCTTGCATCTCGTCCCGTGCCCCGTGCCCCGTGTCCCGTGCACCGTGTCCCGTGCACCTTGCTCAGTGCATCACTCTTCCGCCGTCCACTACCAGCGTCTGGCCGGTCATGAAATCGCTCTCAGGCGATGCAAGGAAGACGGTTGCGCCCGTCAAATCCTCCGGCATCACCACCCGGCCCAAGGGCGTCTTGGTGGTGTCGTATTTCGCCACATCCGCGATGCCCCGGCTCGCCTCGGTATCCGTAAATCCCGGCGCTACACAGTTGATGCGGATCCCATGGGGTCCCAACTCGATCGCCAGGGCTCTGGTCATGCCGATGATGCCGCCCTTGGACGCGACATAGTGTGCAAAACCGTGGCTCCCGGTGAAAAACACCTCGGATGCGATGTTGACGATTTTGCCGTACCCTTGATCCCTCATGGCGGGAAAAACAGCCCTCGTGCAAAGGAACGCCCCTTTCACGTTGACCCTCATCACCAGGTCCCACTCATCCAGATCGAGCTCGTAAAAGGGCTTTCGCCTGAGTCCGTCATAAATGGCGGCATTGTTGACGAGGATGTCCACTCTGCCGAAGGCTTTCACCGTGGCCTCGGCCATGGCGAGCGTTTGATTCACGTCCGTCACGTCCCCATGGAAAGGGACCGCCTCCCCTCCAAGCGCCTTGATCTGCTTCACCGTCTCATCGAGATCTTCTTGATCCTTCGGCCGGGCCACGATGTTCATGGCCGTGACCCTGGCCCCCTCTTCCGCCAACTTTAAGGCGAAGGATCTCCCCAAGCCTCTTGCAGCGCCGGTCACGATGGCGACTTTATCCTTGAGACGCATATCAGCCCTGTCCTCCATTTTTTCTCTTTGAAAGAGTGCACTTCGATCCTATTAGCTCGTAAACCTATTGACTTGTCAAAACAATAAGTTTTATATATCTATAAGTTTCCCTTATAGATTCCATATGCAAATCAATCTCAACCACCTTCGAATTTTTTACTATGCGGCCAAAGAGAAAAATCTCACCAAGGCGGCAGAGGTTCTCTTTGTTTCTCAGCCCGCAGTGACCATGCAGATCAAGGCCCTGGAACAGCACCTCGAAGTTGCCCTGTTCAGGAAACGGGGCAAGTTTCTTGAACTCACCGAGGAGGGCAATGTCCTGTTCACCTATGCACAGAAGCTTTTCGGGATCGTGGATGAAATGGAGCATGTGCTCAAGGGCTTTGCAACCCTCACGCAAGGGTCCCTGGTCATCGGAACGACACGCAGCTTTGCCAGGCATCTCATGCCCGATGTCCTCTCCCGCTTTCAGGAAAAATTCCCCGGCATCAAGATCTCTCTTGAAGTGGGCAGTTCCAGCGAGATCGCCGAAGGCGTGGCTCTTTTCAAGTATGACCTCGGCATCGTCGGGAGGCTTCCCCTTCCACGCAGGGTAAAATCCGTCCCCTTCACCAGGGAGGAGTTCTGCCTCGTCGTTTCGCCGGATCACCGTTTTGCCAAGCGAGGGGCCATCTCGTGTCGGGAGCTTAAAAACGAACCGATCATCATACGGGAGCCCGGTTCCGGATCCAGGCACTTCATTCTCTCCTTTTTTTCAGCCCACGGCGTAGAGCCTTCGGTGCTTGTCGAAGCAGGCAGCGTGGAGTTCATCAAGGAGTATGTCATTCAAGGCCGGGGGATCTCTTTCCTCTACAAGCCCGAAGTCCAACGGGAATCAGAAATGGGTCTTCTCAGGTCCATCGAAATCTCCGAGGGACCTCTTCTGCTGCAGACGGTCATCGTGGTTCCAGAAGGCGTCACCCTGTCAAGGCCCTCCAGGGCATTTCTCGACTTGGTCGGAAAGATCCAGCCCGCTCAGGACGATCAGCCGTCTTCATAGATGAAGCGCTTAAACTATGCCTGCCCGAAGCGTATCCAAAAATATTCTTGACACTCCCTCTCCACTTATCTTTTTATGAATGAATGTTCCTGGGTTTCGCGCCGGTCGCCTCGCATAATATCGTGTTCGCCGGTTTCCCGGCAAGGGGCCGAAGATGAACATCGAAAAATTCCTTGAGCCCACATTCTACATCGATTCCGATGCGCCATTGGTGCGAGAGAGGTCGCAGCACCTTGTCCGGGGCGTCACGGCTCAACGCGAAAAAGCGATCACCATCTTTTACGCTGTTCGGGACGCTATCCGGTACACCATCTACGGCAAACGATCTTTGCCGGAGCACTTCCGCGCCGGCTACATCCTGTCGACCGGCGAGGGGTATTGCGTTCAGAAGGCAATCCTTCTTGTGGCTCTCAGCCGTGCAGCCTCGATACCGGCGCGGCTGCGGTTTGCGGCGATCAGGAATCACCTGATGCCTTCAGAACTCCTGGAGAAGCGGGGCACCAACTTCTTTGCCTACCATGGGTACACCGACCTGTACCTCGAGGGGTCCTGGGTAAAAGCCACACCGACCTTCGACATGATTTGCTGCAAGAATGCCGGGCTGAGTCCCGTCGATTTCGACGGGGAACACGACGCGCTCCTTCCCTCGCTGACCCTCGACGGCAGACGCCATATCGAATATGTCGAAGACCGGGGGGTTTTCGAAGACGTCCCCTTTAAAGAGATCATGAAGACGTCGCTCATGAAGAAGTATTTAATGTCGCCGAAGACTCAACTTTAAACAGTGCGTTCACCCATGACCTCCAATCCAAAAGGCGTTCTCATTTTGGCCACCATGGACACCAAGGGTCCGGAAGCTCTCTATGTCCGCAGCAGGATCAAGGAACACGGAGGAAACCCGATCCTGATGGATTTGTCCACCAGGGGTGAAAGAAAAAGAAGCGGAGCGGACATTACCTCGGCTGACGTGGCAAGGGCCGGCGGCGCAAGCCTCAAGCAATTCGCCCTGTCGCAGAACAGGGAACATAACATGGCGGCGATGGTCTGCGGCGCACTCAAGATGACGGACAGGCTTTTTCGGGAAAGCAGAATTCAGGGCGTTCTCGGGATCGGCGGCATCAGCGCCTCTCTCATGGCAGCGGAGGTCATGCAATCTCTGCCTTTCGGATTTCCCAAGATGCTTGTTTCATCAGCGGCGGCCGCTCCGGGTTTGTCCACCCGGTTTCTTCAAACGAGCGATATCCTTTTGTTCAATTCGGTGATCGAGATCGCCGGGCTGACGAGCCTGCTCAGGAATGTTTTGGACAGGGCGGTTCTTGCCATGCTGGCAATGCTGCAGGGGCAAGTGACGGAACCGTCAACCCATGGGGCCAAGGCGATTGCCATGACCATGCTGAGCCCCTGCGAGAGATGCGCAAGGTCGGTGAGAGCAGGCCTGGAAGAGCGGGGATACAGAGTCGTCGGTTTTCATGCAACCGGCATGGGTGACCGGGCCATGGAGGCCATGATTTCAAAAGGACTCTTCCAAGGGGTCATTGACCTGGCAACCGGCGGAGTGGGCGAGAACCTTTACGGATTTATGAGAGATGCGGGGCCGCACCGCCTGGAATCTGCCGGCAGCCTGGGCATTCCCCAGATCGTCTCCACGTGTGGAGTGAACCACATCACACCCCGGAAATCCGAGTACACCCGCAAACTCGAGCGGAGAAGGAAATACGACCTGGACAAGCTCCGCACCTGGATCAGGATGTCGCCTAGGGAGCTGAAGGATGTGGCCGCCCTTTTCGCCCGGAAACTGAATCAGGCGCGGGGCCCGGTCATGGTTCTCATCCCGCTCAGGGGATGGTCCTCCGTGGATTCACCCGGCAATCCGACCTATGATCCGGGCAAAGATCGCATCTTTACCGCAGAGCTCAGAAAGACGATCAAGAAAGAGATTCGGGTCGTGGAGGTGGATGCCAACATGGAGGACCCGGCGTTTGCAGCCGCGGTGCTCCGGGTTGCCAAGGAAATGTTCTCGGAAAAAGGCGGGTGTGGTCCGGACCTTTCCGAGTAAGCAGTAAGAAGTAAGCAGTATGCAGTCAAGGCTCCGTGAACCCGCTGAGAGCTGAATGCTGACCGCTGATCGCTAACAGAAAAGGAGACCCTATACCATGCCCAAGCACATCGTCATCCTCAGCACCTTGGACACCAAGGGCGAAGAGGCCGGATACCTCGAAGGCCTGATACAGGCCCAGGGGTTCAAGACCATTCTCATGGACACCTCCATCGGCGGTGAACCGACGATTCGGCCGGACATTTCATCGGAGGAGGTGGCCGCAGCCGGCGGAGGAAACATCCGCGACATCCGCGCCTCACGAAACACCGGCGAGGTGACTCCCATCATGGTCAGGGGCGCCAGTCTGAAGGTCCTGGAACTCCTGGCCAGGGGCGAGCTGGACGGCATCATCTCCTTTGGCGGGGCCTCGAACACCACGTCGGCAACCACGGTCATGAAAGCCCTTCCCTTCGGCATCCCCAAGCTCATGGTCTCCAGCACGGCTTCCATGCCTGCCTACGCCGCCATGTACATCGGCACCAAGGACATCACCATGATGCATTCCGTGGTGGACATCTCCGGGCTCAATGATCTCACGAAGGCGGTTCTCGAAAGGGCCGCGGGAGGCATATGTGGGATGGCGGCCGCGAGCGAGGGCGCCGTCAAACCCAAAAGCACTTCCCCGCTCATCGCGCTGAGCACCTTCAAATTCGCAGAGGAGTGCGGGCAGCATGCCATGGCCCTTCTCGAGAAGAAAGCATACACGGTCATTCCCTTTCATGCCCAGGGCATGGGCGACAAGGCCATGGAAGAACTGATCGACCAGGGTTTGTTCCAGGCCGTGTTTGATCTTGTGCCGGCCGGAGTCAGCGAAGAGCTCCTGGGAGGGAACCGGGCCGCCGGTCCCCACCGTCTGGAGGCGGCGGGTCGGGCCGGAATCCCTCAGGTGGTCACGCCCTGCGGATTCGACATGCTGAGTTGCGGACCCCTAGGTCGCAGGGAAAAAAGAGATCCCCTCTGGACGACCCGGGAACTGGCAAAGCGGAAGATTTTTATCCCCGACGAGTTCAGGGTCCAGGCCAGAACGTCGGCCGAGGAATTGCGAGACATTGCGGTCCTGGTGGCGCAAAAGCTCAACCAGGCCAAAGGTCCGGTGAAGATCTTGATCCCCGTCAAAGGCTGGTCAACCCTCAGCGTGGAAGGGGCCGACCTCTACGATCCGGAGACCGACGCCGTTTTCGCCCCTGCCCTCAAAGAGCGCCTGCGGCCCGGCATCGAGGTGTCCGAGCTGCCCATGGAGATGAACTCCGCTGAGTTCGCGGGAGCCCTCGTCGGCGCCCTGGAAGGAATGATGAAGGAGTCCACCCGCTAGCGAAGCTGCGCCTCAAACTGATGCATCCGACCTAGCAGGTTACTGAGTCGGACGAGCCGGGGCCTGGCAGGGATGGCCATTCCCCTCAAGGCGATATCTATGCGCGTCGGGGGAGACGAATGGAACTTTGAGGGTTTGAGAGACCTTTGAGCTCGTCGGAAACAGAGGTTCTGCCAGGGCTTTTGTGGAGCAAACCCTCAAAGATCCATTCGCTGCAATCTCCGGGGAATTTTTTTGAGATATCGCCTTTCGGCGAACGGCCATCCCTGCCCTCCAGACCTTGACATCGATTCGCCTCGGGCGGACAAAGCTTAATATCTGCGATGGAAACGGCTAGAGTTTCGCGGCCTGCCAATCGGCGACATAGTCGGCCATGATCTTTCGTATTCCGCGCTCTTCGGGTCCTTTGTTCGCCATTTTCTTGAGCATGTCCACAAAGGCCCTTGCAGGATGGGACAGGTGCTGGTCCTTGAGATAGGCGATGCTCACGTCCAGGAATGGGTTTTCCCCGGCCAAAGGGACGGTGGCCAATCTCTTGTCACGGATCTCGGCGGCCACCGCTTCCTCCACCAGAAAGGATATCCCCTCCCCGCGCTGGACCAGTTGTTTGATAAATTCCGTATTGCTCGTTTCCATGAGCACGTTGGGCGTCAGCCCTTTTTTGCTGAACAACTCGTTGACCCGTTTTCTGGTTCCCGAACCCGCCTCTTTCATGATGATGGGATCCTTCACCAGGTCCTCCACGGAAACGCTCTTTTTCTTGGCCAGGCTGTGGCCTTGAGCCAGGATGAGCACCAGACGATCCTGTTTGAACGGCAAAAAAGTGACATTGGGATCATCCTCAACCCTGGCAATCACGGCCACCTCGTTCTTCAAATTCACAAGGCTTCGAATAATGTCAAAAGAGCTCCCTTCGTCAAGGTACACCTTGATGTGGGGATAGGCTTCCCGGAAACCGGAAATGAGAAAAGGCATGAAATAGCGGGCATAGGCCTTGCTCGTGCCCAGGCGAAGAATCCCCCGCTTCAGCGCCCTCATTTCCTCGATCACGTCTTCCACTTCTCTTTCATATTCAAAGATCCTTCTCACATACTCATAAAGGGTTGTTCCTTCATCGGTGAGGTAGAGCCTGCGCCCTTTCTTCTTGAAGAGCTTGAGACTGCACTGATCCTCGAACGCCTTCATCTGCGCGGTGACGGCAGGCTGGGTGATAAAGAGCTTCTTCGCAGCGCTCGTGAAGCTCCC
>Ga0068713_1004415_pt1 | contig 10958 bp, 7 predicted proteins | sample MTBAKSrepl2MetaG_FD_62223 | JGI IMG/M metagenome (GOLD analysis project Ga0068713, IMG submission 62223) | Enrichment culture microbial communities om Arthur Kill intertidal strait, New Jersey, USA, that are MTBE-degrading - MTBE-AKS2 (Arthur... | ecosystem: Environmental > Aquatic > Marine >...
GGTCACCTGCCAAGTGAGTTTTTATGACAGGTGTATATTGCAACATTTTATGATAAAAATCAACATGTTAATTGCTATTTTCGACCAAAAATTACTGTTGTTTCGTCACGGATTAAGGTGGGATGCCTATTTAGATACCATGAGAGACTTCATTCTTGGGATTCTTATAGAACTGCCTCATCGTGACCAAGTCGCTCTTTGGTTACAGACTGAAGAAGGCTGGAACTGGCACTGGGATATAGAATTTGAAGAAGAACAAAGTCCCAGAAATGAAAGGGGTAAGAACAAACCTACTGTTCCAGTAGATCATGAAAACATTGTCTCATATATCGTACAAGAATTTATGCTTCCAACCGCTGAAGACTTTACTAACCTGAATATAGAAGTTTTTCAGGAAGGTGGCGATGCTTATGAAGCGATGAAACGGCGACTTGTTGAATTGATGCCACTGGATACGATAGTAACTGATCTATGGGACTGGGATATTCATTTTGAGGATGAATCTTTTGATGACATAGAAGAAGCAGCTTTTTGTAAAGATGATGACATTAAAAAATACGCCGAACCTCTCGCCAATGACATTGAGAGTTGGATCGAGGAATACGATATCGACTACGACCGAAGCAATTGGGAGATACCCGAAGCCTTTTCAGAATGGATCAAGGAAGAGTGTGTAAAATTCATGACACATTGGCGGGCTAGCGTACGTAAAGAATTTGATCGCTAAGGACATTTAATAAATCAAGATAAATAACGGAAACTAATAATGGACCAAGAAATACGAAGAAAACTCAGCCGGATTACAAATATCCTCTGGGCAGGGGGAGTAACCAACCCGGTCACCTATATTGAGCAAATATCATATCTCATTTACCTGAAACTCCTTGATGAGGAAGAGAGCAACCGTGAACTCCGTGCCAAACTTAAAGCCGGAAATGGCAAGCTCCTCTTTCCTGATCAAGCTGAACGTTTCCGATGGATAAAATGGCGATTCTACAGTGGCAATAAACTGCGGGACTTCATCAGGGACGAAGTGTTCCCTTATATGGCATCTCTTGTCAAAGATGAACCCCAAGTGGCAGAATATTTCCGTGATGCTGTCCTGGAAATCACTGATCCGAACGTTTTAAAAGAAGTGGTAGACGAGCTTGATACCATTGATTTCAGGAAACTGGGGCCGGATGTCAAGGGTGATATCTTTGAGTATCTGCTCACCCATCTTGGCCAGTCGGCCCTGAATGGCCAGTTTCGCACCCCCAAGCAGGTGCGGGCCTTCATGGTTGCCATGACCGATCCGGACATCGGTGACACCGTTTTTGACCCGGCCTGTGGCACGGCCGGATTTCTCATCGACACGGTGGATTACCTGTTGGCCAAGTACAGCGAAAAACCGCAGGAGCTGCCGATCTACGGCGAGGACTGGCTGGACAGGAGGAAGCAATCTCTGGCCGAGGTCAAAAAAGAGATGCCCAACCTCCAGACCTACCGTAAAGGGGCTGGGGAAAAGATCCCGGACTGGGGCCTGCTGGAAGCCTCCATTTACGGCACTGATGTCTCCCGGCAGATGATGCGAATCTCCATGATGAACATGGTCCTGCACGGCATCGGTAAGGCACGGGTGAAACGGGCGAATGTCCTTTCCGAAATGGGCGGCCTTACCGAGGATGACCTCAACCGGCGGTATAAGGTGATTCTCTCTAATCCGCCCTTTGCCGGAGTGCTGCCCAAGGATTCCATCCGCCACGATATTCTCACCAGCTCCAAAAAGAGTGAACTGCTCTTCCTGGCCCTGATGATGGAGTCCCTGGCTCCAGGCGGCCGCTGCGCCGTGGTGGTGCCGGAAGGGGCGCTCTTCGGCTCCACCGGTGCACACAAAGAACTGCGTAAGAAGCTAGTGCGGGATTGTGAGATCCTGGCCGTGGTGTCGTTGCCGGCAGGAGTTTTCAAACCCTATGCCGGAGTCAAGACCTCGGTGCTGGTCTTCCGCAAACCGGTGAATGCGCCGAAAAAGGGCAAGGCTGCCACCCAGAAAACCTGGTTCTACGAGGTCAAGAACGACGGTTACGACCCGGACAAGGTCCAGGGCGGCGGCCGACCCGAGACCCCGGAGAAGAATGATATTCCCGGATTGCTTACTGCCTGGGCGGAATACAAGGAGTCAGGCTTCCAGAAACCGCCTGGTGAAAAGGCAGGCGAGACGCTGCCGCCTGGTTCGGACGAACCGAAATACTGGTGGGCCGAGTACGAGGTGATCGAGGGCAGCGACTTCAACCTCACCGCCAGCCGTTACAAGCCGCAGATCGGTGAAGAGGTGCCGGACGAAGACCCGGCGGTTTTGATCCGGGATGTGCAGAGAATTGAATGTGACATACTTGATGGGCTGGAGAAGTTGTTCGATGACATGGGGGCCGTATGATGAAGTGGCCTGAGGTAAAGCTTGAAAAAATCGCCCGTATTAGCGGAGGAAGCACACCGAAACGTAATAATGATGCCTTCTGGGGCGGCGACATTAGATGGGCCACACCTTCCGATCTACCTATGCCAGGGCTGGATATTGCAAATATTGAAAACACCCAAGATTTAATTACCGATAAAGGCCTGAAATCTTGTTCAGCATCTTTGCTTCCAGAAGGAACCGTCATTTTCTCAACAAGGGCTACTATTGGAAAGATTGGAATAGCTCAAGTTCCACTCGCTACCAATCAGGGATTCGCAAACTTTACCCCTAAAGAATGTACTGATTCTAAGTATCTTGCATACTGTTTACAGTTTTTCACTCCACAAATTACACAATTGGCTGGGTCTACCACCTTTAAAGAGGTGAGTCGGGGCGCAATTAAGAAATTCAGAATTCCCTTTCCTCCCATCTCCGAGCAACGCCGGATTGTGGAGATCCTCGATCAGGCGGACCGGCTGCGCAAGCTGCGCGCCGAGGCGGACAAAAAGGCCGAGCGCATCCTCCCCGCCCTGTTCATCAAGATGTTCGGCGATCCCGCCACCAATCCGATGGGGTGGGATGAGATACCTATAAAAGATATTGTCGATTCTATTGAAGCTGGCTGGAGCACCTCAGGTGAAACACGATCAGCCCAACCTCATGAATTTGGCGTATTAAAAGTTAGTGCTGTAACGAGTGGAAAATTTAAGGCATTTGAGCATAAAGCCGTAACCGAAATTCCAGCGAACAAAAAACTCGTAACCCCACACCATGGAGATCTTTTGTTCAGCCGTGCGAACACAAGAGAGCTTGTCGCAGCTACGTGCGTTGCAGAGGAAGAACACTCAAATCTATTTTTGCCTGATAAACTTTGGCGTATTAACCTCATCCCGGGGCGGGCGACAACGCTATTTCTTAAAGAATTATTCTGGAAGGATGTCATTCGTGAGAATTTTAGAAAGTCAGCATCTGGAAGTAGCGGTTCAATGTTGAACATCAGTCAAAAAGATATGCTTCAAACTATTGTGCCAGTGCCACCTTTTGAACTGCAAAAAAAATTTACAGAAAAGGCATGGGAGATAATTGAGTATGAGAAAAAAGGAGCTAACGCCTCTCTCGCAATATATTCCTTATGGAAAAATCTTCTCCACCGTGCCTTCACCGGCGGTCTCACCGCCTCCTGGCGGCAGGCCCACATGAAGGAACTTTTACAGGAAATGGAGTTACAGGCAAAAGCCATGAATAACTGAAATCAACGGAGGCCCGACATGCCAAAGAAAGTAACCGGAAAGAAAGCCGCTTCCAGCGCATCAAAAACCCTGACCAGCAAGTCAACTGGCAAGAGTTCAAAGACATCATCCGGCAGCGCCTTGAGCCAAACCAAGGCACCCAAGAAAACCACGTCCGCCAAGGCTGCTTCGGTAGCATCTAAAACGCTGCGGGATGGCCGGACCAGCAAAGCCTCCAAATCAGCCGCCGGCAGTGCATTATCCCAGCGGGAAAAAGCGGCAAAGAAAAAGAATTAGGCAAACACATGATCACATCACTCCATCTCGGTAACTTCAAGGCATTCGCCGAGGCCCAGAACATCCCGGTAAAACCCATCACCCTGATCTTCGGGGCCAACAGCGCCGGCAAGTCCAGCATCATCCACAGCCTGGCCCTGGCCCACGAGGCCATGCGAACCGGCGAACTGGATCTCTTCCGCACCGAACTGGGCGGCAGCTCCATCGACCTTGGCGGTTTCAAGCAATACATCCATCGCCGCCAGGCCAGTCGCCGCATGGAATGGGGATTGATCCTGAGCACCAGGAAATTCACCGGCCGGCTCAAGGAACTTATGGAACCGGTGGGCAACATTACCATCAACATCACCACCGGCATGCCCCTTGATGACCAGGACCAGCCGCTGCCCGACGCCATGCCCCATGTCATCTCCTATGAACTGGAGAGCGACAAGAGCACTCTGCTCCGCATGAGCCGAAGACCCGGTAATCAGATGGCTCTTGATATGCTGCCTTATAAGCATCCGGTGCTGCAGCGAATTATCAGTGCCCTTCTTGAAGGGTTCACCACTACCGGCACCGTGTCAGAAGAAGACCTGGAATCTCTGGAAAAGCCCATCGCCGAAATCATCGCCGGGCTGCGAGCCCCCATGGGTACACTTTTCCCAAAAGGCCTCAAGGATGACAGCCGTGATGATGAAGCGGGCGGAGCAAAACAAATGAGCCTTTTCCCGGTCAGCCGAGGCAACAGAGAGGAAGACCTGGCAAAGGCGGTGCGTTTCTTTCTTCCCCGCACACTTGACGAACTGATCCAGGAACTTAACACTCTGCTTCGCTCGGAAATCAACCGATTCAAGTATCTGGGGCCGCTGCGCTCCTACCCGGCCCGCCATCTCGCCTTTGCCGAGCATGAAGATGTCAATTGGCATGCCGGCGGCGGCTATGCCTGGGACGTCGTCCGCCGCAACAAGGAGGTTCGTGACAAAGTCAATTCTTGGCTCTGTGATGCCAAGAAACTGAGCACCCCTTATGAGCTTTCCATCAAGAACATGCTGACCATTGATGACCTCGGTGCTGATTACGAAGAGATCATTGAACAGATTGAAAAGGCCTTTGTTGAAGATGACCAGGACAGACTGGGCGGCAGCAATGAAAAAGGTGTCGGCGGCGACCTGTTCGGCACTCTGTATGGCGCGCTATCAGAGATCAAGAAAAAGGAGGCCAACCTGGCCAGCATCCAGGAACTGGTGCTCATCGACCGCCGCACCGACACCCAGGTTTCACACCGTGATGTCGGCATCGGCGTGAGCCAAGTTCTCCCCGTGCTGGTCTCAGCCTATGCTGAAAAGGAAAAGATCATTACCATCGAGCAGCCTGAAATCCACCTTCACCCGGCGCTGCAGGCCGAACTTGGCGATGTCTTCATCGAGTCTGCCTTGTCCGGCAACAGCAATACCTTTCTTCTGGAAACCCATTCCGAGCATCTCATCCTGCGCATCCTGCGCCGCATCCGGGAAACCTCGGAGAATGAACTGGAGGATGGTGCCACCCCAATCACACCGGACCAGGTAGCGGTGCTCTATGTGCAGCCGGGCAAGAAAGGCTCCGAAGTCATCCATATCCCGATCAATGAAGAAGGAGAATTTGAACGGCCTTGGCCGCAGGGATTCTTTGCTGAACGCGCCAGGGAGTTGTTTTGATGATTTATGAATATGCAATTGAGCCAGAGCTTGTCGTGGCCTGGGGCAAGGATCGGGCTGACTACCGCTATTTTTATGAACGGTTCGGTCTCGGCACCCCCCGGATGATGGCCGAATTCCCAAAACTCAAGAATTGGCGAAAACAATTCAAGCGGGCAGTCGTGGGCGTTGATGAAACCAACGACCTGCCACGCATCACCGCCCTATTCAATCTGCTGAAGGAAAGTATTGTCCAACGTGACGGTTATGTGTATGACGGCACACTTTCCTGGCTGGAAAATGCCGAGTTTGAAAATACACGGCAGGAATTTCAAGCCATTCTTGCACGAACCAACCCCAGACACCATGCAATAGTGTTGGCCTCCAGTTCTATGGAAATGGGCCAACTGTGGCGTGTAGAAAAGCAGGCATACTGCCCACGTCGGGCAAATGACATGGCGCAACTAGTTGCGGCAATGTTATCGAATTGCGCTGAGGTTCACTTTATTGACCCCCATTTCGGCCCAGACAATCCGAAGTGGCGCAGACCACTCGAAGCCTTCCTTGATACGATTGCAGCCAACAGGCCATGCCGTCCTGCTATCGAAAAGATAACAGTACATACATCTGGTAAAGCGGATTTCGACTTTTTCAGACAGACTTGTGAAGACCAGCTGCAGGGGAGAATCCCGGCAGGCGTCTGCCTTTCTCTGCAACGCTGGAACGAACGTGGAGGCGGTGAAAAACTACATAATCGTTACATATTAACAGATATTGGTGGCATTAAGGTTGATCCCGGACTTGATGACGGGAAGCAGGGCGAAAACTTCGAGGCAATGCTTCTGGAGCGGAACCTGTATGAGAAACAGTGGAATGATTATGTCGCCAACCCAGCGTTTGATTCCTCGGACGAGCCAATAGAGATTATTGGAACAAAAGGATCATGACTTTCAAACAAGATGAAATAAAAATTTAGACCGACAGGCAATTTCATGACATTGTTTCCTCTATCCACATCCCAAATTACACTTCCAGATTTGATTGTAAAAAACACTCGAATCGGAGGAAACAAAGTTTTACGTTATGTTGTGAGAAAACAGCAGCTTGAAGTAACCATATATGACTCTATACATCCTGGTTGGTATGAGTTACGGAATCGCACACTACATCCATATGAAAAGTTCTATCTGCGCAAAGCGAGAATGCGGAGGGAACCCCCCAAACAAAAATTATGCCTGGAACTCACAAAAAATTGCGAGATTGCTGAGCTTGACCAGACAAGTAAACTGCGATGGGTTCAACATCCGTTAATGGATGACACAAAAGAACCCGATGATATTGTTGCCAGTTGGGAAGGGATTTTTCAATTTCGTGAGGATAAACCAGAGTCCAACCAAGCTGGCTTGAGACCACCCCAACTTGGCGCGCTTCACGCGATATCTGCCTATTTTTCAGTAGAGCGAGAATTAGAACCTGCGACAGTTGTGCTACCAACAGGAACAGGAAAGACTGAAACCATGCTTTCGGTGATGGCATATCGACAGCTTTCTAAGGTTTTAGTTATAGTACCTTCGAATTCATTACGCGCTCAAATTTCTGATAAGTTCTATAACTTTGGGCAGTTAACCAAGTTAGGGTTGTTACCTGTCGATGTTTCCTTACCTGCTGTGACCGCGATCAATGTTGGCATAAAATCAATTACAGAGGCTGAGGATTTACTTAAACATTGTAATGTGTTTGTCGCCACAGCCAGTGTACTGAATAGTAGCAACCAAGCTGCTATTGACCGACTTTGCGAAGGAATTAAAGACCTATTTATTGATGAAGCCCATCATAGCACAGCTTCCACATGGGCAGGTATTAAAGAAAGGTTCATCGCAAAACGAGTGGTTCAATTTACAGCGACCCCTTTTCGTAATGATGGCAGCGCATTAGGTGGAAGAATAATATATAACTACACAATGGGCGAGGCCCAAAAAGCGCAGTACTTCCGGCACATTAATCTCATACCCATTGAAGAATATTATTTGGGAGAGGGAGATCGTGCTATTGCTCAAGCCGGGGTTGAGCAGTTAAAGATCGATCTTGACCAGGGTAATGATCATTTATTAATGGCACGAGTTGAAAAGAAGCACCGTGCAGATGATCTGTTACCCATTTATCAAAGACTAGCCCCGGAATTTAATCCGATTATAGTGCACTCCGGATTAAGCAAAAGTGAGGTCGGTGTTGCATTATCAACCTTGTTTAATCGCCAGTCAAGAATTGTGATTTGCGTCAATATGCTTGGAGAAGGATTTGATTTTCCCAACCTAAAGATTGCAGCTATTCATGATATCCATAAAAGCTTGGCCATTACACTTCAGTTTATTGGTCGCTTTACGAGACAGTCCAAACGACTCGGCGATGCATCTGTTGTTGTAAATGTTGCTGAGCCAGAGGTCGAGACGGGGCTTCAACGATTGTACGCTCAAGGGGCAGATTGGGACGATGTACTCCGCCGATTGTCTGAAAAACGTATTGAACGTGAGGTGAGACTTCAAGAAGTAGTCGAGCGACTTAAGAAAAAAGGAAATTTACATCAGCAATTGTCGTTATGGAACTTACGGCCATCTTGTTCGGCAATGCTTTTTAAAACCACCTGCGCAACTTGGAGCCCAGAAAAATTTGAAGAGTTACTCCCCAATACCACAGAATATTGGAGCGCCATCAGCGAAGAAGAAAATCTGCTGATTATACTAGCAATACACCAAGCTCCGGTTAAGTGGGGGAACTACAAAGATCTTTATGATAGCGTTTACAAGTTGTTAATTGCCCACTGGGATAAAGAGCGTTGCGGTTTGTTCGTTTTTGCCAATGACTATAAATGGTTTCGTGTCGAGAAACTGGCAAAGCTGTTATGTAATGACCAATGTGAACTTTTCTCAGGTCCTAGGGTTTTTAACGTATTTAACGGATTACAATACCCTCTCGTTAGAAATCTTGGGGCTTCTCAGATTGGAGCTATTAGCTTTACCCAGTACTTTGGTTCGAACGTGACCGAAGGATTGAACAGAATTGAATCTGCTAAATCAAACCTCAGCAATTTGGCAGGGCTCGGTTATGATAATGGAGATAGAGTAATCTGGGGCTGTTCACAAAAGAAAGGTAAGATATGGTCTGTTACCAGTGGGTCAATTTCTGATTGGCAAACGTGGGTTAAGACGGCCTGGGATAAGGTGACAAATGGTGATGTTGATGAGGTAAACATTACACGTGATTTCTTGAGACCAAAAAAAATTACGGTACCGTACGAAGAATATGCCATAGCTGTTCAATGGGGTGAACATATTCAGGCTGATCCAGAAGATAGAGTGATGATCCTATTCGGTGAAATCGAAATTCCTTTGTACTTGGTTGATCTTAAAATTATTAGCCAAGGAGAAAGGAAACCCTACCACATTGCCATATCCAGCGACTCAATTGAGTCAGTTTATGAATTCACGATTGATAAAGATTTGAATGGCGGTTTTGATTATAAGATTCATAAGGGCAAACCGGTTTCAATAAAGAGAGGCAATGGCGCAGAAGAGCCTATCGAGGAGTATCTGTTAAGAGATCCCTGGATTATTCAGTATGTAAATGGATCTTTTTCGTATAACTGTTTTTTAATAGAGCTACCGCAAACATTAGGGGAGTATAATTCTGAGCACATAGATTGTTGGGACTGGAGCCCTATAGACATTAGAAAAGAATCTATGGGTAAAGAGTGTAATACAGACACTGTGCAATGGCATTCTTTTAAACACATAGAAGAGGATTACGATGTAATTATAAATGATGATGGCTCCGGAGAGGCCGCTGATTTAGTAGGTCTTAAAGTTAGTGATGATGAAATCCACTTGGGATTAGTACACTGCAAGTACTCAGGAGCTGAGAAGCCAGGTGCAAGAGTTGGTGATCTTTATGAGGTTTGTGGACAAGCACAAAAGTCGATCCGATGGAAGCATGCAGGGATTGCACGATTATATGGGCACTTAAAAAAACGAGAAGAGATTTGGAAGACTTCCGGAACATCACGATTTCTGAAAGGTTCCATGTCTGACCTGGCAAATATCAAACGTAGAGCCCGAACCGCATCTATAAAACTCCAAGTATACTTAATCCAACCAGGTTTGAAAAAAGAAACCGTTACTCCCGATATGTTAAGGGTACTAGGGAGCACTTCAGTATATTTAAAGAATACAGCGCAGGCGGACATGATTGTAGTCGGATCTAGCACCAGTGCAGGATCATGATTTCTGACAAAAAGCCATACTCCCAGGAATTACAGTGTATTGGGCATAGATAATCATTTCAGGAGTTGAACTAATGCGAAGGCAATTTCCTATTACAATCGAGAATAGTAGCTCTGCGAAAAAAGGGGGAAGTATTTATTATTTCCCAGTTTGAAGACGCGACAATTGATTTTTGTAAATATGGATAACAGGGACGGAATTATTTTTCATTAAGCTGATGGCGTGGAGCCGCGTCAGCCGGTTGACAAAAACAGGATGAATACCAAAGATTGAAGTCGTGATTTCCATTGATAACCTTCAGAAACAGATAGCCGCCGGAGAGGACAGCACTCGCCAGTTCAAGGCCGATGTCCGCAATGCGGAATCTCTGGCCTCGGAGATGGCGGCCTTTGCAAATTCCGAAGGTGGTACGCTGTTCATCGGCGTGGCGGATGATGGTTCAATTCCGGGACTGACTGGAAAGGATGTGAGCCGGATCAATCAGCTTATCAGCAATGCGGCAAGTTACCTGGTCCGCAATCCCCTGATGTCGGGGAAAATGTCGGGGAAAACGTCGGGAAAAAGTACGGAGAAAAGTACGGAGAAAAGTACGGAGAAAGTTCTCAAGATATTAAAGAACACTCCTGCGCTTTCCGCACGTGAGGTGGCGGACAGATTAGAGCTAAGCCCGCGAGCGGTGGAAAAACAAATCGCGAAATTGCGCGAAAAAGGCCTTCTTCGGCGCGTCGGCCCTGCCAAGGGAGGGCATTGGGAAGTCCTTCTGTAGATTATGGCCTCCCATAGTTCCGCTGTCCCAAAAATGAAAACTTGACTTGTAGAACCCACTGCCACTTGAATCTTAATTTGTAGGCAAAATTATGATTTGCTTTTAAGATAAATTTCTCGGAAATTTCAGTTTGTTATGATGTTCATGTTTTCCTGAACCGGTTTGACATATTTGTAACAATGGTAAAAGTTAATATGACTCTTTTTTCAGTTTACAGGAGATTTAACTTTAAATTAAATTGAGGTGGGAGAATGACTACCGGCACCGTCATTATAATTGTTTGCGCAGTTCTCT
>Ga0068713_1004417_pt1 | contig 10951 bp, 11 predicted proteins | sample MTBAKSrepl2MetaG_FD_62223 | JGI IMG/M metagenome (GOLD analysis project Ga0068713, IMG submission 62223) | Enrichment culture microbial communities om Arthur Kill intertidal strait, New Jersey, USA, that are MTBE-degrading - MTBE-AKS2 (Arthur... | ecosystem: Environmental > Aquatic > Marine >...
TCTTCCTTGAATTGCTCGAAGGTCATCTCCTGTGTCTGACCGGCCTGGCCGCGAGTGCCGTAGCCCCTCGATCCGGGCGGCGCGTACAGTCGCTCCCGCGCTCTCTGCCAGACGGGATCGACTGTCTCGTCCTCGGTCGCGTCGCTCTCCTGCGTTGGCTGGCTCGGGAACGAGTAGGGGAAGTCCACCTCGATCACGAACACTGCGGCCGTGCCCTGAAGATAGAGCGCCTCGACTTTGCGGTCCGATCCAAAGAAATTGCCGTAGTCCCGCAAGACGCCCAGGATCATCCGCGGTTCGCTGAGCTTCTCGCGAAAGATGTGCAGCATCACGCGCAGGTCCTCCGCGATCTGCACAAACTGCTCCGGCATGACCCCGGTGGTGGGGATGACCAAGACGTCGCCGGCGTAGTCGGGTAGCATCCCTATCTCGCCGATGAAGTTCTGCTCCCTCTGGTTGGCCGTGACTTGCGCGTACTCTCTTGATGCCGGCTCAAAGTTGCAGCCCTCCTTCCTGGGTACAACGACGCCGGACCATCCGTATTCCACGGTTGCGATGTACCGGCCCTCTTCATCGGTGAGAGGCTCCCCGGGAAACCCCACCAGAATGACCCCCGGCACGCCGAGCGTGCCGGAGACGCCGGCGGCATGGGTCCAGACTCGTCCGGAGATGGTGAATGTGCGGGCCGCAGCTTTGTAGTTCTGGTTGGGGAGGTCTTTATCGACGGAACTATAGGTCTGATACTCAGGGGTGAACGCGTAGCCCTCCCTTATCGGCATGACTCTGCCGGACCAGCCGTACCCCACCTGTGCTTCGTACCTGCCCTGGGAGTCCGTCACCGGGTTCCCGGGCAGACCCTTCAGGGTCGCACCTTCCACGCCCACATTCCCGGAGATCGTGAAAGAGAGGACTCTGGGCAAGTAGTCCTGATTCGGGCAGTCCTCCCGAACCGCCGGATACTCGCGTGAACCTGGCGTGAACTCGAACCCCGGCTTCTTCGGCGCAACCGTGCCCGACCATCCATAAGGGACGGTTACCTTGTATCTGCCCGTTGCGTCCGTCACAACGTTACTTGGCAGACCTTGCATCACCACGCCGGGCACCCCGGTACTGCCGAAAATGGTGAACGTGATGATAGCGGTTCTGTAGTTGTCGCCTGTGCGGTTCCCGTCAACTGCGGTGTACTCCCTGCGCGGCGGCTGGAATGCGTAGCCCGCCTTCACCGGCACGACGGCGCCCGTCCAATTCCGCGGGATTTCGACGCTGTAGACCCCGTTCCCGTCCGTCATGACGAGTCCCGGAAAGCCTTGAAGCGTCACGCCGGGAAGACCGGTGCTCCCGGAAATGGTGAACGTCTTTCTGTCCACCGTCGGACCCTGTGATCGTGCGATCCCCGCCAGACTCGATATCAGTAGACCTGCGAGGATGAATACAGAGGTGATTCGATTGGCGCGTGTCATGGTCTATCCTTTCACAAGGCTCCCAGCGGATATATTTGAGTCACAGAGAGTACAGAGGACACAGAGAAGAATGGAAATCCAGAGGACCGCGCATTCTCTCGTCTTACCTTCTCACCTTTTTTTCTCTCTTTTCTCTGTGACCTCTGTGTCCTCTGTGGCAGACCAATCTGCTCCGGTTCTTCGATTCAGTTCTCCAGCGTGGTCGCGGCGTTCTCTCTCAGGGCGGCGACGGAGCGCAGGCCGGCGCCGGTCTGGACTCGGATCAGCTCCAGGGCCCGGGCCACCTGCCGGCGGTCGGTCAGGCGGGCAGCTTCAATCACCTCGACCAGTTCCGCGAAGCGGCGGTCCATCAGTTGTTCGGAACCCGAGGTGAAGCGCGACGCGAACGACTGCAAGTCCCGGCTGATCTGCTCGGCCACCTCGACTCGCAGCTTCGTATCGTTGCTCGCCAATGTGGCCTGCAACCGCTGATCGAGCTCGGCCAGGATCCCTTCCTGCAGGGCAGGCTTGAGCGATGCGGCGATGGAGGCCTCCAGGTCGGCGCGGAGCTGCTCAGGATCGATCGGTCGAGGGGCGGTCATCCGTCCGATCAACACGCCGGCCCCCAGGACCAGCACCGCCGCGACCGCGACCCGCACGAATCCGCCGATAATCGGCACAACCCGCGCGTTCGGCGCGACTGTCTCCAGGGCTCGGATCACGCGGTCCTGGCGGGCGCCCATCTCGGCTGCCATCCGTTCGCCCAGCCCAAGAAGGCCCTCGCCCTGCTGCGTGAGTCCTTGCAGGAACTGACGGCAGGCGTCGCACCGGTCCAGGTGCTCCCGGACAGCCTGGGCCTCGGGAGCATCCAAGGCCCCCAGCATGTAGTCGATGATCCGATCCTGCATCTCCGGGCAGAATCTCTTCATGGCGTATCTCCTTTTGCAGTCAGCATTTGCTGCAACTCTTTGATCGCGGTGCGCAGCTTCAGATAGACGCCGGAAGGCGACATTTCAAGCCTCTCGGCAACCGCCTTCACGTCCTGGCCGTCGAGGTAATGCATCACCAGCGGCAATCTCAGATCCCATGGAAGCCGGGCGACCGCCCGCTCCAGGTCCTCATTGCCGGACTGGGCAGCGGAATGCTCCGGCGGCCTTGCGGCGAGTGCTTCGTCCCGGGTCTTTCGTTTACGAAGCTGATTGATGCTCAGGTTCCGGGCGATGGCCACGATCCAGCCGCCGAACTGGTCGCCCGCGCGAAGCTGGCGAATTTGCTCGAAGCCCTTGATCATGGCGTCCTGCGCGACATCCTCAGCGTCGTGGACGTTGCCCAGGACACCGAAACAGACCAGAAAGACATGCGCATAGTGCCGGCGGACCAGTCCGGCGTACGCTGTCCGGTCCCCGCCGCACGAGGCCGTCACCAGGTCCTTATCGCTGCGTTCGTCCAATCCGGGCTCCGCATTCAAGTTTCATCATAGAGACACTCGCCGTATCCCCAGATTACACGAAAAAGGACGACTCCCGGCAATATTTCACGACGCGCCCACGCGACCTGGGCAGGCGGATTCCGTGCACCCTGCTGTTGAAACCGGACCTGATGTCGTGCTATGGTACAAATCACTGTGGCAAAGGTGGCGTTTCCAGGCTCAGGCAGGAGATGCCGGGCGGAACTGCTCCAGCCCTTCTTGGCGGGCATGAGATGGCGGATGTTGGAGTTCTCAGCAGGCAAACAGACGGCGGAGATCGTCATCTCGGCGACCGACTTCGGCTCCTGATCCGCTTGGTCAACGTGCTCCAGGCGCGCCGGACGTCGGAGGCGGGGGCCTTGCTGGTCGGGTTCGCCGGCATTGCGACGGTCCTGGCGTGCTACGGCGCGTACTGCGGCGCTCGTCACTACGTGGCATGCGGACTGGCGGTCGAAGGTCTTGTCCTCGGCGCCGTGGCGGTCTGGCTCCTTGCCGGGGTGCCGTTGCAGATACGACTGGCAAGGGACCACGCCTGCATGTTGTTCCTGCGAACAATGCCCGTGGGCCCTGTCGAGATCGCCGGACTGCACGCCCACGCAGGCATACTACCCACCATCGGCATCAGCATCGTATTCACAGGGTCGCTGCTCGGCGCCGGGATCGAGTTGTGGTCCCCGCGCGGCGCGGCCCGTCTGCTGGCCCTCGCGATAGGTCTGATATGGGTCGTATCCCTCGACACCTGTGTGGCGATGGTGCTCTCTCGTGCCGGAAAGGGACGGGCAGTTCTTTTCGGTCTTCTTCTGGCATGGTGGCTGCTTTTGCAGGTGCGCATCGGTGTCCATCTGACCGACGGCGACAACTGGGTCTCACAGATCGTCGACGTCGCGGCGACAGACGGCGGCCTGACGATTCTGGGGGTCAATACGCTCGTACGGGCGCTGACCGCCCCGAGCGGGCAGGTCCTCCAGACCACCGCTGCTGCCATTGTGCACCTGACCGCGGCAGCATCAGTCGCAGGGTACGTTGCCGTCCGGCTGGCGGGACGACCCCCGCGGCGCGCCACGGGAACCGCAGTGCCGATCCGCCTGTCCCGTCCGGTCGCAGGCGTGATGCGGCGCGTCAGCCGGGGAGCCTTGGGCGCCACGCTCGCCGTCGAGTGGCTCCGGATCCTACGCAGCGCCGGCAAGGCATCGGTGCTCTACAGCTTGATCATTTTCGGACTGGTGCTGGCCGATTCTCTGCGCCCGGAAGGTGGCACGTTCGTCCTGCCGCTGCTGGGCCTGGGTGCGGCGGCCATAGCGGTCGATACGTGCACCAGTGTACTTGACGCCCGGCGGGGCAATTCTCTCTATGAGGTTTGTGCCGTCGACGCGCGCGATTATTGGCTCGGCTTCACAACAGCTTTTGGGATCGTTCTCGGCTCTCTTTGCGCCGTCCAGGTGCTCGCGCTGGGGGTCTGGAATCTGGGCATGCTCGGGCGTCTTTTCATCGCGTGCACGACCATCTGTGTCGTTCTGGCGGACGTGGGTGTCACGGTGACCCGCCACAGCAGGAGCATGAGCCCGCTCAAGCGCTTGCTCCTGAGTGTTCCTTTCGGCCTCATCTCCATCTTCCTCACGCTGCTGGTCCTGTCGCTGTCTTTCAGCAATGTCGCCATCCCGATCGTGGGTTTATGTGCGTTCCTCTTCTTCGAAAGCCGTAATGCGCAGCGCGCCGTGATCAGGAGGCTGTATTGGAACCTGAGTTGATCGCCCGGTTGCAGAAGGCCGGCAAGAGTTTCGGCGAGCACCGAGTGCTCGATCAGATCGACCTGGAGATCAGGCCGGGGCGTCTCTATGGGCTCGTCGGAGAGAACGGCTCGGGCAAAACGACCCTCATCCATCTCATCGCAGGTATGCTCGCTCCTGACGCGGGAACGGTCGCCGTTTGGGGCAAGGACCCCTTCCGTCACTGGCAGATCCGCCGGCAGATTGGAATCCTGCCGGAGGAGGATACGTACTTCCCCGAGCTCACCGCACGGGAGTACCTGGGGTGGGTGGCGAGACTGCGGCAGATCTCCGACGCCGAGAGCCGGGACCAGATGGAGCGCCTCGCCCAGGGGTTTTCCCTCGGGGACCGGCTTGACCATCTCGTGGGCAGCCTTTCCTACGGTATGCGACGAAAAGTCCTCCTGACCGGCGCGATCCTCGGCCATCCCCGCCTGCTGCTGCTCGACGAACCGACCAACGGGCTCGACAGCCAATCGACCCAGTTCCTGTCCGAACTCCTGGCAGCGCACAGGATCGGGGACGGCAGTGCCGTCCTGGCGTCGCATGATCGGCGTTTTGTCGAGGAAATCTGCACGAACCTCCTGGTCCTTGAAAAGGGAAGGCTCATCGGCAAGACGGACGTGCAGGGCGCCTGAGGTTGGCGAGCAGGCTGGAGCAGAAACGGCCGGACCTGGGTAGTCCGGCCGTGATCTGTGGTGGATTTGACACCGAGGGCCGCCGCTGTTTCGCCTGCGGTGATTGCCGCCCTATCGGGGTCCGGAGAGAGTGTAGTCGGCGGGCAGGTTCGGCTCGAACACAGCCGGATCGATCTGGGCGTTCCACTGGAAGTGATCCAGAATCATATGCGTCGGACGAAGCTGGCCTTCGTTCATCATCTGTCCTTCCGACTCGATGCGCACGGGCCAGTTCGTCTGCACATCCACCCACACGCGGAGGACCTCACTTTCTCTTCTCAACTCGATCCCCTCCACCTGGATGCCATCGATCTCGCTGGGTCCGAGCTGCGAGTACTCCTCGTTGAGAATCCACTTGAGCCACTGCCTCGGATCCTGCTTCTCGGCCATCGCTACCGCCTGCTCATCCGACAGGGTCCGCTCGAAGTACCGCTTGAGCTGCGGGTGCACGATGTACGCGATCTTGCGGGCGGGAAGGACGTACTTGACCATGTACAACTCGCCTTCCTTGTAGGAGTCGATCCGGCCGCCATGCTCCCTGCTCGCGTAGACGTCGGATTCGTCCACCCACTGCCGTCCTTCCGGATAGGCCATCGTCAGTCTCATCTTGTAGGCGACGACGGGGACATTCTCCACCTGGGCCAGTACCTCGCCCCAGGCGACGCCGGCGCCGTCGGGCGAGACACCCAGGTGATAAAGACCGATGGAGACTACAGCAATGATCGCGGCCACGGCCGCCAATTGTACGATTCGATTCCTCATGATATGTTCCCTCCACAAGGTGTGTTTGTGTTGTCGGGTTCGAACGAGGTCCTGGCGAAGACAGCCGGCGAGTTCCTCCGCCATCCGGCGAACGTCGTCCGGCGTCTCTTCGCCGCCCAGACCGTTCAGAATTCTGTCGAGATCATTCCTCGCCATGGTCCCATTCCTGCTTCAACTGAACTTGCGTTGCCAACAAGCTCCTCAGCGCCGCGACCGCCTTGGATACGTGCGACCGCGCAGTCGCCTCGGAGCAGCCGAGACCCGCGGCAATCGCAGGATAGTCCTGCTGTTCGAGATAGCGCATCACGACCGCTCTGCCCTGCCGAGCCGGCAGGGAGGCAATCGCCCGGCGGACCGCCTGACGCAACTCGGCCTGATCGGACTCCTGCGAAGACTCCTCACAGAAGCCGGCCGGCGAACGTGACACCTGCCCATCCCGGCCGATGCGGTTGCGCCACGCCCGGGAATTGGCGCTGAGAGCGATCCGATAGAGATAGCTGTGGGCGTTCGCGCCCTGGAGCTTCTCGATGTGACGCCACATGCTTAGCAGAGCATCCTGCATCGCGTCGGCGAAGATCTCACGATCTCCCGTGAGTCGCCAGAGCACCGCCGTCAAGAGGGGAAGGTACTTCACCCTCAGTCGGTCAAAAACCTCGATGCGCTCGTCATGCCTCATGGCCGGCCTTCACGGTGAGACGGAACATGTCCGACTCTCACCATAGAATAACCGGTGGATCACAGAAGTGTGTAAAGCACTCTCACGAGAAATGCCCCAGGGATGAACAGCCTCCGGAGATGGGATGCCGCCAAGGACTGTGGCACCTGACGATATGCTCCTCCTGATGAAAGAAGGGCCGGACCGATCCGGAGTCCGCTTGGCAGCGGGAGTTTAGCGCGTTAGGGCCACCAGCAGCGGGGGTGCTCCGCACGCCCCCAAGCGGACAAGTTGTTCACCTGTCACGCTGGAGGCCTCAAAGCGCAAAACTCCCCACACAGGCATGTTTCATGCCTGCACTTGTACCCACTTCCGAAGATTCTCCTTCACCTCATCGTGGGGAACAAGCCTGTGAGCCTTGATATCTGCAAGACCTTTGTCGATCGCAGCCAGGAAACGGACACGTTCCTCTATCTCTTCCCACGTCGCGGAGTCCGGGAGTTCCTGAATCGCTTTGGTGGCCACGTCCTTGCTCGTCTACGTCAGGCAGTGGGCACACAAGACCAGGTACAGGACAGATGCGGCTGCCATCCATGTGGCCATGTCAGAGGTAAGTATCGTATTGTCAGAAGGTTTGGTTGCCACCGTGATTTGGCCGACTGTTTTGAATCGCTCCCACCCTCTGAGGCTAGGGTGTGCGGCAGCACAGCAGATTCGGTAAAGGACATAGAGGTTGGGCCATGTTGGCGTATCCGGCGGCTTGATTTCCTTCATTCTTGTCTCAAGACCATCGAGCTTCCCACACCCAAGATCGGACCTGAGTTGTCTGGCCTTCTTCGCTCTCCGCCTGAGAGCCTCAGCATGATCTGGTCGGAGCTCGGCCAAGCCGTCGAGAAGATTCGCATCTTGCCTGAGGGCCTCGCCAGCCAAATCTGTGAGACGTTGCGTCGTCTCATTTTCATCACTCACTACCCACCACAAATTCATGGCAGCTTCAAGCAACCATCGAGAGATAGCCACGGAGACGCACACGTTACCGATGGCTAGCGCATCCCATGCCCCAGCAGCATATTCCCGCGCCTCCAAGAGGAAGTACTCGGCGGTTCGAAAATGCTTCTCTCTGCCCACAGATGAATCCGGTCGTCTTGACCGCACTTCTGTCAGCGTGTCACTGATAAGTGTGTTGGTCAACTCCTTCAGAGGAGAGACTGTATCCACCGTCCTTCGCATGGAACCAGACATTGGGACCCCTTTCATCACAGCACGATACGTCTTGCATGTACCATGCTACTGGCCCAAAGCGACAAATGCCAGGGGTTTGGGGACGGCGTCCCCAAGTAGATGTACATCAAAGCCAGAAGACTTCCTTGAGGATATGTGTGATCCAGGGCGAGCCTTCACGTTGGAGGCTCTCGATCTCGCCGGCGGTGTAAGGGAACACGTCGCAGGGCACGGAGATGCCGTCCGGTAGGAACTCCGGAATCCGGTCGCGGAAGGACTTGTTGCTGGTGCGCAAGACGATCAGCAGATCGGCGTCGCTGCGCGGACCATAGGTGTCGGTCGCATAGGAGCCGAACAGGCCGATCTTCTCCACGTCGGGCCGTTCCCGTCTCAACTGCGCGGCCCAGTCGCGCAACTCGCGCATGACCCTGGCCTTATCCGCGAAGAAAACCCTCACAGAATCCGATGATTTCTCTCGCATATTCTATCGCCTCTTCGGCTTCCTTTTGCGTGTAGTAGTCGCCGGGAGAACCTTGATCGAAGCCATTTGGGTACCGGGTGGGGATGTAATGCCTGTCCAAGGCCCGGGCCGCGTCGAAAAGGAATTCGGGGACATTCACTTTGTCCTTGAGTCCCTGGAGCAGCTTCAAGACCGAGTGACCCCAGCCCTCGCCGTGCAAACGCAAGTAAACGGCCTTGACCGCTTTCTCGGCACCCTGCTGAGAGCTGAAGCACGCCCACTCGAAATGCTCATGCTCGGAGGCGTCCACAGCGTGGTTCACATCCCGCTGTGCTTGAGCGAACCAGTCTCCAGATCTGTCGGCCATGATCCGTACCCCACAGCGCTCACGCCTTCCAGGTGAAGGGTTTGCCGGTCAGGCGTTCGTAGCCTTCGATGTACTTGGCGCTGGTCTTCTCGACGATGTCCGGCGGCAGCTCGACGCCGGGACCGGACTTGTCGAAGTGGATGTCTTCGAGATAGTTGCGGACGAACTGCTTGTCGAAGCTCTCCTGGTCGCGGCCGGGCTCGTACCGGTCGGCGGGCCAGAACCGCGAGGAGTCCGGCGTGAGCACCTCGTCGATCAGGATGATCTTGCCGTCGGGCGTCACGCCCCATTCGAACTTCGTGTCCGCGAGAATGATCCCCCTGCCCTCGGCGTACTTGCCGGCCTGGTTGAAAATCTCGATGCTCTGGTCGCGAACATAGGTCGCCTGCTCGCGCCCGACGATCTTGGCGGCCTCCTCGAAGCTGATGTTCTCGTCGTGCAGGCCGCGCTCGGCCTTGGTGGCCGGGGTGAAGATCGGCTGCGGGAGCTTCTGGCACTGCCTCAATCCCGGCGGGAGCTTCACGCCGCAGACCGTGTTGGTCTTCTGATATTCCTTCCAGCCGGAGCCCGCCAGGTATCCGCGGACTACGCACTCGATCGGCAGGACCTGGACCTTCTTCACCAGCATGCTGCGACCCTGGAACTGGTCGGGCCGGCCGGCGAACGGCGGCGGGAACTCCGCGACGTCGTCGGAAAGGAGATGGTGCTCAACCTGGCCGCTCAGGAAGTCGAACCAGAACTTCGAGATCTGCGTCAGGACGATGCCCTTGTAGGGAATCCCGTTGGCCATGACGACGTCGAACGCGCTGATCCGGTCGGTGGCGACGATCAGCAACTTGTCACCCAGGTCGTACACATCGCGCACCTTGCCGCGCAGCGGCTCGTAGCCGGGGGTAGTCGTTTGTTGAATCACCTGCATGGCAACTCCTTTGGCAGCACGGGCTCCAGGCCCGCAGTTCCGGATTTGTGGGCAGAATGCCCAGTCATTCAATCGTCCATCGAGCAAGCGCGCATTCTAAGGCGCGGAGCCCGCTTCGTCAAATCGAAACGCCCGCTTCCAGGGGCTCTGCGTCTGTAACGACAATCGAGAACTTGCTGCCTCGGTTTTCGGCGCTGCGGATCTTCATCCGGCCGCCCATCAGCTCGACGCGCTCGCGGATGCGGAGCAAGCCGAACCCCTGGGCGGCTCTCAGCACCTGCGGGTCGAATCCCTTGCCCCGGTCGGACACGGCCAGGTACAGGCACCGGCCCAACCGCCGGACCCGGACCGTGGCCTCACCCGCGTGGGCGTGTTTGACCGCATTGAACAGCATCTCCTGGGCCGCTCGATAGAGGAAGCTCTTGAGGACTTCGGAATTCGAATTCACCGGACCGTCGCTGGCGACGTGGACGACCAGACCGTGCTTCGTCTGCATCTGGTCGGCCAGCCATTCGAGGGCTTCCCTCAGAGTGCCGTGTTGCAGGATGGGGGGGCTCAGCTCATGGGAGAGACTACGCGACTTGGTCACCGCGTCCATGAGCATCTCATCGACCCGGGCTGCGGCCTTCTGCAGGGCCGGATCGCCTTTGGCCCGACTGCCGATCAGACCTACGTGGAACTTCGCCGCCGCGATCTGCTGCTGCAGGTCGTCGTGCAGAATCTCCGCCAGGCGCCGGCGCTCGTCATCTTCCGCCTGGGACAGCTCCAGGGCGAGCTTCTGAAGCTGCCGGGCGCGGCGCTCCAATTGGACTGTGCGCTCGGCGACCTTGTTCTCCAGCGTAGTATTCAACTCGCGCAGCTTCTCCTCGCTGAGCTTGAGGTCGCGGAACAAGAGATTCCACGGCCGGACCAGGCTGGTCTCGACGATGGCCTTGTAGATCAGGTAGAAGGAAACCACCTTGAGCAGGTGCCCGATCATATTCGAGAATCCGTAGACGCTCAGGTAGGTGGTGAAAGCCAGCTCCTGGACGATGGTGGCCGTGATCGAGGCGACGAGGAGGATCAGAATGTTCCGCTCGAAATCCTGCGCGTGCCGGACCAGAAGTCCGATGGCAGCGACCAGGATCAGGCAGATCACGTACTCGCTGTAGATCTTGAAACGGGTGAGGCCGACGCCTTCGATGTAGCAATCCGGGAAGATGCCCCACCAGAAGATC
>Ga0068713_1004423_pt1 | contig 10926 bp, 14 predicted proteins | sample MTBAKSrepl2MetaG_FD_62223 | JGI IMG/M metagenome (GOLD analysis project Ga0068713, IMG submission 62223) | Enrichment culture microbial communities om Arthur Kill intertidal strait, New Jersey, USA, that are MTBE-degrading - MTBE-AKS2 (Arthur... | ecosystem: Environmental > Aquatic > Marine >...
TGATTAAACAATATGCAGGAGTTGTTCCAAGCTATCATCAGAATCGTACTCATTGGATTTCAATCTTTCTTGGAAATGATGACATATCTGATGAAATCATTTTGCAATGGGTAAAAGATTCTTATAATCTGGCTATCAATGAATTGCCCGGGTTTCTGCGCAATAGAGTATTGAAAAAAATTGCAAAACAGAATGAAAACAACCACCAAGAAAATTCGGGGTGATAATGAGTAAGAACATTACGTATCGTGACATGGTATTTGACATTGTGAAACAAATTCCATCTGGAAAGGTTGCCAGCTACGGTCAGATTTCAAGAATGATCCCGGGATGCACGGCTCGCATGGTGGGTTATGCGCTGGCTTCATTGCCCAATGATTCTGGCATTCCCTGGCAACGAGTGATCAATTCCAAAGGCAAGATCAGCCCGCACGGTGCCGGTTTTGGATCTGCCATGCAAAGAGCGCTGCTGGAACAGGAGGGGATCATCTTCAACACAGATAATCGTATTGACATGAGCATATTTGGTTGGATTGCTTAACACTTTTCTTCTTGATGATTATCTGATCAAAAACATGTGGTATGTGTCTCTCACTCTAGTAACTTTTATTTTGAGGCAATGCGTAGTATGATTAAATTCTATTACTATCTGCTGAATGTCAAACAAAAGAAGGCACTTCTTGCACTCTCTGATAATAAACGAATTATTATAAGGAGGATACCATGAACCTGTTTGATGTAATCACCAACACAATTAATCATATCCATCCTTTGCTAACCGATTTTCCCGCAGCGCTTCTTCCGGTTAGTGTAGGACTGAGCTTGGCTTCACAGCGTTGGCCCAATCTGCGCCAGAGCGCCTGGATCACCTTGATCCTCGGGACTGCCGGTGCAATTCTTGCGTTTGTTTCAGGGGACGCCACGGCTGAAGCGCTATCTGCGCCGTTGCAGACCCTGATCCAGCCCCATCAAATTCTAGCCATCTTGACTACATTGACGTTTTTGGGCTTGACAATCTGGCGTTGGCAAGCCCAGCGCAAGGGCAAAGAAGTATTCGGCACATTGCCTTATACGTTGCTTTCCATCGCCGGATTGGGGTTGTTGATCGTAACCGGTATGTACGGCGGCAGCCTCGTCTTCGAACAAGGATTGGGAGTACGCGCACTTCCATAAAAACATAAAATGTTCCTCCTGGCGCGGTAAACACCGAATAGAGGCCAAAGGCTAGTACTTTGTTGCGCATATATCCGGCTACACCCGTCGCGCCGGAGATGAGCGCCACAACAGTAGTCCCGCCAATCGAGGTTCCGCAGCCTACGCAGCCTGTCGCAACAGAGATTGTCGATCCGGTTCAGGCTGCCCCTGGTTGCCATATGGCATCGGGGCGGCGGTCCTGGTTGCCCTGGCTTGGCTGACGTTTTGGTGGAGTCAGAGGCGAAAGTAGCTGGGTTATCTGGACGTATGCCCGGTGAATGGAACATCGTTCTGAGAATAACAGGGCGCATCCCCAGGGGTTTGGGTGAGGCGCCCTGTTTGTTTGAGATACCGTGCTGCAAATGCCCATTATGAAGTACCATCGTTTAAAAGTTGAGATCGCCCACTGTCACTTAAGGATCTCAGGCGTGGCAAGCTGGACGTACTTTTCATAATCGCAGGGCTTTTTTATATTTCTTTTTAACAACAGTCAGTTTAAGGTGTAGAATTTCCGCAAGGAAGTTTCCATCTCCGCAGACTGATTCCAGAAAACGGCTGCCAATGCTTTCGGTTTCCCGCTTGACCAAATCCAGCATGGCATTGACCTCACGCTCGACGGTAAACACTTCGCCGTGACCTGTCAATAATAATTAGTATTTGAATCCTCTCTTATTTTTCTTTATACTATTTTTAATAGATGGAGGTTAAATATGAGAGAGTATGAGTTCAGTCAGCCAACATATGGGAAAAGCCCTGGTTTTATTTATCAATGCCTGTGCACGCAAATTCCAAAAAACTTTCAAAGTTCCCCTTCAAAAATCAAATTTTTCGTCTCATTAAGAAAATGGTTTTTTTTCAATAAAAATCGCAATCAACCTGTTACTCAAAATCTCATCAACTCTAAATCTTAATTCTTAATCTTCAGGATTTTCCAAGGACATCAGGAATGTAATAAATGAATTTAAATACTGTCACAGATTATAAAATTGAAGTCTACCTCCCGGCAGAATATTTGGAAGCCATTCAACTTGCTCTAACCGCTGCTCAAGCAGGCATCGTTGGTAACTATGATAATGTCTTTGCTACAACCCAGGTGACCGGTCATTGGCGTCCATTGCCTGGTTCGGATCCATTTCAAGGAAACATAGGAGAGATGGAAACTGCTCCTGAAATCAAACTGGAAGTCAACTGTAAGAAGGAACATGTCTCAGCAATTCTCCAGGCGATACGTGCTGCTCACCCGTATGAAGAACCTCTTATACGGGTCATCCCTATACTGAATCAATATTTTGAATGAGCAGGTGAAATCCGATGAATGTGGACTTATTGAGAAACTTCTTCAAATATCTTAATAAATTTATGGTGCTGCTCTGGAAACTAGGAATGGGTACATTCCTGAATATATGGACAAAGGGACTTGGAAGTTTTTTGGTGATTACACATTATGGTCGCAAAACAGGGACTAAATACCTGACCCCGGTCAATTATTCCACCGTAAATGGCGAAATTTACTGTACTTCAGGGTTCGGGGCGCAGTCTGATTGGTATAAGAACCTGATGTGTCATCCAGAAATTGAAGTATGGTTAACAGAAGGGTGGTGGCGAGCACAAGCCGATGATGTCAGTGACCATCCGGATCGATTAGATATTATGCGGGAAGTGTTGATCGGCAGTGGATTTGCTGTGCCAATGTGGAGAAATTAAGACAATGCTGCGATCACAATTGCTGGAAGCATTATCAAAATACATCCTTGAAAAATCCAGAAACCATCCTATTCGAGTAGCAATTGATGGATTGGATAACGCGGGTAAATCAAAATTAGCCAAAGAATTAATTTTCCCATTAAGGAAAAGCAAGCGTCAGATTATCAATATATCCATCGATGGTTTTCACCACCCCAAAAAATACCGTTATCGCCGCGGAGAATATTCACCTGAAGGTTATTTTTACGATTCATTTGATCTTGAAGGGGTTATATCCAATGTCCTCGAACCCCTCAGCCCAGAAGGAAACCGCCAATTTCGAAGACAGATTTTTGATTACACAACCGATCAAAAAGTTGAAAGCGAATGGGAAACAGCAGAGGAAAGTGCAATCTTATTATTTGATGGTTTATTTCTACAACGACAGGAACTCGATCTTTATTGGGACATTCGAATATTTATTGATATTGATCAGGATGTAAGCCTGGACAGGGCATTCAAACGCGACTTATATTACTATCAATCTCTGGAGAATATTCACAAAAAGTATCAGCTCCGCTGTTTTCCGGCCCATCAAATTTACCTGGAGCGCTGTCATCCCTTACAACATGCTGATGTAATCATCGAAAATAATGATTGGCAAAAACCGACACTGACTTTTCAGCGTGAAATAGCAGGCTGATCCTTGCATTTATATACTGAAAAATTACTTTCCATATTCAATTTCTGCTTAGCTCCAAACTGGATTACAATTTATTGAGAATGATCTTTGCTTTTATTCTTCGTGAAGGAAAACTCCTGATGCCGTACAAAAAATCCAAATTATTTCTCTTTCTTGTTTTATTCATCACAACTGCCTGTGCACTTCCCTGGTTTAATGCACCCATTGATGTTGAAATCACCAGTGAACCCCCGGTGGTAAGTACACAGGACATATCCCCTTTTCAAAATATTGGCTGTGTCTGGCAAACAGACAATTACGCCGTGTGTAACCAGGACAGTATCCCCAAAAAGATGGGGTGTGATACAATGGTAACCGCTCCACAATACCTAAATACCATAAATACCATGAGTCAATTCGTCAGTTGTACATATGCCCCACAACTTCAATCTCCTCCCGATGAAAAGGAAGCTAAAGGTTTATATGATAGTGGATGCTCAGTCAAGGTAAAACAAAGATTATTAATATATCAAGATGGCGATTATTTACTCATTCGGGATCTGGAAGATCTAAAATATAATTTTGCCCCCATCACTACTGCTGAGCAAGCGTTAGGATATGCCATTGCAGCCACAGGTTCGGAAGCCCGTTATGATCTTGAAACCCTGAAGGGATACAGAATATTAACAGATGAGTTGCAAGAAACGACTGTTCAAGCTGTTGAAGGTGGATTTGAGGTTGTTTTATTCAGGTATTTGGCATGCGGCTGTGGTCCACACACAACATTCATGCAAACAATTAAGGTAACAACATCTGGAGATATCGAACTTGTTGGATCTACCTCAGCATTCGAAAATCCCGAAGAAGATGATCTTTGTATAGATTGATGAAGGACTCCTGATGCGAAAATATCCATTCATGCAAGTTGATGCATTTACAGAAAAAGCGCTGGGCGGAAACCCCTGTGCGGTCTTTTTTGATACAGATGACCTGGATGACCAGACCATGCTTGCCATCACCCGTGAAATGAATCTGTCCGAGTCTTCCTTCGTGCGGTCGTCCACGCTCGCAGATTTTGGAGTGCGTTACTTCACCCCGATGGGAGAAATTCCATTAGCAGGACATCCTACCATTGCAACAACCTATGCTCTGGTTGATTCTGGTCGCCTTAAGCTTTCTGGAGACATCACTCATATTCATCTTGAATTGCAAGTTGGGCCTATCCCGGTCGAAATTCAGTCACACAACGCTCAGGTGAAAAATATCATCATGAGCCAGAAAAAACCTCAATTTTTACGGGTTTATGAACCTGAGGCGATCCTGCCTGTGTTTGGATTATCAAAAGTTGATTTGATGCCGGGGGTTCCCATACAGACAGTCAGTACAGGTACCCCGCAATTGATGGTGTGTGTAAAAAATCTGGATGTGCTTAAAAAACTCAATCCCAACAGCAAAGCCTATCAGGAATTGCACCAAAACAGCGATTGGTTTTCATCGCATTTCTTTTGTCTGGGCGGCATCAGCACAACTGGAAAAACATTTGCACGGCATCTCAGCCCCCCGCCTGATATTTTTGAAGATCCATTCACCGGATCAGCCACCGGTGGTATGGCTGCTTATTTGTGGCATTATGGTCTACTGGAGGACCCAATCTTCATTGCTGAACAAGGTCATTGGATGCATCGTCCAGGGCAAGCAAAAGTGGAAGTGGTTGGTCCACGACATGAAATTGAGACAGTCAAAGTCGGTGGCCCCGCAGTAACCGTATTAAACGGGATGCTAAACTTACCTGATTCTTTATGAACTTTTCTGATTATTCTAAATTAAAAGTTGTTGCTCTGGCTGGAGGGGTGGGTGGTGCCCGAATGGCAAACGGATTAGCCCAAATTTTAGACCCTGAGCATCTCAGTATTATTGTTAATACAGGGGATGATTTTGAATTTTGGGGGTTATCGATATCTCCCGATCTGGATACTGTAGTCTATACCCTTGCAGGTATATCAAACCCGGAAACCGGTTGGGGGTTGCAAGATGAAGGTCAGCGTTGTTTGAAACAGATGCGTTTGTTAGGCCATCCGGATTGGTTTGGCCTGGGTGATCGTGATTTGGCAATTCATTTATCCCGAACCTTGTGGATGCGTGAAGGAATTAGTTTGACAGAGGTAACTAGAAAAATTAGTACTTCATTGGGTGTAAAACATTCGATTTTACCTATGTGTGATGAACCAAACCGCACAATCGCAATAACCAAATCGGGTGAAATTGATTTTCAAACGTATTTCGTCAAAGAAAAATGGCAACCGGAATTACTTGGATTACGATGGGAAGGTGCAGCAAACGCAAAGATGACTTCTCAGGTAAAACAAGTTTTAACCGAAGCAGATTTAATCATCATTTGCCCATCTAATCCCTTTGTCAGTATAGATCCAATCCTCAACCTTCCAAACATCTTGGATTTAATACGTAGCAAACCAGTCGTGGGGGTCAGCCCAATTATTGGTGGAAAGGCAGTAAAAGGGCCAGCAGCAAAAATGTTTCAGGAATTATTAGGAAAGGAAGCTTCTGCATCCAATGTCGCAGCATATTATCAAAAAAACTCTTTACTAAATGGATTTGTGATTGATACGCAAGATCAGAATTTAAAAGCTGAAATTTCAGCTATGGATATAGAAGTATTGGTTACCAATACAATATTAATGGATCCAATCTTACAAAAAGAGATAGCTGCTCGTCTTATGAATTTTGCATCCCATTTGGTATAATCCAACCCATGAGGATTTGGGCTGTTATTCCGATTAAAGCGCTGAATAAAGCAAAGAATAGATTATCACCCATCTTATCAGTAGCCGATCGAAGAAAACTGGTATTACAGCTATTTGAGCATACATTGCAGCAACTGGCAGACTGGAAAATTCTGGAAGGAATTTTAGTCGTCAGTAGTGATCCTTTTTTTAACCATTTTTCTACCCAATATGGTTTCGAATTCCTGTTAGAAGACCAACCCAATGGATTGAACAGTTCTGTGCAAATGGCTGCAGAAAACCTTGAATCCAGGGGAGTTGAGGCTATGCTAGTTATCCATGGAGACTTACCCCTGGTTTCACAAAAAGAATTGAACCGATTGGTGGAAGCAGCGCCTACCACCGGTGTTTTGATTGCCCCAGACCGACATCTCAGTGGTACGAATGTTTTATGGGTTGCCCCACCATTGATAATCCCTTTTGCTTATGGTAGTGAGTCGTTCCAAAAACATCAGGAGCTCGCAAACAATTTGAATTGTCCATTGGTTATTTTTCAATCTGAGTCACTTGGGTTGGATATTGATTTTCCTGATGATTATTCCTTTTACCGACAAACCATATCTGATCCTTCATAAAAGTTCTAATCCTTTATTTCAATTTTTTTTGTGTCTATTCAATAATTAATGGGGCAGGATTTTTGAGGTAAGACAAATTTTTTTCTAAATATCCGAATAATAAAGAACAAAAGGAGTTAAGCTATAATGAATCAACAGTGTTTTAGAAATCTTCTTGAGTTTAAAAGGGATTTTTATCATTTTCATTCTGATTGTTGGTCTACAAAGCTAATGAACCCACACAAATATCTTAAGATTCGTTTCAATACATTTAGGAATGGGTAAATGTCTGACAATAAAAACCTTACCAAATTCCAGATATGGTTGTTGGCTTCCCGCCCCAAAACCTTACCAGCAGCAGTCTCTCCAGTCATCATCGGCAGTGCAGTTGCATTTGCCGAACACAGTTTCCGGTTTGGACCTGCTTTAGCGGCTTTTCTGGGGGCATTATTGCTCCAGATTGGGGCGAATTTAGCCAATGATGTTTTTGATTATGAAAAAGGCGCTGACCAACATGAACGTTTAGGACCGGTGCGTGTCACACAAGCCCTTTTGTTATCCCCCAAAGATGTCAAAACAGGCATGTGGGTTACGTTCGCCCTGGCAGCTATTTGCGGTATCTACATGACATTGGTTTCGGGTTGGTTTATTTTATTAATCGGTTTACTGGCAATTCTGGCAGCCATTGCATATACTGGCGGTCCTTTTCCTTACGGTTATAAGGGTCTCGGTGAAATCTTTGTTTTTATCTTCTTTGGGTTTGCAGCCGTTTGTGGAACTTATTACGCTCAGACGAAAACTATCAGCCAACTGGCAGTTTTATCCAGCATACCCGTGGGGTTATTGATAGTTGCCATCCTGGTCGTCAATAACGTCAGAGACTATGAAAGTGATAAATCCGCCAATAAGAAAACATTAGCTGTTCGTTTTGGTTTGGAGTGGGCGCGCCAGGAATTTGTCAGCATTGTTATTCTGGCATTTGTGATTGTCGTCCTGTTGAGCATCAGCGATATTGCCACTCCCTGGCTTTTATTAACCTGGTTATCATTACCTCTCGTTTTTTCTACCAGCAGTTCTGTTTTGAATCAACGAGGAAAAATTCTTAATAAGACGTTGGCAGGTACCGGGCAATTAACCCTGGTATTCAGTCTCTTATATGCAGTTGGGTTGATGTTGTCTGTTTATTTACCGATCTAATCCTTCTTTATTCAGCTAATGCTGTTTTTTGTTTATTGATCTCCTCGTTGGTAATTTGGAGCCTCACGGGTGATGGTAATATCGTGGGGATGAGATTCGATCAACCCGGCATTGGTGATCCGTACCAGGCGAGTTATTGAGCGTAAATCTTCCAGGTTGGCTGCTCCGGCATATCCCATCCCGGAACGTAACCCACCCACCAGTTGGTAGATGAAATCACTCAATGCACCTTTATACGGAACCATGCCTTCCACACCTTCCGGAACAAGCTTTCCTGTGCCTGCCTGACCCGATCCGTAACGATCTTTTCCATACCCCTGCATAGCACCCATGGATCCCATCCCGCGATAAGCTTTGAATTGTCTGCCTTCATACAGAATATCTTCTCCAGGCGATTCTTTCAACCCGGCTAACAAACTGCCTAACATGACCGTGTCTGCCCCTGCCACGATCGCTTTGACAATGTCGCCACTGAATTTGATACCGCCATCCGCAATCACAGGAATGGAATGCAGTCTGGCGATTCTGGCACAACGGTAAATCGCGCTTAATTGTGGCATTCCGGCGCCGGAAACCACCCGGGTGGTACAGATGGAGCCAGCACCCACACCAACTTTTATGGCGTCCACTCCTGCATCAATCAAAGCCTGGCTCCCTTCCTCGGTAACAACATTCCCGGCGATCACGGGTAGCTCCGGACGAATTGCCTTAATCCTTTTGATCGCCTCGATGACTCCGGCTGTGTGCCCATGGGCAGTATCGATCACAACCACATCCAGATTTTTCGCGGTCATCGCTTCCACACGAGTCTCAAGGTCAGGCCCCACACCTACTGCTGCACCCACCAGCAGCCTTCCGGAAGAATCCTTGGCTGCATTCGGAAATTGGAATTTTTTCTGAATATCTTTGACGGTGATGAGCCCTTTCAGATGACCATCTTTATCCACCAATGGTAATTTCTCAATTCTGTATTTCTGTAGAATGCTCTTTGCCTGATCGAGGGTGGTACCTAATTCAGCCGTGATCAAGCGCTCATAGGTCATAAATTCACTGACAGGGCGTTGCATATCCTCTGGCTGGGTAAAGCGTATATCCCGATTGGTCAAAATCCCCACTAATTTTTCTCCTGCCGGGTCAATGATAGGAACACCACTGATGTGGAACCGCTCCATGATCGATGACGCGTCTGCCAGGGATGCACTGGGGGGCAAGGTAATGGGATCGGAAATCATACCAGATTCCGAGCGTTTAACGATTTCTACTTCACGTGCCTGGACCTCGGGAGAAAGATTACGATGAATAATCCCTACACCCCCTTCCCGTGCCAGGGCAATCGCCAGGCGGGATTCCGTCACCGTGTCCATTGCAGCGGATAGAAGCGGAATATTCAGTCGCAGCTCGCGGGTTAGATAAGCATGCACATCTACCTGTGCAGGTAAGATCTGGCTAAAACCCGGTTCAATTAAAACATCATCAAACGTAAGGGAATCAATTTGGGCAAATAAAGCTTCATTCATCATAACTCCAGGAAAAATATTTGATTGTTCAGACAATTGCAACCATTATAGAAAAAAATGCTATTAAACCCAAGTTAAAATCATGGGTATCTGATTTATTTGAATTTATTAAGACAAATTATTGGATTTGCTCCCGAATTTTTCGAACCAGATCTATAGCACGATTTCCTGCAAACCCGGTATAAGAATTCAAATCTGCAAGCTGACGAATTTCTTCCGTGGTCACCCATTGCAACAATTCAGGGTCCTGTTGCAATCGTTCGATCAACGGATTGGGCTGTCCTTGCTGGATTGCCTGCCAGGCATCCAGTGCATGCTGACGGAGGATTTCATGTATTGCCTGACGATCTGCTCCTTTCTTCCCTGCCAGCATCATAATGCGCTCGGTCATTGCAAATGGGGCATACGTTTCCAGATTGCGTTGAATGGTAGCCATGTTGATGGTCAAATCACGAACCAATCGTATGCTGATACGCAGCAATTCGTCCGCGATTAAGAACGCTTCCGGTAAAATGGTACGGCGATTCGCGCTGTCATCCAGGGTACGCTCCAGTATGGAATTGGCTGCATTTTGCCAGGCAATTTGCGGATAGACCGAAAGTTGGCGCGCCAGTGAATCAATTTTCTCGGCGTTGATGGGGTTACGTTTGAAGGGCATGGCGGAGGAACCCACCTGGTGTTTTCCGAATGGTTCGCTCAGCTCACCAAGCGGTGGGCTTTGCAAAAATCGCAGGTCAAATGCAAATTTATACAATGTTGCACCTAATCCAGCCAGGGCATTCAGGATCAGATAATCTTGCTTGCGTGGATAGGTCTGGTGGGTGATGGAATAAAAATTCAGATCAAGCAATTTTCCCAGTCTTTCCTCAAATTGGGTCAGGTTTTGTAAACCAATCAGTTCTCCAAAAGCTGCCCCTGTTCCTACAGCACCTTTGAACCCTTTTCCACGTGTGTTATCTCTGACCTGTTTTAGCTGTTGCCAATCCTCCCATAAATCCTGGGCATGAAAAGAAAAACGGTAGCCGAGTGTGGTGGGTTCTGCCGGTTGAAGATGTGTGAAGGCCATCACCGGGATGTTGGCTGTTTTTTCTATTTGATCCGCAAATACGCGCATGAGTTCATCAAGTTTTTCCAGGATGATATCCAGGGCTGAGCGTAATCGCAACGCATCAGCATTGTCCTCGATATCCATGGATGTTGCCCCCAGGTGCAAAACGCCACCGGCATTTGGGCATTGGGCTGCGAAAGTTTTCAGCTCTGCCATCAGATCATGATGGATTTGGGCTTCGATTTCCAAT
>Ga0068713_1004431_pt1 | contig 10906 bp, 19 predicted proteins | sample MTBAKSrepl2MetaG_FD_62223 | JGI IMG/M metagenome (GOLD analysis project Ga0068713, IMG submission 62223) | Enrichment culture microbial communities om Arthur Kill intertidal strait, New Jersey, USA, that are MTBE-degrading - MTBE-AKS2 (Arthur... | ecosystem: Environmental > Aquatic > Marine >...
CCTGGTCGCGCGACGCCCCCTTGAGCAACTCGAGGAAGGACCCGTGGCTGCGTGCTCCTCTGCCAACTTCAACCATCGTTCCGATCAGCGTACGAACCATGTGGCGCAAAAAAGCGTCGGCTTCAATCTCTAGGAAGATAACTCCATCCAAGTCGACATCCCCCGAAAGCCCCCACGTGCATGACTTGACCAGTCTGCAAAAAAAACGGTGCTCCGTGACCATCGGCGTGAAGGCGATGAAGTCATGGCACCCCTCGAGGGCCGCCGCGGCCCTCTTCAAAGCGCACCTATCGAGGTCACCGTAGACGTGCCAGCAGTAACGCGACCAAAAAGGCGACACGACCGCTCCAGTAGAAACAAAGTAGCGATAGGTCCGACTCGCGGCCTGCTTTCGAGCATTGAAACCGACCGGTGCGGGGCTCAAGCCGACCACTACTATGCCAGGAGGAGTCAACGCATTGAGCGCACGGATCAGCGAAGAAGTCGCCGTGCCTTCGGGAAGTTGGAAGCTGGCCACTTGGCGTCGCGCATGGACACCGGCGTCTGTCCGTCCCGCGACGCAGAGCCGGGGCGCAAAGCCAAGCACTGCCCTGAACGCCTCCTCGAGTGCGCCCTCAACTGTGAGCAGCCCTTTTTGTTTCGCCCAACCATGCAGGCCGGTCCCATCGTATTGCAGATCCATGCGAAATGTTGCGCCGGCCCCGGCGCGCGTCAACCTCGCCACTGAAGGTCCGGCCTGAGGAATGCCGGGAGCCCCGCTGTTCTTGCCCTGAAAGCAAGATGCCGGGGTACTTGCCCCGGCATCATCGTTCTCGTGGTACATGTGTGCTCGTTCCGACCGCTACACGAGCTCCAGGTAGACCATCTCTGCGGCGTCACCGAGCCGTGGCCCCAAGTGGATGATTCGAGTGTAGCCACCCTGCCGATCGGCGTATCGGGGAGCGATATCGTTGAACAGCCTGTAGGAGATCTGCTTGTTGCGCAGCTGGCTGATAGCAGTGCGACGAGAGTTCAGATCGCCGGCTTTGCCCATGGTGATCATTTTCTCGACCAGACTCTTCACTTCTTTCGCCCGAGCTTCAGTCGTCTTGACTCTTCCATGCTCAAGCACAGAGCAGGCAAGATTCGCCAGCATCTGCCGGCGATGGCTCGGCTGAATACCGAACCGCCTTCCTTTTCTCTGGTGCCTCACCTTATTCTCCTCTAAGCTTCAGATTGTTCTTGTCAAGGCGCTCACGCACCTCTTCTATGCTCTTCCTGCCGAAGTTGGGGATACACATGAGCTCCTGCTCCGACTTCGCGATCAGATCCCCCACCGTCTCGACTCCCTCGCGCTTGAGACAGTTGTAGGAGCGCACCCCCAGCTCGAGTTCCTCGATGGGCATATCATCAAAAGCCGAACCGCGGAATAACATGCTGGACTGTTCAACAGCCGCTTCACGCGCCACTTCCTCCGCGGCATTGCCGTCTTCGGTGAAAATAAGCAGGTCTTCGCGCAGAATAGCGCCCGCTTTGTTGACCGCGGCCCGCGGATCGATCGCCCCGTTCGTTTCGATCTCGAGTGTGAGCTTGTCGAAGTCGGTGCGCTGCCCCACCCGAGCCGGCTCCACACTGTAGGCGACCCGCGTCACGGGGGAGAAGATCGAGTCGATGGGGATAAGTCCCAAGATGGTCTCCTGCCGCTTGTTCTCGTCAGCGGACACGTAGCCTTTGCCTTTGCGGACGATAAGCTGCATCTCCAGGCGTCCACCCTCTTCGAGAGTGGCGATGTAGGCTTCCGGATCCATGACTTCCATGGTCGCCGGAAGCTGGATGTCACCCGCCGTGACGACTCCAGGCCCATCCTTGACAAGATACACCTCGTGCTCATCGGCTTCGCCGTGGAGCACGAACACGATCATCTTCAAGTTGAGGATGATGTCGGTGACGTCTTCCTTGACGTGGGGCACCGTTGAAAACTCGTGCTCGACTCCGGAGATCTTCACCGCCGAAATGGCCGCGCCTTCAAGTGAAGACAGCAAAACCCGTCGCAGCGAGTTCCCGAAGGTGTAGCCAAAGCCGCGGGCCAAGGGCTCAACCGTGAAACGACCGCGCCTCTCGCCGATCGATTCGTACCTGCTATGTGGGGTGGCGAAATCTAACAATCCCGGCCCTCCTATCGGCTACTTAGAGTACAGCTCAACGATGAGCGACTCTTGAATGGGGATGTCGATGTCCGTCCGCTCGGGTAGGCGAAGAATCTTGCCGACCAAATTGTCGTGGTCCGCCTGGAGCCAAGCCGGCACCGACGCGGTGAGATCGGTCGCATCTTCGACGACGGCCTTGAGCCCCTCGCTGTCGATGACAGCCGTGATGAGATCGTCGGGTCTCACTCGATATGAAGGAATGTTGACCCGCCGACCGTTGACCAGGAAGTGGCTGTGTCGAACCAACTGTCGGGCCTGCCGGCGCGATGCGCCAAAGCCCAGACGGTACACAACATTGTCCAGCCGGAGCTCGAGCAGCTTGAGGAGGTTTTCACCCGTAATCCCGGGTTGGCGGGCCGCAAGCTGATAGTAGTTGCGGAACTGGCCTTCGAGCACGCCATAGTAACGTCGCGCCTTCTGTTTCTCGCGCAACTGGGCCAAGTATTCGGACTGCTTGCGTCTACGGCCCCGCCCGTGCTCACCAGGTGGATATGCCCGTCGGTCGACGCCGCATTTGTCGGTGAGGCAACGCTCGCCCTTGAGCAGGAGCTTCTCGCCTTCACGCCGGCATTGTTTGCACTGTGGAGATCTGTCTCTCGCCATGTCTGGTTTCTCCGCCTTACACTCGGCGCCGCTTCTTGGGGCGGCAACCGTTATGAGGAATGGGCGTGACGTCCTTGACACTGGTTACGTCGATGCCCGCTGCCTGCAGTGACCTGATGGCGGTCTCGCGGCCGCTGCCCGGTCCTTTCACGAAGCAATCAACCTTCTGGAGGCCATGCTCCATGCCGGCACGGGCGGCCCTTTCGGCCGTTACCTGCGCGGCGAAAGGAGTCGACTTGCGCGAGCCCTTGAAGCCCGCCGAGCCAGCACTGGCCCACGCTATGACGTTACCCTCTTTGTCGGTGAGGGTGACAAGCGTGTTGTTAAACGATGTCTTGATGTAGGCGTTTCCTACCGCGATGCTCTTCCGCACCTTGCGGCGCCGGCCACGGGGTCCGGCGGTGGTACGCTTGGGTTTTGGCATGTCTTCTAGTCTCCGTCCCTAGATATCCAACAGGTCGAGCGGCCGCTAGACCCGTACTTTCTTCTTGACACCCACGGTCGGCTTGTGCCCCTTGCGCACTCTGGCATTAGTCTTGGTGCGCTGGCCGCGGACAGGCATGCCCCGCCGATGTCTGATCCCCCGATAACAGCCGATTTCCATCAGCCGCTTGATGTTTTGGCTGCGCTCACGCCGAAGGTCTCCCTCGACGGCCACGTTATCCTCGATGTAGCTCCGCAACCGGATCTCTTCGTCTTCCGTCAAATCCTTCACATGGGTGTTGGGGTCGATGTTCACCGCAGCGAGGATCTTGTTGGACATCGACCGACCAATACCGTACACATAGGTCAGACCGATCTCGACCCTTTTCTCCCGGGGGAGAGTGACACCAGCGATACGAGCCATTCCCTACTCCTACTAGCCTTGCCGCTGCTTATGGCGCGGGTTTGGGCAGATGACCACAACAACACCCCGCCGCCGAATTATCTTGCACTTTTCGCACATCGGTTTCACCGACGCTCTGACTTTCATCCCAACGCCCTTCCTCTATTTGAAGCGATACGTGATCCGACCGCGAGTCAGATCATATGGCGACAATTCCACTTTGACCCGATCACCGGGCAAGATTCGTATGTAGTTCATGCGCATCTTGCCTGAGATATGAGCGAGTATCTCCAATTCATTGTCAAGCTTGACTCTGAACATGGTGTTGGGCAAGGCTTCAACCACCTCGCCCTCAAGCTCGATTGCATCTTCTTTAGGAGACACTCACCCCATCCTTGCTCCGGCCGAACGTCGGCCGCCTATCTTACCACAAGCCTTCACGCTGCCTAACCGCCTATCGCCCGACCAGCGTCAGGATGCGCGGGCCCTTCGCCGTAATGGCAACTGTGTGCTCGAAGTGCGCCGACAGACTTCCGTCTTTGGTGTAGATGGCCCACGAGTCATCACCGATCTCCACCTCGAAGCCGCCGAGATTGATCATGGGCTCGATGGCCAACACCATACCCTCCCGCAACTCAGGACCCTGCCCGGGAGGCCCGAAATTCGGCACCTGGGGATCCTCGTGCATGTCCTTACCTACTCCGTGGCCCACCATGCTCTTCACCACTGAGTAGCCACGCGACTCGGCGTGCATCTGAACCGCGTGCGAGATGTCGCCGACACGGTTCCCGAGGAGACACTGCTCAATGCCCTTCATGAGCGATTCTTCCGTAGCGCGCAGAAGGTCCTGGGCTTCCTGGGATATCTCGCCGACAGCCAAGGTTACGGCGGCATCCGCAACGTACCCGTCCATGGTCACCCCCACGTCGACGCCGAGGATGTCCCCTTCGCGCAGCTTTGCCTTGCCGGGTATGCCATGGACCACCATGTCATTGGGAGACGCGCAGATGGACCCGGGGAACCCCTGATATCCCTTGAAGGTCGGGGTCCCGCCCTCTTGGCGAATGAATTTCTCCGCCATGCGGTCCAGCTCGCCGGTGGTGATGCCGGGCTGAATCTCGCGGGCAAGCATATCGAGGCACGACCGGACGATCTTGCCGGCTCGGGCGATCTTCTCTATCTCCACGTGCGACTTTCTGATGATCACTGCGTGCGTCTCTGCCGTTTCCTAATCGTTACTCGGGAATCGGCCCTAGGGCGGCCCTGATGTCGTCGTAGACCGCTTCCGGAGCCTGGGCGCCGTCGATGCGCGCCACCACTCCGGCGCGGTCGTAGTACTCGATCAGCGGCTCGGTCTGGTCCCGATAAACTTCGAGACGGTTGCGGACCGTCGCCTCGGTGTCGTCGACCCGTTGATACAGTTCCCCACCGCACTTGTCGCACTGCTTCTCGACCTCGGGCGGGTTGAAGATGACATGAAAGGGCGCCTGGCAACTGCGGCATATACGCCGACCGCTCAGTCGTCCCACCAGATCCTCCTCATCGACCAGGATCACGATGGTCTTGGTCACGTCCCTACCCAGCGACTCCAGGACCTTGTCCAGAGCTTCGGCTTGGGGAATGGTGCGAGGAAATCCGTCCATGAGAAAACCCTTGGCGGTGTCCGGCTCTTGCAGCCGGTCCTTGACTATCCCTATAACGACACTGTCAGGAACCAGGTCCCCAGCGTCCATGAACTTCTTGGCCTCGATGCCCATGGCAGTCTGGTTCTTGACCGCGCCCCGAAGAATGTCCCCCGTGGATATGTGCGGGATACCGTAATCCGCAACGATCCTACCAGCTTGGGTTCCCTTCCCGGCACCCGGAGGTCCTAACAGGATCAAGTTGAACTGACTCATCAGCAGACTCCCCCTTCGTATCCCGGCATTACTTGAGGAACCCCTCGTAGTGCCTCATGAGCAATTGAGATTCCATCTGTTTCATCGTATCCAAAGCGACCCCCACGACAATCAGCAGCGAGGTGCCACCGAAGAAGAATGGGACGGCCAGACCTTTGATGAGTCCTGTAGGAAGTAGAACGATAGCTGCGAGAAACATAGCCCCAGGAAAGGTGATGCGGGTCAGGACCCTGTCAAGGTAGGCAGCGGTGGGCCGGCCTGGACGAATCCCCGGTATGAAACCGCCGTACTTCTTGAGATTGTCCGCCTGGTCGATTGGGTTAAATTGGACGGCCGTGTAGAAGTACGTGAAGATCACGATAAGTATGACCTCCGCGATCACGTACCACCAAGTCGAGGGACCAACGACTTCGGCCAGTTTCTTGGCCCAACTCCAGGGGGTCATCTGCGCGAGGGTGACCGGAAACAGCAGCACCGAGGATGCGAAGATGACCGGAATGACCCCTGCCATATTGATCCTGAGGGGCAAGTACGTGCTCTGTCCGCCGTAGACTTTGCGTCCAACCACCCGCTTGGCGTACTGAACGGGTATCCTGCGCTGGCCCTCATTGACGTAGATGATCGCCGCGACGACCAGCAGAGCAATGACCCCCATGAGAACCCAGTAGGCGGGATTGAGGGTGAACAGCCGTTGTAGACCGCCGGGCAACCGCGACACGATGCTTGTGAAGATCATGAGCGAGATGCCGTTGCCGATGCCGCGTTGAGTGATCAGCTCACCCATCCACATCACGAGTGCGGTACCTACTGTTAGCGTGAGTACGATCAGGTAGAAACGCAGCGGCGTTAGACCTTGAGCGTCATCGAAAGCGCCGTAGCTCCTGAACAAGAAGACGAAGCCGATGGCCTCAATCAGGGCCAGAACCACCGTGAAGTAACGGGTGTACTGGTTCACCTTCTTCTGCCCCGCCTCACCCTCCTTCATGAGGGCTTCAAGGCGAGGGATGACCATCGTCAGCAGCTGCATGATGATCGATGCCGTGATATAAGGCATGATCCCCATGGCGAAGATAGCAACCCGCTCGAGGCCGCCGCCGGCGAAGAGATTATAGAAATCGAAGACTCCGCCGGTGTTGAATAGGTCTCCTAGCCGCTCAACATTCACGCCCGGCACGGGCACGTAACAGCCCAACCGGTAGATCGCTATGATCAGGGCGGTGAACAACAGCTTCTTCCGGAGATCCGGAAGCCTCCAGGCATTGAGCAAGGATTGCAGCATCAGGTTTACACCCCTGTAGTCGGCAAGCTCGTCACGTTACGCGTCAGATGACTTCCATGGTGCCACCCGCAGCTTGGATCTTCGCTGCCGCGGAGGCACTGAAGCCGTGGGCACGTATGGTGAGGGGACGGTTGAGTTCGCCGGTGGCGAGGATCTTCACCCGCTCCTCGACCTTCTTGATGATGCCCTTCTCCGCCAATGTCTCGGGGGAGACGACCTCATCGGCCGCAAAGACCTCGAGACGAGATAGGTTGACCGGAGTCATATAGGTCCGGAACGGACCGATGGCCATAGCCGTCTTGGCATGAGGCCCGCGCAGCTTGGGCAGCCGCATGTGCAACGGCATCTGGCCACCCTCGTAGCGGGGTGAGATCTGTCCGCCCGACCTCTGCTTGGAACCCTTGTGACCACGGCCTGACGTCTTGCCGAGGCCTGAGCCCTCTCCGCGTCCCACGCGCTTCTTGCTGTGGCGTGCTCCGGGATCCGGGCGTAGATTGTGGAGGAATATCTCTCCCATCTCTATCCTTCGTCCTTGATGTCTACTACATCCACGGCGAGCATGTACGAAACCTTGTGGACCATGCCTCTAATCGCAGGGGTGTCTTCGTGATAAACCGTCTGCCCCATGCGCGTGATCCCAAGGGCATCGAGCGTGGCCTTGTGGTCTTTCTTGCGATTGATGCGACTCTTGACCTGGGTAATTTTCAGCATTGCGTCACTCTCCGCCTGCCGGTGCCGCCGCAGAAACGGGCTTTTCGATCGGGGGCAAGCCCACGATCTCTCTCACGGTCTTGCCACGTTGCAGCGCGATGTCTTCAGGCCGCCGCAGGGAGCGAAGCCCCTGCTCAGCCGCCCGCACCATGTTGATGGGATTGGTCGTCCCCAGGCACTTGGTGAGAACGTCGCGAACCCCCCCTAGTTCGAGCAGGGCCCTGACGCCACCGCCGGCGATCACGCCGGTACCGGCCGATGCCGGCCGGAGGAGCACTCGGCCTGCGCCGTAATGACCCAGGATCTCGTGTGTGATCGTCGTGCCGTGCTTGGGAACGACGAACAGGTTCTTGCGAGCGTCCTCGATGGCCTTCTGGATGGCAAGAGGAACTTCCTTCGCCTTGCCGTAGCCAATTCCCACTGTGCTCTCGCCGTCGCCGACGGCAACCAAAGCCGTGAACGAGAAGCGCCTGCCCCCCTTCACCACTTTGGCCACCCGATTGATATGGATCACGCTCTCCTGCAGGTTGAGCGAATCTGCCTTGATCTGCGCCAAAGTCTTACCTCTCTCTTCCTCAGAAGTCCAGTCCGCCCTGGCGCGCACCGTCCGCCAAAGCCTTCACTCGGCCGTGATACAGGTACGGTCCCCTGTCAAAGACCACGTGTTCGATGCCGGCGGCCTTGGCCCGGTCGGCGATGAGTTCGCCGACTTTGGCTGCCTCATCTTTCTTCGACAATCCCGTTTCCGTGACGTGAGCAGTGCCCGCGCTTGCCAGGGTCCGTCCGCTACCGTCGTCGATCACCTGGGCCCAGATTGCCCGGTTGGACCTGAATACCGTGAGCCGGGGTCGCTCCGCGGTGCCCCGAACACGGCTGCGCACACGGGTAGTCCTGCGCTCCCGATTTCGACTCGTCTTTTCCTCTGCACTCATTGTGTCCTCTTCCTACCTACGCCCGCTTGCCGACTTTGCGCCGCACGGTTTCGCCTGCATAGCGAATGCCCTTGCCTTTGTACGGCTCCGGCTTGCGGATCGAGCGGATCTCGGCGGCCACTTGGCCGACGCGTTGTTTGTCAATGCCTTTAACGACGATCTGTGTCGGCACCGGCACCTCGAACTCGATGTTCTCCGGCGGCGGGACGACCACGGGATGCGAGTAACCGACCAAGATCTCCAGGTCATCGCCCTTCTTGGAGGCTCTGTAGCCGACACCAACTATCTCCAGCCGCTTCTGGAAGCCCGTGGTCACGCCCGTGACCATGTTCGAGATCAACGTGCGGGTGAGTCCGTGGAGCGACCGGTTCGGACCGGTGTCGTTAGGGCGCATGACCTTCATCACGCCCTCGGTGAGGTCTACCTCCATGGCGGGATGAACGTCGAGCGAAAGCTGACCCTTGGGACCCTTCACAGCCACGTTCTTACCCGTGATGGTGACTTCGACCCCAACGGGTATTGATATTGGCGCTCTTCCTATCCTTGACATGGCGTTACCAGACGAAGCAGACGACTTCGCCGCCCACTCCGAGTCTCTGAGCCTCGCGTGCCGTCATGAGCCCGCGGGAAGTCGAAATTACAGCGGTGCCGAGACCGCCCAGCACTCTGGGCATGTTCTCTTTCTTCGCATATATGCGGCGACCGGGCTTGCTCACGCGCTTCACCTGCGAAATCACGCGACGACGGCCGTCGGTGTATTTGAGCTCGACCACCAGTTTGTCGAAGCTACCTTCCCTGACCACCGAATAGCCCGCGATATATCCCTCGTCTTTGAGAACGCGAGCGAGTTCGACTTTCAGACCCGAGGCGGGTATATCCACTTGGGCATGAAGCGCCTTGTTCGCGTTTCTGAGGCGAGTCAGCATATCGGCGATGGGATCCGTGTGTGACATGATCCTCTCCCTACCAGCTTGACTTGGTGACCCCGGGAATGACCCCTTGATGGGCCAGATCACGGAGACATATTCGGCACAGACCAAACCGACGCAGGTAGCCACGAGGCCGACCGCAGCGGAGGCAGCGGTTATGGCTCCGGACGGCGTATTTCTGCGGCCGCCGCGCCTTAGCGATCATAGATTTCTTTGCCATGCGCTGATGCTCCTATCCGTTCAGCTCTCGCGGAAAGGCATGCCCATGAGCTTGAGCAACGCCCTTCCTTCGTCGTCGGTCGTTGCCGAAGTAGTAATGGCTATGTCGAGTCCCCTGAGCTTGTCGATCCTGTCGTAGTCGATCTCGGGGAAGATGATCTGCTCACGCACCCCCAAGTTGTAGTTACCCTGGCCGTCGAAGCTTCCGGGCGCTACGCCACGGAAGTCCCGAATGCGGGGCAGAGCGATGCTAACGAGCCGGTCAAGCATCTCGTACATGCGGTCACCGCGCAGGGTCACCCGCAGGCCGACCGGCATGCCGGCGCGCAACTTGAAGTTCGCGACCGACTTGCGCGCCCGGCGCACTTGAGCCTTCTGGCCGGTGATCTGTCCCAACTGGAGGGCGGCCTGTTCCATCGCTTTGGCGTCATGCGTGCCCTCGCCGATACCCATGTTGACGGTCACCTTGGTGACGCGGGGCACCTGCATGACGTTACGGTAGCCGAACTGCCCGCGCATAGCCGGCACGATTTCTGCCAGATACTTATCTTTGAGTCTCGGAACTGCCATCGCTAACCCTTATCCACCTGGACGTTGCACTTCTTGCAGTAACGGACTTTGTCCTCGCCTTCCATGCGGACGCCCGTGCGCACCGGTTGGCTGCATCCCGGGCACACCAGCTTGACGTTACTGATGTGCATGCTGGCCTCCCGCTCAATCACTCCGCCCTGGGGCGTCTTCTGTGAGGGCCGGACATGCCGTTTGATGAAATTGACCCTCTCGACCACGATCCGTTCTTCGGCAGCGAGGACGCGCAGGACCTTGCCGCGCTTGCCGCTCTCTTTGCCCTGGACGACCTCGACCGTGTCGCCCTTCTTGATCCTGAATTTCTTGGCGTGAGGCGTCTTTGCCATCACAGCACCTCCGGCGCCAAGGAGACGATCTTCGCGAAGTTGCGCTCACGCAGCTCCCGCCCTACAGGGCCGAAGATCCGGGTGCCTCTCGGGTTCATCTGCCGGTCGATCAGGACAGCCGCATTCTCGTCAAAGCCGATGTAGGTACCGTCTTTGCGGCCATAGGCTTTTTTGACGCGCACGACCACGGCCTGCACGACGTCGCCCTTCTTGACCGAACCGCCCGGCGTCGCTTCCTTGACGGAGCCGACAATGATGTCACCCACGCTCGCGTAGCGCCGGTGTGAGCCGCCCTTGATGCGGATACACAGCAACTCCCGAGCGCCGGTGTTGTCGGCCACTTTTAGTCTTGTTTCCACTTGTATCATCGTGTGTCACCCATCTCTCAGCCGCCAGGCTATTCGGCCCG
>Ga0068713_1004440_pt1 | contig 10886 bp, 12 predicted proteins | sample MTBAKSrepl2MetaG_FD_62223 | JGI IMG/M metagenome (GOLD analysis project Ga0068713, IMG submission 62223) | Enrichment culture microbial communities om Arthur Kill intertidal strait, New Jersey, USA, that are MTBE-degrading - MTBE-AKS2 (Arthur... | ecosystem: Environmental > Aquatic > Marine >...
GCTCTACAGCCGTTTACCCTGAGGTATCGAAGGGCAACCCATCCGTTCGTGCTTCGATACCTCAGCACGAACCGAGTGCGTAAATCACGGTAATCCGCGATGAGCCTTAATTTTTTGTATCGCCACCATCTTCGATAGGTGCCCATACGGAGCATATATTCGCTTGGAGTCTTCTGCAAGCTCCAAAACACTCGGAACTTCGACCTCGGGCAACGATCGTTCTCTAATTGAATCTATTGTTCCTTAGCGGAATGAAGGCTATAAGATCGCTTGGGCAACTATTGCGCCGGGGTTAGGCAGGTTGGCTCCGGACTTCTTCTCACCGGCATTTGATGAGGAAACAGATGAGCAATAAGACATTCGAAGATGCCCTGGAAATAAGAATTTGCAAGGGGGATATTGATTATCGAGGCATCATAGAGCACATAAACGAGGGCGTTGCCATAATCAGGGAAGGGAAAATTGTCTTCACAAACAACGCCTTCTACGAGATCTCGCAGATGGAACCCGAGCAGGTTGTGAAAGCGGACTTTTCGGACCTCGTATCGACGGGTGACCGGGAGAAAGTGACCAGATATTTCAGGGAGCGGCTCTTTTCTGAAGACATTCCGGACCGGATCGAGTTTGTCATGCCAAGGAGAGATGGCCAAGCCATCATCGAGATGAAAGTAAGCGTGGTGGAGTGCGGAGGAGCTCCGGCCATCCTCGCTGCGCTGACGGACATCAGCGAACGGCGCAAGACGCGCAATGAGTTGGAACGGATCAAAGGGCGGCTTGAAAGCATCCTTCATTCCATGAATGAGGTGGTGGTTTCCATGTCTGCAGGCGGCTACTGGATACTTGCGATAAATCCCGCCGCCGAGGCTCTCTACGGTGTTCCCCTCAGGGAGTTCACCAGTGGGGAGAACCACATCATGAGTTTTGTTCACCCGGAAGACGTGGGCAAGGTAAAGCAATTTTACGATAATCTACCCGAAGCCGAGTTCAGTGAAGCGCAGTACCGGATCATCAGCAGCAACAAGAAGGTGAAATGGGTTCTTGACGAAGGGCATGTGGTCTATTCGAACCGCGGAACCATAAGAAGGATCGACCATGTGATCAGAGATATCACTGAACAGAAGAAAGCCATTGACGCCCTGAAACAGAGCGAAGCGAAATACAAGGATTTCTTCCATTCGACGAGCGACATGGCGTTTACTCTGACGCCGGAAGGGATTTTTCTCGATATCAATGATGCGGGCATAAAGCTTCTCGGTTTTGAGAATAAGGGGGAAGCGCTCGCAAGCAATGTTAAGGACTTCTATGTAGATCTTTCAGAAAGGGAAGCGCTCCTCGCCGAGATTTACGCCAACGGCCATGTCGAACACAAGCATGTGAAGCTCAGGAGCAAACCAGGAGAGACCATTGAGGTCGCCATCACCACCCGGGCAAAAATTGATGATTACGGGCGTATACTCTACCACGAGGGCATAGCACACAATATTACAAGAGCGCTCGAGGACGAGAGGAACAGGGTTTTACGCAACGCGGCGGGAAGCATCTGCCATTACCTCAATACGCACCTCATGCATTTACTCAGCTCGAAGGATGCCATCCTGGAGAAGATGGCTTACCTGGACGCGCTTAGCGAAGTAATCTTGGAAGGGGGCGATGCTCGCGAGACCGCACTGCGAATCAAGGCGGGCATGGGAGAAATGGAGGAGTACTGCAGGGGAGTGGGTACTGCGTATGAAAAAATCGCGGAAGTGACGAAAGCGTTCAACAAGGCTTTCCATTACGAAGAAGAATCCTACGTGGTCGGTACGATCCTCGACATCTTCAAAACCTATGGATATGAAGGCGACGATTGAGGCGAGGGTGCCTGAAGTCCCGTTGTCTCTTAGCTGTCGATTCCCGTTTGCGCGACAAGCGCCTCATGACTACAATGGCTGCGAGCTGCGCAAATCAAGGCGATCGGTGGGGGGTGCACTTTCCACTGATCGCCAGGCCGATGAGATTATTGCGCACTTTCCCACTATTCGACCAGATCGTCCAACAAATAATAGACCTGCCCCGACTTGGTGACTCCCACCAGCTCGTCTCTGCCGTCATGGTTGAAATCGCCAGCCATCACCTGACTCAATTTTCCCGGGACGTTAGTCCAGTTTTCCATGTCGAGGCTAAAATAGATATCTCCCGAGTCTGTCACTCCTGCCAAATCATCACATCCGTTTCCGTCGAAATCGCCGGTTGTGATTTGACCTAAAATTCCGGGTACGAGACTCCAGTTCAGAAAATCTCCACTGTAATAGATTTCATTGGACTCGGTCACCCCCACAAGCTCGTCGCGCACGCCGTCACAGTTGAAATCGCCGACTGCAACCTGGTCTAATTTACCCGGCGCGTTGATCCAATCGACGGATATCGGTTGTGCGTCGGCAGCCCGATGCCGGAGTTGATTTGACTGAGGTGCGAGCTGCTTCACATCTTGACCGTAGCCAAGACTTGCCGCAGCCAGCAGGTTCATGCCAATGAAAAGAACAAAAACCGCACACTTGCTTGCTCTGGTTTTACACATTTCTTCCCTCCTTGTCTTTTCCGACTCTCCTGCAATCTGCCGGGGCTCTTCTCCAACCAGATGTATATTATCCCATACTCGCTGTAGGCAAATGCCTACAGTCCAGTCCAATTGAAGACGCAAATTCATTTGCGACTAGCGAAGCACAGCTTGAGCGTATGCTGCGACAGGAACCCTAATAGGCGCTATCTGCCTTTTTGCCGCAAATTTCTTAGCTTTTGGGACGGCTACCACTGCGCGTTTCGTCACTACTCTCGGTATTCCTCCTTTAAATGAACGACCCGAATCGAAAAACCGTTTCCGAAAAAAGCCTCGATCATGCCTCCCTCCTTCATCATTAAGAGCAACCTCTATGCCAGCAATCGAGAAAAAAAAGTTGTCAGATGAGACACCGGTTCCGATTTCCTCACCAATGCCCAGTATCTTAAGCAGTTGTTAAAGAGCGACCTGCAGCGGTCCTACGTGTTGTGGCATTGCTGCCGATCGGCAGAGAAGATCTTGGAAGGGCTTCATGCATTCGGGGCACGACTGCATTCTCGGGGAGCCATAGAATCTCTATGCTTGACAGCGACCTGTCATTCCCCTAAAGTAATGCTTCCACACAGGCTGTTTCAACATCTGATACATACCTGATCGGCATTGAAAAAACGCGCGAAGATTGAAGCTGTAAGTGCATGCTCGCAAGTTGCGATAGTGTGGACGCTTGATGTCTTGAGGAGACTCTGACATCTCTGCAGTGGTCGGGTGTGTGGAGGGATAGGGAAACGGCGAACAGCGATTGCCTGCCTTTCACCTGTGGGCGGCTTCTATAGGATGTGCCCGCGGACTGTCGTACTCCAAGCTCGCAGCTTTGCCATCAAGCACCCCGGAGAGGGGGTGGATAGAAACATCTCTTCGTTGACAGGTATTGTCCGTCTCCTCTCTGCAATCCCCAAAAGCGGCGTTCTAATCGGGAAGCAGCTCATGGATAGAGTTGAAGCATTTCTTGAAAAAATTCTGAATAGTCTTCCCTTTGAAGCCTACATCGTCAAGAATGGGACGCTCTCCTTCTGCAACAGGCCCTTTTCATGCTCCATCGATGGAAAGGAATTGCCGGCGCTTGTCAATTCCAGAGACGATGCGGAATCCGAATGTTACTTCATCGCAAACGGCGAAATGTTCTTTTTGCGGAGAATCCACCTGGATTTAGTATACAGCGTTCTCTTCCTGCGCCGCCCGGTTGAGTTTCAATTAAGCAGGGACCCGCTGACCGGGGTCCTGCACCGGGAGTGCTTTGCAAAGGTAGGGCACCAGCTGTTGGACAGTGCGAAACGTCTCAATGGAATCCTTTCGATTCTATTTATGGATCTCGACGGGTTTAAAGCGGTAAACGACACCTGGGGCCATGACAACGGCGACCTGGTGCTTAAGGCAACCGCCGACAGGATATCCACCATTATTCGAGATAAAGACTTCTGTTTCCGCCTGGGAGGCGATGAGTTTTTGATCATCCTCAACGAAATCAAAGACCCGATGCACTCCTGCCTGGTGGCCAGACGTCTGATCGCATCCGTTTCCGAGCCGATTCCCATCGCAGCAGCCAACGTCAGAATCGGATCGAGCATTGGCATTTCGACCTATCCCCATGATGGAGCAACCATTGATGTTCTCGTCAGCAAGGCAGACGAGGCTATGTATCGAGCGAAGAAGTTGGGAAAAAATAACTACCAAATCTACCACATAAAGAGTGAATCATGATCACCGAAAAGGACATTGTCGATCAGCTCATAAATAACGTTACGGAACGGGTTTCCAACGTGATCCAACAAAGCCTCTCTGATATCGTTCAGACCGAAATTTCGAAAGCTCTTAACAAGGCGCTCATGGAAGGTCAGTTTTACAGGTCCGTCAATACCGATGTCATTGACGGAATAGGCAACATCTATTCGGAAATCAAGGCAGTGAAGAAGAGTCTTGTCGGCTCCGTTCCAGGCGAATCGGTCTACCTTTTGCACCAATCAGACAGTATTTTGGACGGCATTATCAAGGCGACGGAATCAGCCACTTTGAAGATTCTTGACCATCTTGAAAATTTGCAGGAACAAATCAATGACGTCAAGAGACTGATTGAAGCCGAGGACAAGGCCGCTGCAAGAAGCAAGCTGGACAACCTGGACGGAATTATACTCGATACCATGACCGAGTTGAGCTTCCAGGACCTGACGGGACAGCAAATCAGGAGGGTCGTTCAATCGCTTAAGAAAGTAGAGGAGATTGTTTTCGACGTCTACGTCACTTCGGAGGTCCTGAAGAAATCAAAAGAGCTCTCGCCGGACAAAGACATAGACCAGATAAGAGAGGAGACCAGAGACCTGATTGACAGCGTCAAACACGAGAAGCAGCGTATTGACCAGAACGGCGTGGACTCACTGCTGGAAGAGCTCGGCATGTAGCCCGGTCCCGAAGCTGAAGTGGACGATCTTGCATTGCAACCGCGCGGCCAAAAAAATATGAATCGCGAAGACACGAAAGGCGACCCTCTCTCCAAAGCTTTCCCCCGGTGTATCGGCAGTCATGGCGTAAACACATCAAAGGCTTTGTCGATGATGAGATTAATAAGACCCGAGCGAAATCGCTCAATTTTTGTCAAAAGCAGGCCCTCCCGGGTGAGTGCATGCATATGTGCGAGTGCCTTTTTTGCAAGCACCAGGTCGCTAAAGTCCTGTTCGGTCAGTTTTCCATTCGCCAACAGGTCTGTCCACCGTTGAAGGTCTGCCCGGGTCTTTTCCAGAAAGGCTTTGGTATCTTCCCGAGCCTCCGTGACAAATCCCTCGAAGATTTCCTTCGCCAAGTCCTTCGCCCCTTCCAGCACTGCATCAAAGAATTCGTCAAACTTGGACATGATCACTCACCTTTCTTTTGAGTGCATTTTTTCGCTTCTCCCTTGTTCACTTCCAGGCAAATTATCTCATCAAAGGCATCTGCAACAATACCCTTGAATTCCAGGATGTACCAGGGGCACAGCCAAGGGAACCAGCTTGATCTTGCGGAGCAGCGTCCAGAGCAGTAAATGCCAGTAGTGGAAACGTTCTTTATCCAGTATATTTGGACACTAACGTGGAGAGATTTCTCAACCAGCATGGCATAAAACATGCTGCGAGATGTCAATTAGTTCAACCTAACCTGGAAATGTGGTGACAATACGGAAACCATCCTGCTAATACTCTTATGGGTTGTGCTGTTCGGTGGAGGCGGGGATACTACCGGACGAGGCGGGGCCGTTAGGCGCCCGGATACGAGACGGCGTTCAATTGCCACAGGGCGAATGTGGGCAAGGTCCACGAACTGGCGATCGAAGTTGGAAAGAACCGCATGGCCTAATCGATGCTCTCCTTTGGCGGCTTCATGGGCATGGGGAACAAACTGTTCACCATACCGCAGTGAGCCATCAGTTCTCCGGTACTGAGCCCCAGTTTATACTCAACGCGGACAGGGAGAAACTGAAGACCGCGTCCCGGGTTGAGCGGGGCGCTAAGTGACACGATTTCTCCGACACACTCCGGGGAGAGGGCATCTATCTTAAGGATTGAAAGTTTTGTTTCTTTGAAATGATACGGGAGCATGCTCATGATAGTTCCAACCAAGGCTTTTTTGACTAAGGGCGTGGGATTCCACAAAAATGAGCTTCAATCCTACGAATTGGCCCTGCGGGATGCCAGGATCGAGAAGCAGAATATTGTGAGTGTCTCGAGTATATTTCCGCCGAACTGTGAGATCATCGGCCTGGAGGAGGGGCTGAAGCTCCTTATGCCGGGACAGATAACCTTCTGTGTCATGGCAAGACTGAGTGCGAATGAGTACGGCAGGATCATGGGAGCCTCTGTTGGAATTGCATTCCCCACTGACAGAAATCAGTATGGTTATATCAGCGAGCACCATGACTACGGAAAAGAGGAATTGGAGCTCGGCGATTTCGCAGAAGACTTGGCATCCACCATGCTTGCCACGACGTTGGGAGTCGAATTCGACCCCGATAAAGACTATGACGAGCGCAGAGAGATCTATCAGATGAGCGGAAAGGTGGTTGAATCCCTCTCCTTCCCCTGTGTCGCCAAAGGCGAAAAAGGCGGCTATGTGACCGTGATCTCCTGTGTCGTATTCATAGAATGACAAACTCGCGAGGTGATAAAACATGAAACATTTTCAGCTTATGGTGCTGGTAGGATGGGTGACGGTGTTGTTCCTTGCAGGTATCGCGTTTACGCAGGGTGGCGGTGAATGTGAGGCTCCCAAGATGGGATGTCCGCAACTATTCGCTGCCATGGATACCGACGAAAACGGACAGGTCAGCAGAGATGAATTCCTGGCGGCTCCACCTGAATGGAACAATACCGAACGGAGGTTCCAGGCAATGGATGTCAATGGACATGGTTTCCTGACAAAAGCTGAGTTTTGCTCAAGCGAAGGAATGGGGATGGGAAGAGACATGGGTCAGGCAACGGACGAAGATGAGTGCAAATGACAGGGCCCAGGAAGAATTCAGTAGAACATCAAACCAGGTGGAGAGCGCAACCATCAAGCATCCCGCTCCCTCTTACGCGTCAGTCCGATTCTCTGGCAGATCATCACATTCAGGCAGGTTTTATGCAGGATCAATGCTTTCCCGGTTCACTCTGCCGGCTCCCGACTCGCAGCAAACCTTGAGTTATCTTGGCCTGAGAACGATGGACCCTTGCACCATTTCCCAGATAGGCGCAAAACTTATCCTTATTGCGTTCGTTAATGTCTATGTCCTCACTGCCACGCGAATGCACCTATAGTCAACCCGCCAAAAGTATCACCGGATCCCCGGATGGAAAAATCTGTTGCTGCGCCGGTTCAATGCCTCCGCGGCCGATGCGCAACTCTATGGGCGCCTCGCCGGTTCGATCCTCTACGCCAATGCAGCGCTGCGAGCCGACCCGAGCGTCCTCATCAAGAACCACCGGGGGCAATCCGGTCTATGAAGTTACGCCATCTCCGGCGATTTACCGATTGTATTGCTGCGGATTGAAGATCCGGCCAATATCGACATGGTTCGCGTGGGAGCTCCTCACCATGATCAACCCCTTGAACCATGCCAGATCGAACGAGGAGCTCGCCACCTACAAAGTGGAGCCCTACGTCGTTGCCGCCGACGTCTATGCAGTGACCCCCCATACCGGCCGCGGCGGCTGGACCTGGTACACCGGCTCGGCCGCCTGGATGTATCGGCTGATCATGGAATCACTCCTGGGGCTGAGCCTGGAAGTCGATAGACTGCGTTTTACGCCGTGCCTCCCCGCCGCTTGGGAGGGGTTCAAGATGCACTACCGCTACCGGGAGACGGTCTACCACATCGCAGTCCTGCAAACCCCCGCCGGAAATGGTCAGATGCACGTCACCGTGGATGGCATCGAGCAACCCGACAAGACCATCCCGCTGATCGACGACCAGAAGGAGCACTGGGCCGAGGTGAGGATCGACTGATTTCTAAGAGTTCTTGCCAGAGGTTTCATAATTCATTATGCAACCTGCAACAGTTATTTGAACATATATGAGCTTTTCTGTATTATGCAGAGACTTTTGACAATTATCCCTCCCGGCATGGTGATCATCAATGGATTAAACGCGTCCTTCGGACTGCGATTGGAGAATATGCATGGCTTACTCCGTGGCAAAAACGATTTGGGATCTCGGCGAGCAACTGAGTTTCGATGAGCCGCTCAACGCAGACGACGAGCGTTTTGTCCACACCGAAAGCGCACGGGGGGCCTTCAGTTTTAATGATCTCCTTAAGCCTTATGGAGTCGATCCCAAGACCAATGAAATGAGATTTGTCCCACCCGGAGTTTACAGCCTGTTCTGCGGGCATCGGGGCTGCGGCAAGAGCACTGAACTGCGCCGTCTGCATGCGCGACTGGAACGGCCGGAGCTCTTTTTCGTGGTTTTTCTCGACGTCTTGAAGGAACTCGACATCAACAATCTGTCGTACACCGATGTGCTCCTGGCATTAGCTAAGACCCTCATCGCCCGGATTGAAAAAGCCCGACTCACTATTGCCCCTGTGCATCTCCACAAGCTCGAACAATGGTTCTCGGAACGGATCGAGAAACATGAAAAGACGAAAGAGTACGCCGCGGAAATCAAGGCGGGGGTGGACGCTAAACACGGGATCCCATTTCTCGCTGAGCTTTTTGCCAAACTCACTACTTCGTTCAAGCTGGGTTCCACTTACAAAGAAGAAGTGCGGACCGTCATCCGTAACTCTTTTTCAGAGTTTGCCGACGGGTTTCAGCAACTCATCGACGCGGCAACCGATGAAGTGACAAGTAGCGGCAAAGGGAGGTGCATTCTTTTTATCGTTGATGGCACGGACCGACTCAGCGGCGACGACAGCGACAATTTTTTCATCCGTGACGCCCATCAACTGCTCCAGATCCGAGGAAACTTCATCTATTGCGCACCGATCCATCTGATTTACGAAAACAACCAAGTGCAACAAATCTTCGCCAATATCTTCAAATTGCCGATGATTAAAATTGAGGAAAAGGATTCTCGTCGGGAGAATCCAGCCGGGTACTCAGCCATGCAGGAGATTGTCTACAGGCGTGCCGACAAGGCGTTATTCGACAACAAGCAAACGGTCGATTATCTCATCGCCCATTCCGGTGGGCACCCCCGCGATCTGCTCCATCTGCTCATCTACGCCTTCAAAAAGGCGGAAGGAGAGCTGATTGACCGACCTTCCGCCGAAGCGGCGGTCAAGGAGCTGGCGACCGACTATCGCAGGACCCTCAGCAAAGAGGATTTTCAGCTCCTCTGCGAAATAGATGATACCCCGGATGTAACTCACAATACCGTGGAGGCTCGCAAGCTGCTCTACCACCTGGCCCTGCTCGAATACAACTCCTATTGGTGGCGGTCCCATCCAGTAGTGCGTACCCTCCCCGGTTATCTCGAGTGTCGGCCCAAGGATGGCTCCTATGAAATCTCACAAACAAGCGGCGATTGACCAACCGACCCATACCAGTGACGGCTCTCTCGCCTGGGAACTGGAGGGCCCTCATTCCGGCGCTCTGCTGGATTTCAGGCGTCTCATACATGGACGGGCGGGTTTTTCTCTGCTCTTCCTGCAGTACAACGATCCCTTCTACCGCGATAAGCTGATCCCCTACCTGAACCGTTATGCAGCAAACCCCTTAATGCTGCGCCTCGATCCGGAGATGGAATACTCCGAGCTGGAAAAACGCCTGTTCGATCTAACCGCCGGTCATGACCTGATTCAGGTGGTCGGCTTGAGCGAATGGCTGGCTGGAGAATCACGCAGCGCCAAGCTCCGCGGTTTCAACTACCATCGGGAACTGCTCGCTGAAAGGATGCGGGCAGCACTCGCCCTCTGGATGACGGAGAACGATATCCGGGAGTTCGCTTTGGAAGCCCCCGACATGTGGGCCTGGCGCCAAGGGGTGATCGACTTTTCCGTGGCCAGGCAAGAGCAAAACGAGCTTGAACGATTCCGCCTCGATCTCGGGAGCGCCGATTTCATCGAACGTCAACGACGCATGAAGGAAATCGAGCTCTATCTCGCCTGCCACCCGGACGAGTCGATTTCCCGGGCAAATCTATTACATGAGCTCGGCCAAATTAAGCGGGATCTCGGCCGATTTGAGGAAGCACTGGAGGCATTCACTAAGGCGAGGGCAATCTACCGGCGCAACGATTTCAGACGGGAGCATGCATTTGTAGTCGGTGAGATCGCGCGGATTCACGTGGTCAAGGGGGATGTAGAGCAGGCCATCAAGCTCCACCAGGAAGAGCTTGAAGTGTACGAACAACTTGGTGATAAGCGTTCGCATGCCATGACCTTGGGAGGCATCGCGCGGATTTACGTGGACAAGGGGGATGTCGAGCAGGCCCTCAAGCTCCACCAGGAGAGGCTGGGGGTCTTCGAACAACTTGGTGACAAGCGGTCGCGTGCCGTGACCTTGGGAGACATCGCGCGGATTTACGTGGACAAGGGAGATGTCGAGCAGGCCCTCAAGCTTCACCAGGAGGTACTGGAGGTGTTCGAACAACTCGGCGATAAGCGTTCGCGTGCCGTGACCTTGGGAGACATCGCGCGGATTTACGTGAACAGGGGTGAGGTGGAAAAGGCACTTAAGCTCCACCAGGAAGAGCTTGAAGTCTTCGAACAAATCGGCGATAAGCGCTCGCGTGCCGTGACCTTGGGAGACATCGCGCGGATTTACGTGGACAAAGGAGATGTCGAGCAGGCCCTCATGCTCCACCAGGAGAGGCTGGGGGTCTTCGAACAACTCGGCGACAAGCG
>Ga0068713_1004441_pt1 | contig 10886 bp, 13 predicted proteins | sample MTBAKSrepl2MetaG_FD_62223 | JGI IMG/M metagenome (GOLD analysis project Ga0068713, IMG submission 62223) | Enrichment culture microbial communities om Arthur Kill intertidal strait, New Jersey, USA, that are MTBE-degrading - MTBE-AKS2 (Arthur... | ecosystem: Environmental > Aquatic > Marine >...
GAAAGGTTGGACAAACGCCTCTTTGCCTCTCACCCAGGAGGAACCGGTCCTTAAACCGACTGCCTATAAGGCCAAAATCGATCCGGCCAAAATCGCCGATATCGGCTATGTCAAAAACCATCTCGGAAAATTGCCGATGATCGATGCCAGACCCGGCGACATGTATCTGGGGGTAACCCCCACCCCGACGGTGAAGCGTAACGGTCATATCCGGGGAGCCATGAGCTATTCGTGGAATTATTCGGTAGATAAAGATTATATCCTCAAGCCCAAAGCGATGCTTGAAAACGTATTCAAAGAGGGCTACAAACTTGACAAGAACAAAGAAGTCCTGGTGTATTGTACGGGAGGGCTTGAAACGTCATTCAACTATTTTATCCTCAGCGGCGTATTGGGATACAAGAACGTCCGTCTGTACGATGCCTCGATGAAAGAGTGGGGGAACCGTGAGGATACTCCGATAGCGCAATACCGCTACGAAACGTTTTCCGAGTAACCGTTATGATTAGCGATAAAACTTATCCGCAAGATAAGTTTTATCCTGTATAATTCCGCTTGTGTCCACTCCTTCTTTTTTTTCACACCTAAAAGTTCGTGTGGGCGCATCTTTCCCTACTGCATTTTCTCCGGTTCACACAGGTATTTTTTCTCTATTGCAACGCGCGCGCATTTGATACAGATATATTTCGGATTTTTGACGATTTTAACGATTTTTTTGAAATCCGATTTCAGATCGGATTTTCCCAGTTTGCAGAGTTCTTTCACGGGGTACTCCTTGTCCCCCCGGAGGAGGGGGCTTAGTGCAGGTGCTCACGTTTGAAATATTCACGCCCTGCTTTGCACAGCGGACAGGCGACAGGAGGCTTTTTCCCTCTGTGAACGTGTCCGCACACTTCACAAACCCAGATTTCTTCATCAGGGCTTGAGAAAAAGCCGTCAGCGATCAGGGCTTCTTTGAGAGCCGCGTATTCACGTTCGTGTTCCACTTCGACCTTTCCGATCGCCGTGAAAAGACGCGCAAGTTCTTTGTGGCCTTCTGCCGTCGCGATTTCGGCGAAGGAAGGATACATCACCGTGTGCTCGTAATTTTCCCCCTGCATCGCCGTATCGAGATTTTCGGGCGTTGCATCGATCTCGTGGCCGTAAATCAGTTTGTGGTACGCTTTATATTGTGCGCGAGCGTGATACATTTCGTTGAACGCCGCTTCGCGGAAATGGCGTTCGACCGCATGCCACCCTTCATCGCGTGCGATGTCGGCGAACAGCTCATATTTGTTCCGGGCCATGCTCTCGCCCCCGAACGCTTTCATCAGGTTCACCGCCGTGAGGTTTTCGGTGGTCATTTCCATCTCTTCACCGCAGCACACCAACGTTCCCCCGCCTACTTTCTGGATTTCGACTTCGTTGCCGCAGACATTACACCGATAGGTTTCGTATTGACGCATCATAACTCCTATTTCGAAGGCTATGTCTGTATCATAACGCAAATAGCCGAAAAAGAATAATATGATATCTATTATCAATATTATTTTATTTTAAGGGATAAACCCGTATTATTTGATATCTATTATCAAATAAAGGAGTGCAACATGTCCGTTCTCATCATCGGCGGAGATAAAGTCACGCGCCTTCAGTCGTTGTTGCAATCGCTGGGTGCGACCGAAACGCGTCACTGGGACAGCCGCCGGAATTCGACGTCCCATAAAACCATTCCGCATAATACCGACATGATCATCATGCTGACCGATTTTTTAAAACACAACTCGATGAACCATTTCAAGCGGGAAGCGAAAAAAAGCGATATCCCTTTTTTGTGCGTCAAGGGACTGAGCGGATGCAGCGAATGCCAAATCCGCCAAATGGTCGACGGGATCCGTTATGCGGATCAAACCGACCGTTTTTGCCGCGGCACCTGCAGCCGTTAATGCGATGAAAGGAATTACACATTATGAACCTTCCGTGTGAACCCAAACCCGATACCACGCTCCCTCCGTTACACCGACTGCTGCGGCGCGGATGCGCTTGCTAGGAGAACGTATGGAAACCGAAAGCTCATCATTGAAAGAGTATAATGGCATCGTTATTGAATCCAAGGAACTGTTCAAAAACGACAGTTCGATCAGGATTGTCCACGGTAACGATGTTTACATCCTCCGTATTACCAAAGGCAATAAACTGATTCTCACCAAATAAGCGGCGCCTAAAGCGCCGTAAGCCGAAGGAATTTTTTTGCTGCGTCCGTTGTTTCTAGCCGCTTTTTCACTCTCTGTCGTTTGCGCGCAGGAGATTATCCAACTTGATAAAATCGAAGTCGAAGAAGAATATACCGTCCTCGAGGAACGTAAAGACCAGTCGATCGCCAAACGGATCATCAAAGGCGAAGAATTGAGCCAGTACGGCGATCTGAACGCGCTTGAAGTGCTCAAACGTACCCCCGGTGTCACGGTTCCCGAAGGAAAAGGGAAAAAAGGCGCTCCCGGCAAGGGATACACGAAAGTGCTGATCGACGGCGAAGAAGTTTCGTCTACGAAACGGGGAAACCCGCTCGAGCAGATTTCGCCCGAAATGATCGAACGGATCGAAGTGATGACCAACGGATCGGCCGAATATAGCGCCGAAGCGATGGGGGGAATCGTCAACATCGTCCTGAAAAAACCGTCATCGGAAGGAAAAACGATCGCCAAACTGACAGGAGGCGTATACAACGCCCAGGCGATGGGATCGGTTTTTGCGCAGCGAGAGGGGAAAGCGGGAGAGTATTCGTACCTCTTCAACGCGACATATGCCGATAATACGCACAAAGACGACGCGTCAAACCGGATTGACGACACGGTGAACATGACCGAAAAACTGCGCGATTCGCAGGGACGTTACCGTGCATTGAGCCTCAACGGAAAACTGATCTATGCGCCCGATACAAAAAACAAATACGCTTTCGACGCCTCGATGGGGCTTAACGCAAACAGCGCTACCGCGGACGAGCGGACCTATACGAACGGTGCGTTAAGTACAACCCTTTACAACCGTGACGAAAGCGACGCGATGATGCTCTGGACAAAACTCTCGGGAGAACATCATCTCTCGGGGACGGAACTCGTTGACTGGAAACTGAAATTCCATCAAAACGATTCGGAAGGAGAAAACCATTCGGGGACGAAGCTGCAGTATGACGATTCGCTGTTCCGTGTGTTCGGAGCGGATGGAAGCTACTCGCGTGTAGTCGGAGAACACTTTGTGAAAACGGGGGCCGAGGTCAAGCGTCTCATGCAGGATGAAAGCATCCGGGTACTCAGCGGCGGCGTCGAGACTTCAAATGTACATCAGAGCCTGCGTCAGGATAAAGGCTCGCTCTACCTCCAGGACGAAGTGGGGATCGGAGAAGATTTCCTTGTGACTCCCGGGATACGGTACGAAACCGTTTCACGCGATTTCGCCGGATCGTCGAATATCGATTATTTCGCCCCTTCGCTGCATCTACTCTATCGCCTCAGCCCCGACGATAATCTCCGCGCAAGTGTCTCGAAAACAGTCCGGTTGCCCCGTCTCGACGAGCTGACTGACACCGTTGACAGCTCGCTCGAGCTCAACGACCTCACCCGTCCCGACGTGAGAGGTAATCCGGCCCTGAAAGAAGAAAAAGCGCTGAGTTACGAATTGCGCCTGGAACATTATTTCGCCGACAAAGGGATCATTAGTGTGGGCGGATTCTACCGCGAAATCGACGACAAGATTGAAAAACTGACCACCTATGAGGGGGGACGTTACGTCGAACGACCCTATAATGCGGGTGAGGGGAGATTGTGGAGCGTTGAGTTTGAGCTGAAAAAATCACTTGATGCGTATGTGGGCGGTTTGGGAATCTTCGCGAACGCGACGGTTCAGAACTCCTCGCTGAGCGTCAACGGTTTTAAACGCCCCATCAAAGCGACCAACGATTATCTTTACAATATCGGTCTTGACCATACGCTCAGCGCCTACCGCCTGACGTACGGCGCGGCCTATCGCTACGTCGGAGGTTACGACGACCCGACCGACGAAAACGGGATCGCCGAATCGCAAAAAGGGTACGGAACGCTCGACCTGTACGCCAAAAAGCGGATTGATTCGACGTTTAGGGCCGGAATCAACCTCAAAAATCTCACCGGCGAAACGATCACGACCACGACCCGCCGCTATGCGTCGGGAAACCTCGTCGAAACGCAGGCTTATCGGGAAAATACCCGCCCCTATATCCTCATGACGCTCGAAGGGCGTTGGTAATTCGCGCTGCTTAAACCGGGATAAACCCCGGTAGTTTATTTATTTAATAATGCTTATCACTATTGACATAATAATCCGAATGCGCTATAGTTCCATAAATTGAAATCAATTATCAATTGCTTTTATAGAAACTAGCCAGCAAACGCTCTTCGAGCCGGTAGCCAGCCACTTCATCTTTTAAGGAGTGCTTATGGCCTACCACAACCGTTTTCTCAACTCTCAGATGCTTCCAATTGGTGCGATGCTTTTGAGCATCGGGGCAAGTTCGGTATTGGCGGATTCCGCCGATTCGAACGCAACGATCAAGGCGATCGACATTCAAGACATCGTCGAGATCGAACTTCCGCGTTATCAGCCTGGTATTTCAAAAACTGCCAAAACCGGGCAGCTTGCGCATGACGTTCCGCAGGCGATTACTGTCGTTACCAAAGAACTGCTGCACGATAAATCGGAATTTACCCTCAAAGAGGCGCTCAGCAACGTGTCGGGGCTCACTTTTAACGCTGCCGAGGGGGGGCGTATCGGGGACAACATGAATTTGCGCGGTTTTTATACCTTCGGGGATCTATACCTCGACGGCATCCGTGACGTTGCGCAATACAACCGCGATACGTTCAACCTGGAACAAGTCGACGTTCTGCGCGGCGGCGCGGCCATGTTGTTCGGCCGCGGGCAGGCGGGTGGTGTCATCAACCAGGTGAGCAAAGACGCCGAAGCGGAAAATTTCGGGAAACTGTCGATGACACTCGGCACAGATGAGTATAAACGCGCTTCGACCGATATCAACGTGATGCTCAACGATACGACGGCGTTTCGTCTGAATGCTATGGGGATGGACGCGGGGAGCACCCGAAACGACGTTTACAACGAATCGTACGGCATTGCCCCTACAATTACTTTCGGATTGGGGACGGACAATGAGTTCAGCCTGTCGCACTTGTATCTCAACACCCATATTACCCCGGATTACGGTGTTCCTTTCGACAGTGCCACCAAACGTCCCATCGACGTCGATAAAAGTACGTTTTACGGATTTACGGACGATTTTGAGGATAACCGCGTCAACATCACGACCGCCAGTTATACCCATAAGTTTTCCAAAGAGACACAGCTGCGTTCGGTGATCCGTCATGCCGATTACCTGCGCGACAACTGGGCGATCGCCCCGGGGGGATACGATCCGGTGACGGGGTCGGTGAACCGGAGTTCCAAAGGAAACGGGGCGAAAGAGAAAACCGATACATGGCAAAACGATTTTACGACGAAATTCGAAGCGCTCGGAATGAAACACGAAGCGCTCGTGGGGACCGAGTTTCTGCGGGAAGAACAGGTTCGTTGGGGGCATGACGGCCTTTCGTCGTATTTTCCGAACATCAGCGATGCGAACGGTCCGGCCAACGGATTGCCCGATACCGCAACGGGACGCCATGTGGCAAGTAACGGCATTATTTATTCCCGTACCAGCGCCACCGGGTCCTGGGTAGCGCAACTGCCCAATTCCCTGGAATCAGGGTCGTCGATCCCCGAAGCCTATAAAGCGGTTTACGGTAACAAGGAACGCAACATCAACGCCGGATACAAAGGGCATACGTGGGCCCTCTACGCCCAGGACGTCGTGGAATTCGTCCCCAAGTGGAAAATGATGGCGGGATTTCGCAAAGACTGGTTGAAAATGGATTACTACACCGGTGCGTCGCTGACGCAAAACGGAGACCTCCGTTATAACGAGATGAGCTACCGTGCGGGATTGTCCTATCAGCCCAACAGTCGTCAGCACTACTATCTGGCATGGAACAATTCGTTCAACACGACCGGAGATCTGTATTCGTTTTCAAACCGATACGATCCCGAGCGGAGCGTAACGTACGAGCTGGGGGCGAAATGGGAACTTTTTGAAGGGGATTTGTCGCTGCGTACCGCGGTTTATCGTACCATCAAAGAGTGGGAACGCAATACCGACGTAATGAGCGCCTCGTCCAACCCGATTCTTTCCAAAGAGCGCCATACCGACGGTATTGAGCTCGAAGCGGCCGGCCGGATCACCGACAACTGGGACGTCTTCGCCGGCCTCGCGCTGATGGACCCCGAAGTCGATGCGGTCGCACCGGGAAAATCGGACATCGTGGTGGGGCAAAAACCGCCCAACTCAACCGATTACACGTTTAACGTATGGACAACCTACAAACTCGGCGGCGGATGGAAAGTCGGCGGCGGTATCGAGGGGAAAGGGGACCGTGCGGTCTATAGCTATCCCAATTCCGGAACAACGTCGTTCAACCCGAACGTAGCGCCCCATTACATCCGTTACGACGCGATGATCGGCTATACGCAGAAAAACTATGCGGTACAGCTGAACGTCAAAAACCTTTTTGACACCACCTATTACGAATCGGCTTACATCAACGGCGGATTCGCCGTACCCGGAACGGGACGGACGGCCCAGGTGACGCTCGATTACAAATTCTTTTAATCCGTGGCTCCCTCCGGGGAGTTTTGATACGGCTCCATGCGGTGCGTGGGACCGTATCAAAACTCAGGCAAAGGAAAACACCGTGTTACTCCATATACCCAACGTACTTACTCCCGAACAGGTGGCGGAATGTCGCCGGATATTGACGTCATCGACGTGGGTGGACGGTAACGTCACCAGCGGTACCCAGGCGGCAAAAGCTAAAAACAATCTTCAGCTTCCCGAAGATTCCGAAGCGGCGGTCGCATTGCAGAAAATCGTACTGGATGCGCTTAGCAACAACGCGCTGTTTTTTACCGCGGCACTCCCCAAAAAGATTTTTCCGCCGTTATTCAACTGTTATACGGGTGAATTCAACACTTTCGGAAATCATGTGGACAACGCGATCCGTACGATGCGCGGTGGGGGAAAAAGGGTACGCAGCGATCTGTCGTTCACCCTCTTTTTTTCCGATCCGGAAGAATACGACGGGGGGGAACTGGTGATTGAAGACACGTTCGGATCGCAAATCGTGAAACTTCCCGCCGGAGATATGGTTCTGTATCCTTCATCGAGCGTCCATCGCGTCGAACCGGTAACGCGCGGCGCGCGTATCTCGTGTTTTACCTGGCTGGAGAGCATGATCCGCGAGACGGACAGACGCCGATTGCTCTTCGACCTGGACATGAGCATCATGGCGTTTCGAGAGCGGCTGGGCGACGATGAGGATACGGTCAAGCTGACGAGCATTTACCACAATCTGCTCCGTACCTGGGCGGACACTTAATACATCATAACAAACAGGAGACAAAAATGGAAGAATTGAAACTGGCGGTCGATTATGCGACCTTGGGAATTTTGGGAATTATGAGCGTGATCGCTTTCGCCTATGGAATAGAGCGTTATTTCTATTATCGTTCGGTGGATGTCAGCAGTTACGAAACGAAAAACAAGGCGGAGGCGGAGCTGTCGAAAAACCTCACGGCCATCTCGGTAATCGGGTCGAATGCCCCCTATGTAGGCCTGCTCGGTACGGTTGCGGGGATCATGGTGGTGTTTTACGAGATCGGCCAGAGCGGTGGGATGGAACCCTCGGCGGTGGTTATCGGTCTGTCGTTGGCACTTAAAGCAACCGCGCTGGGACTGCTCGTCGCGATCCCGTCGATGATGATCTACAGTGCGTGCCTTCGGAAGATGGATCTGCTGATGGGGGCATGGGAAGATGCGCGCGCTTAAACGGGTAGAGGGGATCAACGTCGTTCCCCTTATCGACGTCGTCCTTGTTTTGCTGGCAATCGTATTGACCATTTCGACGTTCGTCGCGTCGGGAGCGATCAAGCTTGATCTTCCCAAAGCCGCCAGTGCGAAAGAGACTTCTGCACAAAAAATCGAAATCGCGGTCAATGAAAGCGGCGAGATGTTCTGGAACGGCAAAGCGATGCAGCGTGTTGAACTGATTCAGGCGATTTCGACATTGAAAAGCGACGCAAGCGTGAGTGTATTGGGGGATAAAAAAGCGTTTTTCAACGATTTCATCTTTATTCTCGACCGCTTGAAACTTCAAGGAATCGAAAAAATCTCGATCGTGACGAAGAGAGACGCATGAAAACGCGCGGCTCGTTCATATTTTCGGTATTACTGCATGCGCTGATCATTGCCGTTGCGGTTGCTTCCCTTCCCGTGGAGGAGACCGAAGAAGAGATTGTTCTGGAACTGGCGCTGACTCCTGCCGTGTCCCCAGGGCCAACTGCGCCGGTCGTACAAACGGCCGTGCCGAAATCCCCTGAAGCCAAACCGCTGACCGAAAAGAGGCCCGATCCGCTACCCGAAACCCCGACGATCGATAAAGAGGATCCCGAACCGGTCGTAGCGAAAACGGTTGCCGTCCCTTCCGAACCTGTCCGCGCGGTGCAGACGGCACAACCCGAATCCATAGCCGCTCCGAAACCCGTTCCGGCCGTCCCTGTAATCGATGTGGAAAAGGAATATTTGGACGACCATCTTTCGACGATTCGGGAATTGTTGGTGAAATACCGTAAATATCCCTCGCAGGCCGTACGCCTGAGACAGGAAGGGAGCGTCAGAATTTCGTTTCGTTTAAAACATGACGGCGAGGTCGATGACATCAGGATTGTGGACGGGTCGGGATTTCCGATACTCGATGAGGACGCGATCGCGCTGATACGCAAAACAGCCGAATATTTTCCAAAACCTCCCAAACCCGTGCGGATTACGGTTCCGCTCAACTATACGCTGAAAATGCGTTCATCGTGACGATAAAAAGAACCAATAAACAAACTTAAACCGTCAGAGTAGGGGAGATTCGTTAACTCGATGTAGGGTAAGATGGCTAATATTATCGCATCATCTGCATAAAAAGGAACTACCCATGAAAGACAATGAACCTACTCTCAGCTCGATTGAGGACTACGATACGCTCAAAGGGGAGAAAAAACGGATCGTCTGGACCGTTATCGTGATCGGATTATTCATCGGAGCGGTGTTTGTCGGTGCCAAATACTATTACGGCGATGCAAACGATTCGATTCCCGTCGAAGATACGATCGGTAAAGTTCCGGTCAAATAATGGTAAAATCCCTTTCAAAAAAACGGGACAGTGAATGATAGCCACGATCATAGGCGTGTACACATTTTATATTTTCATCCGGACATACGTCAGCGTGATGCAGATCGGTTACATCAACCGCCTCAAATGCAAGGGTGCGGTGTTGATGGGCGAAGCCGATTATCGCGATGCCGCAGCGTATGCGATCGCCAAAGAGAGGCTTTCGATCATCGAAGGGATGGTGGAATATTTTCTATTCCTCGCATGGATGGGAGGAATGATCGCATGGCTTGATGGCGCATTGATGGAAGAGGGCGGAATGACCCAAACGATCGGCGCCGTAATGGGCCTGGTGCTTATTAACGCTTTTGTAACGCTTCCGCTGGGATGGTATGCCAAGTTTAAAATCGACGCGCGTTTCGGCTTCAACCGTTCGAGCACGGCTCAATACGTCAAAGATACGTTGATCACAACCTTCTTGAGTGTTCTGTTCGGAAGCCTCGTCGTGTGGGGCGTCGCTTCGATCATCGCTTCGAGCGAGCAATGGTGGTTATGGAGCTTCGCGTTCATCATGACCGTCGTCGTGGCGATCAATATGTTTTTCCCCACCGTCCGTGCCCTGTTTTTCGATAAAGTGACGCCGCTCGAAGACCCCGAACTCAAATCGAAGATCGAAGAGCTGATGCAAAAAACCGGTTTTGTCTCAAGCGGCGTATTCGTCAGCGACGCGAGCAAGCGCGATGCGCGGCTCAACGCTTATTTCGGAGGGCTTGGGAAAGCCAAACGGGTGATTTTGTTCGATACCCTCATCCAGAAGCTTACTCCTGCCGAACTGATCGCTGTGCTGGGGCATGAACTGGGACATTTCGCCCACGGCGATCTGTACAAAAATATCGCGATGGTGGGTGCGATGCTGTTTGGAATGTTCGCCTTTTTCGGCAATCTCCCCCAAACGCTGTATCTTGAACTCGGCGTAGCCCAAAGCCCGCATGTAGTCATGATGCTGTTTCTTCTGATGCTCCCGATGGTGAGCTTTTTCATCATGCCGCTCTTTGGTCTCATGAGTCGTCATAGCGAGTATGAAGCCGACCGAAGCGGTGCCGAGCTCGGAGGGGCCGGGCATCTGGCCGACGCGCTCAAAAAACTGGTGAGCGAAAACAAAAGCTTCCCGCTATCCCATCCGCTCTACCGCTTTTTCCACACGACTCACCCGCCGGTCGTCGAACGGCTGCGGGCGCTGGGTTACGAGATCCGTATCGATGCGGAGGAAGGGTACGGTGATCCGTGTCCCAACGACTAAGCAGTCTCCACGAAGTACTGACGCAAAAACTGTCGGGAGTCGTCGAATCTCCCCGCCGTGAAGCCGAATTGCTTCTGATGGCGTATCTGGGAAAAGATCAGCTTTATTTCATAACCCATCAAGACGATCTGATAGACGACAGTGACCCGAAACTGTGTGAATGGATCGAAAAACGTTCCCGTAACGTTCCCCTTGAATACCTTACCCGGCGTGTCAGCTTTTACAGTCGGGAGTTCTACGTCGACGAAGGGGCGTTGATTCCCCGCCCCGAAACGGAGCACCTGATCGATGAGGTCCTCAAACGTGTAGAC
>Ga0068713_1004474_pt1 | contig 10843 bp, 5 predicted proteins | sample MTBAKSrepl2MetaG_FD_62223 | JGI IMG/M metagenome (GOLD analysis project Ga0068713, IMG submission 62223) | Enrichment culture microbial communities om Arthur Kill intertidal strait, New Jersey, USA, that are MTBE-degrading - MTBE-AKS2 (Arthur... | ecosystem: Environmental > Aquatic > Marine >...
GTGCGAATAGAGTATCTCCTTGTTGAAATCTTGAACCTGAACCGGTATAGGCTCTGGTAGCAATGTCCGTTACTCTAGCAGATAATGTCGGTAATGATGCCATATCAACATATGTGGCATCAATTCCTCGCTCAAGCCTGCGTGGAGGATTTATTATGATGGCTTGTGATGATTTTAGTGTCTCCCATCCGACTGGTATTGGTCCAACTTGGGACTCTTGCATACCTTGACCCGTGAATGGCTCAAAATCTACAAACCAACTCTTGAATACTGCCTGTGCCATTGAATCAAGGGTTTTATTCATCTGTCGGTTTAATTCTATCTTGTCATCTAGAGCCCCGAGAATCGATGCAATAGCTCGCTGTTCTGGGAGAGGGGGAACAGGCACTTTGATTGTTTTCAAGTAACTCACTGGTTGAGCAATTGAAGGTACCCCCGATGACGAAGTATTGGCCAATAATTTATGTTGCCCTTCTGGAGAAGTAAAAAAGTAAGTAATAAATTCTGGAATAATTTTTCCCTGATTACATCGCATATAGAACTGACGCTGTGAAATAACATAGCGGTTATACTTAGATGACTCTGGGATATAGGCAACCTGTCCGATATTACCAGCATGGGTAAAGATTACATCCCCTCGATACACATTAGCGTTTTTTAATCTTTCGGCGTGTTCCAATGAAATGAAATTATTTTCAAAGTCAACGAGACGTGTGCCAGTTAGGTGTTGTCCACTAATAATAGGGATACCGTTATCAACGAAGGTCTCAACTTTAATTGATGAACCAAAAGGTCCCATCGCAACTTTTTCTGCTATTTCCTCGATAGTAGCCGTCTGCCACTCATCCGCCATACTCTATCTCCTTAAGATTTTGCCGTATAGCAGCTTCTAGTCTTGCTGATTCTTCAAATTGGGTTTCCAGCGTCTCAGTTAACCTTATCATCTTCTCCTCAAACGGTTCGTCATCGTCCTCTAATTCTTCTGCACCCACATAGCGCCCGGGGGTGAGCACATAGTTGTGAGATTTTATCTCATCTCTTGAAGCTGATTTGCAGAAACCTGGAATATCTTCATAATCACTAGAGCCCTCGTCACCACGCCAAGCGTGATAAGTCTCAGCAATCTTAGTTATATCTTCACCCGTAAGCTCACGATGGATACGATCCATCATTTGCCCCATTCCCCGAGCGTCAACAAAGAGCGTTTCTCCTCTCCGGTCACGGAAACGATGGTTTCTTTTATCACGTGCTAAGAACCATAAACAGACTGGAATCTGCGTGTTATAGAAAAGTTGCCCCGGTAATGCTACCATGCAATCCACTAAATCAGCCTCAATGATGTTCTTTCGGATTTCTCCTTCACCAGACTGGTTTGTTGACATAGAACCATTGGCCAAGACAAAGCCAGCAAGACCGGTAGGTGCCGAATGATAGATAAAGTGCTGAACCCATGCATAGTTAGCATTTCCAACTGGAGGTACGCCATATTTCCAACGTACATCTTCCCGCAATTGCTCACCGCTCCAGTAATGGTCGTTAAACGGGGGATTTGCCATAATAAAGTCTGCTTTTAAGTCTTTGTGCAGATCATTTCTAAAAGAATCAGCATACTGCTGGCCAATATCACCTTCGATACCACGAATAGCCAAATTCATCTTGCATAACCGCCAGGTAGTGGGGTTAGATTCCTGTCCATATATTGAAATATCACCAAGTCGCCCACCGTGCGACTCTATAAACTTTTCGCTTTGAACAAACATGCCACCAGAACCACAGCAAGGGTCAAAAACGCGACCCTTATAAGGAGCTAGCATCTTGACAAGCGTCTGGACAACACAACGGGCGGTATAGAACTGTCCACCTTTTTTACCCTCAGCACTAGCAAACTGTCCTAAGAAATACTCGTAGACTCTTCCGAGAATATCTTTGGATCGGTTTTCCGTGTCACCAAGTCCGATACTACTGATTAGATCTATAAGCTCACCCAGTCGCTGTTTATCAAGTGCGGGTCGGGCATACTCTTTGGGGAGAACACCTTTCAATGAACGATTGTCACGCTCAATTGCAAACATAGCATCATCAACCATTTTGCCGATTTCCGGCTGTTTCGCGTTTTTCTGGAGGTAATGCCATCGCGCCTCCGGCGGTACCCAAAATATATTCGACGCTGTGTATTCATCCCTATCTTCAGGGTCCGCGTATTCTTCTTTCTGCAGGTGCTCGTAACGCTCTTGGAAGGCATCTGAGATATATTTCAGGAAGATAAGCCCCAAGACTACATTTTTATACTCGGCAGCATCCATATTATTTCTGAGTCTGTCAGCGGCTTGCCAGAGTTTTTCCTCAAAGCCCAAGTTAGCGCCATTGGACTGCTTTGTTTTGCTTTTCGCCATCTATTCCTCCAGGTATAAGATAGACATTCCTACCTTTTCCTTTTTCCTCGCCGTGGTTCATCATAATTTGAAGCGAACTTGCTTAAAACCTCTTCGTCTATGAGCCACATGTTATGTATCTTCTTTGCCGGTAAACGGCCTTCACGACACATCCGTTTAACGGTTTCCCAATGAACCCCCAACACATCTGCTGCCTCATGAACATTTACATAGTTATCCAGAACAGGCATGCCACCCCTCCAATCGAAGGAATCTATCGTTATCGCAATAGTAACACTTGGAATAGAGGAAATCAATCCTCAAGTGCACAAATCAAAACAAAAAAAGGGAACCGAGACTGCTAAATCCCAGCTCCCTTTTCAAATCCAAGATACTACCTTTAGAACTTAAACAACATTGGCTTTTCAACCTCTTTTTGCGTAGCTATATCTTCCCTTACCTATCTTCGTTCGGCTCGGTCTTTCTTGCCTTCCTTTTATCCTCTGCTGAAAAAGCCATGATTTCAGTCTGCCCAGCTCGTTCATCTGGTAATCAGTTAGTGATTCAACCCGTATATCGTCGGGAACTTGGTTGCCTTTGTGCCTTGAATAGGTTTGAGTTGCGACATACAGGTATATCTGGCTCCAGTCATGGTCCATCGGTGCCGTAAGCCCTGCGGTATAGAGATAAGCACAGGCTTTGGCATCGGTACCAGTTGGTTGCTCTCCCTTTGAGGCCTTCATGTTTTCAGTCAACCTTTCTAATGAGATAGCGTTCTTAGCTATTCGGGGAGACTATCTCCGCAACCGCATATGACACTGCATGGGTGAAACTATCACCTTCACAAAACCCACCCTCAAGCCTTACGATTAAAAATACTTCTAATTTAACCCCTTCACAAAAGAACTCTTTAGTGAGAACGACTTTACCGGTTTCAAACAAGATGCCCTGATCCAGGATCATTGTCTCAGAAATACTATTAATAGACCACAAGCCCCTTGAATATATATTAAACCAAACTCTCCTTTTTATTATTAGCTTGCTCATGGTTTGGTGTTTGAACATCAATAAAAGAAGCCGATATCATTTCATGTTGGGCTGATACCTGCTCTTTCTCCTTTAAAATAGTCATTCTTTTTTCTCGTTCGATCTGGATTTTTTCTATTTCCTGCACGACGTTATCAAGATTTTTCTGCCAAGCAGGTAATATGCGTCTCACAGTTTGATCGGTTGATTCAGATAGCCGCTTCAGGGTGGTTGAAACAGATACTAATTTTGCAGATAAAGCTTGCTGGCGATAATTATAAAGATTTTCCAGTTTACTCTTTTCTTTGGCGAGTCTTACAGAGTTGTCTTCGGAGAATTCAGATTGTCGTTCAAGTAGTTTTTGCAGAACCTTTTTATCGGATAGTGCTAGAGCGTTATCAAATTCTTCATTAATCAACGGAAACTCGTTAGAACGGCAATCTTCTCTCTTAATATGCTCTGATCGTTCGAGTAGCCACGTTGCGGTATTATCATCAACCTCACCATTAGCATTAATAAATACTGGGAAAACTTCTTTGAAATCCTTGACTCCTCGATACTCAAGCACATACACAAAAAACCAACCTTTAACAGGTTCGTATTGATCGGTAGCGATCAATCGGTAACTTGCAATGCCTGGATACTTTTCAGAACGAACATAATTCACGAGCTGATCAACAAGTTCATTGCCGAAAGCAAGAAAATCTATGGTTTCATAGTCACGAGCAACCGAAGGATTGAAAGTAACCTGTCGTTCTGCGACCTCTCTCTCAAATTGAGGGAATTCAGCGAAAAACCTGCCGTTCAATTTCAAGATATAGACTCCCTCCATTTGTTTGGAAGGTTCTATTTTTACGCCGAATTCATTTAATAAACCTAAAACAAAGCTTTTCATTGCTTCATGATTTAAATATCCTCGCCTTTCCAGCAGCTCGCGAACCTCATCCTGCCGGAAAGATTTGGTATCCATAATAAGATCTGCTAAATGAGTTTCGGCTTGCCTTGCTTCAAATACTCTTTTTTCAAGGTCTTTATCCAACTTAGCTAAAGCTTTTGTTTTTTCCTCCTCACTTTTCGCGACTAGAAAGATATTTTTTATATTGCTTTCTACATCTCCCAATATGGGGTCTAAGCCGCCGATAGTCTGTTCAAAAACATTGATTCGTTGACGTAGCACTTCATAAACGCGTTCTTCGATAGTACCAACAAGAGAAAAATTTATTACCTTAACTGGGTGCTTTTGTCCGAGACGATCAAGCCGGCCTATTCTCTGCTCTATCTTCATTGGGTTCCAAGGCAAATCATAGTTAATAATTATATGACAAAATTGGAAGTTGCGGCCCTCTCCACCTGCTTCAGTTGAAATCATGATTTGCGGGCCATCAGAATCCTTGAATACGCGAACAGTTTCATCCTTTTCTCCCGGTTTTAGCTGCCCATGATATAAATGAGTTGTCCAAGGTTTCGGAATTATTTGTTGAAGATATTCCTGAGTATCCCTGCTCTGCGTGAAAATTATTACTTTGATGTCTTTGTCTTCCGGTAGAATTTCTTGGTTTAATTTATCGATAAGGGTACTGGTTTTGGAGTCCATGTGAATGTTATCGATTAACCTTACAATTCTCACAAGTTCTTTGATTTCCTCCATAATATCGTCAGACTCTGAAACACCAAGAACTCCATCGAGTGTTTCATTAACTGGTTTTTCTTCGATATCCTCCTCTTCAATATCTATATATATTTGTTCTGCAGGCAAGCTTGTTTCCAATTTTTCAATACGTCGCAATAGGGATTTACGCAGTGCGTAAGAACTGCTTGAATTAATTTTTTGAAAAGTTGCCATAACAAAACCAAGTGCATTATTCTTAAGGTTACGTGAGAGAGCGTAGCCGGATTGAGTGTAGTGAGTGACTGCTTCATATGCAACTCTTTCGGCATCCGTCATGTAAACATTCCAAGTTCGGGCAATTCTTGGCATGAAACCGCCAACTACCGCTTTTCGGTTTCTAATCATTACCTCGCTTAACCTATGTTGTTGATATAGTCTATCAACCAATCCGTTACGTCCTTCAGGGGAAGCTACCAGCGATTCGATTGTCACCGGGTCTATTTTTAACCATTCACTTACTTCTGCAATGGTCCTTTCCCTATCTACCGAATCTAGTTTATATATTCTTTGTACCATGTCGCATGTACAACTAAGGCCTGATAATAGTTCGCAATGGTTCTCAAAATCCAAGTAATTTGTGAATAACGCCAAATCAATAAGCTCTATCAAAGAGAATAATTCGAATCTGTGAAGCTGCATTGGGGTAGCAGTAAGTAGTAGTAAACCGGTGGATTTTCCTGTTTCTGGTTCTGCTAACAAAGTTGCCAGTCGGTAAAGGTTAGTAGAGGAAAACTTGTCGTTTCCTTGCCAGGTACGACGAGCGTGATGTGCTTCATCTATTATAACTAGATCCCATCCAGCGAGTGCTATTTCTTTTTGACGATTGTCGTCGAACGAAGCAAATGCTTGGGAGCAAATTACGTTGTCGTTAATGGTCCAAACATTATCGGATGGATTATTGTCCTGAAGATACCTGACGGTGTCTCCTCTATATAAGGAAAAGGCTAAGCCAAATTTTGAGCGCATTTCAATCTGCCATTGCCCGATAATACCAGAAGGGGCAATAATCAATACTCTATTTGCCATTCCTCTTGTTTTTAGTTCCTTAATAATTAACCCCGCCTCAATTGTTTTGCCTAAACCAACTTCGTCAGCGAGTAAAAACCTGTGAGGATAGGCAGAAATCACACGATGCAGTACGCCGACTTGGTGAGCCTTAATCTCTACGCGCGAGTTTGATAGAGATGGTAGTTCGCCATATTGATGTTCGAACAATAATCTTGTTGCAGTTAGGCGTAAATTAACCGATCGTGCTGAATGTAGCTCCCCCCGTCTTAATAGATCTGCAGGATTCGTCAATACGGCTAATCGAACCGACGTCTCAATGACATTAGGTTGAGATCCGTTAGATAAATTAATTTTATAGATAATAAGGTTATTAGTTTCTGAATAGCTGACTACGATGCCTTTTTCTCCGTTACCTTGTAATTGCACAAAGGTACCAGGCGTGAAAACAATCCTTTCAATAACATCATTTGGTAAGACGTAAGTTTGTTGAGATCCATCATCGAAAAATACCGTCATGTGATGATGAGTAATTTCTGTAACAACTCCAACATTAGATGAAGGACCATTTTTCCAGTGAACTAGATTCCCCTTAGTAAAATTCGACATGCTGCAAACTCCTTACCATAGTACATAAGCCTTTATCACAAGATTAGCTAAGAATTACCCTCCGTATTGTTTTCTCAATTTCTGGTACATTAATACTTCCGTTTGGGCCATCCTCGGACGTGATTACCCGGTTGGCATAACCGTTAGCAGCGTACCACATCCTTTTTCTTTCCCAAGCATTTGCGTAGGAAGGAACCGAAAGCATACCTAGATGTTCCCAGTACCAAGTCTCGCCCTCATATTTGATTGTGAAATCGGGCAAACGAAAATCGTTTGTGTTATCTGTTGCAAATAGCGGATCTTCATATTTATAACTAATTCCGAAACGAGTAAGAGTATCCGCTACGATAACTTCGCTTTTTGATCGGACTAATATATTAGTTGAAGTCCTATGAATAAGATTTTCTGGATGCGGAAAACCTACAGATTCAGGGCTCATTGCTAGTGCAAAGAGATTTGTATTTCTAAGTAGTGTTTCCGAAGTAGAAGGTTTTCTAAAATGCTCTAACACCCCTATGTCTTGCTCTAAAAAAATCACCATTTTTTTCTTAAAACGAGTAAGCCCGGTATATACCAATTCTCTAGACAGGGTGGATGCAGATTTGGGTAATATTAAAAACACCGTTTTAAAATCACTTCCTTGGCTTTTATGCACCGTAAGAGCATAAGCTAATTCAAGGCGTTCATTTACTTCGCTAGTGAAATACTTAAACCGAATTGTTGGTTGTGTTCCAAATATAACACTGAGCTGGTCCTTCTTATTTTTCCTTTCTGCCCAGATGACAATGCCCACTTCACCGTTTGCAACATAACGTTCATGGTCTTTATCATCACCAGGCACCCATGATCTACGGTATTCATTATGTGTATGTATCACTTTGTCTTTCCATACAATTTGCTGTTCACCTGCCGGTTTAGGTAATTGATGACCTTGACCGATAAATTCGCGATTACGCGATTTTTCAATCATGCTTTTACGAAACTCAAGCTGTATTAGCCTGTTTAATTCTTCAGTACCGAAAAACTGGCGCCTTAAAGGAGATATAATTTGCCACGACTCAGGCATAATGCCATCATCGCTGTTTTTGAAGGATTCATCGATTGCCCTGAAATCTCCTTCGTTTGCATTATTTAAGACAAGTCGATATAAGCTACTCCTTAAAATCCTATTCAGTTCTTCGGCGTCTTTCCAGTAATAAACTTCGACATCACTATTTGAAGTATCTCCGATTGCCACTTTTGCGAGTATTTCATCATCCGACGGGATAGATTCACCTAAAGAATAACCATCGGATAATTGCAAAGCTAAGCTATTGGCATCTTCGAAACGACCTCTGTATTGTAATCGCACGAGTCTTTGACGTCGTTGTTCATCCTCATCCATCCATGCAATGACATCAGCGAAAGGTCTGCCTGGACCTATTGGCGGCAGCTGGTTGGGATCACCAACCAATATGAGCCTGCGCACGTCATTCCAATCAATAGCTCTAAAAAGCGCAGCCATAAGATCAACAGGTATCATTGAACATTCGTCTATTAGAACTGTAGAGGCGCCTTTTTTGGTGCCGCCTTGACGTTTCAAAATGTAACCATGTTTAAAATCTATCCAGCCGTTTTCTGAGAGAAATTGATGGATTGTTTTAGCTTCCCTTCGAGTTCTTTCTTGCAAGCGTATTCGTGCCTTACCAGTAGGGGTAAAAAGCAAAGGTGATAATTTACCCTCAATACTTTCAATTCCATTAAGCAAAGCGCCCGCAATAGTAGTTTTACCCGTCCCTGCTTTCCCGGTTATCACGCAGAAACGAGATCCGAAGGCACATTTTAATGCCGCTACCTTTTCCTTCCTGGCATTACACTCATCAGCGGAGGGTTGTTCTTTTGCTTCTAATACTTCATCAATGAAATCAGCCCAACTGATATCCTCTCCTTCATAAGATTTTCTAATCATCTTGCACAATCTTTCGCGTATTGTAGCTTCATCCTCTGCTAATGTACGAAGCTGGACTAACTGGCCAGCTTTTGTATCAATAAACTGTAGATGTTCTTCAAAGAAATCCTTAGAAGCTTTTATTCTATTAGGATCTGGTAAACATTTTCTTCCTTCTTTAAGCTGATGCTCTATAGAACGACATACCTCTTCAAGTGACATTATAGTATTCCCTTGCTGTGCTGCATGTCGTAGATTATCTATCAAAAGGGCTCTGACCCTTCGTTCATCATCATTTCTAACAATATCCATTGAAGCATCGGCTATTGTTGCCGGTGGCATAACGCCGTGGTCAATAGTATTAAAATCAATAATATTTAACTCTTTATCGCCAAGATCGAGTTCCGAAAGTAAATATGGATTATCAATGATTTCATTTTCATCTATAGGTAACCCTGAATCCTGTCGCTTAGTAGGGTGCATTATGCGTTCAACTTGTTCAGAGCTTATTTCGAAGCGAGCTAGTAACTGCAACAGCTTTCTTCTGACAACGGATTCGTTATTCCATATACGGCTAGCTTCAAGAAGATCCTTTGTATGGCCTGGAAAGCATGCCGACCTTCTTCCTTCCAATATAGATTCTGTGAATTCCCATAAACTTTCCTTTCTATCAGAATTAGTTTTAAGCATTTCCTTTTGGAAAGTAAGTCCACTGTGACAGCCCAGATACAACAGGACGGCGCCTATTCCGGGGTATGGCCCCCGATTTTGCCATATCTCACTTAATACTGTTTCTAACCAAGCTAAATGTTGTTGCCATCCTCCGACAATCTTGTTTTCCGAAATAACCATGCGGACCGAATAGATTAATCGTTCGATTATAGTTACTGCGGCATCGTCACTGATGTGTTCGGCTACGTACGAAAAGTTTTCCCTTAGGGAATCAGGTACCATGCAAATAATATTTGTTGCGTCGAACCCGTTTTTCACATACTCTTGGAGGGGGAGTCTAAAACCTTCAGCGGGGTAATTTTGTACGATTGAGCGAGGCCAAACCGGATAAGGTATGCCCTTTTCATTACCAGGTCCTCCAAAATACATTTGAGGACCAATCTTTTCTATCCTGCCTATTCCAACAACTATTCTTTCGTTTGTCTCAATGAATGGTTGGCCATCTTTGAGATAATAAAATATTAAAGAGACTTTTGGGGTAAGGGCATTGAAAAAGGGTTTTAACCGTTGAATTTGAATTTCCGGGTTGTATTCCCAAGTGCTGTTGTCTGAGAACATGTGCCCGTACGGACTGGTGACGGCAGTATAAGGAGGTATGTCTTCATCTGTTGATGGTAAACGACGCCATTCTAAAGGATCCTGATGCAGTATTGTATATCCTTTGTTTGAATATACAGCCAGATCTCTACAACAAGGTGGACGGTAAACTATTTCAGATAACGGCTGTTTTGCACATTTAATTTCCTCCTCATCATTGCGCGAATCGCGTATATGATCGTGTACAACGCAATAAACGTTGGCAGTAGGATCATCGCAAATGCACCCATCCCAACCGCGATCATGCCATGACAACCTTGCCGTTAAGTGAATAGTCAATTTATACCCCCTTTGAATACATCTAATTCCTACCACTAATGTTGAGGAAGCGTTCAGTATTTGAATAGTCAGACAAACTTATTTAATTCTCAATCTTAGTATGTTATAAGTAATTTTACGACCCCTAAATATATTGTTCCAATATATCCCTGTATTTAGTTTGGGTCAATAGATTATTAATAATTAAGGGCAACGATGACGTTTCAACCTCAAAACAACAGATTGGCGTGTTGCATATTTATCATCCAATTTGATAGTGGTATTAAAGGCATTTATATATATTGAACAGCATAGCGCATTAGATCATAACCATGTTCCCATTAATAAGCACTGCCGTCTATTAAGCCATTTCTTTTAGCGGACCAAATATGTCTAAATATTGTTAAACGGATACTGTCAATGTATTTTGTCAAACCGATTAACATTATATCCCCGTTCAATTCGGTTATCACCGGAATTGATACCGAAACCCAGACCAATTTTGTTTTTACCTCGTATTTTTGATATCAGCTGGTCTATCGTTGTTTCATATACGGTGAATTCATTCAGGCAAGATTCCGGATCAGTGCTTTCAATTGCTAGGCTGAACACTATTTCCTGCAACTGGGCCGGACTCATACCTTCGGA
>Ga0068713_1004475_pt1 | contig 10840 bp, 7 predicted proteins | sample MTBAKSrepl2MetaG_FD_62223 | JGI IMG/M metagenome (GOLD analysis project Ga0068713, IMG submission 62223) | Enrichment culture microbial communities om Arthur Kill intertidal strait, New Jersey, USA, that are MTBE-degrading - MTBE-AKS2 (Arthur... | ecosystem: Environmental > Aquatic > Marine >...
ACTCCGGTGCTCACCCCCCAGAAATGGCTCGACTTCAGCACCTGCGGGTATGAAGTCCCTGAAGATGAGTATGTCCGTACCATTCTGGACCAGAATGTGAAAGGCGAGCAGTGCGCGATTGACGTCTATTCCAAGATGCTGGATATGGTGCACGGGAAAGATCATGTGACCTATAACATGGCGCTGCAGATCCTTCAGGATGAGGTTGAGCATGAAGAAGACCTCCAGGCGCTGGTTGAAGACCTGGAAGGAATGCTGGAACGAAAGTAATCTGATCGTTATTGTGTAACTCTAAAATACCTGCTCCTTGGAGCAGGTATTTTTTTTCTGTAAAAGATATTATGTTTTTATGGGGCAGCAGGTTTATCCAAATTTGCCAGTGATGTAATCCTGGGTACGGGTATCTTTGGGACGGGTGAAGATTTCTTCAATTGGACCGTATTCGATCAGCCGCCCTTGCAGGAAGAAAGCCACCATGTCGGCGATCCGCCCGGCTTGCTGGGTGTTGTGAGGGGCGATGATCACGGTATATTCTTTTTTAAGCTCCAGAAGAGAGGTTTCAATCTTGAGGGTAGAGACCGGGTCGAGCGCGGAGGTGGGTTCGTCCAGCAGGATGATATCCGGTTTGAGGGCCAGGGTACGGGCCAGGCACAGACGCTGCTGCTGTCCGCCGGAGAGCGCGGCAGCCGGGTTGCTCAAGCGGTCATGGACTTCGTCCCACAGCTCCGAAAGACGCAGCGCTCTTTCCACAGCCTCGTCCAGCACTGAACGGCGCTTTTCTCCTGCCACTTCCAGCCCATAAGAAATATTCTGGTAGATGGAAAGCGGCAGGGGCAGAGGGCGGGAAAAGACAATGCCCACTTTGCGGCGCAGCGCAATCACATCCAGGTCGGGATCAAGGACATTGACGCCGTCCACCAGAACCCGACCGGATACTTCTGCCACATCCGCCAGATCGTTCAGCCGGTTGAGGACCCGCAGGAAGGTGGATTTACCCCCGCCTGATGGGCCAATCAGCGCGGTGATTTTATTGGCTTCGATTCGCAGGTTGATCTCAAACAGCGATTCGGTTCCATCAGAATATTTCAAACTGAGATTTTCAATGATGATTTTTTCCATAATTACCACTGCCTGCGGGCCCTGGCCTGAGAGCGAATGATGGTTACAATCAAATTCATGATGAGCACAAAGATCATCAGCACCAGCACCGTGCCATATTGGATCTGGATGGGCATGCCAGGCACCTGGGTTGAGATAACGAACAGGTGGTAAGGCAGAGCCATGGTCGCGTCCATCGGTGAATTTGGCAGGCGGGGCAAAAAGAAAGCCGCGCCGGTGAACAGGATGGGAGCTGTTTCTCCGGCAGCCCGTTCCAGGCCCAGCACCACCCCGGTCAGGATGCCCGGCAAGGCTTGTGGGAGCACCAGACGCTGGATGGTCTGCCATTTGGTGGCCCCCAGGGACACACTGACCACCCGGAAAGATTGGGGTACAGCCCGCAGCGCTTCTTCGGTAGTGGAAATGATGACCGGCAGGGTCATGATGGACAGGGTAAGTGAAGCGGAGAGGATACTGGTACCGAAATTCAAAAAGATCACAAACAATCCCAGCCCAAAGAGCCCATAGACTACGGATGGGATGCCCGCCAGATTGATGATCGCCAGGCGGATATAACGGGTAACCTGGTTGTCGGGCGCGTATTCTGAAAGATAAATAGCAGCGGCCACCCCCAAGGGAACAGAGAAGATGGCTGTTCCCAGCGTAAGGTAGAGGGTGCCGACGATCGCCGGGAGGATACCGCCCGCCCGCATACCATCCCGAGGCATCGCGGTGACAAATTCCCAGCTGATCGCCGGCGCGCCCAGATAAATGATATACACCACAATGGCAATAATAGGCGCTACCGTGAGCAGCGTGACCAGAGTCAGGGCTGAAAAGCCTATTTTTTCAATGGTTTGCTGGTTGAGGATCGAGGAGTGTTTTTTGGTTTCCACGGCAGACTCACGAAAGGATTCGTTCTGAACGTTTGGTTTGTTTGAAGCTGATGTTGGAGGCGATGATATTGACAATTAATGTAAAAATGAATAGCACCATGCCTATGAAGAATAACACATGATAATGCGGGCTGCCCGCGGCGACTTCGCCCATTTCGGAGGCAATGGTAGCCGTCATGGTTCGGATCGGCAAAAACAGGGCGTTGAAAGAAGCGGGCATTACCGGAGCGTTGCCGGTGACCATCATCACAGTCATGGTTTCGCCAATCGTGCGGCCGACACCCAGCATGATGGCAGTTAAAATCCCGGAACGCGCGGCCGGCAGGGTAACTCCCCAGATGGTTTGCCAGCGGGTGACCCCCAGGGCCAGCGAGCCGTGGCGGTAGGTTTCAGGAACATTTTTGAGAGCGTCTTCGGAAATGGAAACAATGGTCGGAATGGCAATCATTCCCAACAGGATAGAGCCGGTCAGGGCAGTCAGGCCGGTAGGCAGGTTGAAAGTGTCTCGCAGGAAGGGGGACAGGACCAGGATGCCCAAAAAGCCCAGGACAACACTGGGCAGGCCGGCCAGCAGCTCCACCAGCGGCTTCAAAATTTCTCTGGCCCAGAGCGGAGCGATTTCCGCGATGTAGACCGCGGTGAGAACACCCAGCGGAACAGCAACCAGGGTGGCCCCCAGGGTGACCACCAGTGAACCCAGGATGAGCGGCAGAATCCCGTAATACGACTCAATCGGATACCAGCGCTGGCTGAACAGATCAGAGAATGGAACATCGAGTAAAGCCGGTGTTCCTTCTGAGATCAGGAAGTATAAAATCATCAGGACAAATAAGATCGATGAGAACCCCGAGAACTGTATGCTGCGCGTGATCACTAATTCTGAGGTTTTGAGCTTTTTTGCCATTCCTTTTATTTCCTTCTTTAGGGTTGAACCGGTACAAAACCCAGTTCTTCAACAATTAACTGTCCTTCGGACGACAGGATCCAATCGATATAGGTTTTCACAAACCCTTCGGGCTGGCCATTGGTGTATATATACAGGTCGCGGGCGATAGGATACCGGTTGTTATTGACCGTTTCAATGGTCGGCATGATGTATTCGCTGCCGGGTTCAACAGCCAACGCGATCACTTTCACTTCGGGGGTGATATATCCCAAACCATCATACCCTATCGCGTTTGGATTTTCGCGCACTTCAGCGATAATTCCTTCCGAGGAAGGCAGGAGCAGGGTTTCTGCTGAAAAGATGGTTTTGTCTTCATCGTTACCCAGACGGATCACAGATTCAAGAAAATAGACATGGGTTCCGGAGTTGGTTTCGCGTGAAAGGAGAACAATGGGCCGGTCTTCACCGCCAAGTTCTTTCCAGTTGCTGACACGGCGGGTGTAAATATCGGAAACCTGCTGGAGGGTAAGCCGCTGGACCGGGTTTTGCGGGTTGACAATGACGGCAATCGCGTCCCGGGCGACAATCTGTTCCACCGGCTCGACCCCATTCTGGTTGGCCTGTTCGATTTCTTCATCCTTAATCGCGCGGGATGCGTTGGCGATATCAACGGTATTGCTGATCAACGCGCTGATCCCCGTGCCGCTGCCACCTCCTGTCACAGAGATGCGAGCTTCGGGGTGAGCGCCCTGGTAGCGTTCCGCCCAATATAAAGCCAGATTCACCATGGTGTCTGAGCCTTTGTTCTGCAGGGAATTGGAGGCAATTTCATCAGCCTGGGAAGTTCCTGACTGGTTGGTGGAACTGCACCCCATTACGACAAATGTCAGTAACAGGAACAGACCGGCCTGGAGAATGAAACGTTTATTCATTGAAATAAATTATAAAGGATAAAATGATTCTTCGCCCGCTTTTCTACAGATGGGGAGGATACTACCTGCGGATATCTATTTTACCCCGCGCTTTTCGAACACAGTGGGCGTTTCACAGCTGCTGAGCAAAAGTAAAACCTCGTTTTAAAAATAAAACGAGGTTTTTGTGAAAATAACAGCTTCGTTTTTGCGCAATAAAAATCAAGGCTGCGGGTCAATCGGGATGACCCAGGGCCCCATATAGACATAACCCAGGGCTTCCTTATATTTTTGATAAGCCTCCTGCTCGGTCATCCCCTCCGGCAGCGTGGTAAAAGTGGTGCCGCCGCCTCCGCCGCCGCCGGTTGACCAGGTCTGGTAATTCATTTCGATCCCCTGGGCACGCAGCTTCTCCTGAGCGGCTTGCATTTCACCATCCGGGATGACTTCCGGCGGAGAAATTTCGATTTGGGGTATGGTCAGGGTCAGGGGGGCATCCTGATTGGCATGGCCGATCAAGAAATGCAGTTCCAGACAGCGCTCGTTGGGTAGTTCGCTGATTTCAGGTGGAAGGCTGAGGGGGTCTCTGCCTTTAAGGGGGAGTTCAAAATCTGTATCATAGAGCAGGGTGCCGCCGCGGATTGTGTCCACTTCGCTGTCGTTTTTAAGTTCGGCGCCGTAGACCCACCAATCCCGTTCGCTGGGTTTGTTGTAGCACAAAGTAATTTTTGACATGGATGCGGTGATATCCGCCTTGAGAATCTGCATTGTAAGCCCATTTGTGCTGACCGGTGGGATGTTCTCGATGGTTTTGAGTGGATAGACCGGAGCGGTGAAGTCGAAAATATAGGTACCGATGAGCTGGTCAGGCAGCCGGGGAGGGAAAACACCGGGCGGATAGGGGGTGGCTTCGGGCGGTATGGGGAATGCGGCAATCCACTCGTTCTCCTGGCTGCCATCCAGGGTGATTTCAAGCTGGAATTGAGCTTCGGGTTGGGTGAGGGGTTCACTGAAACCCACGCTCCAGGTGCCACGCAGCACACCAGGCTGGTCTGCTACCCGTTCCACATTGCTGGAACCAATGCCGGCGCCGCCTACCCAGTTCCCTTGAGCGTCTCTTAAACTGACCAACCCGTGCAGCACATTGGCTTCCGGTACATCAGGCAGCCCGGTGATGGTGTACCCGATTCCAGCCCGCAGTGCGTCGATAAAGACCCAATCCAGGGTCACGGTGACGCCCTCGACCGATTGGGATCCGATGATGGTAGGAACAGCAGTGGGTTCTACAGTGGGCAGGCCGGGAATGACAGAAGAATCGGGCAGATCAACAGGTAACACCCAGGGGCCGGTCATGGTTTCTTCCAGGATGTGCACGACCAGCAGATTGGGATCTTGCGCCGGATCCGTACCTCCTTCCGGCTTGCGCACAAACTTCCAGCCGCCCGGGCCTTCGCTCTGATCGGCCGGGGCGGAAGCGATTTCGATTCCGTTTGCCGCCAGAGCCTGATTGGCGGCGGCAATGCGTTCGCCGGAGACCTGATCCTGCATGGTGAGCGGGACCACCAGTTTGTGGATGCGGAAGGTCAAATGGCTGCTTTCGGCCGTACTGCCGACGGCAAAGCCAAGTTTGACACAATGGTCATCAGTGATTTCGCTTAAGTATTGGTAAGCACGGTAACTTTCCTCCGGCCCGTCATCGATTTGGACGGTTGCATTCTGGATATACCAGAAGGGTGCTTCCTCATTGGGGAAATCGTAACAGGCGACCACCTCGGTGAAGGACGGCATCATCCGGACGGACTCCAGGCGCACTTCAACGCCGTTGAATCGGTGCGCGTAGGTTTGTTGAAGGTTCAGGGTTGTGCCGCGAAAGACCGGAATGTCTTTCAGATCGAAACGGAAGTTCGCCACAGGCGTTTGCGTTTCATCGCCTGCTTGCACCAGCGGTAAATCCACAGAGAAATCAATCTTTTCACCAACCGCATCCACTTGAATCACCTGATAAGAAACATACATCATCTGGTTGTTGTCGCTGCGCAGTTCCTGAACCACGCCTCCTCTCTGCAGGGGCGTAAACCCCGTGAAAGTGAGAGAAGGAGAGTCGTAGACGAGGTCCGCGGGCAGGGGGCTGGTTGTCCAGCTCAAAGCCAACCGGCTTTCATCCACATAAGCCCAATCCAGGGTTAGGGTGACCCCCTCCAGAGTCTGGCTGAGCGAAAGTATTGAGGCGGATGGGGGCGCAGTTTTGGATGTGGGGCCCGGCAGAATGGTGGGCTGGGCGGTGAAATTCAGCTCACTCTCCAATCCGGCATCGCGGATGGACTGCAAACCGGGATCATTAAATCCCAGGAATCTCATAACCGCGGCGTAGACCCGTTGGGGCCCGATCACCAGCGTGCCGAGAATTAACACCGACAGTACCGCAGCCAGGATGATCCAGGCCGGGCGCAATCCAAACAGCAAAGTGCCTGGACGGGATTTCGCACTGGCACGCCGTGTCAGATCACCATGCAGCAGGTTCACAAATTCAGGCCGGATTTCGGGCACATTGAACGATTGCCGAATTTGATCTTCAAAGTAAGGGGTGGGAGTCCATTCAATCATCGGATACCTCCATCTGATTGTGCAGGCGTGACAGCAGGCGGTAAACGGATTTCTTAACAGCGTCTTCCTGGCGGTGAAGTAAACGGGCCATCTCCGGGAAACTCATCTCAGCCAGAAAGCGAAGCCGGAGCAGCTCGCGGTCCTCTTCGGGTAATGTCCGGATTAGCCGTGACAGCGTGTCGACCTGTTCCGATTGGACCACTCCTTCCAGGGGGTCAAATTCGACAGGAACATCAGATATCTCATGTGTGAAAGATACCTTTTTGTGCCGCCGAAAATGGTCCATGGCTTTGTTGCGGGCGATCGTGAACAACCAGGGCGCGAAATGGCCGTCCTGATGGAACCGGTCAAAGGATTCAAAAGCGGCCAGAAAGGTCTGCGCGGTAAGGTCTTCGGCCTCCTGGACACTGCCGACCCGGCTGTAAAGATATTTGAAGACTCGTTCGACGTAGCGCAGATACAGCTCGCCAAACGCCCGGGGATCCAGCCTGGCAGCCTGGATCATTTTCTGTTCTTCAAATTGGGGACTGGCTTTCTGAAATTTTAATGCCATACTGGTTTTTGCCATTTTTTTGTCCGTAAATCGTTTTCCGTGCTTTGAGTACAGCTTTATTAATTAAGTCGGAGAATTAAAGAAAAGGGGACAAAATAATTTATGTTGGTACGCAGTTCGCAAGCCACCCGTCCACGAGGCTGTTCAGTACTTTCTTATAAATTCTACACAACTTCCGAAATCTTATTGGCTACGCGGACAGATCTACTTCATAGCGGCGCAAAACAGGAGATGGTATGGTCGTCTTTAATATAAACAGAAAAACTGGTCTTGTTTTTATTTAAATATTTCCTTTTTGAGTATACTTAATCTATAATCTATTCAAAAAAAGATTTAACTGTAATAAATTGAAGGAACGCATTCGCGAGGTGCAAAATCCGGAATCCAAAAGGTCGTTTGTTTATCTATGTCAGCAGGCCGCAAAACTTCCTTTAAAGGAGAACTTCTGGGGGGAACAATGATCTTTCAACCAGACAAAGAAAAACCTGTGATTGCAACCAGAGGTTCTAAGGGTTGAATGATATGCAGTATTGTGTATTTTATGGAAGGTGAACATGTCCAGACCGTTAAAAGTGCTGGTGGTTGAAGACTCAGACGATGATTTTGAACTTTTGCTGTACGAACTGCGGCGGAATGGTATTGATCCGGATTGGAATCGGGTTCAAACGGCGGATGCTTTCAGGCAGGCACTTGAAGCGCAGGAATGGGATGTGATCATCGCCGATTATATTCTGCCGAGTTTTGGGGCAGAGACCGCGTTGGAAATTGTTCAGGGAATGGGCCTGGACATTCCTTTTATTGTTGTTTCAGGGACCATTGGAGAAGAGGTGGCAGTTAAGACCATGGTGGCCGGGGCAAATGATTATGTGATGAAAAATGTCCTGACACGCCTTCCAATGGCCATCGAACGTGAACTGCGGGACGCAGAAGAGCGGCGCGCCCGCCGTGAAGCGGAGACCGCGCTGCGGAGAAGTGAAGAGCGCTTTCGTTTGCTGGCAGAAAACGCGCAGGATATCATTTACCGGATTGATTTAACGCCAAAACCAGTGTTGACTTATATCAGCCCGGCTATTGTGACAGTTACCGGTTATGAACCCGCTGAGCTTCGTTCAGACAGAGATTTTGTCAATAATTTGGTCCATCCGGAGGATAAAATCCTGGTGGACCAAATTGTCTCTCAGGCTGGTTTTCAGGATGGTATGACGCTTACCATGCGGCTGCAGCACAAGAATGGGAATTATATCTGGATTGAAATCCGAAACACGCTCATTCTGGACAACAATGGGAAGCTATCGGTACTGGAGGGGATTGCCAGGGACATCACCGGACGAAAAGAAGCTGAACTGGAAATCAAGAGCCATTCCGCCCGCGCCGAAGCGCTGGCCCGGATCGCCAGCCGCCTGAATGCCCATCTCAGCCTGCAGGCGGTCCTGGATGAGATCTGTCAGGAAACGGTCAGAGCGCTCAATGTCCACTCTGTCAACGTGGTTCTGAACCACAAGAATCAACAATGCGCAGCCTTCTACGGCGGTACGCGGGAGCAATGCGAACGATGCATGCCAATCGCGACTGCATTGATGAATGGCTGGACCCTGAATGGCGAACCGCAGATCCTGTCCAGAGCGCATTTGCGCCAAATTACTGCGGAAGAGATGCCTGTGCCAGAAGAACTGAAAGTTCTGATTACTGCTCCCATGATCCGTGATCGTGAACTGCTTGGCATGATAACCCTGTGTTCTTATGAGGACGGGCTGCAATTCAGTGATGATGATTTGAAGTTGTTGAAAGGCATCGCGGACCAGGCCTCTCAGGCGATTTCGAATACCAGGCTGTATGAAGAGACCAACCAGCGCGCCGCGCAGTTGGCAGTATTGTATGATGCCGGGTTGGCATTGAACAGCACACTGGAGCCAGCCCAACAACTGGAACTCCTTTTTAATAATGCCATGGGCGCGATCCATGCCGAACAGGCTGTCTTCTTCCGGTTTATGGCCGAGACAGAAGAATTGGAGCTTGAACTCAGCATCGGCTTGAACGCGGAATTTGTCCCGGCTCTTAAAAAATTAAAACTTGCTGCCCGGGACGAAAGCAATCCCATTGCCTGGGTCGCGGTGAACCGCGAGGTTCTCAATTTGCCGGATGTGATGGCAGATCCGCGTTTTTCGGAAGGCGAATTTTTCTCAGGTTCTTTGCTGTTGGTGCCGGTGATCCATGCCAAACAGGTTCTTGGTGTTCTGGGTGTATTAAGCGAAAGCAAGGATGCTTTTGACACTTCTGACGAAACCATGTTAAGCATGTTTGCCAACCAGGCCGCGGTCGCGCTGGATAACGCACGCCTCTTCAATAATGCAGTCCACCATCTTAACCAGCTGCAGACGCTGCGAGCCATTGACCAGACAATTTCCGGGACGTTGAACCTGCATGTTATTTTGAATTTCGTCCTCTCGCAAATCATGGATTTCTTGAAGGTGGATATTGCGGATATTCTCCTCCTGGACCCGGTGACACAAACGCTTAAATTCGCCGTGGGCCGTGGCTTCCGCACGGATGCTTTAAAGAGAACACGACTGCGGTTTGGAGAGGGGTACGCGGGCAAAGCGGCGATGGAAAGGCGGCTCATCAAAGTGCCGGACCTGGACTTGAAGACCGGTACCAACGAACTGATCCGCTCGGTTTTTCTGCCGGAAGAAAAACCGGTCAGTTACTACGCGGCTCCTTTGGTTTCCAAGGGGGTCGTGAGGGGAGTGATTGAAATATTGCACCGTTCACCACTGGACCCGGATCAGGAGTGGTTTGGTTTTCTCGAGGCTGTGGCAACTCAGACAGCGATTGCCATTGATAACGCAACCATGTTTGAGGATCTGCAGCGCTCGAACATGGATCTGGTGCAGGCTTATGATGCCGCGATTGAAGGCTGGGCGAATATCCTGGATATCCGGGATGGAGAGACGGAAGGGCACACCCTGCGGGTGACAGAGATGACCCTCAAAATCGCCCAGAGAATGGGGATCCCGGAGGCAGACCTGGCGCACATCCATCGCGGCGCGCTGCTGCACGATATCGGCAAGATTGGTATCCCGGATCGGGTCCTGCTTAAACCTGGCCCGCTTACGGATGAAGAGTGGAAGATCATGCGGACGCATCCTGAAATCGCGTTCCGCGTTCTTACACCGTTATCTTATCTTCGACCTGCGCTGGATATTCCCTACTGCCATCATGAGCACTGGGATGGGGGCGGTTATCCGCGGGGTTTGAAAGGAGAACATATCCCTCTGGCCGCGCGGATCTTCGCGGTGGTAGATGTTTGGGACGCGCTGACCAGTGACCGGCCGTATCGCAAGGCCTGGACGAAAGAAAAGGCCCTGGAATATATTCGGGAAGAGTCGGGCAAACATTTTGACCCTCAGGTGGTGGAAGTCTTTCTGAATAGCGGGTTTTTTCAAGAATAATTTTCTTGGTTGATGACAGATGGAGGGCAGCCCAAAACCGCCCTCCATCTTTTTATGTCGTTATTCAATCGCCAGTCAAGGCGTTCAGGGAACCAGCACGCCGTCCAGGGCGCCGCTCAATCCGGGAAGCCGGTATGTTTCGCAGCTATCCGGGGCGATCAGGCAGGTTTCACCCTCCGGATGAGCGGCGGTGATCAGACTGGCACCCAGTAAATGGCTTTCTCTTTCCCACGCGATTCCCTTAATGGCCAGGGCCGGGTTATCCAGTAAAAGGCGCGTTGGGCTGCCATCCGCGGAAATTTTCTGACAGAAATTTCTGTCAATATGGCGTTCTCAAGAAAGCTTGACAGGTAGACAAAAAGACCCTCTCCGGTAAAATTGGTATCTGCAAAGAAGCCAAAAACCGAGGAGGATCGATATGGAGTATAGCACGTTTGAACGAT
>Ga0068713_1004495_pt1 | contig 10807 bp, 11 predicted proteins | sample MTBAKSrepl2MetaG_FD_62223 | JGI IMG/M metagenome (GOLD analysis project Ga0068713, IMG submission 62223) | Enrichment culture microbial communities om Arthur Kill intertidal strait, New Jersey, USA, that are MTBE-degrading - MTBE-AKS2 (Arthur... | ecosystem: Environmental > Aquatic > Marine >...
TAAGCCTGAGGATATCCTGATTACCACCGCAGGAAGCGAGGCTATATTCATGGCCCTTTTTGCTCTGTGCAATCCCGGAGACGAGGTTATTATCCCGGAACCCTACTACACCAATTATAATGGTTTTGCCCAGATGGCGGGAGTAAAGATAATTCCCATTACCTGCAGGATAGAGGATGGATTTCTTCTGCCCCCTGTTTCTGCCTTCGAAGGGGTAATAACCCCAAGAACCAGGGCTATCATGATCTGTAATCCTAATAATCCCACCGGGGCACTCTATTCCCGGGAGGCTCTTAAGGAACTGACTTCCCTTGTAAAGAGAAAGGGGATCTTTCTAATTGCCGACGAGGTTTACAGGGAATTCGTTTATGACGGCAAAAAGCACACAAGCCTCTTCCATTTCCCAGAGGTGCAGGAACAAACCTTGGTGATAGACAGTATTTCCAAGAGGTACAGTGCCTGCGGGGCCAGGATAGGAGCCATTCTTACCAAAAATCACGAGCTTTTAAAACAGATTCTAAAACTTGCCCAGGCAAGACTCTGCCCACCAACCCTGGAGCAGCTTGCCGCAGAGGCGGTCATCGATTTGAAGGAGCAGTATTTTCAGGAAGTTCTGGAAGAGTATCAGCACAGAAGGGATATTCTTTTTAAGAGACTCTCCTCCATCAAGGGTGTTCTCTGCTCAAAACCTGCGGGGGCTTTCTACACAGTAGCCAGGCTCCCCATAAAGGATGCAGAGGATTTTGCTGTTTTTCTTTTAAGAGATTTTTCCTACCAGGGGGAAACTGTTATGCTTGCCCCTGCAGAGGGTTTCTATGCCACTCCCGGTTCAGGGAAAGATCAGGTGAGAATCGCCTATGTCCTTAAGGCCGAGGATCTGGAAAGATCCATGGATATCCTGGCCGAGGCGCTAAAGGTATACAAGGGGTAGTCTGCTGCTACAGAAAACTTAAGGGGGGCAGGTTTACAAAGGAATCGGTTAATTCATAGCCGATCTTAAGGGCTCTTTTGTTTACCTCCTCCATTTTTCCCTTGAATCTCTTTTCCAAGGCCTTTTCCAGGGACTGCAGCTTTAGAAAATCGATCAGCCTGGAAAGGGATCCGAGAACACAGATGTTCAGGGGAAGGGAAGTCTGCAGTTTTTTCTGAATTGTTTCCTGCAGGGGAAGCTCAATCTGCCGGGCAGCGGGATTCTTCCTCCTTTTAACCAGATCGGAATCAGATACTATTAAGCCTCCTGGCCGGACTATTCCATTATATTTTTCGTAGGATTCCTGGTTTAAACAGACCAGGATATTAGGTTGAACAACCTTTGGAAAATTTATCCTTTCCGAGGAGACAATTACATCTGCTCTTGCGGACCCTCCCCGAGCCTCGGGTCCATAACTCTGGGTTTGAACTGCATTAAGATGATCAAAATAGACTGCGGTTTCGGAGAGGAGGATGGCAGCAGTTATAATTCCCTGCCCCCCGGCACCGGAAAAAACGAATCGGCAAATCATACCTTTCCTACCTTTTGTAAAGATTTCTCGTACCTCTCGCAGTACTCCTCTCTCTGTTCTTCAACAAAAAGACCTATCTCTATCATCTCTCCCTCTATCTTCTTGGGCTCTGTGCCTCGTTGAAAGGTGTGGTCCTTAAACCACTGCATCATCTCCGGAGCCTCGGGCATACCGTTCTTTCTTCCATAGTAGGTAGGGCACTGGGTAAGGACCTCTACTACTGCAAAGCCCTTATGTTTTATTGCCTTTTCCAGAAGATTGGTAAGGTGAAGAACATGATAAACCGTGGAGCGGGCTACAAAGGAGGCGCCGGCCGCCTTTGCAAGTTCCACCGTATCAAAGGAGGGAACGATGGTTCCATAGGGAGCGGTAGTGGCGTATTTGTCCATCCCGGTAAGAGGCGAGTATTGTCCCCCGGTCATCCCGTAGATCCGATTGTTCAGGATGATGGCGGTAAGATTTATGTTTCTCCGGGCGGCATGGATGAAATGATTCCCGCCTATGGCCAAGGCATCCCCGTCCCCCATGGGAACAATGATATCGAGCTCCGGCCTTGCAAGCTTTACCCCTGTGGCAAAGGCGAGGGCCCTGCCGTGAATGGTGTGCAGGGTATGAAAATCCACATATCCCTGCATTCTGGAGGAACAACCTATCCCAGAAACCATGACAATATTGTTCCTGTCAAGACCAAGTTTTTCAACTGCCCTTAACAAACTGTTCAGGACTATTCCGTTTCCGCAGCCTGCACACCAGATGTGGGGCATAAATCTTTTTCTTAAGTATGTTGTTATGGACATATCTATATCCCCTTCCCCTGGATTATCCTCAGGATTCTCTTTATATCCACGGGGGTTATAAGGTTTCCATCCACACGGTTTACCAGGTAAACCCAACCGGGATGATCCACACAGGCCTTTACCTGATGTATAATCTGACCCATATTCATCTCCACTACCACAATGTACTTTGCTTTGGCGCATTTTTTCCGAATCTCCGCCTCCGGGAAGGGCCACAGGGTCTGAAGTTCGATCATGCCGATACTCATCCCAACAGCCCGGCGGTCTTCCATAATGTGGATGGCAGAGCGGGCCGAGGCTCCGTAGGAGATAAGGATGGTTTCCGCATCCTCCAGGTAATACTCCTTCATCCGGGTTATATTGATTGTCCGGTTTTCTATTTTGTGAACCAGATGATGGATCAGTTCATTGGTTATTTCCGGGTTGTCCGAAGGGAACCCCCACATGTCATGGTAAAGACCGGTGACATTGTAACGGTGGACTCCTCCAAAATCGGACATGGGCAGTCTTCCATCCTCCCTGGGAAAATAGGGGTGATAATCGGTTCCCTTGGGGACGGAGGTAATAAGCCGTTCCACCAGGGGAATTTCGCCTGGTTCTGGAATTACCACCTGTTCCCTCATGTGAGCGAGAACCTCGTCGTACAGGAGTATCACCGGAGTACGGTAGGTTTCTGCTAGATTAAAGGCCTCTACTGTGGTAGTAAAGATGTCCTGATGATTGGAGGCGGTTAGGGCAATGATGGCATGATCCCCATGGGTCCCCCAACGGGCCTGCATAACATCCCCCTGGCTTACCCGGGTGGGAAGACCTGTGGAGGGGCCGCCCCGTTGGACATTCACAATTACACAAGGGATCTCGGTCATAATTGCATAACCGATGGCCTCTTGCATCAGGGAGAACCCGGGACCGCTTGTGGCAGTCATTACCTTTTTGCCGGTAAGGGAGGCTCCGATGATAGCGCAGATTGAGCCTATCTCATCCTCCATCTGGATGAAGCGGCCACCTTTTTTGGGCAGTTTGTAGGAGAGTGTTTCTGCAATCTCTGTGGAAGGAGTTATAGGATATCCTGCAAAAAACTCCAAGCCGGCATAGATTGCCGCTTCAGCGCAAACTTCATTGCCCTGAAGGAGTTTTACTTCACTATTATTCATCCCCTTCCTCCTCTTCTTCGACAACCTCTATTGCAAAGTCGGGACATCTTAATTCACACATTTTGCAATAGATGCAATCCTCGATTCTTGGGGCACTGGTTTTACCCTCTCTGTCCAGTTCCAGTACCTTTTTAGGGCAAAAGGCCACACAGATTCCACAGCCTTTGCACCATTCCCTGTTTATTACCAGACTCTTTTTGCTTTTCATTACACCCTTACCCTTATGATCTAACCTTAAGAGTTTTAAACCTAGGAGTCGGAACAGAAATCCGCTTCCATAGCCTTGGAAATATTTTTCAGCTGTTCATAGGTCATAGGCACCCCCGAAGAATCGGTTCCTGCCGCTGGATAGATGGTATCGTAAATCTTAAGCCCCATATCCAAAAAAACAGGAGTGCTGTCGGGAAGGCAGAAGGGGCATACCCCTCCTGGTTTATAACCCGTTACCCTTTCCGTCTCCTCGAAGGAGGCGAGACTCACCTTTTCTCCAGTCAAAGCTTTTAACTTGGCAGAGGAGGTTTTTTTATCCCCTGGGCAGACAAAAAGATAATAAGAACCAGATTTGCCCCTAAAGAGCAAAGATTTAGCAATCTGTCCTGTTTTAACACCTATTGTTCGGGCGGCACTTTCCGCTGTGGGGGTGGTTCCTTCATCAAATTCCAAAACCTTTAAACCGTATTCGGCCAGTAGTGTGCTTACTTGCGCAGGAATCATTCTATCTAAAAACTCCTTTGGTTTTCTCCAAAGTTACCTTAATCAGGATTTTTGCACAAGCCTGCCTTGAAACGGATTATGCATTTTGTACCTTTCCCGCTCTCCAAGGTATAGGAACCAGCTAACTGGTTCACCATGGCCTCCACTATCTGAAGCCCAAGGCCCTGCTTTGTCTCTTCTGAATCCTTCTCCATTATTCCCAACCCATTATCTTCCACCGTGCAGCGGTAGAAGGGATCTTCCGCCGGTTCAAGAGTAACGGTGATTCTGCCTTTTCTCTTTCCCGGAAAGGCATATTTCTTGGAATTTGTAACCAGTTCATTGATCATCAGACCCAGAGGGATTGCCGTATCCAGGGAGAACTTTACAGGAGTAATCTTTACCGCGAAATCGATCCTATCCTCGGAATAAAAGTCGGAGAGATTGTAGATCAGGGATTTTATATAGGACTCCATCTCCACACAGGAAAGGTCCTCCGATTGATGAAGAAGATCATGGATTGCCGCAATAGTCTGAATTCTGTTCTGACTGTTTATGAATATAGAGCGGATCTCGTTATCTCTTACATTGGAACCCTGGATTTCCATGAGACTTGAAACTATCTGAAGATTGTTTTTTATCCTGTGATGAATCTCCCTTAAGAGAAACTGCTTCTCCTCCAGGGCTTTTTTTATTTTTCTTTCGTTAATGATTCTTTCAGTAATCTCCAGGGTAAAGATCGTAGCACCAAGGATTCTCCCTGATTCATCAAACACCGGACTTCCATGGTTTTCAAAAAAATGAAGATCTCCCTCCAGATCGTACAATTCATCCACCAAGGCGATCTGCTCACCCTGAAAAATCCTGGAATAGTACTGCTTTGCCGCATCTATGTAACTGGGATTCGTTAAAAAGCTTAAAAGAGGTTTGCCCACCTCTATATCGGCACCCCAAAATTTTTTCATACCCTTTTTATGACTGGCATTGAAAAAGGTGTAACAAATATCCCTGTCAACAGCCCAGATGTTGATGTTCATAGGGCTTTGAAGTATGGATCTTAAAAAAGCTGAATACTCGTTAGGATCAGTCAGGGGAGAGAAGGATTGAGGATTGGTTTTATCAATATTTTTCATAATGCTATAATAATACTATAATTATGGCAGCCCGTGTAGAGTGTCCCTAAGATTGTAAAAAATTTATTCTCTTTCTATTTTTTTCAAGTTTTGGTGAAATTACTATTCCACCCGATCAGTTGGTATGAAAAGAAATTATTGTACTATTTATATACTGCTTGAGCTTTTTATGAATTTTTTACAATCTTAGGGACACTATAGATATAGTGACAGAAACCGAGGTGTAAGATACTATTAACACTGTAACCTGGAGGGGAAAGGATGGAAAGGCAAGCAAAACTCAGCAGAAAATTAGCATCCAAGGCCCTGGCCATAGGGTCTGGGAAGGGAGGAACAGGAAAATCCACTACCGCGGTAAACCTTGCCCTGTACTATGCAAAGCGGGGAATAAAGATAGCCCTCTTCGACCTTGATCCACTCTCCAATATCGCCATAATCCTGGATCTGGTTCTGCCGGAATCGGTTTTTAAGACCTCCTCCCTCAAGCAGAAGAAGTTATCCAGCTATACTATTCCCGTAGTACCCAACCTGGATCTTCTTTTTCCTGGAACCAAGCATTCCAAGGGAGACAGTACAGTTCTTTTAAACCTAATTTTTTCCGATTTTACCGAAGAGCTGGATAAGAGGTACGATTTTCTTATCCTAGATCTTCCCGCAGGGATAGGAAACGAGGAAAATCTCGCCTTTTTGCCCTTTGTAAATACCCTGGCAGTAGTTACAAATCCAGAGCCCACGGCTCATGTTTCCTCTGGGGGATACATCAAAGCCGCCCTGGAGATAAATCCAGATCTTAAAATCTGCCTTTGGCATAACCGCTACAGGGTAGATCCTACTTTACCCTTTAATACCCAGGACGTAGCTGGAAACTACAACCGTTTTGCGCCTCCGGAACTTACCTTGGGGGAGGCAGAGATAGAGAAGATAAAATCCGTGGGTTTTGTTCCCTTTGACCGCACCCTGAATCTTCTCCTATCCGATATCTCGCCTAAGGAGGTCCTTCTTTATAAAACCGGCGAATCGGTTAGGGTGCTGCGGGAACAGGTGGTGGAAAAAACCTATCTTCCGGGAGGTATGGATAAGGTAAAACACCGCCTTGCCAAATATTTTACCAGGACCGATACCACCCTGGGGCTTATGGATGGGGAGCTTTCAAAATCGATTGCCGGCTATCTGGAGAGAGTCTGCAGAAGCACCCTAACGGAGAAGGAGTTAAAAAGCCTGGAAGGATTCTCCACTGCCTTGTATATGAACCCATTGTATCCAAAAATCAGCGAGACCCTGTTAGGTCTTGAAAAAGCCTTGGAGGAGTCTGCTGCAAAGGGTGGGCTTTTTAGTACCGGTAGTAAGGTCCTCTATAACAGGCCGGATCAGGAGCTTTCCGGGCTTGTACGGAGTCTTGCCAGATCGAACCTCCTTTCTGACCCCTTTTTCCGGAATCTTGCCGGGTTGTTCCTGTTCAATTTTTCCCTGTACCGCCTTTCTGCGGTACCTACCGTTGAAACCCTCTTTAAGGAGTTTTTCCCAAAAAGGAAAACTGCCCAGGCGGGTTATGTAAGGAACCGGCATCTCCAGATCCGAAGCTTCTACGAAAAAGATGGTGATTATCATGATAAATATTACCAATTGATAAAGTCCCTTTTCCCTGTTGCCCTAAGGCAGATAGATTCCATTGCCAATGCCCTGAACTGCAGGAATATGCTCTTCATAGATACTTCTGGAGGATTGAATCGGAACATCTATCTTAGATTCCTTATGGACCTGATCCACGACACAATCCATAGTGGCCTCGGGGTTTTCCCAGGTTTACGGTTTAACCAGGCTTCCCAGGCTCTTAAAAAAGGCGCCGAAGAGCTGTTCCTTCTGGCACGGTCCGGTTGATGCGGTAAACAGTTATGGCGGAGTTTCCGATAACAATCGGCTGGAAGGAATGGATCTCTTTACCTGATCTTGGTATTGAAAGGCTTAAGGCAAAAATAGATACAGGAGCAAGAACCTCATCTCTCCACACCTATTATACGGAACCTTTTTATAAGAAGGGAGCCCTCATGTTGCGGTTTGGGGTACATCCTATGCAAAAGCAGAGTTTTCCTGCCCTGGATTGTGAAGCCCTTGTGACGGATAAGAGATTGATTAAAACCTCCAGCGGCGAGGAACAGTACCGCTATATAATAGTGACAAACATAAAGATGGGGAGCTTCCTCTTCCCTGTAGAACTTTCTCTGGCAAACCGGGATACCATGAAGTTCAGGATGCTTTTGGGAAGAACAGCTCTTAAGAGCAGGTTTATTATAGACCCATATAAAAAATATCTTCTTTAGGTTTTTTAAGGAGAGCAATAGATGAAATTATGCATTCTTTCCCGCCGGGGTTATCTCTATACTACCAAGCGCTTATATGAGGCTGGTAAAAAAAGGGGTCACTCGGTAAGGATCGTTGATCCCCTGGGATGTTATATGAATATTACCTCCAATAAACCCACCATTCATTACAAGGGAGAAAATATAAGTACCTTCGATGCCCTGATCCCCAGGATAGGCTCCTCCTTTGCCTTTTACGGAACTGCTGTGGTAAGGCAGTTCGAGATGGCTGGGGTTTATACTCTTAATAGTTCTTCTGCTATAAGTAAAGCTAGGGATAAACTATGCTCCCTGCAGATCCTTGCCAGGGAGGGGATTGGCCTGCCTATTACAGGCATTGCCCATTCTCCTCGGTATACGGAGGATCTGATTAGTCTTGTGGGAGGATCTCCCCTCATTATAAAACTCTTAGACGGTACCCAGGGTATCGGAGTAGTGATGGCGGAAACAAAAAAGGCTGCCCAGAGTGTAATAGAAGCCTTCAGGGGCTTAAAACAAAATATCCTGGTTCAGGAGTATATAAAGGAGTCGGAGGGCAGGGACATCCGTTGTTTTGTTGTAGGGAAAAGGGTTGTGGCAGCCATGCTAAGAGTCAGCCGGGGCGAGGATTTCAGGGCAAATATCCACAGGGGAGGGGAGGGGCGACCTGTCGATCTGTCCCAAAAAGAGGAGGAAACAGCCCTTGCTGCTGCCTCAGTCCTGGGTCTTTCCGTGGCAGGGGTTGATCTTTTAAGATCCAACCGCGGGCCTGTTGTTTTAGAGGTAAATGCTTCTCCGGGGCTCGAAGGGATTGAGCAGATTGCGGGTATCAAGATTGCCGAGGAGATTATCCAGTTTGTGGAGGAAGCCCAGGAGGATTTCAGAGTCCACGGGGCAGGTGGAGGATCACACCTGGAATATAGGTAATAAGTGCTGGTATTTTTATCGATATAGAATTATAGGAGAGGCTATTCAGGGGGTTTATGTTTTGAAGGATTTAGAAAAGCTTAATATAGGTTTTGTGTCTACCCGATTTGCTGGTACCGATGGAGTTTCTCTCGAGGCAGAGAAATGGGCCGAGGTATTAACCGAATTCGGTCATTCGATCTACTGGTATGCCGGGGAACTGGACAAACCGGAGACTGTAGGCCATCTGGTTCCGGAAGCCTTTTTCAATCATTCTGAAAATCTTGAACTGAATTCCCAGGTTTTCGGCAGCCAGAAGAGGAGCCGCGCTCTTACAGACCTGATTTACCGGAGAAAGGAATTTCTTAAGAACACTCTTTACGATTTTATCAAGAGATTTGATATTGATCTCCTGGTGGCAGAAAACGCCCTTTCCATTCCCATGCACATCCCCTTGGGTATGGCCCTTACAGAGGTTATTGCAGAAACCGGTATTCCCACCCTGGCCCATAATCACGACTTTTGGTGGGAAAGACCACGGTTCCTCCTCAACTCTGTGCAGGATATAATCCAGAGCTGTTTTCCCCCCGATCTTCCCTCCGTTCGACAGGTGGTAATAAATTCCATGATTCAGACCGATCTTGCCGCAAAACGGGGTCTCTCCTCCACCCTTATACCCAATGTCCTGGATTTTGATAAAAGTCGGCCCTGGTTCAATGACTTTAACTACGATTTCCGATCGGTCTGCGGGTTTTCCGAAGAGGATCTCCTTATCCTGCAGCCCACAAGGATCGTCTCCAGGAAGGGGATAGAACAGTCGATCTACCTTATCAAGAAGCTGGATCTGCCCAATACTAAACTTATAATATCCCACTCTGCCTCGGATGAGGGTCTTGAATACTACGAATGGGTGATGGATGTTGCGCGGAATCAGGGAATAGATATCTCCTTCATCTATAACCGGCTCCATGAAACAAAAAGATACTCCGAAACCGGGGAGAAGCTGTTCAGTCTTTGGGATGTGTACCCCCATGTTAATCTTGTAACCTATCCAAGTACTTATGAAGGCTTTGGCAATGCCTTTTTAGAGGCGGTCTATTTCCGAAAACCACTGCTGGTAAACCGGTATTCTGTGTATATTGTGGATATTGAACCTAAGGGTTTTGATGTTGTTTCTATAGACGGCTTTGTAACGGAGAAGGCGGTGAACAGGGTCAGGGATATCCTAACAAGAGAGGATCTGCTACAGGCAATGACGGAAAGGAATTTCCATACGGCAAAAAAATTTTTCTCCTTCCGGATTCTACGAAAGAGATTATCCGCTCTTCTTACCAGTTTCTATGGCTCCCTATCCAATGGTGACAGTAGGTAGGAAAAGATAAGGAAGGGTTATTCCTTATTCTTCTTTTTCCTTCCCTTTCTCGACCTTACCTCCTCAAGGGATAAGGGATTCTCCTCCTCCATTACACCCTGCGCAGGAGAAGACTTTTCCAGAAGTTTTTCCCGGGTCTTCAGTTCCTTTTCCTTTTTTATGGTAAAGTCCTTCTTCTCTTTTATCTTTCCCTTCTGCAGTCTGCCTAGATAAGTGCTTACGTAAAATAAAAAGGAATAGAGAACTCCAAGGACAATGGAAAGAAGTATGACCGCTACTACGGAAATATTTTCAAAAACCCTGCCAAAAATATTTACAGAGGTGGAATAGGAAACATTCAGGGCAATGAATACGGCAAGAACTATCAGAAAAAGAATATTAACAATCAAACGGATCATAACCACTCCTTCTGTTGGGAACTATCTAAAGCCTCCCCCTAATACTATAGATAGGAGAATCAGCCCTGTCAATAAAGGCCGCCCGGCCTATTAACCGGCCTACTTCCCAGCACCCAGCCCTGCTTACAGCTTGACATACAACCTGGTATGCAGCTTGGGATCCAGCGGTCGGGGAAAAGCGGAGGCTCTTGCCCTTTCTTAAGGCTTATAATAAAGTTTTAGTAAGATGACAAAAGTGTTAAACTACCTGCTTGTGCTGGTTATTATCCTGAGTGTTCTTTCCCTCTTTCTTGAACAGGCGGATTTTACCGATCCTGTGGCTCTTTTGATCCTGGAGATAATAGATTTTGCTGTTTTTATCTTCACCCTGCTGGAGGCGGTCTTCAGTCTTCTTAAGGCTAAGAACTCCTCGGCCTATCTCAGGCGGAACTGGCTGTCCCATACCATACTGGTATTATATGTTCTGGTCTTTCTCGTAACTAAAGCCTTCCTTCTATTTCCCCTAAAAGCTCCCCA
>Ga0068713_1004497_pt1 | contig 10795 bp, 7 predicted proteins | sample MTBAKSrepl2MetaG_FD_62223 | JGI IMG/M metagenome (GOLD analysis project Ga0068713, IMG submission 62223) | Enrichment culture microbial communities om Arthur Kill intertidal strait, New Jersey, USA, that are MTBE-degrading - MTBE-AKS2 (Arthur... | ecosystem: Environmental > Aquatic > Marine >...
GTCCTGGTGACGCTCAGCCGCCGCGGACGGGTCATCGAAACCACGTCGACCTACATCCGGCCCAGGCAGCCCGGTCAAACGCGCGACTGGACCGTCGTGCCCGATCCGGCGTGGCAGGAGAATTTCGTCCTGGGCGACGTGCCCGCCGGGGAATACGACATCACGGCGACTATCGGCGAGCGGCGCATCACCAGCACGATCACCGTCAAGGCCGGCACCACCAACTTCGTGACGCTCGGCATAGATCCCGCGGCCACGCCCCAGCCTGCCGATGCCCCTGACGAAAGCTGAGCCGCCGCCCGATCCAGACGGGCGCGCCCTACGACTGGCCTATTGTCGACTGACCAACCTTTGCCATTGCCGGGCCGATTGGCTACACTGGATACATTGTGAGCGGTCAGATCAAACTGTCACCGTCAGCTGAGGAGTAGTTAGCGGAATGAACATGAAAAATGCCTTTCGAGTTGGTAACCGGGCGGTCATCCGACCGCTCAGCATCGTCGTGCTGGGCGTTGCTCTCTGCGCCAGCCTGCTATCGCCGCTGGTCACCGGCGCCACCATCCTCGCGCAGGATGACGGCGTCAACCGCTCGATTGCGGTCGGCGGCATCGCCACGGCGACTCTGGACTCGGAGAATTATCTTCAAACCTTCCGGCTCTTTGCGAGCGAGGGCGACGTCATCACCGTCGACGTGACGACGGAAGTCGAGGAACTGGCGCCGGTCGTCGTCGTCATCGACGAGCAGGGCGCGCCCATCGCCCAGGACAACGACGTGAGCAGCCCGGCGTCGGCCTCGATCCCGGACATCGACATTCCCGCCAACGGGACATACTACATCGTGGTCTCGCGCGGCAGCGGGGCCGAAGGGGACGCCAGCGGCGAGTTCACCCTGCAACTGAGCGGCGTGCAGCAGGTCGGCGGCCAGACCGTCACGCTGGAAGACGGCGGGATCGTCTTCGATCTGACCTGGAACGCCGCCGTGAATCTGAACCTGGAAGTGCGCGATCCGGTGGGTGGTACGGTCCACGCCTTCAACCCCGGCGCGCCCAGCGGCGGCACGCTCGACGCGGACATCAACGCCACGTGCGAAACGGCCATCTCCGACCAGCCGACCGAAACCATCGCCTGGCCGCGCAGTGAAGTCCCCGCCGGCAGCTACGAAGTCATCGTTTACTATGTGGATGCCTGCCAGATTGGCGGCCCGCAGGTCTTCACGCTGTCCGCCAACGTGAACGGCGAAGAAGCCCAGTCGCTCACCGGGACCCTCAACCCCGGCCAGGAATATCTCGCGCGGATGGTGCTCGAACCCAGCGGCGCGTGGTCGCTGATCAACGGCGGCGTCAACGCCGGGCTGGACGTGTCGCTGTTCCAGTCGCAGATCGCCGACGCCACCCCGATCGCGGTCGGGACGACCGTCACCGGGACGATCACCAACAGCACGCCGGCCCAGGCCTATTCGTTCGAGGCGACGAGCGGCACGACGGTCACCATCGACATGCCGGCCCTCAACGGTAGCCTGGACTCCTACCTGGTGCTGCTCGGCCCGGATAACACTCCCCTGGTCAGCAACGATGACCGGGACGAGACGACCGCCGACGCGGGCATCGACCGGAATCTGGCCGTCGATGGCACCTATACGATCATCGCGACGCGCTACGGGCTGACCATTGGCGGCACCGAAGGCGACTACAACCTCGTCGTCACGACTGCCGACCAGGCCGGTGACGTGATCGATACCGGCACGACCGGCGACGTGACCGAGACCGAAACCGGCGACACAGCAGCACTGCCCCAGGGCGCGATCGAGGTCACGCTGAGCTGGCTCACCAACGCCGACGTGCAGCTCCTGATCCGCGATCCCGCCGGGAACTCGATCTTCGACGACGAGCCCGAAAGCCCCACCGGAGGCATCCTGGCTGCCGATGGCAACGTGGGCTGCGTCGAGACGACGACCACGCCCGTTTCCTACATCTACTGGCCGCCCAACCGCCTGGTGCCGGGCGTGTACGAGATCGAAGTCTGGTATCAGAACACCTGCGACGACACCACGCCGGTCAACTTCGCGCTCACGGTCGATGTTCAGGATCAGACCATCATCAACACCACGCAGAACATCAACCCTGACGATCGCTACATGATCACCTTCACCGTCGGGACGGACGGTACCACCGTCGCCGGGCCGGGCGGGTTCTTCGACATGGCGTCCGCCAGCTCGCTGAATTACCAGTCGCAGCTCGACACAGCCAGCCCGATCACCTACGGCCAGAGCGTGTCCGGCAGCATCACCGAGCAGCAGCGCTACCAGTTGTACGCCTTCGAGGGCCAGCAGGGTGACCTGGTCACCATCCGGATGGAACTGACCGGCGGCACGCTCGACACGGCGGTGTACCTGATCTCACCCGAAGGTATCCAGCTTGCCTACAACGACGACGTGACGCCAGGCGACAACACCAACTCGGTGATCGAAGAGGTCACCCTCGCCTCGACCGGCACCTACTACATCATCGCCACCCACTATGGCTTGAACGTGGGCGGCACGCAGGGCACCTATAACCTGGAGCTGATCCAGGAATAGGCACCGACCGTAACCTGTTGGCGCCCGCTTTCTCGACGAGAAAGCGGGCGCTTTTTTGTCCCCCGCGCCGGTGGCCGCATAGAAAAGTTGACGGATTAGAACGCCTGTGCTAAACTATGGCTATCGAAACATCCGTTCGCACTAGGCGCGCTGAAACGCCGTGGAGTAGCTGCTATGACAAACGATGCTCGCTTGAAAGCGCTCGAGAACACCCTCACCGACCTCACCAAGCGGTACGGCGATGGCGCTATCGTCCGCCTGGGCGACGCCGCCCATTTGAACGTGGCGGTCATCCCCACCGGGTCGCTCGCCATCGATCTGGCGCTCGGCGTGGGAGGCATTCCGCGCGGGCGCGTCACCGAAATCTACGGTCCGGAGAGCTCCGGCAAGACAACGCTGTGCCTGCACGTCGTCGCCGAAGCCCAGGCCATGGGCGGCGTGTGCGCCTTCGTCGACATGGAGCACGCCCTCGATCCGATCTATGCCGAGCGGCTCGGCGTCGATGTCGAAAACCTGTACATTTCCCAGCCCGACACCGGCGAGCAGGCGCTGGAGATCACCGAGGCGCTGGTGCGCAGCGGGGCGCTCGACGTCGTCGTCGTGGATAGCGTGGCGGCACTGGTACCGCGCGCCGAGCTCGAGGGCGAGATGGGCGACAGCCACGTGGGCTTGATGGCGCGCCTGATGAGTCAGGCGTTGCGTAAGCTGTCCGGCGCGATCAAGCAGTCGAACACCGCCGTGATCTTCACCAACCAGCTCCGCGAGAAGATCGGCGTCATGTTCGGCAACCCGGAGACGACCACCGGCGGCAGGGCGCTGCGCTTCTACGCGAGCGTCCGGGTGGACATCCGCCGCATCCAGGCGATCAAGTTCAAAGACGAGGTCCTCGGCAACCGGACACGCATCAAGGTCACCAAGAACAAGGTCGCCCCGCCCTTCCGGCAGGCGGAAGTGGACCTGATGTACGACTACGGGTTCAGCAAGGAGAGCGACGTGCTCGATCTCGGCGTCGAGGCCGGTGTGATCGAAAAACGCGGGGCGTTCTTCCGCTACAACGACGAGATCATCGGCCAGGGGCGCGAAAACGCCAAGCAGTACCTGCGCGACAATCCGGACTTCATGCACGACCTGGAGCTGCAAATCCGCGACACGTACAACATCATGCCGCTGAGCCATTTCACCAGCGACGATGGAGAATACGTCGAAGACGAATTCGGCGAGCTTGTCGAAGCGTAGTCTTTCGGGCCGCGCCGGGTGATCGGGCCGGCGCGGCCCACCCTCTCGCCCGGAGCGCTCACCTTGACCGGCATTCCCTCTCCAACCATCATCTCCGCCAGCCGCCGGACCGACATCCCGGCGTTTTACATGCCCTGGCTCATGCATCGCCTGCGCGAGGGCCGCGTCGCCTACCCCAACCCATTCTCAGGCCAGGTCTACGAGATCCCGGTCACGCCCGAGGCCGTGCACAGCATCGTCTTCTGGTCCAAGAATTTCGCCCCGTTTCTCCCGCACATACAAGAGATCGACGGGCGAGGCTACTGCTACGTCTGCCACTTCACGATCACCGGCGCGCCCCGCGAGCTTGAGCCGCATACGCCCCCATGGCAGCGCTCGGTCGACGTTTTTCGCTGCCTTGCCGCGCACACCAGCCCGCGCCACGTCCAATGGCGGTTCGACCCGATCCTCATGACCCGGCACATGACTGCCCAGGACGTCGCCGCCCGGTTCCGGCAGATTGCCGCTGCCCTCGCCGGCAGCACACATCGCTGCTATCTCAGCTTCGCCACGCTGTACCGCAAGGTTTCCGGGCGGCTGGCCGCGCAAGGCATTCGCGCAATCGATCCGCCGCTGGCCGAGAAAAAGGCGCTGCTCGCGGACCTGGCCGGGATAGCCGCGCAGCACGACATCGCCCTCTACGCATGCTGCCAGGACGCGCTAATCGGCGCTGGGATTCACAAGGCCCACTGTGTCGATGGCGATCTCCTGGCCGACCTGTTTCCGGATCGCCCCCTGGCTGCCGGGCCGCGCCCCACGCGCGATGAATGCGGGTGCGTCGCCAGCCGCGACATCGGCGCGTACGACACCTGTCCGCTTGGCTGCGTCTACTGCTACGCTAACCGGGATTCCGCCTCCCCACTCGCCGCCTTCCAGAGCCACTCACCGGACCACGTCTCGCTGCATGGCTGACCCGTCCCGCCGCCCGGAAAGATGTTGGCAGGCCCCACCGCGTTCTCGTATAATCGAGAAACTGTTGAGGTTCAAGTAAAGGACGTTTCGATGGCTGACAATACCCCGGTCTCGCTGCGCGACTCCGCGCCCGACAACGAACCCGGCCCGGCTGAGCGCGGAGGAAGTCAGATCATTCTGTTGGTTGTTACGGCGGTCGTGTTTATGCTGGTAGGCGTATTTCTGGCGGTATTGTTCGACAACGATAACGACTCCCTGTCGGATGAGGAACTCCGCAACACCGTGGCCGAGGTGGTCGGCACGCAGGTCGCGGCGCTCGACGCGCCCCTCGCCGCGCAGGATGGAAGCATCGACCAGGCGTCGCTGCAGGCCATGATCGATAGCGCCGTCGGCACGCAGGTCGCCACGCTCATCCCGACATCGACGCCCATCCCCCCCACCCCCACGCGCATCCCGCTGGACACTTCGGCGGACGATGACGCTTTTCTCGGGCCGGAAGACGCGCCGGTTGTGATCGTCGAATTTTCGGACTTTCAGTGCGGCTACTGCGGTCGCTGGTACGACGAAACCCTGCCCCAGATTCTGGAAAAGTATCCTGACGAAGTGAAGTTCGTCTACCGCGACTTCCCGATCTTCGGTGAAGACTCGGCCCGCGCGGCCATGGCGAGCGAGTGCGCGGCGGACCAGGACAGGTTCTGGGAGATGCACAACCGCATTTTCGAGCTCCAGACCTCCGGCGAATTGGCGCTGGACCAGGACAGCCTCGTCAGCATGGCCGGCGATCTCGACATGGATGCCGGCGAGTTCGAGCAGTGCCTGGCGTCCGAGAAATACCTCGACGAAGTGCTGATCGATTTCCAGGCCGCCGACATGTACGGATTTCGCGGCACCCCCGGCTTCATCATCAACGGCGTGGTATATACGTTTGGCGCCCAGCCGTTCGAGATTTTCGACAGCATCATCCAGAACGAGCTGGCTAATCCCAGCTAGGCGCTCTGCCGCGCGCAAGACCCATTTTGGGGGCCAGAAGGTGAGTGCATGTTCGCACATTCGACAAACACACCGTTGACCCTTCGGTAAGGAACAGGTATAATCCGGCCCGACAAAAACGAGAGCAAAACCGGATTTCACCGGTACGGATAAGGAGCCCGTCAGATGACTACCGAAAATACCGCGCCCACCACAATAGAAGACATTCGCCCGAAGATGCAGGTTCAGGGCACGGTCAAGAAGATCGACCTCTACGGCGCTCTGGTGGACATTGGCATTGGCCGGCTTGGCCTGCTCCATATCTCGCAGCTATCCGATCAACACGTCAAGAACGTGACCGACATCCTGAGCGAGGGCCAGGAGATCTCAGTCTGGGTTCAGGACGTGGACCGCAAGAAGGGCCGGATCAGCCTGACCATGCTCAAGCCCCCGGCGGTTTCGTGGTCCGAAATCAGCGAGGGCGGCGTGTTCAAGGGTACGGTGGTCCGCGTGGAGAAGTTCGGCGCCTTCATCGATTTCGGCGCGGAACGTCCGGGGTTGGTCCACGTGTCGGAACTGGCTCAGGGCTACGTCGGCGATCCGTCCGAGGTGGTGAGCGTGGGCGACGAAATCGAGGTCAAGGTCATCGGCGTGAATCGCCGCAAGAAGCAGATCGACCTCAGCGTGCGTGCTCTCGAAGAACCGGCCACGACGTTCTCTGAAGAAGAGCCGGAAACCGAAGCGCTGCCTACCGCCATGGAACTCGCGCTCCGCCAGGCGATGGAGAGCTCGGGGATGGAACTCCCCCAGGCGCGTCAGAGCAAGAAGCGGAACAAGAAGAACCGCCGTCGCGATGACCGGGAAAGCATCTTCGCGCGGACGCTTCAGGAGCACAGCAGCGAATAAGTATTTCGCGGGAAAATCTGGCGGGCGACACTCGACGAGTATCGCCCGCTTTTGATGTCACTCAACGGCGCAGCGGTTCGAGGAGCGCGTTGAGGCGCAGCGCCCCGGTCACGAGCAGCAGTGTGATGATCACAAACGAGGCCACGCACCACTGGCACCACCGCTCCAGCACCGTCGCCTCGATAACGGTGAGATAGACCTGGAAGATCACCCCAAAGAGCGCCATCCCCACCACCAGGGTGCGCCCGTAATCGGCCAGAATCTGCACCTGATCCTCGAGCACGAGCACGCCCAGAATCATGAGATACCCCAGCATGCCCAGCAGCGCGACCGGGATCCCGAACGTCTTGGCATAGGCGCTTTCCTGCACGGCAGCACAATCGATGGTGCCGGTGTTGGCGCACACGGTTTCGTTTCCGGTCAGCTCGGCCCACGTCATATATCCGGCTACCAACACACCCAAAACGCTCAATACCACTGCGACAATCCGCATCCAGTCGCGCGCTGCTCCCGCCGCAATTTCAACCCGTTTCGATTTCGCCTTTGCCGTAGTCACGTTATCCTCACCCTCCGATTTGGCCGTGAATTCGCTGATGTTTGATGTAAAATATAACGCAAATACCGCGAATTGCACGCGGTTTGCCAGTCCCTTGCCCGATGATGTCGCCGGTCGATGTTAGAAACCGGTTATTGCACATTGCGTCTGCTATTGGCGGTGATTATACTTAAGGAATAATCCGGCTCCAAAGAGTGCGCGCCATGCAAACTACCGTCGTCGATCTATCTGCCATCTTGGACGCTCTGCCCGATCTGTCGCGGAACGAGCGAGCGCTCATCACGCGCGCCTACGAGCGGGCCCAGGCCGCGCACGAGGGCCAGTACCGCAAGTCCGGCCAGCCCTACATCGTGCATTGCGTTTCCGTGGCACAGATTTTGGCACAAATGGGCATGGATGCCACAACCGTCGCGGCGGCCCTGCTTCACGACGTGGTCGAAGATACCGGAATCACCAGCGCCGACATCGAGCAGGAATTCAGCCCGAAGATCGCCGAACTGGTGGACGGCGTCACCAAGTTGAAGCAGCTCCCCACCGGCGTCGAGGGCATGCACGGGGGCAAGCCGCGCGACCGCGAGATGGAATATCTGCGCAAGATGTTCCTGGCGATGGGCTCCGACTTCCGCGTGATCCTCATCAAGCTGGCGGACCGGCTGCACAACATGCGCACCCTGGGGTACATGCCGCCTCACAAACAGATCCAGAAGGCTCGCGAGACGCTGGAGATTTTCGCGCCGATCGCCAACCGTCTCGGCATCTGGCAGATCAAATGGGAGCTGGAAGACCTGGCTTTTCGCTACCTGGAGCCCGATCGCTACCGCGAGATCGCGACACAACTCCACGAGCGCCGGGCCGATCGCGAAGCCTACATGGAGCGCATCACGGCCTACATTACCGAGCAGTTCGCGCGCGAAGGACTTCACGGGGAGATCACCGGGCGGCCCAAGCACATTTACAGCATCTACCGCAAGATGGAGCGCAAGCACCTGCCCTTCAACCAGATTCACGACGTGCGCGCCATCCGGATCATCGTGAATACCATCCCCGAGTGTTACCAGGCGCTGGGCATCATCCACAACATTTTCCACGCCATGCCGGGCGAGTTCGACGACTATATCTCGTCCCCCAAAGAGAACTCGTACCGCAGCTTGCACACCGCCGTCCTCGACAAGGACGGAAAGACCCTCGAAGTCCAGATCCGCACCGCCAAAATGCACGAAGAGGCCGAATACGGCATCGCGGCCCACTGGCGCTACAAGGAAAACCGTGCCGCCGCCGGGCGCGACGCGGCCTTCGAGCGCAGCCTCGAGCGCATCCGGCGCATCATGGACGATATCCAGCAGGACACCGCCGACCAGGACGCCAACGATTTCGTCCAGGATATGATGGACCAGATCAGCCCGGAGCGCGTCTATGCCTTCACGCCGAAGGGCGACATCATCGACCTGCCGGAGGGCGCGACGCCCATCGATTTCGCCTACCACATTCACACCGAGGTCGGCCATCGCTGCCGGGGGGCCAAGGTCAACGGGCGGCTCGTCGGGCTGGACTACCAGATCAAGAACGGAGATCGCGTCGAGATCACGACGGCCAATCGCGGCGGGCCCAGCCTCGACTGGCTCAACGCCGATCTGGGCTACGTCAAAACCAGCCGCGCCCGCAACAAGGTCAAGCAGTGGTTCCGCCGCCGCGAGCGCGAAAAGAGCATCTCCGACGGGCGCGAAGTCCTCGACCGCGAGCTGCGCAAGCTGGGCATGAGCGCCATGTCCCGCGACGAAATCGCCGCGCATCTCGGCTTTTCTCGCGCCGACGACCTGCTGGCGGCGATCGGGCACGGCGAGATCACCGGCTCGCAGATCAGCTTCCGCCTGCTAGAGGCCGAGCGGCAGTCGTCACAGGCCGCCGACGAAACGCTCGAGGCCACGGTGTCTCGCGCCAAAGAGCCGGTTCAGGCCGAGGGGATGCGGATCGACGAAACGGGCGGGTTGCTGGTAACGCTGGCGCGCTGCTGCAATCCTACCTACGGCGACGAGATCACCGGCTTCATCACGCGCGGCAAAGGCGTGACCGTGCACCGCGCGGACTGCAAGAACATCCTGAACACGTCCGAGCCGGAACGCATCATCAACGTGACGTGGCCGCCGGCCAGCGAGCAGTGCTTCCCGGTGCCCGTCATGATTGTCGCCTACGACCGCGAGGGCCTCATGCGGGACATTGGCGCCGTGATCGCGGACGAAAACATCAACATGTCCAACGTGAATATCAGCACGCGGCAGAATATCGCCACCTTTGAAGTCACGATGGAAATCCACGACATCAAGCAGCTCACGCGCATCCTCGGGAAGATCGAACGGCTACCCAACGTGGTCGAAGCCTTCCGCCGGATCGCTGTGTGATCCGCACCGCCCCGATTGGATGATACGCCGATGACTCAACGATGGCTCATGCTCGCGCTCGGCCTCGCATTCCTCCTGCTGAGCATCCTGGCCTGTGCCACTTTCCGCTCGCCCGGCGATCCGGCGCCCACACCGCCGCCGACCGTAACCGTCACGCCCGAACCAACCACCACCCCTACCCTGACAGCAATCCCCACCCGGACTCGCACTCCGACCCCAACCCTAACGCCAACCGGATCGCCCACATCACGGCCTACCATGACGTCTACGCCAGCGACCGAACAGTAATGTTAATTCATGCATGGTAGACTATAGTTAGAAATACCAACAATTCTCGGCGCAGTTTTCGGCTGTTGATGCCGGGTTGTGGCGATTCCCTTATGTGTGTATAATGCTATCGATAAAAGTGGTAGGTACAGGGCTATAACAAAACAACCAGTAATGGTTAGTCCAAACACACATTTTCTGTCTTTTCAAGATGGAGCAGACCCCGATGAAGACACGCGATTCGTTTACCCAGGCTAAAGAGCAGTTAGACAGTCTGCCCGACGAGATCTCCCTCGCCATCCTGCACCCCGATTTTCACGGGCAGCACCGGTTGTTTGGGCCTGCGCTCAAACAGTCAGACCGACCTATCGTATTCATGGCTACCCCGGCCCCCAAGCTCACCTTTGCTCAATGGGTATCACATCTCAAATCGGCCTACGAAACCCAGCTCAAGGCATCCATCCCCGACCTGCCTACCGATCCCAAGTCTGCGGCGGCGGCGCTCGCCAGCGCGATCTCATCACACGGGAACATCCTCACCATTATTGACGCGTACGACATTGCGCCTCAGCCCGAAGCCACCACCTTTGTCGCCGCGTTTGTTAGCGCCCTGCCAGCCGGCTCCCGCGTGATCATCGGCGGACGCGAAATGCCCATGGACCTGCTCAAGCATGACGATCTCAAGGGGCGGACCGCCCTTGTCCCGGTCAACCCGGACAAGATGATGCTGGATTACGCCCAGTCAATCGACAAGACCGTGCTTGAGGTCCGCGCGCTTGGCCCCGGACGGGTGCTCATCAACGGGCGCCTGATCGAGCACTGGGACGGCGTGCTGCCGCGGACCCTGTTCTTCTACTTTGTCGACCGCGGCATGACCACCCGCGACGAGATTTTCCAGACCTTCTGGCCGACCCTCTCCACCCGCGAAGCGACGAACGT
>Ga0068713_1004504_pt1 | contig 10766 bp, 7 predicted proteins | sample MTBAKSrepl2MetaG_FD_62223 | JGI IMG/M metagenome (GOLD analysis project Ga0068713, IMG submission 62223) | Enrichment culture microbial communities om Arthur Kill intertidal strait, New Jersey, USA, that are MTBE-degrading - MTBE-AKS2 (Arthur... | ecosystem: Environmental > Aquatic > Marine >...
TTACAATCTTAAGCATGATGGTTTTTGGCCCGCTGTATGTGAGTCAAAGTTTACCCGCGAAATGGCGGGCAACGGGGCAGGGCTTATACACCACGTTCTATGGAGGATTTGGATCCAGCATCGGGTTGTTTATGGCTGGTGTATTGAATGACTGGCGTGGTATACAGACGGTGTGGATCGGCTGTATGATCGCTTCGGTACTCAGCATTGTGATCATCCATAAGGTTTTAAGACCCCAAAAAACCAGCGACAGAGATGGATAAAGCAACCGTTTTCGGCGCGCGTTGAATATTTTAACCGGATGATATAATTGTGGATTGTCACAGAAAGTAAATTTTAATCCTTCTTTTGGCTCTTCCCTGATCATAAAGAGACGGGTAGAAATTATAAGATCCAAGATTTTGCAATAATCTTTATCCGATACACATTTTAAGGAGCGGAATTAATGGATGCAACTACTGCTGCGCCCCTTTCATTACCAGCGTTATTAATCAATCTGGGCCTGGGAATACTCTTGTCGCTTATCGTTGCCTGGTATTATGTTCAGTTTGGACGGTCTCTTTCCAACAGGCGGCGGTTCGCGCCAATTTTGCCCATGCTTACCCTGATCACCTTGCTGGTGATCACGATTGTAAAATCCTCTCTCGCGCTGTCTCTGGGCCTGGTGGGGGCGCTGTCGATTGTGCGTTTCAGAACCGCTATTAAGGACCCCGAAGAGTTGATTTTCCTTTTCTTCGCGATTGCGATTGGGCTTGGGCTTGGAGCTGACCAGCGCGTCCCAACACTGGCCGCGGTAGGGGTGATTATGGCGTACTTGATGGTTCGCGCTATTCTCCGTAAATCTTTTAAGCCTGGTTCTTCTCATAGCTTATATCTCAATATCGAAATGGAAAATGCGAATCAGCCTGGGACCAGTTTCTCGATGATCAATGATTTGCTGTTGAGGGATGTCTCCCAAATTGACCTGCGCCGGCTTGACCATCAGGATGGAAATATGCAGGTCACTTATTATATTTCCGTGAATGACCATCAGACGATCGTTGATCTTATGGACCATCTCAAACAAGAACTGCCTGGCAGTTCAATCAGCCTGGTTGAACAGAACAATCTGCTGGGAGGGTAGTTTTTCGTGAGAATTGAGCGCAAAAATAATCCTCAACCACTGCTAAACACTGTTAAACGTTTATGGAGTCTGCCCGGTGTTCGGGCTGTTTTGTTTTTGGGCTGCCTGATGGCTGCTTTTCTGGCCGGGGCGTTGGTGTACCGCCAGGGTTACCTGCGCGATATGCTGAATTTCACCAAACAAACCAGCACGCAGGTTGTTGAGAACGTCGAAACGGAAGTTGATATGTATATCAGCAATGGACTGCCAACGCTGTACATTGACCTCCCGTTTGAGAGTTATCAATCTATCCTGGATAAAAGAGAAGAAGCCCTGAGAACGGGAATCCTGCTTTCATCGGATGAGGATTTTATGCCGGCTCAGGTCCGTCTGGGTGAGACCACACCCCAGGATGTTAAGATTCGCTTGAAGGGGGATTGGACAGACCATCTTGAGGGGGAGAAGTGGTCTTACCGGATTCATGTAAAGGATGACGGGCAGATCGCGGGATTCCGGCGTTTTTCCATTCAGGCTCCCGAGACTCGCCAGTTTATCAATGAATGGGCTTTCCACCAGCATCTGATGCGGGAAGGAATTTTGACTACCCGCTACCAGTTTGTTAATGTCCTTCAAAATGGCCTGCCAAAAGGGATTTTCGCCATGGAAGAAAGTTTTACCAGCGATCTGCTCGAATCTCAGCAGCGGCGGGCGGGGGTGATCTTGCGCTATGATGAAAATCTTTTCTGGGAAGACAGGGCTACTTTCTGGGAGCATGAGATTCATATCGGCAGCAAAATGATGGTAATCAATTCTGATAGCGCCCAGATCACTACGTTTGAAAGCGGAAAGATTGCCGCCGACCCTGTTCTGGACCAGGAGGCCCGGACAGCGATTGATATGCTGAGGGCTTTCCAAACCGGTGGGCGGAACGCTTCAGAGACTTTTGATGTTGAACTGATGGGGCGTTTCTATGCTTTAAGCGACCTGTGGGGTGCGGCCCATGGGGTGAAGTGGCACAATATCCGTTTTTATTACAATCCAATTACCAGTTTACTGGAGCCGGTCGCTTTTGACAGCGAAGCGTTCCAATATGGCGGCAATAACGAATCCATCATTGATTTGATGCTCAACGAACGGGTATTTCAGGACCCGCAAATCCGCGCGGCTTATGCTGTGGAATTGGAGCGGATCACCCAACCAGATTATCTGACCTCTTTTAAAGCGGATGTGAACGAGGAACTTGAACACATCAGTACCGCGTTGAAGGCGGAGTACGCCGACCAACAAATTGAGTCTCCCTGGGGTATATTGGATGACCGCAGCCTCTCTTTGAGGATACATCTCCAGCCCGCCCAGGCTGTGCGTGGCAATTACCAACCACTGGTTGTGGTGAACCAACAGGGCCAGAAGGAAAAATATATTCAGGTTGATCTGACAAATTTAATGCTTTTACCGGTTGATCTGGATTACTTTATTCTGAATAATGAGGAAGTACTTCCCTCCGCGGAGTGGATCACGGCCGATACAGCCAGCCAGGCCGTTCAGTCTGGAGCTGGGGGAATCACCCTGCTGCCGGTGCCAGATCTTGAAGATCGTGGTTTTCAGCCAGTTCGCTTTCTGATCCCAAATAACTGGGACCAGAATGATTTTGTGATTGACGCAATCTCTTTTGAATTGTCTGCGGTGGTGAGACTGTCAGGTTTATCCAAAGAATATCCGGTCGAATTGGAATTGATCCGTTCACCAGAACCGTTGATAGAAGGGCCCAAACCGGATTCTCCCACCCTGATAGAGGCTCTGGAAAGGCACCCATTCCTGCGCGATGGTGGTGATGGGTACACCCTGGTTGTCCAACCGGGAGACTGGCAGGTTCAGGGGGATCTGGTACTCCCGGAAGGGATGGAATTGGTGATCCTATCCGGTACAAGCCTCTGGTTTGAGAAAGGGGCGGTCTTGTTGGCGTCTGGCCCGGTGCAAATTACTGGAACAGAAGAATCTCCTGTCCTGCTTACAGCGCAAGAAGAATCCTGGGCGGGAATAGTCGTGCAGGATGCCGGAGAGACTTCCCGCTGGGAATACGCCCGGGTTGAGAAGACGACTGCTATTGAACGGAATGGTTGGATCCTGACAGGCGGGATTACATTTTTCCAAAGTCCGGTAATTCTGGACCATGCCCGCATTTTACACACTCAGGCGGAAGATGGAATTAATGTGGTGCGCAGTGAGTTCACCTTCCAGAACACGGAGTTTGGAAATACTGCTTCTGACGCGTTTGATGGAGACTTTGTGACCGGGCAGATTGTGGATTGCAGCTTTCATGATGTTGGAGGGGATGGCGTAGATGTCAGTGGATCGAACCTCACGGTGGACCGCACTTATATGACTAACATCAGGGATAAAGGGATTTCGGTCGGCGAAGCAAGCGACGCGTCTGTGCACGATGTTCGGGTAGTGGATGTGGGGATTGGCGTATCCAGCAAAGACCTGTCCACGGTTTCCATCAATGGTCTGGAAATTACCCGGGCAGTCCACGCCGGGCTGGCGGCGTATATTAAAAAACCGGTTTATGGCCCTGCCTCGATTGTTGCCACCAACATCTATTTCAACGAGACGGATGTGGAAGCAATCGCGCAAACAGGCAATTTCGTTGAGGTGTGGGGAAAACAGATTGAAACGCAGGACCTCGATGTGGATTCGCTGTATGCGACCGGTGTGCTGGGTAATTGATGGCGCGAATGGAAACTCCTAACCTGCGATATGAACTAAAAATGGTGTATGACAGGCTGGCGCTTTTTGAAGTGCGGCGCTGGGTGAGGAGCAATTCTCATGCCTTTCGGAGAGCTTATCCGTCCCGGCAGGTGAACAATATCTATTTTGACACACAGGATTTTGACTGCCTGAACGATCATATCAGCGGTGTTTTTGAGCGTCAGAAACTGCGTTTCCGCTGGTACGGGGCGTACCTTTCGCAAGCGAAAGGGCATCTGGAATTGAAACACAAATCGAACCGGGTGGGATGGAAGTCTTACCAGGATATTCAAACGATCTTCGATCTTGAGAAGATGAACTGGAGAGAAATTTTGAAGGAACTGCGCGGCGAAGCAGGTCCGGTTTTCCGTGAGATGCTGTCGGTTTCGCGGCCAGTCAGTATTTCAGGATACCAGAGAGAATATTATCAATCAGCTGACAACACAACGAGGGTGACATTGGACTATGATTTGTTTGGCTTTGACCAGCGTCTATCTCCCCGGCCAAATTTGAAATACAGGACACCGATGCTGGATCAGATGGTGATTGAGATTAAATGTGACGCGGAAAACAGCTCGCATCTGGATGCTTTTCTGGCGGAATTTCCTTTAAGAATCGTGAATCACTCAAAATATCTGGAGCCTCTGGGCGCGGTGCTGGATGAATAGATAATGGTTTCACCCTGCCATACTGGTTTTATTCGGAAATTTCTGATACTGGCTTTTGTGCTGGTTGGAATGCTGACTGCCTGTCAGGTTGCAGACGACAGTATTGCTATCAACCAGACTCCGGTTTCTTCTACCCCTATAGAAGACAAAGCAGAAACCCATTTTCTCGAAAATATTGAATCTGTCAGCCTGAACCGGACGGGGTTGGTTGATGGGGCAGCCCAGGAGTATCAATTTCTGGTTGTGGGCCATATTTACGGCAGTTTTGAGGATGGCGCGCCGCATCCAGCCGAAACGCTGATGCAGAGCCTTTCAATGTTAAAAACCAAACAGTTAAGTTTGATGGTTTCGCTGGGAGACACTGTCCGTAATGCGACAGAATCGGATTTTGAAGATCTGGAAACGGATTTATTCCGGCAGGTTGATTTTCCGGTTATCAACGCGGTGGGCAACCACGATATGCGCGACCGGGAGCTGTACCAATCGCGTTATGGAATGACTTACTACACTTTTCGATACGGCCCATCGCAGATAATTGTGCTGGACACAGAGCTGGATACCTGCATGATCACCAAACCACAGCGGGAAATGCTGAAAGAGGCGGTTGAACAGGCCCTGAAGGATCCTGAAATTTGGCAGATCTTCATCTTTCTGCATAAAGCGCTGTTTGCAAATGATCATACCCTGCATGACAGTCAAAGCAGACGGGCGATGCCCAACGAGTGGATCTGCTACGATTCTACAAATTATCTGAACGTGGTTGATAACATTCTGCTGCCGGCTGCTGCCACCAAGCCGGTTTATGTGATCGCTGGAGATGTGGGCGCGACAGGGGGGAACCTGTCACCTTTTTATCACCAGCATGAAGACGCTTCTCTGACGGAAGTTGCGGTTGGCATTGGAGATAAAACCGAGGACGTGGTGCTGGTGGTATCTGTGAAGGGTGGACAGGTCAATTTTGAGGTTATCTCTCTGACCGGACAAACGACGCGCGACCTCGCCGTCTATGACCTGGAATACTGGCAGGGTGTTGCCCAGGAATAATTCCTGAAAAATCCTGTGTACAGAAGTATGATTTGAATCATGTGAAATTCTGTGGTTATGGGCATGGCCCGGCGTAGTTCAGGTTCCGGGGTGTAGTTTTTGCGAATTGAATGTGTTTACCATTAATTTTGAGTTCGTTTTTACTGTTGTTCGGTTACTTCTTGTACTTTCTCAGTACCCTCTTTTACGAATGTTTATTCCAACGCGTGCAACTTTTTAGAAGATGCGGTGTTACATATCTTTAGAAGTCCTGCAGAATAATAGGATTGCCGGACTGGATGTCCACAGGGAAAGTTATCCAACAGCTTCCCCTGTACGGGACAAATAGCGCTTTCAGCAAAATAAAGCAAAGTACGGCTGTGTTCACTCCTTTCATTGGAAGGGGGGTGTATTTATGCTGCTTGTGGTTGGAAATATGCAAGTTTCACTTAAAAAATTTGATTTTTATATTCATGGTGAAAATTTTGATATGTCAGAATTGAAAAGCACCTTAAACAATAAGCTCGGATCCATTCGAGAAGAGGCGATTTTGGGCGGCGGAACCGCCCGAATTCAGGCGCAGCACGAAAAAGGGAAGTTGACAGCGCGTGAGCGGATCCAAAAACTTCTGGATCCGGATACTTTTGTTGAAATCGGTATGTTCATTACACACCGTGCCAACGGTTTTGGAATGGAAGCTTCTCATCCCCCAGGGGACGGCGTAGTGACCGGTTGGGGCAAGGTTGATGGACGCGCGGTCTATGTTTTCGCGCAGGATTTTACGGTCATGGGCGGTTCGGTTGGAGAAGCCCACGGACGAAAGGTCGCGCATTTGATGGATCTGGCATTCCAGAATGGCGCCCCGCTGATAGGCCTGAATGATTCAGGTGGAGCGCGAATACAGGAGGGGGTGGATGCCCTGGCAGGTTACGGGGAAATATTCTTGCGCAATGTGCGCGCGTCCGGGGTGATCCCTCAGCTTTCAATCATTTTGGGTCCCTGTGCAGGGGGCGCGGTATATTCTCCTGCCATCACAGATTTTGTTTTCATGGTTGAGAAGACAGCGCACATGTTCATTACCGGGCCTGAAGTCGTACAGGCGGTAACGCACGAAAAGGTCAGCGCGGAAGACCTGGGCGGTGCCGGCGTACACAGAAGCCGGTCTGGTGTGGCACATTTTACGGCACCTGACGAAGAATCAGTATTTTCACAAGTGCGCTGGCTACTTTCTTATCTTCCTTCAAATAATCTGGCAAGTTCTCCAACGGCAATCCTTAACGATGATCCTGGACGCCTGACACCAGAATTGGCAAACATCATTCCAGTTGATCCTCAGCAATCCTATGATGTTCATAGTGTGATCGAAACCATTGTGGATGAAGGCGAGTTCCTTGAGGTACAGGAGGATTATGCCCAAAATCTGGTGGTTGGTTTTGCCAGGATGGACAATGCCGCAGTGGGGATTATCGCCAACCAGCCGGATCACCTCGCTGGTGTGCTGGATATCGATGCTTCTGATAAAGGCGCGCGTTTTATTCGCTTTTGCGATTCTTTTCATATTCCTTTGGTAACCCTGGTGGATACGCCTGGTTTTCTTCCCGGTTCGGTCCAGGAATATGGTGGGGTGATCCGTCATGGGGCAAAAATGATCTTTGCTTACGCGGAAGCCACCGTTCCCAAGCTGTCTGTGATTCTTCGCAAGGCGTATGGTGGAGCGTATATTGTGATGAGTTCCAAGCATTTGGAAGGTGATTTGAACTTCGCTTTGCCAAACGCTGAGATTGCTGTGATGGGTCCAGAAGGGGCAGTGAATATTATTTTCCGTAAAGAGCTTAAAGACGCAGAGAATGCTGATGGCCGGCGTGATGAGCTTACCAGACAATATCGCCAGGAGCTGGCCAATCCATTTGTTGCAGCTTCCCACGGCTATCTGGATGATGTGGTGGCCCCGGAGGGGATCAGGATGCGGCTGATCCAGGGATTGGACGCGCTGCGTGAGAAGCGAAGACCGGCTCCAAGCCGGAAGCATGGCAATATCCCACTTTAATTTAGCTTACCCGCTTTGGAGACAGTTGCTCTGGATTTTTATGTTGCATGACCAGGCACTTGACTCCCTTATGAATGAGACAGGAGCGTTCTGATGAAAGTATTGATTGCGAACCGAAATGAAATTGCCTTACGAATTCAACGGGCATGCCGTGAACTGGGCTTATCCATCGTGGCGGTGTATACCGAGCCAGATCGATCGGCGGCACATGCCCGTCTGGCGGATCAGGCGGTCAACCTAGGCCCAAAGCAGGCCTATCTGGATATTGACGCGATATTGGATGCGGCTCGGCAGACCGGCGCAGATGCTATTCATCCCGGATATGGTTTTCTTGCGGAGAACGCGGAATTCGCCCGGGCGGTAGAGGATGCGGGTCTGGTGTTTGTTGGTCCAAGACCAGAAACAATCGCTTTGCTGGGTGATAAATTATCCTCGAAACAGGCTGCCCGCGAGGCGGGAGTGCCGGTGTTACCCGGCAGTGACGGGCCGCTGCCTTTAGATGTCCCGGTGGAATTCGCTCAGAAGATTGTATTTCCTGTTTTGGTTAAAGCAACCGCTGGTGGGGGCGGGCGCGGAATCCGATTGGCAACCTGCCTGGAAGAACTTTTTAATGTGATTGCCGCGGCCCGGAAGGAAGCCAAAGCTGCTTTTGGGGATGACACGGTGTATCTTGAATCATTGGTTCAGGAGGCACGCCATATTGAGGTACAGATATTGGGCGATGGAGAAGGAAAGGTGCTTTGTTTTGGCGAGCGGGAGTGTTCCATTCAGCGCCGCCGGCAAAAATTAATCGAAGAAGCCCCAGCGCCCCGATTAAGCCGTAAACTACGGCGCGACCTTTGTGAAGCCGCTGTCCGGTTGGGAAGCCGGCTAAAGTACCGCAGCTTAGGTACAGTGGAATTTCTACTGGACGCCAGTGGAAAATATCATTTTATTGAGGTCAATCCCCGCATTCAGGTGGAACACCCGGTGACAGAAATGGTTACCGGTGTGGATCTGGTGAAAGAACAGCTTCTTCTGGCAATGGGAGAGCCATTGAGAATGTGCCAGCGGGATATCAGAACGCAGGGCGTGGCCATTGAAGCCCGCGTTCTGGCAGAGGACAGTGAGCAGGGTTTCCTGCCAGCGACTGGAGAAATAATTTATTTGAAGGAGCCCGGTGGTCCTGGTGTTCGGGTTGATAGTGCTCTTTATCAGGGTCTGAATATTGGGATGGATTATGACTCTTTGCTGGCAAAAGTGATCGCCAGTGGGAAGGACCGGCGTACCGCCATTCAACGTCTTGAACGCGCTTTGAATGAGTTTCAGATCGGGGGATTGCCAACCGATCTGGATTTTCTAAAACAGATTATTGAAAGCAAACCTTTCCGGAAAGGTGAGGTTACCACTACCTATCTGGATAGTTTTACTCCCCGCCCGCCGGAGAAGAAGGAGGATTTACAACGTTTGCTGGCTTTAGCTGCTGCGTTGTATATCCACAGCCAACGCGCAGTTTCACAACCCATTCCGCAGGACCGGAAGCTGGCCACCCGGTGGATGTATGCGGCATGGCGAGAACAAATGACCGGAGCATGGTAGGAGGATTAAATGCCGCGGTATGTAGTCTCGATCAATGGACAGGAATATTGTATTTCACTGGATGGCGATCAGGTGTTGGTTGACGGCCAGCCGGTGGATATTGAACTGCTTCAGCTAAACGATTCCGGATTGTATTCGCTTAGCCGCGATCAGGAAACTTTTGAACTGCATTTGCACAACCAGGATACTGAAACGCTTGAAGTGCTGGCTGAAGGACAAAGGTTTGTCGCGCGTGTAGAGACACCCCAACGACATTTGAGAAAACGACCGAACACCGACCAGACTGGCCTGGTAACAGCACCGATGCCCGGATTGGTTATAGAGGTGCCGGTTGAACCCGGAGAGATGGTTGAGGCTGGCCAGTGCGTGTTAGTGCTTGAATCGATGAAAATGCAGATGCAAATCCGCGCACCTATTGCGGGCCGGGTGGCTGAAGTAAGCGCCCATTTTGGACAACAGGTGGATAAAGGTGCAATGCTGGTTCGGATTGAAGAATTGTAGTGATAATGCCCCAAGAGTTTCCTGGAAGCTTGCGGGATTCTCAGACAGAAAATCAGGAGAGCAAAAATGACGGAATTAAAACCGATTGCAGTTGTTGGATTGGGAGCGGTATTGCCCGACGCTCATGATGTTGCCAGTTTTTGGAAAAATCTTCAAACCGCAGTGTATTCCATCCGGGAGGTTCCGCAGGGCCGATGGGACCCCGCGCTATATTATGATCCTGATCCCTCCGCAGTGGATAAAACTTATACCAAGATCGGTAGCTGGGTGCAAGATTTTCAATTTAACCCCGTTAAAATGGGAATACCGATTCCTCCAAAGGTGCTGGAAGTCATGGATGAGACCCAGCAGTGGGCCATCGCGGCCGCTCATCAGGCGCTTCAAGATTATGGATACCCACAGCAACCCTTACCCAATGACCGGGTTGCGGTTATCCTGGGGAATGCTTTGGCCGGGGAAAAGCATTACAAAAGCAGCTTAAGGATCCACCTTCCTGAATATTTACAGGTTCTTTCCGCGCTGGACGCATTCCAAAAGCTTCCACACTCTGTTCAACAGGAACTATTGGGTGGTTTCACACAGGGGATACAAGCGGAAATTCCAGCGATCACTGAAGATACGATGCCGGGCGAGCTTTCCAATATTATTGCCGGACGGGTGGCAAATGTGTTCAACTTTGGCGGGCCGAATTTCACCACAGACGCGGCCTGCGCGTCCTCGTTGGCAGCGCTTCAGGCAGCTGTGGATGGTTTGCGGCATTATCAATTTGACGCCGTCCTGACAGGCGGGGTGGACCGCAGCATGAGTGTGGAATCTTATGTGAAATTCAGCAAGATTGGCGCTCTCAGTCCGGATGGCTCGCGGCCGTACGCTGACGGAGCGAATGGTTTTGTGATGGGTGAAGGGGCGGTTGTGTTCCTGCTCAAACGGCTTGAAGACGCGGAACGCGATAACGACCGGATCTATGCTGTCATCCGCGCTATTGGCAGTTCCAGTGACGGAAAAGGCAAAGGAATTACCGCGCCCAACCCGATAGGTCAGGAACGGGCAATGGAACGCGCCTGGAAACTGGCAGACGTATCCCCGGCAACAGCCGGAT
>Ga0068713_1004505_pt1 | contig 10765 bp, 9 predicted proteins | sample MTBAKSrepl2MetaG_FD_62223 | JGI IMG/M metagenome (GOLD analysis project Ga0068713, IMG submission 62223) | Enrichment culture microbial communities om Arthur Kill intertidal strait, New Jersey, USA, that are MTBE-degrading - MTBE-AKS2 (Arthur... | ecosystem: Environmental > Aquatic > Marine >...
TTCTCCTCTCTTGATGAATGAGGGTTGTGTTTTCAGGTGCCGGTCCGTGGGGTGTATATTCCAAGGCCCCCAACCTGGACTTCTCAAGTGGGGCCGAACCTGCGGGGCCGGATTTCTGTGACCGTTTGAATGAGAGCAATGAGAAGAAGGCCGGTGGTATCTCCCTGGCAGGACAACCTTCCTGCCGGGGAGGCGCACTGGATGGATCGCTGCCGTGAGCCCAACCGCGCGGCTCCACGCGACATTCATAATTTTAAGCATAGCACAACCTGCCCGCCAAATCATCCCGTTGTAAAGCCCCCTGCCCGGAGATGGACGCTCTAAAAAGTAGAACAGGGAAACAACCCGGACCAACCTGACCGGCAGGATGCCTCGGATGAAGCCTGAAACCGTTATACTGTTAAATAATACAGTTATGTCAGGGGTCATCGAGGGAGGGAACCTGGATGAGAATACCGGTTGATACTTACCTGGAAACCGCGCGCTGTCTGCTGCGCTATCCGCTGGCGCGGGACACGGAGCGGCTGCTGTCGGCCTTTACCGCCGGAGAATTCCCGAAAGACGTCCCGCTGGGGCAGCTCAACACTGCCGGGCGGGTGGGCGAGTGGATTGAAGGATGCCAGCGGCGGTGGGCGGCAGGGATAGGGTACACCTGGACAGCCGAACGCAAATCAGACCGGACGGTGATCGGCCAGATCAGCCTGATGGAGATGGAAGAAGCGGAGGCGTGGTCTGTGGCGTACTGGACCCACCCGGACTGCTGGGGGCAGGGCTACGCCACCGAGATCCTCCGGCGGGCGGTTGGCTTCGCCTTTGATACCCTGGAGGCCGGGCGGGTGTGGGCAGCCGCCGGGGCTGAGAATGAGGCCAGCCTGCGGGTACTGCAGAAGGGCGGCCTGCGCTTTGTGCGCGACAACCCGGAGGGTTACCACATCGGCGGGCAGACCATCCCAACCCGGGAGTACGGACTGACCCGCGCCCAGTGGCACAAGGTGATTTAAAGCAGCGCATTTTCCTTGACAAACCTTAAAAAGTTGTGATATATTTTCGGAGTTGTTATCAAACTACGTGATAGAAAGGGTTGCTCAACTGCATGTTTAGATCCGCATCGGTGCTTGTTTTCCATAAAGCCGCATGAGCGCGCCTGTTCACCTATCGCAAGACGATTAATTTCCATTTCTTGATGAGATAACCAGCCACGGGACGCGTTCGTGCCCCGTGGCTTTTGTTTTAACCTGGGTTAAAACCAGCTCGGGTGCTTTTGTATTCGCGCCGACCTGCCCTCCCATTTTAACCGTTCGCCAGCCACGGGATTTTGCCGTGGCTGGCTGCCGTTTAAGCGATGAACAAGGGTAGTGAAGACAATGAAGACAATGAAGACAATGAAGACGAATAACAATAACATCCACGACGGAGTCGTGATTAAAAAGAACAATGGACAGTACTGGGTATGGACCAACGGCCAGACGCTGCGCTGCGGCCTCAAGCCGGCTGCCGGCCCAGCCCCCGCCAGGGGAAAAAACAAAGGCAAGCGCGCCGCTTATCCCAATATTGTGGTCGGCGAGCGGGTGGGATTGACGATCCACCCCGGCGGCAGCGCCCAGATCTGTGAAGTATTTGACCGCGCCAACCGCCTCGCCCGCCGTGCGGCCCAATCCATGCCGGGGGCGCGTGCCGGCGAACAGGTCATCGCCGCCAACATCGACCAGATTGTGGCGGTGATGTCGCTCTGCCAGCCAGCCCCGCGCTGGAACCTGCTCGACCGCTATCTGGTTTCAGCCGAATCCCTGGAAATAGAGGCCCTGATCTGCCTGACCAAGGCAGATGCCGCCCAGGACGAGCGCGGAGAGCTGGACGAGAGCGCGCGCGGCGAGATAGAAGCCTACCGGCGGCTGGGCTACCGGGTGCTGCTGACCAGCGCCCGCACCGGCCAGGGCCTGCCCGAATTGGAACAGGCGCTTGGCGGCCGGGTCTCGGTGCTGCTGGGCAAAAGCGGGGCGGGCAAGAGCTCGCTGCTCAACGCCCTGCTGCCCGGCCTGAACCTGCGGGTGAACGCGGTTAACCAAACGACCGGCAAAGGCCGCCATACCACCACCGGCGCGGAGATGTACGCCTGCGGCGCTGGCGGCTGGCTGGTGGATACGGCCGGCACGTGCGAGTTCGGCCTGTGGGATGTGGAAAGCGGCAACCTGGCCTGGTTTTTCCCCGAGATGCGCCCCTGGCTGGGGAAATGCCGCTTTGGCCTGGACTGCCGGCACGACGAAGAGCCGGGCTGCGCGGTGCGCCAGGCAGTGATGGGCGGGCACATCAGCCCGCGCAGGTATTTCAGCATGATGAAGTTAAAAGAAGAAGGATATTTCCAATGAGAGATCAATTGTACGAATGGAATATTGAAGAATCGCGCCCGCGCGGAAAACGCATGTCGAAAGACCGGCGTCATTCCGGCCCGCGGGTAGAGACCGGGGGTTTCCACTGCGCGCACTGCGGGGCTTTTGTCACCCGCAGCGCGTTCTTCTCCGGGGTGGTCAACCGCAATCACTGCCCGTACTGTTTGTGGTCCAGGCATGTCGATTGGCAGCGCGCCGGCGACCGCATGTCGGCCTGCAAGGGGAAGATGCGCCCGGTGGGGCTGGCGCTGAAGCGCGAGTGCAACAAGTACGCCGCCGATTCTGGCGAGCTGATGGTGGTGCATGCCTGCGAGGAATGCGGCCAGGTTTCGGCGAACCGCGTCGCCGCCGACGACCGCGCGGAAGAACTGCTGGCGGTGTTTGAGAACACCGGCCTGCTTACCGCGCGGGTGCGCGAGGCCCTGCACGCCGCGCGGATCGCGTGGCTCGCGCAGGAGAAAATGGGAATCGTTCGCCGCCGCCTGTTTGGGGCGGAGGAGACAGACAGTGCCGCGCCCGCGGGCGCGGCATCCCAGAACCTGATTTTATCGGCAGAAAAACACGCCGCCGCAGGCTGAAATGGATTAGAATAAACCCATACTTAAGGTTATTTCTCCCAGGAGGAACACGCATGGAATGGACACGCGGCGAGTTTACTATTAACACCGATCCGGAACTGCTGGATATCGATGTGATCCATGGCTATCTGTCCGGTTCATATTGGGCCGCGGAACGCAAACGCGAAGTGGTCGAACGGTCGATCAAGAATTCACTCAATTTCGGGTTGTATCACGAAGGGCGCCAGGCCGGTTTCGCCCGGGTGGTGACGGATTATGCCACCTTTTACTGGCTGGCGGATGTGTTTATTCTGGAGAAATACCGCGGCAGGGAGCTGGGCAAGTTCCTGATCGAGACGGTAACCGGACACCCGGAGCTGTTTGGGTTGACGGGGCTGCTGGCGACCCGCGACGCGCACGGGTTGTACACCCAGTATGGTTTTTCCTGCCCTTCTGACCCGCGCCGGTTGATGTGGACGCGGGAGTGATGCCGCGGTAACAGACAGGTCATCCCATCAACGCAGGTTACAGCGCATAGGATGACACCCTCCCTGGATATCCCGGAGGAGCCTGGTTTTCAAAAAACCAGGCTTTTCCCTTGCCCGCGGCAGGCGCGGTTCCCCGGGAATTGCATAAGGGGGTGTGCCGGGCATCCCCGGCGCCTGCCAGACACCAGGCCTCGCGGGGGTTTGACGCAGGTGTCCGTGGCAGCCGGGGGGAGGGTATAATCAAGGGGAATAATCCGAACAAAACAATCAGGAGCATTATGGAGTTAACCCTTTACACAACTTTCCCGGACGAACTCCGGAAAGAATGGAATTTATTGCTGGATGAAACCGCGACCCACGTGCCTTTCTTGCGGCACGAGTATTTGCAGGTATGGTGGGAGACCCGGGGCGGCGGGGAATGGCCGGAGGCCGAACTGGCGGTGGTGGCAGCCCGCGATGGCGAACGCCTGGTGGGGATCGCGCCGCTGTTCGCGGCTGAATGGCAGGGCCGCCGCGCGCTGCTGCTGCTGGGCAGCATCGAGGTCTCGGATTACCTCGACCTGCTGGCCCGGCCGGATGACCTGCCCGCTTTCCTTGACGCGCTGCTGCCCTTCCTGGCGGAGCGCCTCGAATGGGAGGCCCTCGACCTGTATAATTTTCTCGATTCTTCTCCTTCTCTGCCCGCGCTGAAAGCTGCCGCCGAGCGGCTGGGATGGCGCTATGCGGAGGAGATGGTGCAGCACGCGCCGTTCATCGCGCTGCCCGGCGACTGGGAAGCGTATCTGGCGGGGATTGACAAGAAGCAGCGCCACGAGATCCGCCGCAAACTGCGGCGGGCTGAGGGCGCGGAAGTGCCGGTGCGCTGGTATCAGGTGTGCGCCGCGGAGAGTCTCGACAGCGAGCTGGATGACTTTATGGCCCTGATGCGGCAGGAAGAGGATAAAGACGCCTTCCTGACGGAGGACATGGTGGACCACATCCGGCGCACGGCCCGCTGCTCGATGGAGGAGGGCTGCCTGCATCTGGCCTTCCTGGAAGTGGACGGGCACAAGTCGGCGGGCTATTTGAGCTTTGATTACCTCAACCGGCTGTGGGTTTACAATTCCGGGCTGAACTACGCGGATGGGTATTATTCGCCCGGGTGGGTGCTGCTGAGCTACCTGATCCAGTGGGCAATTGAGAACGGCTACGACGAGCTGGATTTCATGCGCGGGGATGAGGAGTACAAGTACCGCTTTGGGGCAACCGACCGCTTTGTGATGCGGGCGACGATCACACGCCAGGGAAATTGATTCTCTCCTCTTTTCCCCTTCCGATTCTGTAAATGTGATACGCACCGCGTGGGAGAATCTCTGCTCTCCTTTCTGATTTCCCATAGTAACAAATCGGGGAAAATTTGTTACCCTGGAACAATGCGTCAAATCAAATATGGTGTTGAAATATTGTTAATTTAATTGTATTCTTATACAGGATATCAGAATATAAATCCTTTTATAAATCAAAGATCATCGGCCTGTAAAGCAAATATTTTTAATTTGATGACAGAAAAATGAAGAAATAGAGCGCAAGATACTAGAACCAATCAATTCACCACGACGAATATCACGCTCGAAACATTACATATATCACTATAGATGTGTGTTTACTAGACTATAATAAAAATACTGAGGTGGTTAAGGCTTTGCTAAATAATTTAAATCAAGGACACAGTAATTAAAATCGACAACAAATGTAAAGAGAAAGCAATTTACCTTCATCATCTTAAGGTGGGAATTTGCAGCACATTAATAGAGCTGACATAAAATTTGAGACTAAAGACTTTAGAGGAAGAAAAATTACCTGTACTAGAGTTCGATGGATTGATCATATCGCAGAAAATTCACATCATGCGTATATGGATGGATTAGAAGACTACGTAATTGAAGCTATCAATAATCCACATAACGGTTATCGATGTTATGACCGCGCTTATAAAAACAGAAGAGTTTACTACAAGTATTACGAAGCATGGGATGAATATCTCAAGGTAGTAGTTGAGTTCGAAGATAATAAATGTGAAGGCGAAGGATTTGTGTGCACAGCATATCAGCAATCCGAGAAAACCAGAGGCGAAAGGCCAGAGTTATGAAAGCAAAAGATTTAAAAACAGGATTCTGGAAAGAAAGCCAAAAAATATATAAATCTTCATGTCGGTATGATGAAGTCTCAGATACTTTATTTCTGTACTTCTCCTCGAGGGAAACGGACAGGGTAGTTGCACACTTTGTTGATGATTACGTTGCTTTTATGTATCGGGCTTCTGACAACGAAATCATTGGTATGCAGATAGAGTATTTTACAAAATTATTCATGTCCGATGAGCAAAAGATTTGGACGTTGAGCGATACGGGTGAAAAGCTAAACGGCATTAGAAATATAACGTTTGTAATCGAAGCCGTTGTTGATCAAAGCGAACTTTCAAGAAAAGTTCCACACCCAAAAATAGATCCATGTGTCCAACTGGAACCAGTATTTGCATAATAAAAAAGCCAGTGTCTTAAGTACCGGTCCAGCGATAACGACAGGCATAAAAGCAAATCCCCTCTCGTGTAGGCAAGAGGGGATTTTTAAGGGGGAAGAATGTTGTCCAAAACCAGAGGCGGTTAAATCACATCCGGTCTTAACCCAGAATTTCTTTTAAAGCACCCAGAAGTATCATCACATTTTGCGGTTGGGAGGAGTAGTCGTAGGGTGGGATGCGGGGCGGAAAGAGCCCTGTGGTTGTTCAGGCTCCCCGCCGCCCTGCACCCCACCAGACACCAGGCTGGCTTTTCAAATCCACCGTAATATCCCCTGTTTCAAAATGAAACAAATGTTCTATTAATCTTGAAATTTCCCCCCAACTGTGCTATCCTGAATCTGTGCAAAAGCGCGCTGCCCCGCCTGGCCGGGGTCTTTATCCCGAAAAACCTGAAGCCCGCCTCAACCGGCGCGGGCTTCATCCATTTAAAAGAGAATTGTTTCGAATTGTTTCAAAACAACAATTCAATTCCGCCGCCTCACCTTCCGGCGGCGTAGCGCGCCAGGTTCTCCCACAGGGCGGTGTTGCGCTGGCTGCCCCATTCGTTGTTCAACAGAGCCGCGTCTGCCAGCACCACCACCTCGCCCTCCCCGGCCTGCGCCAGCCCCACCACCGGGGTGCCGCTGGCCGCCAGGGCCAGCGCCTCCCCCTCCGCCATCCCGAACGGCACCCCGTTGCCCGGCGAGAGGTCCAGCGAGACCACCCCCGCCATCAGGGGGTGCTCCGAGCGCGCGTCCGCCGAGGATTGGGCCACCGCCCCTTCCGTGAAAGTCACCCCAAACCGCTCCGCCAGGGCGTTCAGATCCAGGGCGTCTTCGTTGGGCTCGATCGCCTCCAGACCGTACTTCATCCGGTGCCGGCTGTTGGCGATCACCAGCAGCCCCCCGGTCCGGGTGTACGCCTCCAGCGCGTCCACCTCCGCCGCGCTCCAGCCGGTGTCGTACTGCTCGGTTCCGGTGGCCGCGGTGGGGTAGTCGAACACCGGCGGGATGATCACCAGCCCGGCATCCGCCAGATCATCCGGGGTCACCGGCTGGCCGTAAGGCAGCAGGTCCACATCCCAGCCGTTGACCGCCAGGGCCATCCCCAGCTCGGTCAGGGTCGAAGGGGTCAGGTGGGGCGATTCGGTGTGCGAGGCCGCCACCACCGCCCGGCGGGCGGGCGGGTCGGGGAAGCGCAGGTCCATCTCTGCCGCCGGAGGGGAGAGGACAGCCGTCAGGGCGATCTGGGCCATTTCCCGGAAAACCGGACCCATCTCGCGGGCCAGCTCGATGGTGTCATACGGGTTGTGGATCTGCCCGCCGGGCCATACCCCGCCCACCTTATCCATCTCTTCCGGGTTCATGTAAATCAGGTCGGCGTTGGGCACGTCGTACCCCGAGAAGGGGTTGTTGTCGGAATACGGCGAGTACGCGTTCAGGGTCGCCACCGCCAGGCCCTGCCCGGCCGCCGCCTTGGCCAGATAGCGCGGCCAGTCCATCCCATCCGCGCCAAACCGCCCGTAAGACCAGGTCACCAGATAATGCTCGGCCTGGATGCCGTCCAGCGGGCGGGTCAGGTCGTCGATCTGCAGCATGGCGGTCGTCCGGTCCAGCAGCTCCTGATGGGTGTTGGCGAAGTGCTGCGAGCCGTACAGGCCGAGCTCCTCGCTGCCGAACCACACCAGATACAGGTCGGTGGGCGGCCGCAGGCGGGCCGCGTTCAGCACCCGGGCGATTTCCAGCAGGATGGCCGACCCGCTCCCGTCATCCATCGCCCCGGGCGCGTTGGGGCTGTCGATGTGCGCCCCCACGATCATGGCGCGGGTGCTGTCCTCTCCTGGGACGCGGGCGATCAGGTTGCCGGAGAGGCCGGGCGAGAACAGGTCCGCGTCCCAGGTCAGGCGGGCGCTTTCAATCCTCTCCAGGTCTTCCCAGCTCCGGATACCGGCCGCGCCCAGGTCTTCCAGCCGGGCGTACAGCACCGGCGGGTTGGCGGCCGCTTCCACCCAGGTGAAGGCGCTCCCATCACCGATGAACGAGCCGTGGCTGGCGCCCTTCTGGCTGGTGTATTCGGTCACCATCACGATCCCGGCCGGGTTTTTGACCGCCAGATCCCAGGCGATGCCCACCGCGCTGTTGGTGCCGAGCAAAGCCCGGTCTATGGCGGTGTAATCCAGGAAGACGATCCGGTCGTTCACATCCGCCGGGGTCAGGTCCTGGATGTCTTTTTCGGTGCGCGCCACCAGCGCCGCGCCCTGCACCACCATCGGGTCGGGCTGGTCGTCGTTGAAAGCCCCATCCGAGTCGAAGCGGATCGCCAGCCCGGTCTCGTCGCGGTGCCCGCGCAGCCCGTCCGCGGGCACTTCCACTTCCTGCCCGCCTACGGTCAGCGCCAGCCGGGTTTCCCGCAGCTCCGTGCTGATGAAGACGTTAAATTCCTGCCGCTCGAGTTCCATGCCCAGCTCCCGCAGGAAAGCGTACCCGCCCAGGGTTTCGGCGGCGTAATCCAGGGCTTCCCGCTCGCCGCTGCTGGCCGAGTTGCGCCAGCCGGAATAGGGCTGGATGGCGGTCAGGTCTTCGACAAACCCCAGCAGGCTGTCCAGCGAGATTAAGGCCAGCGGCGATCCGGGGTCTTCCGGCGTGCCAGCGCCGGCCGCGGAAAGTGGTGTGGAGCTGGTGTGGGTTGTGGTGGGTGAGGGGGCCGCTCCGGGTTTCACGGCGCAGCCCGCCATTTCGATCAGGGCCAGCAGGATCAGGGTCTTTTTCAGCAGGTTTCTCATGGCGTGTTTCCTTCCACGGTTCTTCTTGATGATCCGGATGGAACGGGGATTCCATCCCCATGGTTAATCCTAACCCCAAAATGGAACGAAAAATAGACCCAAAGGTTGTATTGGGTCGGGTGCTGAAATGAGGATCGAAAGGGGTAGTTGGGTGTGGCGGGCGGTTAAGATTTACTGTAAACGGCAAACTGGTCGCGCCCGGCCGCTTTGGCCTGGTACAGCGCGCTGTCGGCTGCCTGGAGGATTTCCGAACTGGTGTCGCCGTGTTCCGGGAAGCTCGCCAGGCCGATCGATACGGAGATGCGGCCGGCGGCCTGTCCCTGGTTCGAGATGACGATCTGGTTGATCCCCGCGCGCAGTTCACTCGCCCGCTCAATGACCAATTCCAATGAGGTCTCCGGGAAGATCACCAGGAATTCCTCCCCACCGTAGCGGCAGGTGATGTCCTCGGCGCGCACATTGTGCAGCAGGAATTTCCCCACTTCGCGCAGGACAGTGTCGCCCGTGTCGTGTCCGTAGGTGTCGTTGAAGGCCTTGAAGTAATCAATGTCCATCATCATCACACCCAGAGGCAGATTTTTCCGCCTGGCGCGGTGCAGTTCGCGCGTCAGGGATTCGGCCATATAGCGCCGGTTGTAAAGCCCGGTCAGCGGGTCGCGGATGGCTTGCTGCTGGAGGGTCAGCTGCATGTTCAGGTTGGAAAGGGACAGCGCGATCTGGTCGCCCACGTAAACCGCGAGCTGTTTCCGGGCCTCCAGGTTGTTGGCGCTGTTGCTGTTTGAACACAGGGGCGTTTCTTGTGGGTTTTGGAGGTGAAGGATTCCCATGGTGGCGCCCTGCGCGGTCAGGGGAACGCACAAGGTGCAGTGCGGGAGCGGTTCCAGCACGTGCGGGCAGGGCAGCCCGATCTGGTTGTCTTCCATGACGTGAAGCTGTCCGCGCCGCAGTCCCCAACAGTTATACGCCGCGAAGCGTTCCTCGGATTGTAGCGCCTGGCCCCATGTGGCCACCGCTTCCAGCATGTTTGGCTCATTGCGGTAAATATACAACGCGCCGCACTCTCCCGGAAACAGCCTTCGCAGCACCTGGCCGATCAGTTGGTAGGCCTCTTCGGTGCTGATGCTGGCCTGCAGCAGGGTGCGCATCTCATTGATCAGGGTCAGCTCGCGGGTGCGTTCCTCCACCCGCAGTTCAAGGGTCTGGTTGATCTCCGCCAGCTGGCGGGTCTTCGCTTCCATATCTTTGCGGGCGTTTTGCAGTTCCAGGTTTAACGCTTTCTGGAGCTTCTCGTTCTGCCGGGCGTGTGCCAGCGCCTGGTTCAGCCCATCCGTGAACAGGTACTGGATCAGGATCATGAACACCACCACGCTGACCAGCCCCACCGAGAAACTGACCGGGTTGTTGTGGATGGTGGCGTGCAGCGCGACCAGGCCAAAGTGGTCGACCATCAACAGGGTGATGATGGCGGCGATGGACAGCAAGGAAAAGATCAGCCCGGCCTGGATGCCCAGCAGCAGGTTGACGATCATCGGCACGGCGATGTAGCTTCCGGCGTTGGGTCCCGAAACCCCGCCGAAGAACAGCGAGGCGGTGACGGTTGTCGCCAGCAGGGTCAGCGAAAACAGGTAACTGGCCTGCCGGACGTATCCTTTTTGCATCACGAACAGGACCGCGCCGGCGATCATGATCAGGCTGAAATAAACAGCGACTTCGGTCAGCGGGGATTTTTTGAACACCAGCATTCCTGCGGTGCTGATGAGGTTAATGCAGATCATACCCCATGCCAGGATATTGAGAATCCAGGCAGTACGAGTCTTGTCCTCGTTTTCAAAAACTGGCGCTTTGAAGAAATTACTGATGCGTTGCAACATGTTTAACCGTTAATCCGGAAATCCAACTTTTATTTCGGGAGTCAATTTTACTCGAAAAAGGCCTTGACTCACCTGATAGTTTTGAAAGGTGTCTATTCCCCCCTTTCCTTCCGGGAGTAGAATTAAGGCAGAACTTCACTT
>Ga0068713_1004506_pt1 | contig 10764 bp, 4 predicted proteins | sample MTBAKSrepl2MetaG_FD_62223 | JGI IMG/M metagenome (GOLD analysis project Ga0068713, IMG submission 62223) | Enrichment culture microbial communities om Arthur Kill intertidal strait, New Jersey, USA, that are MTBE-degrading - MTBE-AKS2 (Arthur... | ecosystem: Environmental > Aquatic > Marine >...
CCGAGAACATCGATTGTGCGTGCCCGCTGCCGCTCCCGAGCCTCCAGGACATCGATGGCATCGCCGCCGGGGGCGGTTTTGCCTTTGCCTGGCGGACGAATGAGGACGGGACGCAGGACGTCTGGGCCTGGGGTCGCAACGACGAGGGCCAGCTCGCCCTCGGCACGATTTCCGAGTTTCAGTCCGAGCCGCAACGGGTGACCCGATTGACCGACCTCGGTGGCACGATCCAGGACCTCAAGGCAGGACAGGCCCATGCCCTGGCGCTGGTCGCGATGCCCGACGGCGCCATGCGCGTCTACATCTGGGGAAGCAACGCCAACGGCCAGTTGGGCCTCGAGGAGCTCTTCTATAGCCCCATTCCGACATGGTTGACCGGGACACCCGCTGATGTTGTCGAGATCGGGGTCGGGGAGAACCATAGCATGGTCCGGGACAGCAAGGGTCTGGTCTGGACATGGGGCAACAACGACGAGGGCCAGTTGGGCCACGCCGACGCGGGCGGCTCCGCGAACGGCCAGGCGATACCCGGTTTCCGTGCGGCCGCCGTGCCCGTCGCCGGAGGGGCGCACAGCCTGGCGCTGGTTGCCGCCGATGGCGATAACGTCGTCTGGTCCTGGGGCGACAACACATATGGACAGCTTGGCATTCCGGTGTCGAGTCCATCCGCCTCGAAACCGGTGGCGATCGCGCCCGCCTTGGCGGCCGACCAAGTCGCGGCGGGAGGAAACCACAGTCTGGCGCTCGTAGGCTCAGAGGTGTGGACCTGGGGTCGCAACACGGAGGGACAACTGGGTCTTGGCGACGCGAACAGCCTGGTGGCCGCCCCGACCCAGGTGCAGGCGTTGAGTGGTGTCGACGTTCGACGCGTCGCCGCCGGAGAGAACTACAGCGTTGCACTGACCGAGATAGGAACCGTCTACACCTGGGGCGACAACACGTATGGTCAGCTTGGTGACGCCACCCGAGGGTCCGCCACCGACCCGCCGGCGGCGGTTGCCGGCCTCGAGCGCATCGACGGCCTCGCCGCGGGCGGCGACTTTGTCATCGCCTGGCGAACGACCAACGGCGGCGAGCAGGAAGTCTGGTCCTGGGGCCGCAACAACTCCGGCCAGCTCGGCACGGGCGGCTTCGGCGGAACGGAAGCTGAGCCACAGCCGGTGCCTGCCCTGCCGGAACTGGGGACCATCATGGACATCCAGGCGGGCCAGACCCATGCGCTCGCCAAGATCGCAGAGCCCAACGGTGCACTTCACGTCTACGCGTGGGGCGATAATCTCCTGAGTCAGTTAGGTGGCAATGAGGTCCTCTACAGTGTGTCGCCGAGATTGGTGCCCGGCCTGCCTGAGGACGTGGACATGATTGCGGCGGGCACCAGTCACAATCTCGCGCTGACCAAGGCGGGCCGGCTCTACGGCTGGGGAGACAACACGTCGATGCAACTCGGGGCCGCCGGCGCGGATCAGGTCGTGACGCCGCAGGAAATTCCTCTGCCGGCCGGGACGACGGTTATGGCCATCGCGGCCGGGGGCGACTCGAGTTTCGCCTGGACCAATACCGGCGAGGTCCTCGTCTGGGGCGCCCAGGCGGGAGAAGACGTCGGCGGGCCCATTCAGCCGGTGGCGGACTTCCCGGCGATGCTGATCCTGCTGGCGAATCCCGCCGAGGGCGGATCGGTGAGCATCCTCCAAGGCGAGCCCATCTTCGGAGAGCAAATCACATTGAGCGCCGTGCCCACCGAGGGCTACCGACTGGATAGCTGGAGCGGCACCGCGGTGGACGAAGGGCTGGTCGTCGGGACACCGGCCGAGAACCCGGTGACCTTCATCCTCGACCGGGATTCCACGCTGCAGGCGAACTTCGTCCGTGACGGCGGCGTCGGCGGCACGTTCACGCTGATGACCTCGGTCCGCGGCGAAGGCTCCGTCACGCGCGATCCCAACGCCGCGACGTACGAGTCCGGCACACGCATCACCGTCACCGCCACGGCGGCGGCCCACAATCACTTCGCGGGCTGGGAAGGCGACGGCGCCGACCTTCTGCCCGACCGGAACGACCCGAACGCATCCTTCACCATTGCCCGCAACGTCGAACTGATCGCGGTCTTCGAACCCAACGTCTACACGCTGACGATCGAGGCCCGCGGCGACGGCACGACCGATCCCGAACCGGGTGAGTACCAGTTCGAGTTTCAACCGGGCGCCGGGCAGACGGTGGCGGCGATACCGGACCCGAATGCACGGTTCATTCGCTGGGCGGGCACCGCGGTCGAACAGGGCAAGGTGGCCGATCCGACCAGCCCGACGACGACGGTGGAGATGGATGCCGACTACACGCTGATCGCCCGGTTCACCGGCGCGCCCTTCGAGATCGTGGACCCGAACCTCCGGACCGAGATCGCCCGGCAGCTCGGTGTGGAGGAGCCGAACGAGGAAGATATGACGAGGCTCACGCGGCTGCAAATTCCCGACGCGGGGATCACCGATCTGACCGGGATCGAGGCCGCGATGAATCTCGATCTGCTGATTCTCCGTGGCAACCAGATCCAGGACATCGGTCCGCTGACGGGGCTCCCGGCGTTACGTGTCCTGACGCTGGACGACAATCCGCTCCGTGAGAGTGCATTCAATGACATCGGCCGGTTGACGAATCTGGTGGAGCTGAGACTCAGAAACACGAATGACACCGTTACTGACATCCCAGCGGAATGGGCCGCCAATCTCCAGAGGCTCCGGATTCTGGACCTGCGCGGCAACGCGAATCTGCGTCTGAATGACCGCAACATTCGCGAAATGAAGAGGCTCGTGGAAGCCCGCGGCGGCACGCTGGCCGTGGATTAATCGAAGAGATGTGTTGTGCAGCAGACAGCGGCCGGTGCGCCACGTTCCGGCGTGACGCACCGCCGCAGGCTCGGTTTCCCGCGTTTACTGAGAGAAGGAGAGAATTCATGAGACGATCTGTTATGGCGTGCGTCGTCCTGCTGAACGTGCTTCTGGCAGGGGTGGTGGCCGGCGAGTGGGAGTTCGCCGGGGCGTTGGACAATTTCTTCCCCAGCGATAGCCTGTGGGACAGCTACGCCCTCGGCGGCGAACTCAGGGGTGTCTACTGGAGGGATGCCCGGTGGGGAATCGCTCTGGCGGGCGGATATACCAGTTGGGACGTGGATCAGAATACGACGGCGCTTTCCGACATCGTGACCACTGAGCTCAGTGGTGATGTCAGCTACATCCCGGTGGGCGCCTCTGTGCTCGCGCGCCTGGGAACGGACCGCAACACCCGGCTCACGTTCCTTCTCGAAGCCGGCGTCCGGTACATGTTCTGCAATTCGGACGCCCAGATCACCCGGACCACGACCGGCGAGGGCGGTCCTCCCATCGTCGAGAGCGAGGAGTTCGATTGCGACGACGGCATCGTCGCACGCCTCGCCGGCGGCATCGAGTGGGCCCTGAGCGATTCGTATCGTCCGGCGCGGCTGTTCCTCACCGGGGGCTACCAATTCGATCTCGACCAGGGGGAAGCGACGGAAGACCGCTGGGGCACCAGCGAGGACCTCGAGCTGAATGCCTTCTTTGTCGAGATCGGGCTGCTCATCCCGATCGAATAGCGACCTCCAGGATTGCGAATTCGGATGACCCGGGGCGGAGGCTCATTCTCCGCCCCTTCTTCTATCATCCGAGAGTCTTCTGCATCCAGACCACGTCGAAGGGGGTCCCTCGTTTGATGCAGACGCCGCGGAAGCGACCGACTTCAACGAAGTCGTGCTTGCGGTGAAAGGCGAGGCTCGTTTCGTTGAGTGAGGAAATCGCCGCCAGGATCGTGCGAATGCCATGATCCTTGGCGCAAACTTCCAAGTCCGCCAGCATCTGTGCGCCGATGCCCTGTCGCACAGCGTCAGGAGCGACGAAATAAGTGATCTCCGCCACGTGGGAGCACGTGGGCCAAGGCGAGTGTGGACGCAGCAGAGCGAAACCGACGATCCCCCCATCGCGCGTCCGGGCCGCGACCGTCGGATACCCTTGCACGGTCTCCATCAGCCGCTCGAAGAATACGTACGGTGCCGGATCCTCCGGGAAGGCGGCGAAACTGTGAGCGACGTAGTGATTGAACAGATCGATGACCGCCCTGCCGTCGGCCGGCGTGATGGGCGCCAGTTGGACATCCATGATCGCACGAGTCTCCTGCGGCGAGCCTGCCAGAAAAGCAGTATGGCGGCGGAACCGCAAAGGCCCGCCGCCATCGCTCGTCCAAACATACCCCAAGGGGAGTGGAACAAACCCCCTTGCCGGGGCCCAAAACGGCGATTTCCGAAACCGAGCGCACAGAAAGCGGCACACACGATGCACCGCCCCAGACAGAAAGCCCGGCGCTGGCGCAAATCATACAGTCTTCCCCCGACTTGGCAACCCTGATTGAACCCTGGCCGAAGCTGCCGGAGCATATCCGACAGGCAGTTCTGGCGCTGGTGCAGACGAATCCCACCGGGAATTAGCGAAAAACGCTTGTTCTTCACGGAAGCCTGCCTGCGTCTGGGGCTATATCGAGAGGATGTCCACGATATCGCCCGGAGCGTAGGAGACCGCCCAGGACCATTGGCCGAAACCGCCCTGAGCATTCACCGCCTTAACCCACTCTTCCAGGAAGGTCCGCTTGGTCTTGTCCTGCTCGGTATCCTGCCCCTTGGTTTCGAGAATGAGAAACCGCCCGTTCTTGAGCTTGATGAGGAAGTCGGGCCGATACTTCCGTATGACCCCGCGATAGGTATAGAGAACCTCAAACCCCAGGTGGTCATTCTTCGCCCAGGCTGCCACGTTCTCGTTGTGGTCAAGCTGAAAGGCTTCGCTGGCTTCCCACGTGCTATCAAAGACACAGAAGTTGATATGGGAGCGCTTCGTGAACTCACACGGTCTGCCTGTGTACCACGTCCGCATGTCTCCGGTTGAACGAATCGGTCGGTCATTGTCGAAGACCGGTTCAAGGATCTCCACGTTGTCCGGGCGGATAGCGTCGGCAATATGCTGAACCACCCGGTTCATGTTCAAGGTTATGACGATGCGTTTCCTCAGTTCATCTTGATGGAAGAGGGAAGGCGACACCCGAACCTTGCCGCTCTCGATGAACTGCTCCACGATCCGAAACAGTTGGGCCAGCAGTGCCTCCTTGCTGCCCTTCCAATTCCTCTGCATCTTCTCATAGTTGTCAAGGGCAACGCGGAACATGATCCGCTGCATTCGGTTTTCCTGCCCCAGCTTCTCAAGGTCGATGGCCGTGATCTTCGTCACGTCGGGCTTGCCTTCGACTATCGGGGCCATTTCGGCCAACAGAGTCGTCTCGAAAGCGTTCAACTCCAACGGCTTGACGTTCGCCCAATCCAGCGAAAGCCGGGGTCGAAAAACGCTGTCAATCCGTATGACGTTCGGCCAGCGAATCTCGAATTGCCTCTTCTGGGCAACCGGCTCAATCGCCGTCTTAGGTGGCGGTGGTGGTGGCGGTGGTCCGTCCTCTGACTCATGCGGCAGGAACGTGAACGGCACGCCGAAGATGTTCACATACTCGGCTTCCATCCGTCCCGTTTCAGGGTTCAACTCGTAGGCGGTCCGGCGCAAACCCCTTCCCACTACCTGTTCGCAAAGCAACTGGCTTGTGAAGGCCCGCAGACCCATGATATGCGTCACCGTCTTGGCGTCCCATCCCTCTGAGAGCATGCCGACGGAAATGACGTTCTGAATGGATTCTCCCGGCTTTCCCCTCTGCCCGACGGTATCGACTACCTGCCTGAGCAGTTCCGCCATTTGCTGTTTCGTCAGCTTCTTCGTGGGCTGTTCCTCTTCCTCTGCGTCCTCACCCGGCTCGGTCTGGACGGTCAATGCCTCTTCCTTCGCCTCGGCTTCATCCAACACCTTCGAGTCAATGTGCAACGTCCGTTCCGGGTCGCACAACTCGGCAATCTCGATCTTCCTATGGTCGAAAGCATACTTGATCCGCGCCGCCGTATGGGTCGTGTTGGCAACGGTTATCATTACTGGCGGTGTTGTGCGGCCCACCTTCTCCCATTCTTCGGCGGTCTGCTTCCAGTCCATGCCAAGCAGGTAGTAGCCATTTATCACAAGGTCCGGGAGCGGCTCTTCCGGCTCGGCCTTGCGGCCGATGTCGGCGCACACCGTGGGGTCTCGGTAAATGTGATAGAGCTTCGGCTTGTAGGTCTTGGCGTCCGGCAGAGCATCGTCTCGGACCACCACACGCGGGGTTTTCACAAGCCCCGATTCGATAGCGTCGTTCAAGCCGAAGTCACTGACTACCCATCCGAACATCGCTTCCTCAGAACTCTTCTTGCCCGATGGAGCGAAGGGGGTGGCCGAGAAGTCGAAGCAGTTCAGAATCCCGCGTGCCTGATGGATTCGATCCAGACCGCCTATCCAGACGGTTGCCTCTTCGGCAATGTCCTTCATGTCCCGCTGTCTGAGATACTTGCCCATCGCCTCCACATTGACCCGCCACGCATGATGCGCTTCGTCGTCTATCACGATGAGGTTCCGAGTGTTCGCCATGTCGCCCAGGATTTCGCGCACGTAGGCTTCGTTGCTCTTGACGCCCCGCTTATCGACGCTGCGCTTCTTGGCAAGCTGCGCTTCGGTATCCCAACTGAGCGTATGCCAGTTGTGGACGATGATCTTGCCCTGTCGGAGCTTCTCAATCAGGCCCGCCGGAACAAGGTTGAATTCGTCGTAGTAGTTCCCGGTCCCGAAGGGCTGTAGCACCTGCAAACGGCTCTTGACCGTCAGGCCGGGAGCAATCACAAGAACGTTCTTTGAGAACCGCGTGTCCTGCGGATACGTCACCTTGTTCAAGATCTGCCATGCAATGAGCATGGCCATGACGACGGTTTTGCCGGACCCGGTAGCCATCTTGGCGCAGAGCCGGACGAAATCCCCCCCGTCCTTCGGAATGTCAATTCCGACCTTCTCTGAGGCAGGCCCTTCGACAAGCCAGATGAGCGTTTCTATCGCCTCCAACTGGCAGAAGAAGAGCGGATATTGCCTCTCTTCCAGGCTGCGCCAGTGTTCGAGCAGTCTCTTGGTTATGCCCGTGATACCCGGATAGTCGGCTTCTCGCCATGCCTTGACGCGGGGCCGGATTTTGTTCACAAGCGGAAGCTCTACGAAGAATCCCGGATCGTCAAAGTCCTGCGAATCGGGAGTCGCGACGACATACCCGGCCGGACGGCGGCCGTCCCTCTTGTCGAAGCTCCGCGTCTCCCTGTCGTAGTGCCAGTGAGATTTCGGCTCTTCGTAGGGCGAATTGATAATCAGGTGGTCCGGCTTCTTCGTGCCCATCAGTCGATTCCCAGAAGTCTCAGGCTCTCAATGCCTCTGTCGTCGATGATCTTGACCGCTACCCGCCTGTTCTCTCCCGGCTCGAACGGCAGGGAGACCGTCCCTCGGTACGCTTCGATCAGGTCGGGGTCGATTTCGGCCTTGAGGCTCTTCGCCAGACGCGCCCAGCCGTCCTTTTCGCCCGCCATCGGGAAGAACACCTGCCGGGGAAACAGGCTCCTGCCGTCGTAGTCGGTATCGAGCAGCCACATGGCGATATTGCCGGTCCCGCCCGATTCGAGGTTGCCCGTCCGCGTGTTGAAGTAGTCGAAGCCGAGCACTTCGACCTTCCACTTGTCCTTGTCGTCGCCCCTGACGACCTTGTGCAACTTCACGTCCGGCTGCCCGATGAGCCAGAAGCTCTCATTGCTGGCCCGCTTCTTCTTGAGGTCGTCCGTGAGCAGGTCTTCGGTCATCTTGATTTTCAGCAGTGTCACGCCGGGCCAGTGTGTTTCATCAATATCCTTGGCCGCTTCAGGATCGAATTCAAAGGCTGCGAACAGAACGATCTTCGGTTTGGGGACGAGGTGTTGCGCCTCCTCAACGGCAAGGGCGACCTGCCTCTGCTCAAGTGATGCATGTTCCGGACCAAAGGAGACGACAACACGCTCTGCCTTCTCGCCTTTGGTCTCTGCATCGGCGTGAAGCCAGCGAGTCCCGCCCATCGGCTCAGCACGGGAGAATTCGATCCGTTGCTTGCCTTTGCCTCTGATCCCTCCCTTGAGCAGTTCACTCCGCCATTCAGACTGCCTGAGTGTCTCCCCCGAACGTGCTATGCTTACGTCGTCAGGCGGCGTCCCCCCGATTTCGTCTAATGGCTTGACGGTCTGCGCTGGAACAGCTTCAACTGTAAATGGTCCAGACACACGAGCGCGGGAACTGTCGCGTAATGGCTTATCATAAAGCGTCTCCTGATCGGGTGGCTCGTTGTTGGCAACATTTTCGAGTTTGACATGTGGAACGGTCTTGTAGTCAAAACCACTGCCCACACCTTCCGGAGGGTGGGCTAATTGATAGTAGCAAAACATGGCTGTCATCAGACGCTGCTTGGCAAGTGCGAGAGCAATACGGGAAGTGTCACACGCTATCCATCGACGGCCCCATTGCTCTGCCACGTATGCCGTTGTGCCGCTGCCGCAGGTGATGTCCAAAACAAGATCACCAGGATCGGTGGTCATCAAGAGGCAACGCTGGATGATCTCGGGGTTCGTCTGAACGACGTACACCGGGTTGGCCGCTCCGCCGAAACCAGTCCAGAGGTTTGTGTAGGCTTTGTATGGAAAATCCTCAAAATATGTGACAAAGCGAATACTGTTCTTTGTCGCAGCGACACGACCAGACTTGATTATCTGTTGTATCCCCTCCGGTGTTGTACCCCACCAGCGTTTTCCCGAGTCGTATTTCTGGCCCTTGAAGTCAACAGTGAACTTGGCACCGGGGCCAGGCTTGGTCATCAGCACTGTCATATATGGGCGTGAAGATTCCGGCAGAGGAGATCTTCTCGACTTCTCTTCCTTCGTCATTGGCCTCCGTGTGCCGTCCTTCAATTCGAGCTGTGTATAACCAGCGTCAATTGCATCGCCTTTCTTTTCGTATAGCGGCCGATACTTGGCCTCTGCGTCGTTCTTGAAGTACCAAACAAGATAGTCGGTCGTGACGCCTACACGATTTGCAGCCTGTAGGCCACCTGCTGCCTTTGTGAACGCAATGAGAGCAGCAAAGTTCTCTGCTCCAAAGACTTCATCCATGATTTCCCGGATGTGATGAACGTTCTCATCTGAGATTTGCACGAAGATCGAGCCGGATTCATGAAGGAGTGTGCGTGCCAAGAGCAAACGGTCACGCAAATAGGTCAGGTAAGAATGCAAGCCTAATTCCCACGTATCTCGGAACGCCTTGAGCATCTCCGGTTCCTGCGTGAGGTCTTCGTCCTTGCCGTCCTTCACTTCACGCTTGTTGACGAAAGGTTGGAAGTTGGATTTATACTCAATGCCGTAAGGCGGGTCGATGTAGACCATCTGCACGTGTTCGGCCATGCCCTCCTTTTCGAGTAGCGAATTCATCACAAGCAGGCTGTCGCCGGCGATGAGGCGGTTCTTCCAGCCGTGGGAGTGCTGATAGAATTCGATGGCTTCGCGCAGCGGTCGTTCTTCGTCGATGAAGCCGAACCAGCCTTGCTGCTGTTGGCCGTTCTTCTTCTTGACGGCTTCGATGATCGTCTTGGGGTCGATGCGTTCATGGACGTGAAGCGAGACCGTCGGGACTTCAAACGAGGTCCGTTCGGCCTTGCCTGCCCAATTCAGATACGGCTCTTGGCGTTTCTTCAACTGAGCCAAGGCGGCTCTCGCTTCTTCGACCGTCTCGGCGGCTAAACCGTCGTCGATGATCTTTTCGGCTTCGCTGCGCTGGGAATCGAATTGCAGAGCGGGGTCTATGTGGGGGTCGTATCGGTAGGTCTTCTTCTTGCCCGATTCCGGGTCCGTCTCCGGCGTCACCAGTCCCACCGGCGGGTTGTTCAGCCGCTTCTTGTCCCGGTGGTCGTACTGCTCAATGGGCTTCTTCTTCGCCATGATCTCCCTTCCAAACAGGGCAACCAGCCTTTACCACGGACCATGATAGGGTATCCCCTACCCCTGTCAAGCTGCCGAGCCCGTCCTATACCCGGAAAACCGGGGTGAATCCGGCGGGGAATCCACTGCATCGGGAAATCAAGGAAATCAAACCCGCCCAAACCGGGGGTGTGGATACCCGGTTTTCCGGGGTATGTCTCCGGGGAATCACACCCAGCCGAACCCGGACGGGGTCCACGGCACGGGACCACCCGCCAGAGCGCCCATATGCACCTTGCTTTGCGTGCGATTCATGCTATCCTTCGGGCCATGAAACTCAGGAATACAAGGAAGTGGGCAGAGGGCAAACCCGCACTTCTGGCCGCCATATCGGCGTATTTTGCGCTAATGCCTCAAGATATGTATGGGCTGATGATGTCCCTGCGTCACCTGCCGGAATTCCGCAAGGCGTTTCCGGTCCGGAACCCCAAGACATGGTTGGCGTGCTACAGGCGACATCGGTTCGTCGAGGCGTGCCTTATTCGCGAGCACTTGGGGATGTGTGATTCACTGGTACCGCCTGGGCTTGTGAGGGACCTCCTGAAGAACTATGCGGAGACAGGAAGAACACCAGTTGCCTCTGAGCCCGTAGAGCAGGTGATTGAGCAGTTCACAGGCTTAGGGCAGAAGCTCTCCGATGGCCTGTGGGGCAGCATGGAGTATGAGGAGGTTGTCCCGCTCTCAGTTGGAGGTGCGGTGGCCACTCCGCGGGGAATTCTACGCGCTCCTGACCTTCTTGGCAATACCCTGTTGTTCGTCTTGATTCTGTAATTTCGCCTCCAGCA
>Ga0068713_1004524_pt1 | contig 10735 bp, 10 predicted proteins | sample MTBAKSrepl2MetaG_FD_62223 | JGI IMG/M metagenome (GOLD analysis project Ga0068713, IMG submission 62223) | Enrichment culture microbial communities om Arthur Kill intertidal strait, New Jersey, USA, that are MTBE-degrading - MTBE-AKS2 (Arthur... | ecosystem: Environmental > Aquatic > Marine >...
GCGTATCTTGCCCACCATGGCATTGATGTGGTGGCTGACATTCGCAAACTACCGCTTAGTCGAAAAAAAGGTTTCTCAAAAACTGCCTTACAAGAAATGCTTGCAAATAAAGACATCGAGTATTTAAACTTCCAGGGATTAGGAGCACCCAAGGAAATCCGTGATGAATTATACAAATCCGGCAATTACCGTCGGTTTTTTCTAAAATATCAAAGTAATATCTCCGATAAAAAAGATCTCCTTGAAGCTATCTACCTACTCGTAAGTAACGGGAAAAATGTTACTTTGCTCTGCTTTGAACGTGATCCACAGAAATGTCACAGAAAAGTGGTAGCAGAGGAAATCAAAAAACTCGACGGAAATGGTTTGGAAGTTAAACATATTGTTCCACTTTAAGTGAACAAATGTATTTGGCGGTACGGGCTCTTGAGTGGCCAAAAAAAACCTAAGACGCAAAACGTCTGTGGGTGGCTGACCATATTACCTAATATGATATAGGTATCACGGGTCGCACCAAATATTTCTTCCATTATTTTTGCTTCAATTTTCCCTTGCCAATCAGGTCCCTTTATCACTTTTCGGTATAATTGCCCTAGTTCCCAATCAAGAATGCTCATTTTGTGTCCCTTACAATTAGAGTCCTTACACACAAACTCGATCATAATTCTTATTGGTAAGATATAAAGGCCTTTCTTTTTTTCGAACATATCCAACTGACTGATCACACTATCTTTCTTGCTAACAGCTTCTTTTATTTCCTCATCACCCCTCATTTGGATGATCACTCTTTTAACCTCTTTTGGCTGGATTATTCCCAGCGACGTGCCGCAATTTATCTGAGCGGCACGTAGCGACTCGACAGAAGAAAAAACTGTATTTTCATTGATAAGCCATGAGAAACGTTTCTCCCATGTCTTGCCAGCAGGTATAACTTTCTTTAATTCAATTGATTCCGGATCGATATTGTAACTTTCAGGTCGTGGATCTGCTGATGTCTTACGGATATTAGCCCGAATCCATTGATATTTTTTGAATTGTTGAGATCCTTCCAAATAACGAAATCTAATAGGGTAAAGCCTCACTAATTTTTTTGTATCAGCGCTAATTCCAGCCGTGCATACTGTCTCAGTATATTTTGAGCTAATCTCGGGATAGGTTTTTACTACAATAAGGATTTCACTCTTCTCCATATCAAATTCACCCTATTAACAATATACCATTATCTAATCAATTAGTTATATGGTTTGCTCTAATCACGTAACATTGACTTTTTCGACAGGTTCAACGCGTTTCTCACCGCCTGGTGTGAAGCGCAGCGGAACATCAATCCGGTGGAGAAAAATGTTAGCCATCAATATTGATTTGGCACCTATAGGGTCATTGATTCCAGATACTATCCTTATCGGAAATCGCATTAGATAAAAGCTCAATCAATTCACAAAGGCGACCATAAGGATCATTTGGATCGGCTTTCTTTGGGAACCTAATTACACGTATACCGGTCCTGGTTAAATCAGAATCAAACAAAGCGTAGGACATACTCTGATATTTCGTAGGCGTGCTCTCCTTGGGTAAAAATGCATAATGCCATCTCTTTGCAATTGGTTTAGAACTTCGTAGAATTCGACGTAGGTTGGGATCAGTCATGGAGTGGCCAATAAACAAGCAAGTCGATCCAGTGAACTCGCGAAATTGGGCCAAATTCGCCCAGTTGTCAGATTGAGCGTATTCACCATGATAATCGCTTTCGGCAATTACAGTCTTGGATAAGGGGCCTCCCGGAAAGGGGAGATAACCGTGAGGATGATATATTGCTAATTTTTCAGCCTTCTCCGGAAAGGCTGGGTCCCAAAATGCCCTGCATGAAATGCTATTCCGTCTTAGATGAATTTCAAAAGAATTGTCGTAATTGTAGTTTAATACTGATTTCACGCAATTGTTTTTTGAGCATAAATTTGCCAAACTATCCAGCAGTTGGGATTTAATATCGTGCACTGTCAAATCGGTATGGTTTAGGTATAGTGCGTGATAAAGGAGATATCGCCAGTCTTGTTCTCGAATACAAGTTTTGATTTGCTGTGCGACAATTAAAGGGTCACCTGCTGAAAATGACCTGGAAAATTCCACATATTTGGGATCATGCGCCCCCATTTCATTAACAAGAGCCCATATTGGGTCGTTCTCATCTTCGACAAAAGCTATCGACATGTTCCTTGGTGGATTTACATATGATCCAGTACCACTGTCTATCCGCATCTCCCAATGCCGAAAGAAGGTCAGTGATAGACGTTTTAGCAACTCACTCCAAATTGGCAGCCCAACACTACTAGACGCGCCAGAGCCCAAAGCAAGTACGAAATCGCCTTCTTGAATGCTTCTAACCAACGACAGGAAATTCTGCGCTCCGCGTCTACCTAAATCAGCAAGAGAAGGCGGAGGAAATATGTTTTTTGTTGTTTTCATCGACACATTACAATATCAGCAAAATTTCTTGCTGCCCTCTTATGAGAAACCTCAAATAATCAGCGGTATCTAAAGATTTTTACAATTATGGCTAACACCAGCTTCACGCGCGGCGGCTTTTTGCCGTCGCCGTGGAAGCATATGTTAGCCGTTTCTTCCATTGGGCCACGACATCGAACTCGATGAGTTCCTTCTTTGAATTCCGTTTTCTAATGGGCCGACATTCGATACGCGAGAACCCAAGCTCAGATAGCATCTCGGCGTAAAGGCGTTCAGTCGAAACAAGCGTTCCATAGAAGGTGGAATTGCCGACAATGTAATGTAGCTCAGCACCGGAAGCTAGGAGTTCGGGCAATTCACAAAAATGCGCCCACATGTCATCGAAGTACTTAGCCACATACTTGGCCAGCAAGGCCCCGTTCTTGTTATCAGCATGGGCGATAGTCCGGATAGCATCATTCAGATGCGGGTTATCAAATTGCCTCTCCGAACGTTCCCAATCATTGAGCCGGCTTGTTGCTATTCCCCAAGTTCCACCGATAGCCGTCCAATCAAGCTCACCCGCATCTCTGCCGTTATCGAGAAATCCCAGCCAGTACATGTAAGGGCGCAACTCACGGATGTATGACATCCTGTTTGCGTAGGGCGGCGATGTAATTACCAAGTCGAATGGTGCAGCAAGCACTTTCCTGAGTGCACGCGAGTCCCCAAGGGCAACTGATGCTGATCCTGAAGGGTTATCAGAAGCTCCACCAAGTACGAACCGAACATCCGCCTTGAATGACGCGCTCCTATCAAGAGGGAAGAGAAGGGATTGCTGTTGCTCGCTCTTGAACGACATCGACTGATGGTTGAAGGCAGCATTTGACTGCTCAATAAGTGTACGGCAGAATGCTACGAGTAGCAGGTTACGAACCTCAGTGTTGTCCAGTGCAGCCTGTTCAATCGCTGCGCGAAGAAGGCGGAGGTACTCCAGTGCCTCCGAGCACCACCAGCGTTCAATATTGAATATGGGCGGAGCCGGTACCGGTTCGATGGCACGCTTCGCTACCAAGTCAACAGCGTGTTTACAAGCGTCTTCAGTCGCCTCGATAATCGCCCGTGAGTAGTGGGCGGTCTTAGCCTGTGTAAGCCAGACCAAGAACGGATTAATGTCCGTTGTAACGCCTTCATGGCCGTGATACCCTGCACAAAGCGCTGTTGTCCCCGTCCCGCAGAACGGGTCCAGTATCCGTTGCGCGTTAGCATGGCCGACCACAAGTTCTTCGACGATTTTTAGAGAGTAAGCCGGTGTGAGCCTAAGCCAACCATGTCGGCCGGTCTTGGCGTTGAACTTGTATGTGTACTCGGCCCGCTGCCGAAGATGTTCCCTCACTGGTAACGATATCATTATTGACCCTCGGGGATTAGCAGCGCCTTCAGAACCAGCTCTATTTCTTTGCGCAGCACGTTGCAATTCCGTGTGAAGAAGCCAGCCAAGTCATAGCCGACAACATCTCGCATGAAATCATAGGTGGATATCAGCGGGTTCTTTGCACCCACTATTCCAGTGATTACCGCCCATTTCTCGCCTCTGTAGCGGTAGAGAATGTCGCTATCAATTTGCGTTGAGAGTATTGCGGCGCATGGTAGGTACGCTTTGGTATATGCCGTCGCCGCATTAGCAATATCGGCATTTTGGCGTTTTGAGTCCTTGCTTTTGTACCCCTGTCGAACTTCAAATACCGTACCATCCAGCGTGTTGAACACCTTAGGGTCTACACCGACTTCATCTGCAGATTTCCTCATCCATTCATGAAACTGATCCCGCTTGATTTTGTTCGAGATTCGATCAAGCGGCACCCGGCCGTCAAGGTAGAGGGTGCGCTTCTTACCCGTTGGCAGCAATATCTCATAAGACCACGTCACGTCCTCATCCGAGAGACCCAGCGCATCACGCAGGATAGTTCTAAAAAGTTTTTCGCATCCGATCCCGATTTGCCGATAGACACTTGTCATGCCACCAGCCGCCTTGTGAGCAGCATACATCATCGGGTGGTCCAACCCGAACCAGTTGTAGAACGGATCTGCCTGATACAGCGTCTGGAATTGCTCAAGGGTTAGGCCACTACCCTTGTTGCCTTGGCCGAACTTGGGCTTGTATTTTGCGCAAACCCGAATCGGATCGAGCACAAGGTTAAGGTAGAGCTCGTCATTCTGTTTCAAGTGATATCTCCTATAATGATTTCATCAGTGCACAATCCGTCGACTGGTTGCGTAACGGCAAATGGCGGCGCTCACCGCCGGTTGGGATTGACCGTAGCAAGCGAAGCTTGCGGAGGGCAAGCACAATCGGCGGTGGAGCGGCATGGTTGCGCGGCGCGGAGCGCCGGGCAAGCAGGCCGCGGAACGAAGTGAGCGCCGCCATTGCGCGGACGCGCAGCGTCCGCGCAACGATTTGCTCACCAGATCGGGCCGCTTTTTGGCCCGAATCTGGTGAAGCAAAAGGTTGGGTTAAATTATGCCTTTTCTATCAATTTCAAAATGATCAACTACTAGGCCGATATAAGCCTTTAAATTTGCTTCAATGGCGTCTGGAGATTGCAGGTCCTTTGAGAGAGCAAGTGAATGAAATTGTTTTGCAGTGTCAAAAAGAGATTTAAGCACCTCAGGTTTAGAAAAATAGGAAGCCAAACCCTCCGCTGGATATGCTGACAGTTCTTTTTCGATTTCTTTTTGAAGAATATTCTGTGCAAACAGCTTTCCTGCCGTAGCCTGCTCTGCAAGAGCTACAGCAGTTTTTAATATCTCATTCGCTCGTTGCCTGCCAGATTCACCATACCTGAATCCGTCAACTAATCTTGTTTTTCTTTCATCAGAAGTCAGCGATGAAAACAAACGACCTTTATAATCAATACAGAGCATCAAATAGGATAAAGAAAAATACAATACACGAAGTGGCGCTTCAGCTTTCTTTGAAGACAGCAGATAATCTTCAATTGAATCGTGGATAATATTAAGATATATATTCGCGCCATTGTAGTTAAGATTGTTCACCAAATTTATCTTGCATTTATCGTAAACAGATAGCCATTTTACGGCAGAATTCGAATATAAAGGAGTGTCTAATATTTTATTGACTTCCTCTTCAGATAATTTGCCGTGTGCATTCGTGTAGTTTGTAGTTAACCTATTCAAAAAATTACCGTCAAGTATTGTAACGCCATGCATTTCTCCAAAATCGCGAGTTGCAGGCCTTTTGTCGGTGGTAGCGACAATGCAGCGAGTTAGGCCTAGTATTTCCTGTAATCCCTTAGACCAGAAAATCCTTTCTATAGCCTGTGGAGTTCTTTTATTCTTTATGTCTACATTAATAATATCTCTTGTAAGAGTTGTTTCCTTGTGATAAAGCCAGAGATCAATATCCGTAATTTCAAAATCTTGAAATCTAAACTTCACTCCTCTGGATACAAAAAAACCTAATGAAAGAAAATAATGCCTGAGAGCCTCTTCAGCAAAGGCTCCCTTGTTTGCTTTTTTTGATGCACTCATTTTATCTCTCCAGTTCTTAAGTCGTTGAGCAGTGTCGCAATTCCTTTTTTTAGAGGAGCTGACTGTCTTTTTCTTTTAACAATGCGGTTCGGCTCAGGACCCACATACTTCGTTGCTGATACTGAGGGAAATTGAGCCATGGCACTTGTACTTGCTTCTCCCTCTGAAATTACTTTATAGGCAAGTTCACCAATATCTTTTTTCAATAGTTTCATTGAGAACATACCGCCGCGTTCTGGTTTGACCCGGATAACACCTTTTAATTCGAGTATTTTATAATCTTGGCCAATTGCTGTTGCAGGCCCAACCCAATACCCCTGTATCAGTTTCCTCATCAAAGCTTCGATCATTCTTATTCTGCCACGACTATAAGCGCTTTTTGTCATCCCAAAAGTCAAAGAAGTCAGGAATGCTTTAGCTAAGTCGAAAGCATCATCCACTATTGGGTTAGAAAACTTTTTAAAAGCTGACGGGCGAGTGACATACATATAGGTACCGATTTCGTTGCCAATAGTATTAATATCTATAAATGCAATTGATATCATTTTGTCTATTATTTCTTGACTTGTCACCGCCAATGCTTCCTCCAAACTAATGCAGCCTTTACTGTCAAGAATAGAAAGTAAGTCCCTAATTTTTGATTCTTCAGCGGAGGACAAGGAGGCTAAAACGCCATTTATTTTCTTGATATTATCTCGCCTAAATAGATTTCCATTGAAAAGTATTTTATCACTTCCAATTGACTCTGAATCAACGAATCCAATGTCATTGAATTGACAAATCATATCATTCATCTCTGAAGTCGGAATTTTTAAGGAATCTGATATCTGCTCGTTTATAGTCTTTTCTGACAAAGGACATTCGGAAACTAACTCTGCTATTTCTATAGAGGCTTTTTCCGCGCCAGTGGGATTTGCTTCTTCATAAATTCTTGCCGCATGTGATAATGTATCAGCTGTTGAAAGACCTAATACCGTTATTTCATTCGACGCTATATCTATTAACCTTTGCCTCTTTAATTCATTCAGGATGACAGGAAGTTCGAGTCGGATGGATATCCCTGCAGCACTCGCCAAAGCATTTAACCTTTTTTTTGAAAGTACGGTCTGCTCCGAAGCGGCCACACCATTAAGAAGCATACCGCACTTTCCAGCAAAGGTTAACTGTTCGTATTCAGACGAGCTAATTGCGACTGAATTTAATTTATTAGTGTGGTGAATTATCCAAGCACCTTTTAGCTTTGTTTCCATATTGTATTCCTAATTTGTAAAATGCACACTAATAACGAATTGCTCACCGGAGAGGGCCGCTTTTTGGCCCGAATCCGGTGAAGCAAAAGGTTAACTGACCTTTTTAGCTAAAGGGTAAGTCTCATAAGCTTTTATCGCATCCTGATTCGTTGAGAAAAGGTGCCAGTTTGAGAGATAATATCCGGTGTTTTTTATCTCTCCATTATTAAAATCCCTTTCCCTAACAAAACCTAAAAAATGAATTCGCTCCTGAATATACTTTGCAGCACGGAGAGGATTATCAGACTCAAACAATCCTTTTATCGGTGATAGGTTGCCTGGTTGACTTTCCCAATAATGAATCAGCCACGAATATTCAGCAGGAATTCCGCTTGCACCATATGCCATTTGTCGATAGTCCAAAACATCACCACCTTCATCAAGGTAGCCTCTCATATCTGTGAGGATTAACCTCAAAGATGAATCTAAAACTGGAAATTTAGTTGGCTTTCCCCCAGAAAAGACCTTTTCCCCTATTTTCTGTTCAGCCGTAATCATTTCACCTTCTTCGCTTCTGCCGGGATCTTTGGGAGTTGGCCGTATCAGTTGCTCATATATGAGTCCAACTTTTCTTATTGCACGCTTGGCAGCGTTCGAAGTTCGAATGCTTACAAGCTCTATAAGCCATTCTGGATTTGTGTTTAATCGGAATTCGACTGTGGAATCACCAACACCTGCATTATATTCATATTCAGCTGTTATACCTGCATGGTGCAATTCCTGGGCAAAACGCACTTCAAACATCAGTGGCATATTTTCAGCTTTTATTCCGCCTGCATTCTCAAGTCGAGAAAGTACGGGCTTTGCCCAACTTACAGAGGACAAATCAGATATCGCTTTTTCAGTGCGGTGAACTTCCGCAGTTCTTAAACAATCTGACCACATATTGTCCTCACAGTTAACAAGTTATTGAAGGGACGGATTCGTCCTGCCAATACTAAAAAAATGAGCGTTGTCGGTAAAAGCAATGAGCATGCCAAAGCCTCGCTGTTGGCATAGAAAAATCAAAAATCCAGCGGACTTTTCGCTTCTTTTACGGTTTTGCGCGGGACACAGTGGGTATAAATCATCGTCGTTCTTATATCAGCATGACCCAGCATTGTTTGAATCGTTCGAATATCATAATTCGCCTGCAATAAATGCGTAGCGAAACTGTGACGAAAAGTATGTTAGGTAACACGCTTTGTAATCTTAGCACGCCGTACCGCATTTTTCAGTGCAGTTTGAACTTGCGATTCGTGAAGATGATAACGCCTGAGCTCCTTTGTGCCTGGAATCGGTGTAAGGTTTTTTTGGGGGAAAAACCATTGCCAGATGAATTCCCTGGCAGCGGCCGGATACTTCTTTTCGAGTGAGTCTTTCAGGAAGACGCCTGAGTAGCCGTCCGCAAGGTCCTTCTCGTGCAGTGCACTCACTGCCTCTAATTGGTCCTTTAAGGCCGGCATGATTCTCTGCGGAAGGGGAACGGACCGGTCCTTGTCGCCTTTGCCATGCACCGTAAGGATTCTTTCCTCGAAATTGAAGTTTTGCACTCGCAGGCTGATGCATTCAAAAAGACGGAGGCCACATCCATATAGCAAATTTACTACGATATCGATGGGATATTCGAGGTATTTCAAAATCGCGTCGATTTCATGGCGAGAAAGTACAACCGGGATATATTTCGATTTCTTGGCGCGGGGTACGTCGCGGTGATCTCCAAAGTCTTTCTTGAGGACATGTCGGTATAGAAACAATAATGCATTGAAAGCTTGATTCTGGGTTGACGAGGCAACCCGACATTGAACGGCAAGATAGGTAAGATAGTTTTTTACATCGATCGACGAAAGTTCATTCGGTTGTTTATTGCGTAAAAAATGCTGATATTTCCGGGCCCAATCCGCATAAGTTTTCAGCGTTTTTCGAGAATAGTGCCTGATTTTGATCTCTGCGGCAAGCGTGTCGATGGCCTGGTCCCAGGCCGGTGACTCGGATTTCTTCAGACAGTGCCATTCGTTATAACTCTTTCCCTTTTTTACGCGAAATGAAGGGAGAGATTCTGCATCGACTGCCTCATGATGAGATGAGATTCGGGAATTTGCGGCCTGTGAGCATTGCCGGGAAGTTTGCTTTTTCGACTTGAGCTTTTCGATGAATAAACGAATTTGCTCGGATTTGGCAGCGGGCGGTGGGTATTTTTTGCAGAAATCAAAAAAATACTGTAACCATTTCCGGTAATGAGCATGGAAAGGCTCAGGGACTGCGCTTTGTAATAAAGCTTTATTGAATCGAGTGATCTCGTTCTGTGGAATGGGAAGCATGATGGCCTCGAGTCATTCCTGGTGTGTCATACCTTCCGCCTCTGTTTCGATACTCGCATGCTGGAGACTGATGTAAACATCCGGGTGGTACAGGAACTCATGGGGCATGCGGGTGTCAAGACCACTGGGGTCTACAGACACGTGATGAAGACGAACATCCAAGGCGTCCTCAGCTCCCTGGAAGGACTGATGGAAGTCGGGAAGGAAGGGTCAGGAGGACTCAGAGTGTAGCGGATCGGCGCATTTTGTCGTGATGATACGGATAAAAAACACTTTGGTCAAGGTATTATTGAGTAGCCTTCATGGGACGGGGATGAATAAGAATCGCTCTACGATGAACGCTTTGCCCGCCCATCCGGTTTCTTCCGGCCTTATGTGCGAAACGTCATCCACCGGTTTCTCGACTGGGGCATCCTTCAGAACGGCCTTGCTGGGTGTTTGTGCCTGGCCACCGGCGGATGGCCTGCTGCGCTGCCTGTCGCAGTGAATCGGGAGCTATGGCCTCGCGGGCGCAATCGTTCAGCCCCCGCCGAGGATGGGTGGTGGGCGCCATAATTCGGGGGACACCATACTTAATTCAGGAGGCACGCGGCCGCCTATGCTTCTCGAACTGGGACCCCGATTGAGATCCAGAGCAAGTTGATCCTGCGGCATGCGAATCTATCCACCACACAGATCTCCCTGGGGAGGATCATAGATATAGAAGCCGTGAGGTGGATCGACAACCTTCACGGATAGAGGGGGCTCGGGGAGGCAGCGGAAGGGCCTTTTGCTTCCTTTCCAACGGCAGGGGAGCGGAGGTTCTTCGCTTATCGAAATATGGCACTTCGGGGTGGGAGGGGATCGCCGGTCTTCCAGGACAATCATTGACAGCGGTGTTCACGCTTTGGAGCGCTGGCCCCGATAGTATGGAACTTATGGTTCGAATCTCCGGATTTTCCAACAGTTCGGGTCACGGTGCAAATGCATAACTGCCATGATGGCAATGAGATCTGGTTTGATTCGAAACAAAATGCCGAAGGGGAAGGTCTTTGTAGTGCACCGTCGGACATCCCCTTCGACGAAGGTGTAGAGTTCGGGATTTAACTGAATCCGGTTGAGGGCGTCTTGGACTGCTGTGACAAAACGCTTTCCGAGGCCTTTTTGCTGCGA
>Ga0068713_1004530_pt1 | contig 10716 bp, 7 predicted proteins | sample MTBAKSrepl2MetaG_FD_62223 | JGI IMG/M metagenome (GOLD analysis project Ga0068713, IMG submission 62223) | Enrichment culture microbial communities om Arthur Kill intertidal strait, New Jersey, USA, that are MTBE-degrading - MTBE-AKS2 (Arthur... | ecosystem: Environmental > Aquatic > Marine >...
TTGATGTAGGCAGACCACTTCTGAAGGTTAGCGTTCCGCGAGTTGCTGAACTCAGCTTTGGCCCTGGTGACGAACGGCCCGGAGTAGACGGCATTCAGCAGTTCTTGATTGGTCAGTGGCACACCGGCGATGTTGATGGTCTGGTACCACTCCTTGATCTCCCTCTCCGTGCCCTGGCACTCGTAGACCAACAGCTCACTGTCCATGATCTTGGCCTGCTCCTCGGTGGGCAGGGATAAGAACGTCTGCTCCTTGCCGTCCTGGCGGATAGCGAACTTCCCTGTGACGAACCGGCCAATGCTGGTGATACGTTGTTGCCCGTCTAGAACTTCGAGGTTGGTCTCGGCGACGTTGTAGTAGATGAGGCCAAGCGGGTAGCCCTTCAACAGCGAGTCGATGACGGCCACGTCCTTCTTGCCATCGTTGTAGATGTAGTTGCGCTGAAACTCGGGCTGAATGACGAGTCTCCCCGCAAGGCCGAACAACCCCTTGCCCTCGAACTCGTTGTACACGAAGCCCTCGACAACCTGCTCCACGGTGTAGTGCTTGAGTTCCGTCCTCATTGCGTACCCCTGTGTCGGACCAGAATGCGCTTGTAGGCTGAGCGGTGTCTTGGCCTCGTCAGGCAGAGCATTCGCATGCCTGGGCTTAGGTGGCCAGTCCCACCTTGCTCGCGGTAGATGCGAATGAACTCCTCACCCAATTGACGAACGCCCACCTCGCGCGTCATATCCATATCATCACCGTTTGCCACGATCTGAAATTGGTCGGGGTTGTACCTGTCCAATAGCGTGATCGGCACGCCCATAATGCCCTCGTAGTCGCTCGGGATGGCATCGGCGAATGGAACGTCTATTGCGTCGTAGTTGTGGTAGGTCTCGTATCCGACGCCCCGCACTTCTTTGTGCTTGCTGAACTTGATGTTGTCAGCTTCGGTCATAAGCTGGAGTGGTTCGTGACGGCGACCGTGCTCAAGGTTGGTGAACCATCGGACGCCCTTGATCCGAATGAATCGGTTGCCATCTGAGTCAATGCGAGTTCCCGCGCCCTCCAGCGGATAGCTGTCGGGGACACGGAACTCCCTGTCTCCGCTCGTGATGCTGGGGCCGAGCCACAGCCTGTTCCCCTGAATCAGGGGGAAGACCTCCTTGTAGGTAACGGCGTTCATGTTGCCAATGATGAGGAGTTTCTTGTCAGCCTCAATGACCCATGGCAAGAACTGACGGAAGAGGCTGAACGGCGGGTTCGTGATTACGATGTCGGATTCGTCCCTGAGGCTGGTGAGCTCGTGGCTGCGAAAGTCCCCATCGCCTTGCAGGTATCGCCACTGAAGGTCTTCGATGTTGACCACGCCGTCGTCGCTGATATCCTTGTTCTCCAAAGTGAATAGGCGGCCATTGGCACGCGTCTTCACCGCGTCGTATTGAGGATCAGTCGTCTCGAAGAGTGTCGGCGCGTAATAGGCCCCGTTGTCGTTGCTATTCGGCGCGTAGCTCGTGGAGATCAGCTTTCTAATGCCGTATTCAATGAAGTGAAGGGCGAAAAACTTTGTAAAGTTGCTCCATTCCGGGTCATCACAGGGAAGCAGGATCACCTTCCCTTGGAACACGTCCGGGTCGTACTCGAGATAGGCGTTCACCTCGCGTTCGATGTCCACCCACTGAGTATAGAACTCATCCTTCTTGGCCTTCTTGGCTGACGTCAGGTTAGAATTCGCCACATTTCACCACTCTCAATCTGAAAGTCTCACCGCGCCTGGCTCAATCGTCCACTCTGCAGAGCACGGGAGGACTCTACTTCAACTCGATATGACGCCCACCCAAGTTACCTTGATGTTCGAGCTCTGTACAGCACCCGCCATTCCCTCACCGCCGGGTTCGAAAAGCATCCAGTACGGTCCACTTGCCACCAACTCTCGAAATCTGGTCTCGCCACCCGCGTCCGTCTATCACCCACATTCTCGGTCCCAATTCTGGTGCGAACGTCCCGTGTTTCCGGTGTTACTTGGCGTAGTTTCACAGTGAGATAAGAGTGCTGTGTTACTCACACACTGTTTGCTCCCCGACGCGCGACAGGACACTTCGGCAGGAACGCGAAGAGACGCCGAGCATGGTGGGCGAATGGCATGCGTTCCGGCAAGGAGCGTATCCGTTGCACACACTATGCGCTGGTAGTGTGCCCTCGAAGCCCGCAAGCGGTGGCAATCACAATGTGAGCATAGTGAATGGGCCGGGGAAACTGAATGCGCATCTCTAATGGACCCAGCCGGCGCCGGGGCAACCATCGGCGAGGGCATTTCAGCTGGCATCCGTCTCGCCAAGCAGCTCACTCGACCTCCTCAGCACCTCATCGCCTACCGTATGCTGGAGGATGAGGTCATCACAATGAGGCAGAAGACCTCTGAGGGTATCGCGATACGTGGGTGAGGGCGAGCCTATTTGTCCGCGAGCAATCGCCTCTATGACGAGGCGAGCGTAGTCTTCGACCACCTCGCCTTCTCGGAGATCCTCCACGAGCCGGAGCATGATCTCGAGGACATAGACCTGAAATCGTGAGCCAACCTTGTCACTGGCCATAATGGTTCCGATGACCTGACTCAGAGCCAAGATCGAACTCTTCGGAATATTCTCATTCTCGTGGTCGAATGACGACGACTGTAGTACGACATTCTCCTGATCGGCAGGTACGGCAGTCATGTCCACAATCCACCGACACAGCAAGCTGACCATCGCATAGAGTAGGTAGTGATACGGTGTCGGCCATTCTTGACGCATGTCTACTTCCGCAGCAGGGCACAAGTTTCGTTCAATCCGTTTCGCCATGACCGGCAGGTAGTAGAGCCACATGTGATAGCTGAGATTCTGAAAGAGAGCCTCGGAAACCATGTAGTCGAAGAGCGACAAGACCGCGCACTCAGGACTGCTCCGCTGACCACTTTCGTAGAAGTCATCGAGTGGTTGGTTCAGGCGATCGTGGGCCGCACCTTCCCTGAACCTACAATCGAGGAGATCCTTCGCGTAATCTCCTAGAGGCTTCCAGACCGCCAACCGCTCGGAGATCCTGACGTCCGCGAAGTAGTAGTGAAGAAGACGATTGGTGGTCGGGTATTCGTATCGGCTGGCAGCACCTGCAAGGTTCTGATTGTGCTCAATTTCGAAATACAGCACGCTGTCTTGGTTGTCCAGGAGTGCTTCCAGCCACTTCTTCTGGAAGTCGTGCACTTGAGGCAGCCCGCTCTTGACTATATCGAGCCCGAAGTAAGGATGTGATTGAGCGAGATGCGCCACGAAATGGTCCGACAGCAGTACTTGCTGCATGGTCACTGTCCCCGCCACTTCTGTGTTTTCGTATCTCGGCAGGAGCTTCACAGTGGTCCGGCTCAGCCGAAGCCAACGCCGGTCGCGGGTCTGCCCTGATACCGATGCTGGTATCAGGCGCCACGGCGGTGGAGCAAGATGCTCCCTAAGTCGAGGAGCGAGGTAGCGGTTCTCTTGAATTCGTACGAGTTGAGGCAGATGACGCTCGAGTACATAGACCAGTTCAGGGTATCTTCGCGAATGGAGAAGCCGTTCAGTCAGTCGCTGGAACGACTGTATTCGCCGCCGCCGCAACCGCCCGGTAGCTATGCGAGCAAGTGCGTAGGACGCAGTTAGCAGGAGAACCAGGTACACAAGAGATTCTCGCGTTAGGCCCCAATCACCGAAATCTAGGTCGGGGACAAGGCCGACGTTGCGGAAGAAGGGCAAGAAGAAAAGGTAGTGAACCGCGCATAGCCCCGCGGCAATCACCGCCCAGTCAATCGTGTGCAGCCGTATCCGTATGTCAAGCCTGCGCTCTGGTGATGTGAGCGCATACACGGCTATAGCCACAGAGAAGGCGGTGACAAGAATCTCAGCAGTCAAGTGCCACTCCCGCTCCCGTCACACATAGTCTCCGCTCGTGGGTATTGCAGGTCCTTCCGCGACTGCGATCGCCGACCATGTGCCTCGAATCACTTGCTTTCAGTGGCCGCAGAGCGAGATGGGATGAGAAGGCCAGCCTCCCCGGGGTACCGTTAGGTCCCCAATCCAAAGACGGGCTCGAGGCCCAATGAAGAAGGAGGCTGGCATGCGCGAGACTATCACCGCGACGGATCGAGGAAAACTGACAGTGGGATTGGACGTCGGCGATCGCTACACGCAGATTTGCGTTCTCGATGAGGACGGCGGGATCCTCGAGGAGGGCCGAGTGGCGACTTCGCCGCGGGCTTTCCGACAGCGGTTTGCGGCTCTGCCCCCTTCGCGGCTGGTACTCGAGGCTGGCTCTCATTCCCTGTGGGCGCATCGGCTCCTTAAAGAAGTCGGTCACGAAGTGATCGTGGCCAATCCTCGCATGCTCCGGTTCATCTACGGCAACGACTCCAAGAACGATCGAGCCGATGCTACCTACCTGGCCCGCGTCGGGAAGCTCGATCCCGGCTTGCTCCACCCGGTAACCCACCGCCGCGAGGAAAGTCAGGCTCACCTGGTCCTGCTTCGCAGCCGGGAGGTACTGGTGCGCTCCCGCACGCGGCTCATCAGTCACGCCCGTGGCCTCGTGAAACCGTTCGGAGTCAAGCTGCCGCACTGCGGGGCCCACGTCTTCGCCACCAAGGTGCGAGAACACGTGCCCGAGATCCTGCTTCCGGCTCTCGGCCCGGTCATCGACATCATCGCCGTCCTCACCGAGCAGATCCGAGAGTTGAACGACAAGGTCGAGACGCTTGCCCGCGAGACCTACAAAGAGACCGCTCTTCTTGCCCAGGTACCGGGCGTGGGCACGCTGACCTCGCTCGCATACGTGCTCACCATCGAAGATCCCGGCCGGTTTTCCCGCGCTAGGGCTGTGGGTTCCTACCTCGGTCTGCGACCCCGCCAAGATGAGTCCGGGACGCTCAAGCCTCAACTCCGCATCACCAAGGCCGGCGACACGTTTCTCCGCCACCTCCTGGTCGAATGTGCCCACCATATCCTCAGCAACAATTCCCAGGACACAGATCTCAAGCGCTGGGGTCTCAAATTGGCAGAGCGAGGAGGCAAGGCAGCCAAGAAGCGTGCCGCCGTGGCCGTGGCTCGCAAGCTGTCCATCCTCCTTTTGCGGCTGTGGACAACCGGGGAGATCTACGAACCCCTGCGAGGCACGCCGCGGAGCGCAGAACCTGAGATCGTGCCTTCGGGTTGAAGCAGTGAGGGAGGTGAGCCGCACCAGATAGAAGCCACCAGAAGCGCCATCCCTCAGCGAGGCTAGGACTCCGGGAAGCCACGTCCGCGGCGACTGCGATCCATGTTGAGGTCTCGAAGGGAAGGACCCGGATACGGGACCACCCCCTCGAAGACCGCGAGCGAGATTGGCAGCGCCGCACCGGGTCGGACCCCAGCCTGGACATGACCGCAGCGTCTGCGAAAAGTCCGAATGGAAGCATGGGTCACGGTCTTGAGCCCCGCTACCGGGAAGAGCGAAGGAGGAAGAAATACGAGTTGACAGAGGCCGTCCTTCTCATGGAAACATGGTGTCGCCCCACCCCTAGCACGGAGGCCTGACATGCCAGCAACCCAGACCCTCGCCTTCCCCGAACAAGACCTGGTAGGCTGGGAGCGCGCCCTCTATGCGTTCCTGGTCGAGAAGGAGCGCCGCTCGGGATCCCTCCGCACCGTCCAGGGCTACTCCAGCATGCTCCAAGACTTCTTCGGCCGCCTGGGCAAGGCACCGGACAAGGTCACCGTCCAAGAAGTGTTTGTTTGGGCCCACGGCAAGGGCGTCTCCGGCAAGGACCCCTCCCCCGTCACCATCGGCGCTCGGATGGCCTGCCTCTCTTCGTTCTTCCGGTTCCTCATCCGCATGGACATCGTGCATACGAATCCCTGCGACAAGTTGGAGCGACCGAGAACTTCCACCCCGCCCGCCCGGGGACTATCGGCTGATGAGGTGCGTCGCCTCTTGGCGGTGATCCCCGGCACTCCCCAAGGCCTTCGCGACTGGGCCATCATCCTCACCCTCGTCCTCACCGGTCGTCGCCGGGCAGAGGTCTTCCGCATGACCGCCGGTGATCTCTCCTTCGAGAACGGCGTCTGCTTCTACGCTTACAAAGGTAAGGGAGGGAAAGCAGGCCGCCGTGAGTTCCCTCAGCCCGCCCTGGACGCGCTGAGAGCCGCACTCGCGGCCTTCGGCAAGGACGTAGGGATGATGCCACCTTCCGATTCAATATGGCCGTCACAGGCGAGCATCGATGGGAAGGGACTTACCAGCGGGACCTTCCACGGTCGGTTCCGGCGTTACCTCGAGCAGGCCGGCCTCCCGCCCTCCGGTCTTCACCTGCTCCGCCATACCGCAGCTAAGCTGAGACGGGACACTGGTGAAAGTATCGAGGACGTGTCCCGTTTCCTGGATCACAGCTCGCTCGCGGTCACAACCACGTATCTCCGCCGTCTGGAGGGGCAGGAGGACCGGGGATGGGGACAGGTGGCGGAGGCGCTGGGACTATACCCAGCGAGCGTCGACCCGGCTGGTGTCCCGCAAAGTAGAGCACGATAGGACTAAGCCTCTGGCAAGCTGCCTTGCATACTGCCAGCCGAGGAAATCACCCGGGAAGCATCCCCGATGCAACGCGCCCAAGCTCTGGGGTGTCCAGATGGCCCATCGTAGGTTCTGCCTCACTGCATCGCGGGAGAATATAGTCAAGTCGGACCGACGGATGTTGCCGGATGACGAATAGTGCCCTCGCCGGCCAAGCTTGGCAACAACCGCTCGGCGGCTCACGGTCGCATCACCGCGGCGGCGACTTCGTCTTCATTTCGTGCGGGCCGCCGTAAGTTGATCGATTCCTGGCCGGCCGACGTAGGAGGCCCAGAACCCTCCGCCCTAATTGTCCGTGTCTCCCCCCACACGACGCCGCACTCGCCATTCGAGGAGAGAGTATTCGATTCGCTCCTCACTTGTCGCCGCCACAACGTCGTACTGCGCCTGCAAGATCGCAGTCCCCTGAAGGTTCAGCGTCAAGGAGGATTCGGTCAGCCCCTGACCAAGACGGCCGCGGAACTCCGTTCCATCATCGGCCACGAAATGAAAGGAAGCGCTCTTCGTGTCGCCACCCACTAGGTTGCCGTTGACTTCGAACGATTCGGTTGTTTGGTCCACCCACTCGTTCAACAGACTGAAGGTCGACCAGGCCTCATCCCTGGTTATGGATGCACCCCTGATGTCGCCCGATGGCGAGGCCAATACAAGCTCAAAATGCCCGAGCTGTTCACCGATCTTCTTCGTAAGAGACTTCCAGTTGGCCATTGCCCGAGGCCCGACCTCATTGAAGGCCCTGGATAGATCCTCCTTGTTGCTCTTGCTGGCCACCAAACCAACCACGGACTTCACTGCTCGCCCGACGTCCGTGTCCCCAACCAATACAGGATCAGCCGACGACACCAGCCTGAATGCAAGGGATCCGGGATAGCTGCATAAAACACGAAGTTCGCTCTTTTCCATTATGACTTTCGGAACCTTCCCCCGGAGCCCCTCGCCCTTATAACTTACAACGTTGACCAAGCGCTGGAAGCCGGAAAGCATGAGGCCCACTGTGGCACTTGGAACCCCTGGGCTGGTCCCTGCTTGACCCGATAACCGGAGGTCCACAACATCAGCCATCATGCGGTCCGCGATCACCCCGATGTCGGCGGCTGGCCCTTGCTCTGCGAAGGGACGCTGCCACAAATCCGAGAGAAGCGAATCCTCGGCTGGAAGATAGCCCGAGGGAATGTCGGCAGAACGCAGGAGCGTAGCTGCAGTCAGGCCACTTTCGAGGTCTGAGATCATGTTCCAGACCGAGTCTGATTCTCCGAGAAGGAAGGCCTTCCTAAGGGAAACCCGGCCCTCTTCTATTTGCTGCAACCTTTCGTTGCTGACGGGTAGAAAGAGCCAGCTGTCAGAAGTCTCCGAACGATCCACCCAGACGGCCAAGAGGGACTGCCCAGACCTCGATTCGCAGCTGAACAGCACGGGGCCGTCGTAATGCGCATACACCGTTTTGGTGCGGACAATGCCAACGTGCGGCAGCTCAAATGTCTCGTCCTCATACATCACATCACAACTTCAAACTGCCCGCAGACGGACACTCCTTCCGGGATCCACCAAGTAACATGCCCAGGGCCTGTATCCATGCACACACCCTGCCCAGGACGAATGGCCCCTTTGGCGGCCAGTGGGAATGCCTTTTGCAGCCCAGGTGCCGCGTTCCACAATCGCTGCAGATGTGCCAAAGTTCTCACGACGGATATACCACACGACTGGCACATGCGATTCTCCGCAACCGGGCGTCTGGGGTACTGCACCCGTGCACTCACGAAAGAGTCGTCCTCCGGCGGGTCCGTACTAACTGCCCGATATACTTCCATATCGCGCGGACAGGCATCGGCCGGAGGGCACGCGTGTGGATAATGTGCGGGCCACTCGAAATCCAATTAGCCTCCTTGCCCCTTCGGCCCCTACTTGCAGGACCCTCAAGACCGATCCCAATATACAACCGCCGCGTTGTTTGTTCTCGGCGAGCGCTGATTCGCCTGCCGCGGAATAGTAGTCAGCAGAGGCCGCGAACCGAATCGGGCCACAGCGGACGAGCCAGCACAGATAGCGGAGAGGCCGGAAGCAGAGCGAGCTATCAAGCTCTAACCGACGATATAGGGTGCGTGACCCCGGCGCGATACAGCAACCAGAGATCAGCGGCCAGGGTCACTGTGACCGTTGCCACTCATGGCGGAAAACGATCCGGCGGGCAGAGTGGGACGCATAGCGAAGGAGATGACTCGCGTGGTGCCTGCGGCATACGCTGAACCGTCTGGCGGGTCACCCCGTATCTCAAGGTCATCGTGGCCCCGGCTGAGACGTCGAACCCTTTCTGCCATTATTCCAGAAGCTCGAGCCTGACAAGCATCTGACCTCCTCGAATCAACCCTGTTTCTGTCGGGATACCGGGATTGAGAAGGGAAGCAAGAACCGTGCGAGCGTAAAGCAGGTACCGGAGCCGCGTCCTGAGAGTGTCAAATACCTACCGGAGCCAATGTGTCAATCATCTACCGGAACCACACACAGGGCGCTTGAACTCGCGCGTTGGCTGAATGTTGGCTGGCACGGGCTTCGGCCAATGGTGCCGCCAGCGGAACTAACGGAAATAGCAGGAGGTTCTAGGTGGCGGGACCCGGATTTGAACCGGGGACACCATGATTTTCAGTCATGTGCTCTACCAACTGAGCTATCCCGCCACGCGGAGGGTGCAACTCTCCCCCAAGTCATCGGCCCGCAATACTAGCCGAGCACTAGGAGCATTTCAAGCAACCGCCGACTCCAACGTACTCCCCCCCCGCGACCTTCTGAGTGGATCGGACTGAGCAGCCGCGCCGTGCCATGGGGATTTGACTCATGCCAATCCGGGAATCGGGTTCAAGGAACCGCGTTTCCGCGCCGATATGTGAACAGGTGGTCACATGTCGTCGTGCCAACGCCGGAGGTAAAAGAACGTGGTTTCGGAGTCATATGACAGCAGACGGAACACTCAGCCGGTCGACGGCGGCGAGAACCACGCCCGTGCCGTTCTCGCACAATGGATGGCAGACAGCCCACCCACCAAGGATGACTCTCAGGTCGAGGTTGATAATGCCGGTCAGATGGCGGAATTCTTCAAGGTCCTGAGCGATCCGGGCAGAGTGACTCTTCTCCTGACGCTCGGCCGCGCCAACCAGTTGTGCGTGAGCGAACTCGCAGAGGCGTCCGGCATGAGCGAGTCGTCGGTTTCACACCATCTGAGGCTTCTGCGGCATCTGCAGCTCGTCCGAAATCAACGTGTGGGTCGGCAGGTCTTCTATTCCATGGATGATCCCCATGTGAACACCATGCTGCGCGTGTGCACCGAGCATGTGCGGGGTGAGCGGTCCTAACAAGAGAAAAGCGGCGGCCATTTGCATGGCGCGCCGCCGATGAGGCGGGAGCGACGGGACTCGAACCCGCGACCTCCGACGTGACAGGCCGGCGTTCTAACCAACTGAACTACGCCCCCGCGAACATTCCTGGGCTCTCGCCCGAAGCCTGAGAATTATCTCATGCTCCCGGGCAATTTCCTAACCAAGCAGGTGGGCGCAGCAGGATTTGAACCTGCGACCCCCTGCTTGTAAGGCAGGTGCTCTCCCACTGAGCTATGCGCCCAGGTACCCATCATGGGAAGTGCCCCCAGGGGAATTCGAATCCCCGCCGTCGCCTTGAAAGGGCGATGTCCTAGGCCACTAGACGATGGGGGCACATCTTGCCGCAGGCCGAGTCCGGCGCGCAGCCCGGTGATGCTAACACAGAACTCGCCGGTGGCCAACACATTTTCCGGCTGGCTCTGGAAGGTGGGTAATCGCCACGGCCCGCGGCAAAGGAGAGCCGTGGTCCATGGCAGGTCGATGTGCTAGCCTTTGGCCGGATGAAGACGTCTCCTCGCAGTAGCGTACTCATAGATCTGGCCGCCGTTCGCCACAATGTGGCCCATCTCTTATCTTTGCTTAGACCCGGCTGCCGCATGCTGGTGGCAGTGAAGGCCGACGCATACGGTCACGGGATCCTGCCGGTTGCACGGGCCGTGGTCACGGCCGGAGCGCAGGGTGTGGCCGTGGCAACCGCGGAGGAAGCGGTGGCTCTGCGGGATGCGGGCTTCCTCTCCGGCATTCTGGTGATGGGGCC
>Ga0068713_1004532_pt1 | contig 10709 bp, 13 predicted proteins | sample MTBAKSrepl2MetaG_FD_62223 | JGI IMG/M metagenome (GOLD analysis project Ga0068713, IMG submission 62223) | Enrichment culture microbial communities om Arthur Kill intertidal strait, New Jersey, USA, that are MTBE-degrading - MTBE-AKS2 (Arthur... | ecosystem: Environmental > Aquatic > Marine >...
CCCAAGGTCATGAAGCATCTGATTGATGTGGGCGGCGTTGGCGTGAGCCCAGCCGGCAAGGGGGCTTTCCGGATCGATGCTGGCCAAGAGTCGGCTCGCCTCGTTGATCGTGGCCACGTCGTGTCTCGTTCCCCCGGTGCTCCCGCCCATCACTCCTTCCTCTCCTCGCACCCAGCCAATGCCGACGCACCTCCGGGGCACGAGATGGGAAGGAGCGTGCCTCATCGTAACAGGGATGCCGGACGGACTGAAGAGGATTGGTGTGTAGCGAACAAATGTTCGTGCGCAAAGAGCGAGAAACGTGTCTGAGCAAGGTGTGAGTGGTCGGGTGCCCGCCCGCTGCGGATCCTTCTATGACCTCTTCCCCGAACTCCTCCGGGAAAAGCAGCAACTGCCCAAGGGGCGCATTAATCTGCGCACCTTCTGCGCCGGGATCACGGAGTATGACTACTCGACGCTCCGGAAGATGATCGCGGGGGCTATCCGCCTACAGCCGCAGGCCGTTGAGTTGATGGCAGATGCCCTGGCCGTTCCGCCGGAGACCTTCTTGGAGTACCAGGCCTTCCAGATCACGGAGGCCTTGGAAGCTCACCCGGAGATCTGCCCTTATGTCTACCGCACGGTGCTGGGGCGAGCACGCATCATGGACGAGCTGCAGGCGGAGCGAGGCTCTTCTGGTTGGGACGCTCGCTCGCAGGCAGAACTGGAGCCTGAATGAGGCGGCTACAAAGCGCAGCTCGGGGCCGCAACCTTCAGATGCGGTCTAGCGCCGCTTCATCGCTGTCTTGTCCACAAGAAGCACGGGTAAATTCGGCCCCCGGGGTGCGGCGGCCTGCACAATGAAGGGGTCTCCCATGCGCGTGTGCGAACGATGAGGAGAATCCGTGAACGTCCGTAGGCTGATCATCATTTTCGCTGCCGGGCTCCTTTGCGGCTGCGTGTTGGTCGCAGCAGGGTGCGGCTCGTCCGATCCCGCCGTCACCACCATCACCGCGGGGACCACCGCGACCACCTCGACCGCGGTGGCGGGAGACCTGCCGGAGACGGTCACCGACGGGACCTGGGAGCTGCGGGTGGCCGACCGTTTCTAGTGATCTGGGCTGTCGCCCGGCACCGCCAGCAATGGTTCGCGGGTGCGAACGTAATGGCAGGTGTAGCCGCCGGGGTGCTTCTGCAGGTAATCCTGATGGTATCCCTCGGCCGGATAGAACACTCCGAGCGGTTCGAGGGTGGTCACGACCGGCTTCCTGTACAACTGCGACGCGTCGGTCACCCTGATCAGCTTCTCGGCGGTGCGTCGCTCCTCTTCGTCGCCATAGAAGATAGCCGATCGGTAGCTCGGACCTCGGTCGTTTCCCTGCCGGTCGCGGGTGGTGGGATCGTGGATGCGGAAGAAGAAGTCGAGCAGCGCGCTGTAGGACGTCAGCGCGTCGTCGTAACTGATGCGCAGCGCCTCGGCGTGGCCGGGATGGTTCTCGTAGGTGGGGGCGTCGTTTTCTCCGCCGGTGTAGCCGACCTCGGTGTCCACCACTCCGGGTTGGGCACGGAACAACTCCTCCATGCCCCAGAAGCAGCCCCCGGCCAGCACTGCCTGCTTGATGCTCATGTTGTTCCTCCTGCTCGCGGTTGCGGTCGCCCCATGGCACAGACCGTCTCGCTAGTGCTCGTGCCCCTAGACAGGCAGTCTGGCCCCTTGCCAGGCCTGAATGCCTTCTGGACCGTCGACATCGAACCGGTTACGCCGAAAAGGATCAAAACGGCGGCGACTGCACCCAGATTACAGCGCCGATACCCCAACCTGCCAAGCATCGTGGGGGATTCGAACCCCGGGGACCTCAAAGAGGCCCAACGGTTTTCGAGACCCATGCTCCCAATCCGAGGGTTGCGACGTCTGCCTCTTGGGACTGCGCATCTGTCACTTCACCCTCAAGGTCGAAGTGATCACGGGGAAGGGACCACGCGAACTTCGCATCGAGGGTTGTTTTTCTACTCGCCCTCGTCCGGGTCCGCTCCCCTTTTCTCTCCTTCCAAGCCATCATTGGTGTCCGGCCCGGATGGGAGACTGACGGGTGGGAGAAGTCGGCGGCGAGGAGATGGAGGGGCGCGATGACGCGAGTGGTCTGCTATATCCGGCAGTCAGACGAGGAGGGGCACAAGAAGGACCTGAGCTGCCCCAGCCAGGAGAGGCGCTTCCTCATGGACATCGCGGCCCGGCAGACCATGGGCGAGGAACTGGAGCACGAGATTGCGCCGTGGGACCAGGGGAAATCAGGTGGCGAGATCAACCGGCCGGGCATCCAGTGGGTCCTGGCCAACCTCGATCGTTTCGACGAGGTCTGGGTCTATGATCACGACCGCCTCGCCCGGGAGGCGTATCTCGGTCCCTACATCATGAAGGAACTTCGCAGCCGCGGTATCCGGCTCTGGGTCTCGACGGGCGGGTCGGACGAGGACACGCCCATGGGCCGCTTCATGACCGACCTCCGGCTCCGGTTCGGCGCTCTCTACCGCGAGCAGGTGGCGGAGAAGACCAAGGAGAACCGCGATACCAGGCTGCGCGAGGGCATGTGGATGAACCACGCTCCCACGGGCTACAAGTTCGTCTTCGAGGCTGGCGAGGGAACCCGTCGACTACTCGCGCCCGATCCTGACGCGGCCCCAGTGGTTAGGGAGCTATTCCGCCTGATGGCGAACGGCGTCTCGCAGAAGAAAGCGGCCAGGCAGCTGGGCCTGAACGAGACCACGATAGTCTGGCAGCGGGATAACCCACTCTATATCGGCCTCGTCTACAAGCACCGAGTCAAAGTGCGCGCGCTACCCGACCTCACCTACGCAGGTCTCTGGGCCCAGGCACTTGATCCAGATTGCGACTTCCTCTACCCGGGAAGGCACGAGGCGATCATCGAGTCCGAGACCTGGGACAAGCTGCAAGCGCGGCACCGCCGTCGGGAAGGTCACGGGCCGAAGGGACGCGGGCCGAGTACCACGCTGGCGCTCTCGGGCCAGCTACGCTGCGAATGCGGTCGCAAGCTTAACATCCACACCCGGGCCGAGCGGTTGTACCCGATGGTCCGTTGCGAGACCTGCGGCTGGCTTCGCTCCTATATGAAGGCGGAGAACACCATCCTCAGCGCTGTGGCCCTCCTCACTGCCTCCAAGGACTTCGAGCGAGAGGTGGAGGAAGCACTCCGCGCTCGCGATGCCGAGACCAAGAGCGAGGAGAGAATCGCGGACCTAACCCACCGGCGTGACCGAATCAAGAGGAAGCTCGACAAGACCATTGACGCCATGCTCGATGCCGAGGAGCTTTCACCCGTACTGAGAGCCAGGGCCGGTGAGCTTCAGAACGAGGTCGCGGAGTTGGAGCGCGAGATCGCGGCGGAGACAGCCACTCTGAAGGGTCGAACGGCCGTGGGCGAGTGGAGGAAAGCGAAGCGCTATCTGCTCGATATCGACATCGGCGCGCTTTGGATGGCATCGACTGTCGAGGAGCAGCGGGAGCTACTGGACGCCGTGTTCAGGAAGATCGAAGCGACACCTGACAGGATGATCTTCCACATAAGAGGGCTGGAGTTCCCGGTGGAAATACCCTGGCAGAGGCGCAGCCCGGGGTCTCCTACGAGGCCGAGTGCTGTACTTACGGAGGTGGCGGGACCCGGATTTGAACCGGGGACACCATGATTTTCAGTGGTGACTGCGGCCAACCAGCGGCGAGCATTTGCGATCAACGGAGACTAAATAGTGCCGCACGTGGGCGGTATCACCCATCAACGACGGACAACGAGAACCAGGCGCGATCATTTGCGGCGTTGGCTGGGCGTTGGCTGAAACGTTGGCTGACCGAGCTGGAACTCTTTGGCGGAGGCGAACAGTACAAATAGTCCCCTACCGCCTCGGATGCACGCGCGATGCGGCCGGAGCACGGTGCTTGGCCACCGACTTAATCCTTGCGGTAGGCAGGAACGCGGAAGAGGCGCGGTCAGCAACTCTACAACAGGGGTTCGACTAAATGTAATCCTTTCGTCGCCTACGTCTCGGATCCAGGCGCACGTCGGCCTTCCGACTCTGGCTCCATCGCGGCGAAGAGGTCTCTCAATTGGCGGAGTTGTTGGTCGGAGAGATGGTCGATCATCTCCCTGCCCTTCGCGAGGACGATCCCGCTCAGCTCGTCGATCAGTGCGAGACCGCTATTCGTGACGCTGAGTAGTCGTATCCGTCGGTCATCGGGGTCCTCCCGGCGGTCGATCAGCCCTCGGTCGACGAGCCGGTGCGTGATGCCGGTGGCTACGTTCGGCCTGATGCCCAATGCCTCCCCGACCTTGCTGATGGGGGTCTCCCCGTGGGCGAAGATGAACGCGAACGCGCGGAGCTGCTGAAGAGTGAGGTTGTAGTCGAGCAGCGAGGAAGTCTGCTCCGGCAGTCCCAGAGCAAGCAGTCGGAGCCACAGGGAGCCGATCTCCTCCCGTAACTGGTCCCGCTCGGTCATCGCCGAAGTACCCATCGCTCGTCGCTCACGTCGCCCCCATGGAAGTTGATTCGCCTCTGGCGAATAGTACACTACTATGGTATAAACCGTCCGGGCAGCAGGGCCGTGATCGGTTCAGTGGGCTGGTTTCCAGTCCGTCACCAGGATACCTCGCTGGTCTTGACGGCGGCGTGCCCTGTGCACCGACAGACAGATGGACTCCAGATGGGAGCGGCCAAGGTGAATATCACCACTCGCATAGGGCACATGGTCGAACGCCACGCGGTGGCCATACTGGTTGTCGTCGTGGTGCTGTCCGCATTCGCCGCGTGGAGCGTCAGCCAGATATCCGTTCTCACTACGCAGGACACCTTCCTCTCACCGGAGAGTGAGGCCTTTCAAGGATATCGAGCCTACGAGGATGCCTTTGGCGGCGACTCCATGCTCATACTCGTTCCGGGGTCGCCCTTGGAACTCGCCACCCCAGAAGCCCTTCAGGGATTCACGGAACTAGAATCGGAACTCGAAGCCGACCCGAGAATCCGCTCGGTGGTGAGTCCGCTCACCCTTCTGGGCGAAGCTTCCATGCAGGACGGTCTAGACCTCAGCGATCCGGGGGTTCTTCTCGAAGCTGCTCTCGCCGACGAGTCCCTGCGGACTCAGCTGGAGCGCTTCTTCCGCAACAACCACGCACTTGTGGTGGCCCGTCTGGCCGGCGGCCTCACCATCGACGAACAGTCCGAAGCCGTGCGGTTCATCGAGGACGCGGTCGATGCCAGCCCCTTTGCTGCCGACGCCATCGTAGCGGGCAATCCCAGGATGATCTCGGATATCACCTCCGCCATCTTATCCGGTCTCGTCCAGACCGGGGTGATCGCGGTCGTGCTCATGGTGTTGATCCTCTTCATAGCGTTCCCCGCCCGCTGGCGCCTGCTGTCGCTTCCTCTGGTGCTCATCGGCGTGCTCTGGACCTTCGGCATTGCCGCTGCCGCTGATGTTCCGTTGACCTTGGTGACACTGGCCGGCCTTCCGGTGCTGATCGGCCTGGGAGTCGACTTCGCCATACAGTTCCACAACCGCTACGAAGAGGAAATGCGCCGAGGTCAAGAGCCGGCCGAGGCCTTGATGGGCGCCATCTCGCACATCGGCCCTACCGTGGGCGTGGCCGTTGCGGTGATGATACTGGGCTTCATGACCCTCCTCATCTCGACCATTCCCGCAGTGAAGGACTTCGGGGTGCTGCTGGCTATCGGGGCGGCGGTCCTCTACGTGGTGTCGCTCTTTGTTCTCAACGCCTTTCTCTATCGATTCGACCGGCGACCGCGGATGGTCTCCACCCAGACGACGGAAGGTCGCGGTCGAAGACTACTGGAGAGAGACCTGCTGTATCTAGGAACAGCTCTCCCTGCGGTTGCGCGCTGGTCCCGGCGCCATGCCGTTTGGGTGGTCGTTGTGGCAGCGGTGTTGGCTGTCTTCGGTTTCGCCGTCGACCAAGATCTCAACGTCCAAGCCGACATCGAGAAGCTCATCCCCACAGACACGCCTGGGGTCGTAGCCCTCAACCAAGCCCGGGAGGTGGTCGGCAGCGGCATCGAGCTTCCTGTTCTCGTCCAGGCTCCGGACGTCACTGCGCCTTCGTTTCTTGAGTGGTTGGCCGGCTTTCAGGCCGACACGCTGGCCTCCCACCCGGAGATCGCCGGAGCCGACAGTTTGGTCACGGTGCTCGATCTTGAGCCGGGGAGTCCGGCCCCGACGGCGGCCGAAGTGGCCGTGGCCCTCGATCAGCTTCCCACCGCAATCCGTGATGGTCTGATCACAGCGGATAGGACCGCAGCTTCCCTCGCCTTCACCTTGAGCGACATGGAGATGGGCGCCCTGAACGATTTGATCAACGATCTCACCGCCGAAAGGGACCTACCTGAGGGAGTAACCATCACGACCGGAGGCACCGCCACCTTGACCGCCCGGACGGTCCAGGCCTTCACCGAGAACCGTGGTCTCATCACGGGCATCGGGATCCTGGTGGTGCTTCTGGGGTTGCTTCTCATCTATCGAAATTGGCGGCGGGCCCTCATCGCAGTCGTCCCCATAGTGCTCGTGACCGGCTGGTCTTCGGCCCTCATGTGGGTCGCGGGCATAGACCTCAGTCCACTCACTGCCGTTCTCGGGGCTCTTGTCATCGCCATCGGCACGGAGTTCACCGTCCTGCTACTCAGCCGGTATTGGGAGGAGCGGGGGAAAGGGATCGCTCACGACGTCGCCATGGAAGAAGCGGTGACGAAGGTCGGCCGGGCTATCACCGCCTCCGCGCTCACGGTCGCGGCCGGATTCGGCGCCCTCATCGCCTCCTCCTTCCCGGCCTTGCGCGACTTCGGGATCGTGACGGTGGTTGATGTCATCTTCGCCCTCGTCGTGACGCTGACTGTCGTGCCTGCGCTTGTGCGCTGGCTTGACCGGGACAGAACCCGACCGACGGCAGACGGCGCAAAGGACAGGCGTCTAAAGGAGACTCCGTAGGGCCCGGATGGCCCGGTGCCGAGTTCGGGCACAATGCTCGGGCATACTCGATGGTAGGCAATGCCACAAAACGGTCATCTCAGGACGCAATTCCCCGCATCGTGAAAAGAAACATATTTGCAGCGTATTCCTTGTTCTCGGTAGACAAGTTCGCGATGAGGCGGACTTCTTCAGGATCAAGGCTTGGAATTCGCAGGAAGATACGCCGCGTTTCCGGGCTGAGGTGGGCCGCTTGCCGCTCCCCGGCTGCCGGGCTGCGCTACCTAACTAGGGCCGCGATCACGCTCGCCGCCTCCTCGGAGAGAGCCGGTACCGCGTGGCTGTAGATATCGAGCGTCAAAGATACGGTGGCGTGCCCCAGACGCTCGGAGACTATCTTGGGATGAATCCCGGCGGTCAAGGCAAGTGTTGCGTGGGTGTGCCGGAGATCGTGCAGACGTATCGCCCGCACACCGGCTTTCTTGACCGCGGAGGCAAAGTTCTTGGTCGCCCGCTCAGGGTGAATGAGAGAGCCATCTTCTCGGGTGAAGACCAAGCCCGTGTCATTCCAGGCGCCCTCCCAAGCCAGGCGTTCCTGGCGTTGCTGGCTTCGCCGCTTCTTCAAGATGGCGACCGTGCTCAGGTCAAGAGAAATCAGACGGGTGCCGCGACGGGTCTTGGGCTCGCTGACGATGACCGTGGCCCCAATGGGGACAAATGAGCGACGTACGGAGAGTCGGCCGGACTTGAGATCGATGTCTTCCCAGCGAAGCGCGAGCGCCTCGCCGCGGCGAAGGCCGGTAAGCGCCATGGTGTGCCAAAGCGGATAGAGACGGGTCTCCTTCGCCGACTCGAGAAACGTCTTCAGTTCCTTGGCCGACCAGGTCTTCATCTCCCCCCGCTTGTCCAGGCCTGTCTTGGGCGGATCCGCGCTATCCACCGGGTTGCGGCTGAGATAGCCCCACCGGACCGCGTCTTTGAGTGCTCGGTGAAGAGTGGCGTGCACACGACGAACAGAGTTGGGCGCGAGACCACCTGATCCGCACACCTTCCCCTCCTCACGCAGGGTGGCGTAGAGTCCGTTGATGCGCGCGCCCGTCACCTTCGGCAGGGGCGTTTTTCCCAGTCGAGGAATGATGTGACGCTTCACGTGCGTGGTGTAAGAGGCCAGGGTGGTCGCCCGAATGGTCGAAGCGATAGCGGGTAGCCACTCCTGCTCGAGGTACTCAGCCAGGGTCAGCTTCTCCGGGGCAGCCGATAAGCCCTTGCGTTCCGCGGTGATGGCTTCGGCTAGAGCATCCTCCGCTTCCGTTCGGGTGCGAAAGCCGGCCCGGCAACGCTGCCGACGCTCCATGGTGTCCTTGAGCTCTCCAGCGCACTTGGGGCAGCGCGGGCGCTTGCGACGATCGATCCAGAACCGACGGCCGCAACCCGTGCAACGCTGGGCGGGCCAGTCGCCCACCTCGAGGATGAACTCCCAGGTGACACGTTTGCGGACGTGACCGCGCATGAACGGCTACCCGCCCCGCTGGACGCGCTTGTGATACCGAGCCGCGCATCTTGATCTCGAGCCAGGCAGATCGGGCGGGCAGAATATCTGGCTTGCATGCGTCTGAATGAACGGGGCCTGGCATTCCTGGCAACGGCGCACTTCACCGCCGAAAGCGGCGTTACGGACGTGCATCCAAATGGGCTCAATAAGGCCGTTTGCCTTGAGACTCAGCTGGAAGCCGCCTTTGGAAAACTCCACGCGAAGCTGCTCTCGCAGCCCCTGGGTGTTCCGATTGACAAGATCAGCAACAATGACCTCCGCGTGACGTTCGGTCGCACGCTCGTCATCATAGAGGGGATAAATCTCTTGCCTATACCAACCGCCGCCGTACTCAGTGCCGTCTGATAACCTGGCCCCCGAGCCGCCATGTTCCCCCCCACGTACGACGTAGTAGGCTGCATACCAATTCCCTGATGTGGGAGCGCATTCCAAGCCGGGAAGAACCTCTGCCTCTACCAACCTCAGCCGCCGCTGCTTAAGCACGCGCTCGAGGGCAACCGCGTCATGCCGATGTAGCGCCTCTATCAGGTTGAGAGCGAAGCTGATGGTCTGAGCCTGGGCGATTATCCAATCCACCGGCTCCCGCTCAATGAGAAGGCCCGGCCGGTACTTCTCCGGCCACAGCCCGCGTTCATCTTCGCCCAGAAGTCGCCAGAAGCCGAGAGGACCCCAGTTCTTGAGAAACTTCTCGACGCCTTGCTCGGTTGTGGCTTTGGCAAAAAGAGCGGGCAGGTGCGGAAAAGCGGAGGGCTCGTAGGCCCGCCCGATATCGACGCGTACCTCAGCCCAGCCCTCGGATATGCTGACGTCCTTTGCGCGAGCCCACATAGGCTGGCGTTCTTCGATTCTCACGTTCACCTCCGCTGCGCAAATGTCAGCACGAATGTTTCTTGTTTTTACTGAGTAGTCTGTTAGCATCTTACTCGTTCATGTTGCATGGTGCAAGCGCGAAGGAGGCGCTCGTTGTTAGTGATCGAGCAGGAACTGAAGGCAAGAGGCATTAGTCACGCTGAGCTTTCTAGAAGGACGGGCATCCACACCAGCACCATCTCACGGCTTGTCGCGGGCAAGGTTCATGCCTACCCGGGGTGGCGACGTCGCATTGGCCGGGCGCTGGGTCTCGATGACGATGATCTCTTCCAGGAGGTCAGTGCCGGCTACATCTCATCGACCTTCGATGAAGCATCTGAGGACCACCGCGTTGACTGAGCCCTGTTTGACACTGGCTGAACTCCGGGCGAGCGGACGGGCGACCATCTCAGTCGAGGAATTCTCCCGACTAGTCGGCATCAGCTTAGGGAGTGCCCGAAAGGCAGTTCGGACGGGTTCGGTGCCGTCTCTTCGTCTTGGCGCGCGCTATCTGATCCCTGTGCCTAAGCTTCTGCAGATGCTGGGGACCGACGACGGAGCCGATGCGTGAACACCCCGGACGAAGAGCGAGATACGAGCGAGCGCCGGGCACGGCTCAAAAGACTGTGGAAGGAAACCACGTCCGACCGGGAGCGAATAGCCTCCTACATGAAACATCGCGGTCTTCCCGCCGACGTTCTTGACCTCGTGGACTCCAAGGTTCTTCGCTTTCACCCCGCCCTCCCCTACTACGACCCAGACCGCAGGCACCGGGGTGACTTTCCGGCCATGATTGCCAAGGTCACAGACGTCGACGGCAACGACATCAGCATCCATAGAACCTACCTCGACCCTGACGGCCCGGGAAAGCTTGACCTGGGTGATGACCTATCCGCCAGGAAGCTCATGCCTCCGGTGTCAGAGGGGGCCACCAAGGGCGCTTCCATCAAGCTCTGCCCGGCCCGAGGCACTCTCGGTCTCGCCGAGGGGATCGAAACCGCCCTTGCCGTCATGGCTGCGACCGGCCAGCACGTATGGGCTGTCGGCAGCGCCGGGGGCCTAGAGACGGTGGTGCTGCCCGATGAAGTGTCCCAGGTTCATGTCTGGGCAGACCGAGATGACTCGCGGCGCGGGGAGATCGCGGCGCAGGTTCTCGCGGAACGATTGACCGCCGAGGGCCGCGTCGTCTACCTCCACCTGGCCCCAGGATCCGAAAAGGCGGACTGGCTTGACATATACGCGGAAAGTGGGGAGGATCCGGTTCTCGCCGCTCTTGCCCAAGATCTCCCTTGGCAACCCGCCGCGCCTAGTCACTCGGTGGGAGTTCTCCTTTCCACTGTTACCCCT
>Ga0068713_1004551_pt1 | contig 10678 bp, 11 predicted proteins | sample MTBAKSrepl2MetaG_FD_62223 | JGI IMG/M metagenome (GOLD analysis project Ga0068713, IMG submission 62223) | Enrichment culture microbial communities om Arthur Kill intertidal strait, New Jersey, USA, that are MTBE-degrading - MTBE-AKS2 (Arthur... | ecosystem: Environmental > Aquatic > Marine >...
TATCGATCACAACATACAGCGCACGCGAAGCCATAGCCCACCTTCAACCTTGAAAACGGTTCATACCATGGAATCCATTATAGCATCGGGAATTGATTCTTATGTCAAGCCGCGCGGCCCCAACCGAGCTGTCAAAACTGATAAGAAACTCTCATTTTCTTTTAAAACTGGTGTGATATAAATATGCGACGCAGCCAGCGCAAGTTGGCTGTACAAGGGCCCGGCTGCGGTCCGAGCATCACCCGCGCTTAGCAGCCCCACTTTGGTGCACAACAACAACTTCAGCACAACGAAAGTTTATTCATTACAGCTTGCTCCGAACAAACTTCCGCCCCAAAGCCGCAAGCGCGTTATCCTGTTGAAGGATTCCAACCGCGAGGTTGTTTCCTTACTCTCCTGTGGGCCCCGGCGATCCCTTCTCGCCGGGGCTTGCAATTTCTCCTTGAAACACTTTCCCGGCTGTGCCATAATACAATTGAGGTTAACGAAATGAGGAGAATAATGCACCGCGCCTCTCTTTGCTGGCCTGGTGTTTATCTGTTCCTGTTTCTCCTGACTGCCTGCTCCTCCGATATATCCCCACACGCCGATACTGTCCTGGTTCCCGCTGGTTGGTTTGAGATGGGGGAGAATGATGGCCGCCGCTCCAATGAGCCGCGCCACCGGGTGTATCTGGACTCATTCGCTATTACACGCACAGAGATCACCCGGAGCCAGTTCGCCGTTTTCTTGAAAGAGACCGGCTACCAGCCCGCCCACATCCGCCTGCAAGACCTGAAAGGGAACCCCAACCTGCCGGTTACCGGAGTGGTTTGGGAAGACGCCAAGGCGTACTGCCAGTGGGCCGGGATGCGCCTGCCCACGGAGGCTGAATGGGAAAAAACGGCCCGGGGCACCGATGGGCGCCGCTTTCCTTGGGGCGACGAATGGGACCCGGACTGCGCCAACACCGCTGAGCACGGCCCTGGCCGGGTGCTGCCGGTTGGCAGTGCCCCGCAATGCGCCAGCCCTTACGGCGCCCAGGATTTGGCAGGCAACGCTGCTGAGTGGGTGGCGGACAATTTCAGTTTTGATTATTACCAGCACTCACCGCGGCGCAACCCCACCGGACCGCCCGGCATGGGGGACAGGGGGCTGCGGGGTGGTTCGTGGGCTTCTCCGTGGGAGCACACCCAAACCTGGTTCCGCGACTCGTCACACAGCGTGCAGGCCAACCTGCGGGTTGGGTTCCGCTGCGCCGCCCCGGTGGAGGAGTGATTAATCTCGCGTCAGGGAACGGCCATACTCCACCGCGCTGCCGGTGTCATTGAAGTAGTTTTTGGTATTCAGGTGCACCCGCGGGTCTGCCAGCAGTTCTTCCGGAGGCAGCCAGCGGTAGCCGCTGTGCTGCTCGCGGGGTAAGGCGTCCGGTATTTCGTCCAGCCGGATCTCGTACGCCAGAACAATATAATGAGTCCCGACTCCGGGCATTCCGGCGAAGTTGTCCTCATACAGGTGTTCATATAGGCCATAGAACCGCGCGTCCTGTTTCAGATCCAGCGGCAAACCGAGTTCTTCCTCCGTCAGACGCCGGAAGGCCTCCGGCAGGGTTTCTTCTTTGCGGACCCTGCCGCCCGGCACAAACCAGTAACCCCGCGCAGGGCGGTTGCTTCGCAGCCCAACCAGTACCCGTCCCCGCGGATCGCGCACGATCAGATCAAAGGCCACCAGCAGGCTGTTTTGCACGATTTCCAAAAAGCTGTCATACGGCAGCATCATTTTCACCTCATTACTCAATTTTCCTCAATTATACCGGAGCGGAAGATCGGGTTGAGCGACCAGATCAATGCCCAACTCATTCATCCTGTTCAGCGAAACCCAACGGCTACTCCTTATACCCGGGATTGTTGGGGTAAGGTGCAGCACTTCAGCGTATTGTCATCCACAACAGAGCGAAGGATCTCTGGTCTGGCGGAAAGCAAGGTAGAGATTCTTACCCTGGGCGGGTATGATATCGTTCCCTTCGGTCTCTCAGAATGACAGGCAAAGGGCAAGGATCTGTGGTCTCACTTTTTCAGCACTTCTTAACATGTCAGGTTGCTGAGACTGGTAGAATATCTATAAACCATGTTCATTACAGGAGGCCCACATGCAGCCTATTTATCTCGATTACAACGCCACCACCCCGATCGCCCGCGAAGCCGCGGACGCGATGGCGCCCTACCTTTATGAGCATTTCGGCAACCCATCCAGCAGCCACTCCTACGGGGCTGAGACCAAACGCGCCATCGAGGAAGCCCGCGCCGGAGTTGCCGCGCTGCTGGGCTGCCTGCCCACCGAGCTGATCTTCACCTCTGGCGGCACCGAGAGTAACAACCACGCCATCCGCGGCGCGGCGCTGGCGCTGCGGGAGCGCGGCCGGCACATCATCACCTCCGCGGTGGAACACCCCGCCGTGCTGGAGGTCTGCCGCTGGCTGGAGACCCAGGGCTTCCGCCTGACCATCCTGCCGGTGGACGAGACCGGGCTGGTAAGCCCCAGCGACCTGGAAGCAGCCATCACTCCTGACACCATTCTGGTGAGCATCATGCACGCCAACAACGAGGTCGGTACCCTCCAGCCCATCGATGAGCTGGCCGCCATCGCCCACCGCCACGGCGCGTTGATGCACACTGACGCCGCCCAATCGGTTGGCAAGATCCCTGTTCGGGTGGCTGAACTCGGCGCGGACCTGCTCTCAGTGGCCGGGCATAAAGTGTACGCTCCCAAGGGGATCGGCGCGCTGTACATCCGCTCCCGGGTGAAGCTGGAAAAGCTGCTGTTTGGAGCCAGTCACGAGGTCAACCGCCGCCCCGGCACCGAGAATGTGCTCGAAATTGTCGGGCTGGGCAAAGCCTGCCAGATCGCCCACCGCGATCTGGCCAGCAATACAGCCCACTTCCGCGCGATGCGCGAGCGGCTGCACGCGGCGCTGCGCGAGCGATTCAGCGAAGACCAGATGCGGCTCAACGGGCACCCTGAACTACGACTGCCCAACACCCTCTCGCTCAGCTTCCGCGGGGTGGAAGCCAACACCCTTCTTTCCGAAGTTGGCGACCGGGTAGCCGCCTCGGCCGGGGCGGCCTGCCACGCAGAGAGCGTGGAAGTTTCCTCGGTACTGGAAGCCATGCGCCTGCCAGTTGAATGGGCCATGGGTACGGTGCGCTTCTCGGTGGGGCGCGGCACTACCGCGGAAGAAGTGGACCGGGCGGCGGAGATCGTGGCTGAGGCGGTTGAGCGCCTGCTGCCGCGCGGCGCGGCGGCGGCTCCGGTGCTGGCGCTGGGAGATCAGGAAATCAAACTGACCCACTATACCCACGGCCTGGGCTGCGCCTGCAAACTTCGCCCGCAGGCCCTGGAGGCAGTGCTCCAGCAGCTCCCCGTGCCGGTTGACCCGGCCGTCCTGGTGGGCACGGAGACAGCCGACGATGCCGCGGTTTACCTGTTAAATGAAGACACCGCCATTGTGCAGACTGTGGACTTCTTTACTCCTATTGTGGATGACCCGTACTGGTTCGGCGCGATTTCCGCCGCCAATTCGATCAGTGACATCTACGCCATGGGCGCCCGGCCCCTGTTCGGGTTGAATATTGTCGGGTTCCCCTCCAACCGCTTACCGATGAGCGTCCTGACCCGCATCCTGCAGGGCGCGCTGGATAAAGCCGCCGAGGCCGGGGTGAGCGTGATCGGCGGGCACACGGTGGACGACACCGAGCCCAAGTTTGGGCTTGCGGTGACCGGTGTGGTGCACCCGGAGCGCGTGGTGCGCAACAGCACCGCCCGGCCGGGTGACGCGCTGATCCTCACCAAACCGCTCGGCCTGGGGATTCTGACAACGGCCGCCAAGCGCGGCCTGGCCGAACCGCACGAGATTGAGGAGGGTATTCAGTTGATGGCGGCTCTCAACCGCCATGCCGCCGAAGCCATGCTGGCAGTGGGGCCGAGCGCCTGTACCGATGTGACCGGTTTCGGTCTGTTGGGTCACCTGCACGAGATGGCGGCCGGGAGCGGGGTGGACGCCCGTGTTGCAGCCCATGCTGTCCCGGTGCTGGATTCGGCCCGCCGCCTGGCCGGCGCGGGGATCATCCCCGGCGGTACGCAGGACAACCTGGCTTACGTCCGCCCGTATGTCGATTTTGACCCGGCTCTGACCGAGACCGAGCAGCTCCTGCTGGCCGACGCCCAGACCTCCGGGGGCTTGCTGATCAGCCTGCCAGAAGCCCGCGCCGGAGCCTTGCTGGCAGCGCTGGCGGCCCGCGGGGTACAGGCCGCCCGGGTGGGGAGCGTCACCGGCCCCGGAACGGGGCGAATCTACGTAGTCAGGTAGGCCAGGCGATGGGGCTGCTCCGTTCCGTGTCATTCTGAACGACAGCAGGGAGTGAAAAAGCTCCGCCTTCCATCCCGGCGCGTTTACCGCTGGCGCGGCCATCTCCCGTCCGGCGCTTTCGTTTCGCAGGTTTAAAACTGCCGCGCTCAATTCCATATTGAAACCCCCGGCGCGGTATGCTACCATAAATATAGATGTCGCGTTTGGAACCATGCGCTGAAAGCACCCGGGACGCACATTTCTCCAACCTCCCCGCAAGGGACACAACCCGGTGGAACACCAAAGCGAAACCAGCCGCAGGAAATGGTTTTAATGGCTGAAGGATGCCGCCGCAGTGATGGAAAAGAAGGAGGAATGCATGCCAAAAGATCTGACCGTGATCGTGAGAAACCAGCCGGGGGAGCTGGCAAGGATGGGCGAAACGCTCGGCAGAGCCGGGGTCAATATTGAGGGAATGTGCGGGATGACCGTCGGGGATCGGGGGATCATTCACGTCCTGGTGGACGATGCCACAGCGGCTAGCCTGGCCCTCGAGGAGGACGATTTCCCGGTGCCTGAAGAGACCGAGGTGCTTCTGGTGGACGTGGAGGAGGACCGCCCCGGTCAGTTGGGGAAAATCGCGCGCAAACTGGCGGATGCCGGGGTCAACATCTATCTGTCTTATCCGGCCACAGCTTCCAGGCTGGTGCTTGCCGTCAGCAGCCTGTCAAAAGCCCGCGCGGCGCTCCAGTTGGAGTGAATGCCTGAAAGCCAGCAGGACATTTCAATCCTCACAATAACCGCACAGCCCCACGGCGCGCGGGCCGGCGTGTACCCCCAGCACCGGAGCGGCGAACTGGATCATCAGCTCGAGCGGGGCAAACTCCTGCCGGATGCGGTCCGCCAGCGCTTTGGCTTCCCCCAGCGCGCCCGAGTGCATCACGGCGACTCTCAATTTCTTCAACGGCCGCATATCCCTGAAAAAATTGTCATATAAAGACTGCAGCCCCTTCCGGCGGGTGCGGGATGGAATTCCGGAATGGGCTTCCCCATCCTGAGCGTCAAAATAGACCAGAGGTTTGATGTTCAGCACACTGCTGATCAAATGGGTCGCGGCGCTGACCCGGCCGCCCAGATACAGGTATCTGGCTGTATCGATGGTCACAAACAACCGCACCCGCGCGCGCACTTTTTCCGCCGCCAGGATCATGGACTGCGCCAGACCGCCAGCCGCTCTTTCCCGCGCGGCCGCCAGCACCTGCCACCCGAGAGCCATAGAGGTGAACCGTGAGTCGTGGACATGTACCGGAATATCCATCCTCTGCCCGGCCTGCACGGCCGAATTGTAGGTGCCGCTGACACTGCTGCTGAGGGTGAATACAGCGATCTCTTCAGCGCCATCCTGACGGGCGGTTTCAAAACATGCCAGAAAATCCTGCGGGGTGGGCTGTGAGGTTTTGGGGTGGTTGGGGTCGGTTTGCAGCCGTTCGTAGAACCCTGCCGGCTGAATATCCACCCCGTCGCGCAGGGATTCTTCACCAAAGATGATATAGGTTGGGACCACCCGGATATCATATTGCCGCATCACCTCTTCCGGGATATCGCAGGTGCTGTCGGTGATGATGGCGGTTCGGTATCTGTCCACAGGTTTTTCCCTCCGGTTTTTCAGAACAAAAAGGTAAAAATGCTTCTTTTTTTTGGATGGACGCGTCGTTAAAATGATTATACATCCGAAGGTGATCCTGTCTGCGGGCAGAATAATGGGGCTGTGACTTTCACTGTTTCAGAATGGCTTTTTATGCGGCGGCACGCCTGATACAAACCGGATTGGACTGATTCAAGTGTGTTATACTAAATACAAAGATATACGCAAACCACGAATTGGGTGAATCCCTGTCCCGCAGTTCCTACAAAACACGAGCTGTCGATGACAGGTAACAGCATTGCGGCCGGCGTCCCCTGGTGGGAGTTGACCTGGCCCATTGCCCCCCGCAGCAACAACCCCTTTTTTGAGATTGCGAACCCCTGAAGGTTCCCACCATCCCGATCGTTCGAAGACGAACGTTAACGGTGTGCCTTGTGCGCGACCAGCGCGCCCGGCAGTTTCCATTGGGGCAGGCAGGGGTAATATCAACCGGAAGGAGGTGAAGTACATTTGCCAACAGTAGTTTTACGACCTAACGAAAGTCAGGATCAACTTCTGAGACGCTTCCGCAAGAAGGTGATGCGAAGCGGTCTGATGAAAGACATCCGCAAAAGACGCTGGCATGTTTCAAAAAGTGAGCAGCGCCGTATCGAGGATAAAAAAGCGGCTCGCAAGCAGCGCTCTAAAATGAACAGCGACCGCTAGTCATTGTGGATTAATTATCCTTATATGGATGGGGCGAAGCATTTGCAGCATTCCCACCACAGTGAAATGCCGGCGCGCGAAGAACGCCGGGGTAAATGCTTCGCCCTCAATTTTTCTCCTCCGGGAGAAACCGCCTGACAGGCGGTTATCGATCAAATTTACTATCAGAAAATGGAGTTTTATGGCAAAAAAAGAAGAAACGCTTAAAGTTTCCGGTACCGTAATGGAAGCCTTACCCGGCACACAGTTCCGGGTTGAATTGGAAAATGGGCACGAAGTGCTGGCCTACCCGGCTGGCAAAATGCGAAAATATTACATCCGCATCCTGCTTGGTGACAAAGTGGAGCTGGAAATGTCCCCCTACGACATGAACCGCGCCCGCATCACCTATCGCTACAAAAAAGGCGGACGTCCGCTCCCTCAAACATAACAGACTTCTCGAACCGGAGAGACGCCCGGAAGAACTGATGATTCATAAACGCGCTCACCTCAATCTAATCGAACCAGACCGGCAGGGCAAGCCAATTGCCTTATTACGGACGCTGTTTTACCAGCCGCAACCGCTGCGGACTGGATTTTTGCGCGCGTTCAATTATTCCGCGCGCCTCCAGGTCCAGCTTGACAGTGGTGGTGTACCAGCTCACTGAGCCCAACCCGCGCACTTCATCCACAGTTAGAATTTCCTCCACTCGCTCCGCCAGATCTTTGAAGTAAATCCCATCCTCTCCCTCTCCAACAGCCTGTAGAATCGCGCGCTTTACCAATTCATATTTTTCCAGCGCGATCCGTGTCCCTGTTTTTTCCGGATTCGGGTTGATGCACATAAATTTCTCTTCTGGCATATTCTTATTCCTTATATTCACTGCCTCTCATCAGGGGCAATCACCAGGCCCAACTCCCGTTTATCTAACCGGCTTCACCGCCCGGGTGGCTATAAAGGTCGGCATATACCGCGCCAGCAGCCCTTCCGGATGGCGGTCTTCATAAAACCCGGCCAGCAGGAACCCGGCCTCAAGCTGGCCGCCGATCTGCGCTTCCAGGGTATGGCTGTATTCCAGCGGCGCGTCCTCAGCCATCCATTTCTCCAGTGTCTCCCGCGGCAGACTCTCCAGGTCGGAGTACGGCAGGCTGTAACGCACTTCCAGCACGCCCTGCTCTTCTTCCTTTTCGGTATCGAAGAGGTATATGATTGGATTGGTGAAACCCGCCAGCATCACCCCGCCGGGCCGCAGCACGCGGAACGCCTCACGCCATACCGGGTGTACGTCGGGAATGAAGGTGTTCGAGACCGGGTGGAACACCAGGTCAAAGGATTCATCTTCCAGCATGCTCAGGTCGCGCATATCCCCCAGCAGCAGGGTTATTTCCAGGTTGTCGCGTTCAGCCACTTCCCTGTCATGGGCCAACTGGCGCGGTGAGTTATCCAGTACCATCACTTTTGCCCCTGCCGCAGCCAGCACCGGTCCCTGCTGTCCGCCGCCCGAGGCCAGGCAAAGCACGTCAGCCCCTTCCAGCGGCGGGTACCACTCCCCCGGGACGGGGATGGTGGGGGTGAGCAGAAGGCGCCATTCTCCCCGCCGCGCCGCGGCGGTCACTTCCGGCCCCACCGGGACAGTCCAGCGGTTTCCTTTTTCCACCTGCCGGTTCCAGGCCTTCCGGTTATAGTCGCGTACGTCCATCCTGTCCTCCATGATCGAAATGCGCTCTCAGCGCTTCGATTAGATTTCATTTCTCATTATATAGAAATTCCGGTCTTCCCAAAGCGCCACTTCAGAACGGCAAGCGGGATTGGCATTTGCGTTTTCCCCTGCCGGAAACAGCGGTGAGCGGGTGTTTTGTTTTGATCGCAGCATTCTATTCTGTGGCAGATGGTGTACTTACTGGAAGGACTTCACGGATTATCAGACTGACCGCGCGGAGGAGGTAATGCGCTGAAAACCTGTCCAATCGGGCAGGGAAAATTCAACCGCATTGGCTATTTCATTTTTCGCGAGGTTTGATTATGATAGAGAAGCCTGCAAAAATCAAATAGATCAGGGAACGGCAAGGATGAAAACAGTGTCAAAAACATGGAAAAGACTGGTGCTCGGCTTTTACGCCCTGGCGAGCCTGGGCATCTTCGCCCTGTGGACGCTCAACCTGGCGCGCGGCGCTTGGGAACAGGGTATCTTCACCTACCAGCTCACCGGCAACATCCCCATCTTTCATCTCACTGCCGAGTTCCTGATGGCCCTCATCACCCTTACTGGCATTCTTGGTCTGGCAGCCAAACGCCGCTGGGGGCAGCTTGTTTTCGTGCTGGGTATCGGGATGTTCCTCTATTCCGCGATCAACTCCTTTGGCTGGGCGCTGCACAATGACCTGGCCCAGGGCATCCCGATGATCCTGTCAGCCCTGTTCGTCATCCCTGCGCTGGTCTATCTCCTGCGGGCCAGACCTGTTGCCTGACCACCAGCGCCCGGTTTTTGCCACAACGATTACCCCTTGCCGGGTCCAGCAACAAAAATAACAGCAGGACAAGTATTATCCGGGTTACCCGCCGCGCCGCACACCGTGAGACCCGCAGCCAGACAAGGGATCATTACGAATCACCAGAAAGATGGAGGAGAAATGCCAGAAAAAACGTCTGTCAGCCGCAGACAATTCCTGAAAACAACCGGTTACGCCCTGCTGGGCCTCACCGTGACCTGCAGCGGGCTGAGCTATGCTGCCGCCCGCTCGCCCAAAATTGAAATGATTGAAAAAAGTTATGGAGACAAAGAAGAAATGAAAAATAAAATTTTGATCGCCTATGCCAGCAAGACCGGTTCCACCGCCGGGGTCGCCGACCGTCTGGGCCAAACCCTCAGCCAGTCCGGCCTTACTGTCGATGTCCGCCCCGTCAATGAGGTCAGCGACCTCGCCCCCTACGGCGCCGTGGTGCTTGGCAGCGCCATCCGCGCCGGCAGCCTGCTCCCGGAAATGACCGGGTTCATGGAGGCCAACCAGGCCGCTTTGCAGGCGCTCCCCACCGCGGTGTTCATCTGCTGCATGACCCTCGCCGAGGATACCCCGGAGAACCGCAAAACCGTGGATGCCTATCTGGACCCGGTGCGCGGGTTGATCCAGCCTGCCGCCACCGCCACCTTCGCCGGGGCGATGGACTATAACAAACTCTCTTTCGCCTTCCGGATGATCGTTAAAGCGCTCAAGACCCCCGAAGGCGACTACCGCAACTGGCCGGAGATCACCGCCTGGGCCGACAACCTGCCGGAAGCCCTCATCCCGGCGACGTAAATATCCCGCAACCCAACCAGAGGAGGGCCGGCGCTCTCCTCTGTTGGTTTAAGCGTACATTCCAACCGGCGCTTCAACCGCTCGCTATTGCCGGTTGGAGATTACCGCAGGCGCCTCATGCGCAGCCGCGAGGCGCGCTGCCGGCTTCCGCCTCTGTGAAAATCCTTTATAATCATATCCAGCATGCGTTCCATTTTGTCATCCGTTTCCTATTTCTCCGGGCTTTCCGCCGACGATCTGCGTCTGGTGGAGCAGGCCGCCGTGCGCCGGGTGTTCCAGCCAAAGCAGAGGGTGGTGATGGAAGGCGACCCCGGTGGAGGGCTGTACATTGTGGAAAGCGGCTGGCTGAAAGTCATCAAGCAGTCGGCGGGCGGCAGGGAGCAGGTGCTGCACTTTCTGGGACCCAATCAGGTTTTTAACGCGGTTGAAGTCTTCACCGAAATGCCAACCCAGGCCTCGGTGGTCGCCCTGGAAGAATCCGTGGTGTGGTGGATCGAGCGCGAAACCATGCAGAACCTGGTCGGCACCCGTCCTGATCTGGCGCGCGGCGTCATCCGCGACCTGGCCGGTCGGCTGCAGCACCTGGTCGGTCTGGTGGAAGACCTGTCCCTGCGCACAATCGAATCCCGCCTGGCGCGCGTTCTGGTGGAGGATGCCGCGCAGGCCACGGTCACCCGGCGCAAATGGCTGACCCAGGTCGAACTGGCTGCCCGCCTGGGCACCGTCCC